>Ga0114964_10002080_pt1 | contig 14175 bp, 12 predicted proteins | sample C_131016_MF_Meta_FD_92638 | JGI IMG/M metagenome (GOLD analysis project Ga0114964, IMG submission 92638) | Freshwater microbial communities from Lake Croche, Canada to study carbon cycling - C_131016_MF_MetaG | ecosystem: Environmental > Aquatic > Freshwater > Lake | place: Lake Croche, Canada... | reverse complement strand
CGGGGCGTAGTTCTGCGGCTTTCTCGGCGAGGAAGGCTTCGGCTTTTTCGACTTCGGCGGGGGCGATGTGGTCGGGGAGGTCGCGAATGAATTTCTGGATGACTCGGAGGTGGTCGATATCGAGGACCCCGGCTGCCCAGGCCTTCGCGGTCGCCGGTAACTCGGGCGGCATGGGCGCACCGGTGAGGGTGGTGCGGGGGTGTAGTTGTGCGGCGTCACGCAGACGGCGCCGGGATTCGCTAGGGCTGATGCGTAGGACGTCGGCGATGACTTTGTGCAGGGCGGGGCCGATTTGGCCGTCGTCGTTGCGGTCGAGAGACCCGGTGATGTCGTGAGAAGTGGTGGTGTGGCGACGCCGCGCAGTCTCTAGCCGCTCGAGGGCGTCGAGGCGTTCCAGTGCCGGTAGCCGGTCCCAGTCGATCGCGCCGACGGCGGCCACTGCGGCGTCGAGTGAGGCGAAGGCCTCAGCAACCGGAATCGAAAGCATGTTCGAATAATAAAGCTGGGCACCGACAAGAATCGACGACCAGCCCGGGCGGGGCCGGCGAGGTCTACTGCGGGTAGCGCAACACCGCGGTGACCGGCGACCCGCCGGGTAACCGGTCGGCCGACAGTGCCAGCACCCGGCCACCATTGGCCACCACCCGGCGGGCCAACTCCTCGGCGAGTACCGGACCGTCCGAATCCAACGTGAGCGCGCCGTCGTCGCCGATGCTGCCGCGCTCGTCGTATTCGCGATCGATGATCAGAGTGGCCACCGCACTGATGGTGGCAGCGCGGGCGATATCGGCGAGGTCGGTCGTGGCGCGCCGTTGCCCGCGTCGCTCATCGACCGTATTCGCAAGTGCCGCATCGGTTTCCGCGGCATGGGCGACCAGAACCGGTTGCACCGCATCGGCGATCTGGGTCAGGCTCCACTTGTCCGGATTGGCCTCGACGCCGAGGGACACCAGTGTCGGCGCGCTGCACACCTGACGGAAGATCGAATAGATGGGCTCGGTGGCGATCAGAATCAACGGGCGCTCATCGCCGCGCAGGATCGGCATCAGCGCGTCGTCGACCAGTCGCGCGAACTGCCGGATCCGCACCCGCTTGCCCTCCGAGCCCACCAGACGGCCGGACGGCGACCGGTCCTTGAGGGAGGACTTGCCGGCGGCGCTGGCGGCATCGGTGGGCATGCCCGCCACTTTGACCTCTTTGGGCGGTAGATCGGCGGCCACGTCGACCAGTCGGACCGCGCCCTCGGACAGGCACAGCACGTGCGCGTCCTGGGCGGCCGTCGCAGCGATCAGCTGGATCAGGTTCGCTTTGTCGTCGACGTGAACCTGAGCATTGGGCCGGTGCGGCAACCGGAACGTCCACTGGCCGTCGGGAGTGGTAATCACGCCGAGGCCGTGCGACTGGTGCGCCCAGAAGTCGTCGTCATCGATCAGGTCGAGCAGTTGCACTTCGATGTAATCGTCGTCGCCGCGCGGCAATTCGGGTCGCTGGCGAACCTCGATCATTGCCTCCTTGACGAGGTTGTGCAGCGCCATTGCTTCGGCGGCGCCGTCCTGACTGATCGGCGTCGTCGGCATGTAGATGGTCACCACCGCGGGTGCGTTGATCGCTGCCAGCAGTCGCAGTTCGCTCTCGCTGGGGATATCCAGATTCCACATGCTGCCCACGTCCATTTCGCCTCGGGGTCCGAACGTGACGAACAGTACGGGACACCGGTTTCGGACGGCCCGGTTAGGGTTCCGGGGTGTCCGTCGCCCACATGATCCTGATCATCGTCGCGGGGGTCGGGGCGGGCGCGATCAACTCGCTGGTGGGCTCCGGCACGCTGATCACCTTCCCGACCTTGGTGGCTCTGGGCTTCCCGCCGGTGACGGCGACGATGTCCAATGCCATCGGACTGGTGGCCGGCGGCGTCTCCGGCACCTGGGGATACCGCGCGGATTTGCGCGGGCAGTGGCATCGGCTGCGCTGGCAGATCCCGGCGTCGGTGACCGGAGCGCTGATCGGTTCTTTTCTGCTCCTGCATCTGCCCGAGAAGGTCTTCACGCGGATCGTGCCGGTGCTGCTGATCCTGGCACTGCTCCTGGTGATCGCTGGTCCCCGAATTCAGGCGTACGCGCGACGCCGGGCGGAGGCGGCCGGACGATCTGCTGAGCACGTCCCGCCGCTGCGGATGGCAGCCCTGGTGGTGGGTACCTTCGCGGTGGGCATTTACGGCGGGTATTTCACTGCGGCACAGGGCATTCTGCTGATGGGTGTCATGGGCGCGCTGCTGCCCGAGGACATGCAGCGCATGAACGCCGCGAAAAATCTGCTGGCGCTCCTGGTGAACGTCGTTGCGGCACTGGCTTACACGCTGGTGGCGTTCGACCGGATCAGCTGGCTGGTCGCCGGGCTGATAGCGGTGGGCTCGCTGTTGGGCGGATGGCTCGGCTCGCGGTACGGACGGCGGTTGTCGCCGAATGCGCTGCGCGCGGTGATCGTGGTGGTGGGATTGATCGGGCTCGTCCGGCTGTTGATGGTGTGAGCTAGAACCGCTCTCGATTTGCTTCCTGCTCCAGCACTGCGTCGAGGTCGGCCAGCCGGTCCATCGACGCCACCGACCGCACGGTGCGGTTGTTCTTCGCCAACAGATCCCGGTTGCGGTGCACGAATGCCCAATAACCCGCGGTGAAGGGGCACGCGTCCTCGCCGAGGCGCTTCTTCGGGTCGTAGGCGCAGCCGCCGCAGTGATCACCCATCTTGTTGAGATAAGCACCGCCGGATGCGTACGGCTTGGTGGCGAGCATCCCGCCGTCGGCATGCTGGCTCATGCCGATCACGTTCGTCGGCATCACCCAGCGGAACCCGTCGACGTAGGCGGTGGCGAACCACTCGGTGAGCGCGCGCGGGTCGTAACCGCGTTGCAGTGCATGGTTTCCCAGCACCATCAGCCGCTGGATGTGGTGGTTCCACCCGCGATCCCGGACCCCCTGCAGAGCATCACGAAGGCAGGCCGCCGTCACGGCGTCGCTGTCCAGGTTGGTCCACCAGTCCGGGAGCGGGGTGGTCGCGTGCAACTTGTTGTTGTCGACGTAGTCGGGGCCAAATTGCCAGTAGAGGTGCCACATATATTCACGCCAGCCCAGGATCTGACGGATGAATCCCTCGACGGCGGCCAGTGGCGCGGAACCCGCGCGGTAGGCCTGCTCCGCAGCGTGGACGGCGTCGAGGGGATGCAGAACGCCGAAGTTCAGCGGCACCGACAGCAGCGAGTGCGCCATGGCCCAGTCGTCGGCCATAATTGCGTCCTCGAAGCGGCCGAAGGATGGCAGTCGGTGCTCGATGAAGTGCCGCAGTGCCTGCTCGGCTTCGGCCGGGGTGACGGCGAACAGTCGCGGCCCGTCGACGCCGATAGTCGGCAGGTTCATCTGGTCTAGGTCGCGCCGGACCTGTGTGTCGATGTCGTCCTCGTCGGGGTGATACGGCCCGGGAAGACCGAGGGTCTTCTGCTTCTTCGGTGGCGACTCGCGGTTCTCCGGGTCGTAGTTCCAGCGGCCGCCGACGGGCTCGTCGCCGTCCATCAACACGTCGAAGCGGCGGCGCTGCGCGCGGTAGAAGTCCTCCAGCCGGAAGCGGGTGCGGTCACCGGCCCATGCTTGAAAGTCGTTGCGGCTCAATGTGAATGTCGGTGTGGGGAGTACATCCGCCACTAGGCCTTGGCCCTGCAGTCGGTGGACGAACTTCTCGGCCTCATGGGAGGTGGGCTGATGAACCAGCACCGGGCGGCCGAACTGGCGCAACGCGGCGGTGTAGTTGTCGGCGCGCAGCAGGGTGGCGCGGTCGCCGAGATCGCGGTGGGCGTGGCGCAGTGCCGAGAGGATCAGGTGCAGCTTTTGGCGGTGATAGCCGCCGCGGCCGAGGGCGGAGGTGGCCTCGACGAGCAGCACTTCGCGGTGGGCGTGCTCGCCGCCGTACACCGCCGGGCCGAGTTGGTCGGCGAATAGCCACAGGGGAGTGTCGTCGTGCACAGTCATCGGTGAGCAGCCTACGGGCGACCCTGCGGTAGGCTCATGCCCTGCTGCCGGCGATCCCGGCAGCGCCGCGGGCTGTGGCGCAGCTTGGTAGCGCACTTGACTGGGGGTCAAGTGGTCGCAGGTTCAAATCCTGTCAGCCCGACGTTTGAAAACCGGCTCTGAACACGGGTTTTGCGTTCGAGTTCACCTTCCCTCGGGAGTCTGAAGTTGATTTTGGGACCAAATCTGGGACCAGTCGGCCGTCCGTGGCGGTTTGGAACAGGCTTCCGACGGCATTTATGCGCACGTTGTGCGCGCCACTGCACGTTAAGTGCGACTGTGCACGCGCCGAAACAGCGGTGGATCCGAGCGCACTTGACCGCTGGTCAAGTAGTCGATATCGCGAATAAGTTCGGCTAGATGTTCAGCGGCGACGTCAGCCCGTCCGCTCGCCAGTTGTGTATTTAGATAGTGCCGCGAATGAGTTCAGCTGCTTCTGTCATGTTGTATCGCGTGACGAGCTGTTCAACGAATTGTTCGACGGTCAGTGGCGGAATTATGAACCGGGACAACATGGTCGTGACGGCATGCCGCGCCACAGCGGGGGACACAGCCACGGTGTCTGCGGCGAATTGGGCGGGGGAGATGACTCGAAGTGGTGTGGGGATGCGTTGCGGAGGAAAGTCTTTGAGGTTGCTGGTAACGATGACCTGGGCTCCGCCGACGAGCGCGGCGGCGACCACGTGTTCGTCATCGGGGTCCGGAAGTCCGAAAGTGCCGTTGAGGTGTTCCCAGTTCTCAACGCTCGAGTCGTCGAAAGCCGTTGACATTTGGTCAATAAGACGTTGCGACTGTCTCGCGGCTTCGTCGGGTGCGCAGCCGCGTTCAACGAGTTTCCGAGCTTCGTGGAACTGCAGCTCGTCAAGGATGGCCGACGACCACAGCGGGCGGTAAAGGCCTTCGATCGCGAGGGAGAGCAGGAAGTCGCGCTGCAGACTGGGCCATAACACCGAAGTGTCAAGCAGGGCTGCGAACACGGTGCGGGTTAGCCTGCAGCGCTTCTGGCGCGGCGCCGATCGGCGACGCTTCGACGTGCCTCTCGAAGCTGCCGTCGGACGGTCTCGGGGTCGTCATTGATGTCGACTTCGATAGCGGTAGCTGCCAGGGCTTCGTACTGGCGGGTGCGGCGTTCTTTGCGGTAGGCAAGGACGTCATCGAGCAGAACGCGATGCCGATTTCCGATCCGCTCCGCCGGCAAAGCCCCAGTGGTGATGAGGCGCACCACTGTGGGCCGACTGACCCCAAGAAGATCGGCGGCCTGCTGAGTGGTGAGTTTCATCGATTGCGGAGCGATGGTTACCGCCTTGCCCGCGTGAAGTGCCGCTACCACCTTGGTTAACGCCTGATGTACCGACCGGGGCAACTCGATCCGATCGTGCTCTTCGGCTCCCACAAGGGCATAAGCCGGCGAGGCCGTAGTGCCGCGGAGGCGCTCATGGGCCGTCAAGAAACCGATCACCGAGGCAAGCTCCTCGGGATCCTCTGGGATGAACGTCGTCGTCTCACTGGCTTCTGGACTCATGACCGATTCCTCTCCGCACTATACGAAACCCATTTCGGAACGTTCGAATAATACCACTTGCGGGGCATTGGTTTCCTCGGAGGTACAAGATTCACTTCAGGAAGGGCGGCCGGTCATGACTGCGAACTCGCAAATCTTGGACAGGGAAGGCTTGCTCCGTGTTGCGGCGCTGAAGGGACGAGCATGGCGGTGCTTCGGCAGCCAGGGCATGACAGATTGGCTGACCGACGTTGCGGCGTTCTTCTGCACCGACGGACCTGCGATCACGGTCTCTGGGATTGCTGATTATCTCGATTTCGAGGGCGAAGAAGACACCTACTCACTACTCCACGTAGATGACGGCGCGTCGGACTTCGATGAAGCGGAAAAAGTCGGGAGGCTCTACTTCTTCTACGCGGGACATCGGGTAATCGACGTACTGATCGTTCGCGAGACCATATTGGAGATCCGAGATGGTCACGAGGCTTGGCAGTACGTCACGGACATCGGGATCGTATTCAAGTTGTCGGCCGGCGTAATCGCAGTCACCAAGGTCAGTCACCACACAGAATTGCTGAGCATCATCAAGGCAGACACGCTGGAAGAACTCCAGATCGATCCACCCACGAACATTTGGGAAGACAAGCTCGGGATCGAATACACCATTAGACGCGAGTTCATCCCGATCGACGCTATGACCTAGGCGTGTTTAGCCGTTAGCCGGTCGAGGGTGTCACGGGGGCGCTTTCTGGTGTTCGAACCGACGGGGCTGGCATCACCACATCCGGCGAGAAGGGTCGGCGCTCCTCTTCGGGTTCAGCTGTACAGCAGGTATCCCGCCCGGCTTGAGCGGAACTGGGCGGCCGCTCGGTCCCAATCTGCCAGCAGCGGCGCGAGTCGATCGGCGTCTATCGCCAGGCGCACCTGATCTGATCCGGTAAGCGCGTCGATCGACGGCCCCCAGGCGAAGTCTCCCGGATGCTTTTTGCGGATCGTGTCAATGAGCAGCAGCGCGGTGCGGACCGGTCGGTATGCCTGCCGATCGGTGATGGTTAACCGGATGGCCGGGATGCTTTGTCCGGGAAATTTGGCGGCGGTGTCGGCGACTGGGACGGTGACGGCTCCGAAGGCGATGCCCGGCAGGCCGATCGCGTTCATCGTCGCGGCCACGGCCGCGGCGTCCAGCCATGGCGCCCCAATCTGCTCGAAGGGGCGGTCGGTGCCGCGGCCCTCGGAGAGATTGGTGCCCTCGAAGTAGACCGTGCCGGGGTAACTCGTCACGGCCGCCAGTGATCGGAGGTTGGGTGACGGGTTCACCCAGGGCAGACCCGTTTGGTCGAACCACTGCCCGCGGCGCCATCCCTGCGCCGGAACGACGGTCAGATCCGCACCGATACCCTGCTGTCGGTTGAACAGCGTGGCCAGCTCGCCGACCGTCATGCCGTGCCGTGCGGGGATGGGGTACATGCCGACGAACGAGGCGAAGGCCGGGTCCAGCAGGGCGCCTTCGACGATGTCGCCGCCGATCGGATTCGGCCGGTCGAGAACGACGAACGGGATGCCTTTGCGCGCCGCGGCCTGCATCGCCAGCGCCATGGTTGACACGTAGGTCCAGGTGCGGCTGCCGACCTCCTGAAGGTCATAGACCAGGACGTCGACGTCCTTCAGCATCTCGGGAGTCGGGCTGTGCCCCTGCGCCGCATAGAGCGAGTAGACCGGTAGGCCGGTCTTCGCGTCGACACCATCAGCGACCGTGACACCCGCCTCGGCGGTGCCGCGGATACCGTGTTCCGGCGCCAGCAGGGCCACCAGTTTCAGGTCGTCGTTCTGGGCGATCAGATCGATGTCCGACGTGCCTGACCGGTCGATGCCGGTGTTGTTGGTGATGAGGCCGACCCGTTTGCCGCGCAAGGCCGCCGGTACGTCGTCGAGGAATACCTCGATACCCGGACGCACGCCTGCCGCGGCTGGAGCCGCCGACACCGGCGTCGGCGCACCGCATAACGCCATGACGCACGCCATGACGCACGCCAGGACAGCGCTCAGCATCAGCCGGTGGCGTGCGACGGGCATCCGCGCACTATATCGGGGCGCTTGCAGTTCTCGTCGGTACTGCTTTGCGATAGTTCGGGTTACTGTTCACGGCCAAACCTGCATCGGGGACCAACATGTCGGAACTGCTCGCACAATCACTCTCGCTGCCCTGCGGGGCCCACTTGCCCAACCGGCTCGCCAAAGCCGCCATGACCGAAGGCCTGGCTGACCCTGCCGGCATACCGACAGCGGAACTGGACAGGCTGTACGGGCTGTGGAGCGATGGCGGCGCGGGGCTGCTGCTCTCCGGCAACATCATTGTCGACGGCGATCATCTTGAGCGCCCGGGCAATGTGATTATTGATCGGGAGCCTGATGCCGCAATGCATGCGGCACTGTCGCGTTGGGCTGCAGCCGCTACCCGCAACGGCAATCACTTCTGGGCTCAGATCAGCCATGCGGGGCGCCAGACACAGAAAATCATCAACCCGCACCCGAAAGCGCCCTCCGCGGTGAAAATCGGTTTGCCGGGTGGCCAGTTCGGCGAACCCGTTGCGCTCACAGTTTCCGAAATCGACGATATCGTTCAGCGCTTTGGGGTGTGCGCCGCAGCCGTTAAAGCGGCTGGATTCACCGGCGTACAGATTCACGCCGCCCACGGTTACCTGCTGTCGCAGTTTCTGAGTCCGCGCAGCAATGTGCGCACTGATCAGTTCGGTGGTGAACTCGCCAATCGCGCCCGGGCGTTACTGGAGACCGTGAAGACGGTGCGGGCGTCGGTGGGGCCCGATTTTCCGGTGGCGGTCAAACTCAACAGTGCCGACTTCCAGAAAGGCGGATTCGCCTTTGAAGACAGCCTGCAGGTGGCGCAGTGGCTGCAAGACGCGGGCGTCGACCTACTGGAAATCTCCGGCGGCACCTACGAGCAACCGAAGTTATTGGGTGTTGAGGGTATCGAGGAGGAGGAGCCGCAACATGTCGCGCACTCCACGCAGATGCGGGAGGCTTACTTTGTGGATTTCGCCCTCGCCATGCGGGAAAAAGTTTCTATCCCGTTGATGGTGACCGGAGGCTTCCGTCGGCGCGACGTCATGGAACAGGCCATCCGAAGCGGCGGTGCCGACCTGATTGGCGTGGGACGGCCGATGTGTGTGATGACCGATGCGCCCGCCCAAATCCTGCAGGGTCTAGCGGAGCTGCCTCGTTATGAGGCGCAACTGTCGCTGTTTCCAGCCTGGCTGGCGTTTCTCAACAGGATCACAACCGTGCGCACTTTCGCCAGCTTTGGCGTGCAGTACTGGTACTACGCGCAGCTGGAGATGCTAGGGATGAACGGCAGGGCGGCACCCGACATGACAGTGTTTGCGTCAACTCGCAAAGTGCTTGCGCAGCAACGGCGCTGGGTCGCCGCGCGTCGTCGGCTGTGATCGCCGACGACACCCGACCCAAGCGAAGACGGTTCCAGGCCCTCAGCCGGTGATCCAGGTCATGCCAGCGGCGAAGACGAAGCCGCACGCGGCCAGGACGCCGGCCCACCGCTTGGCGCCGCGCACGGCGATCGGGATCATCTCGTTGACCACCACCACCAGCAGGGCGCCAGCCGCGATCGCTTGAATGATCGCGATTACGTCGCGGGGGGCGTTGACGAGCGACCCGTAGCCGAACGCTCCGGCGACGGCGCCGATGAGAACTATCACGGAGAACCGCGCGAGGATCTTCGACAGGGTGAAGCCACCGGCCAGCAGGGCAGCCGCCACGCCGATGGCCTCCGGCAACCCAGCGATGAACACCGAGCCGACCAGCGCGGCCGACACACCAATGGAGCCCAGGTGCAAGGTGAGGCCGATCGACACCGACTCGGGAACGCCGTCGACGACCATGCCGATGAGCAGGTTCCGTGCCTCCGTGGGTGACGCGCCCTCCACCTCGTGGTCCGCGCGCTCGTCGGCCTTCTCAATCACCACTGCGGCCTTCTCCGAGTTGCCGGACCGCTCGAGCAGGGAGACGATCAGGAAGTACCCCAACCCCCCGATGCCGATGCCCAGCGCCGTGGGTCCCGCGCCGGCCTCGTTGTAGGCCACGGAGACCAGGTCGGTGCTCACGGCCGAGATCACGGCCCCGGCGCCGAAGGCCATGATCAGGCCAACGCGCGCGGGCTTGGTGAGACCGCTGAAGCGCCACACCAGCACCGCGCCGAGCAGGAGGGCGGCCTGGGCTATGGCCGCGAACACCGCTGCTTCCAGCATCGCGCCCATGCTCCTCTCGCCGGCCCCGGCCGCTTCCACCTCCGGCGGAACTGACCTGCGCATGCTAGCGGCTTGCGCCCGGGCGCAGAGTGATTCGCCCTCCGGCGCGCTCAGGCGAGTTGTTAACTTGCCGGCACCGCCTGGGCCTCGCGGCTTTGATGAGACTATTCGGATGTGAGTGAGATGACTGCCGACGACGCCAGGTCCGTCCCGGGGGACGACCGCTACCACGATTTCCCCGACGGCTTCTTCACCCGGTCTGACGAGGATGACGACCGTGGCTTCTACGGCCAACCGCGGCTGGTGCAGCACATCGACGACGGTGCCATCGCGGCGGTGCGCGATCTCTACGACGAGCTCGGCCTCTACGGCGAGGTACTCGACCTGTGCAGCTCCTGGGTGTCGCACCTGGCCCGGACCCCGCAACGGCTGGTCGTGCTCGGCATGAACGCCTTTGAGCTCGACCAGAACCCGCGGGCGCACCAGCGGGTGGTCCACGACCTCAATTGCGGGCCCGTGCTGCCGTTCGCCGACGCCTCCTTCGACGGGGCGATGTGCACGGTGTCGGTCGACTACCTGGTTCGGCCGCTCGAGGTATTCGACGAGGTGGCCCGGGTGCTGCGGCCCGGCGCACCGTTCGTGTGCACTTTCTCCAACCGGTGCTTCCCGACCAAGGCGATCCGGGGTTGGCTCGCCACCGACGACGAGTTCCACGTGCGGCTCGTGGCCGAGTATTTCCGCCGCTCGGCCGGCTGGGACCAGCCGCGCATCGAACAGCGCCCGACGCCGGGTGACCCGCTCTTCGCCGTGTGGGCGCACCGATCCCAAACAGCTGATCGGTTATCGTGACTCGGCAGCTGGGAATTCTCGCAGTGGTTTTTTGGAAGGGTTCTCATGCTGGAGAACGTAGGCAGGATCGGTGGAGCGGCGGTCGTCGCTCTTGGTCTAATGACTGCTGTCACCGATTCGTCGGCTCTGCCGATTCGGTACACGGCCGATCTTCTGTTGACTACCACCGTGCTGGGTATGGGCGGGGTCGGCTTCAACGACATCAACACCGATCTGATCGGTCAGGTGCTTAATCACCGCTACGCCACCGGCTACAACTTGGTCCCCGTGCAGTGGCCGGCTCAGCTGTCGCCCTTCAACGGCACGTTGACGCTGGATCAGTCGGTGAAGGTCGGCGTGGCCAACCTGGACGCGGCGATTCGCGATCCCGCTAATACGGGGCCTCAGATCGTCGTAACGGTATCGGGCACCACGCTCGTGGCGGACGAGGAAATGCAGTTCCTGGCCAAAGACCCGACGGCGCCAGCCAAAGACCAACTGTCGTTCGTGCTGCTCGGCGACGCCAACCGCGGCGTCTTCAAAGGTTTTCAAGGAATTAAACTGCCGACATTCGACGTCATACCGGTGGTTCCGGTGACCAAGTACGACGTCACGGTCGTCGCCGGCGAGTACGACGGGATAGCAAACTGGCCGGATCGTTGGTGGAACCTGTTGGCTGATGCCAATGCGCTGGCAGGTATGGGGTTACTTCAGCAGATACTCCCGCAGGAAATCGTGGACCAGTTCCATCTGAACGACTTGGGTTCGGTCCACAGTGACTCAATCAGGTACACCGACCTCGCGCAGGTGCCGGCGAAGGACATCACCACCACCACGAACGCGTTGGGTGGGGTCACCACGACCTACCTGGTGCGAACCGCCGACTTGCCGTTGCTGAGGCCGCTCAAAAGTTTAGGCGTGCCGCAGGACGTCATCAATGTCCTGGAAAAGGTAGTGAAGCCAATCATTGACAGCGCCTACGTCCGCAACGACCCTCCGTGTGCGCTGCCGCAGTGGTTGCGACCGAGTGCTCCAACGACCGCAGCCCGATCGGCCACAGCTGCCCGTGCGGCAGGCGGTACGCCGACGGTGCCGATTGCCGCTTTGAGGGCTTCGCTGCGATCGATGGCCGGGCCTGCAGTTCGACGCACTAGTCACCGCCGCGATACGTCGACGCGGCCTCAGCTTGCCGTCGCCCAGGTGAAATCTCGGTCCGCAGCTGCTTAACCGTTGGCAGAGGCTGTGTGTAACGGTGGTGCGGGGGTCGGAGCCTTGTCGTCACGCAAGACGTCGCTCAAAATTCGGAACTGTCAAGGAGCAAGCGCATGTCAACACTGTTTGACGCCGTCACATTCATGCACGGGCCGGCCATGAAGAACCGGTTCATGCTGTCCCCGCTCACCAATCTGCAGAGCAATCCCGACGGAACGCTCTCCGATGACGAGGAGCGGTGGTTGACGATGCGAGCCGCCGGGGGGTTCGGCATGACCATGACATGTGCGAGCCACGTCGACCCGAGCGGTCAGGGATTCCCGGGGCAGCTGGGGTGCTTCAGTGACGACCATCTTCCGGGTCTCACCCGTCTGGCCGCAGGGATTCGTGCGCAGGGCAGTGTGGCCACTGTCCAACTCCACCACGCGGGACGTCGTGCGCCGGCGGAGCTCATCGGCTCACCCCCTGTTGCCCCCGCTGATGACGCGAAGTACGGGGCGCGAGGGATGACGATCGCGGAGGTGCATGAGGCCATCGAGTCGTTCGTCGCCGCTGCAGTCCGGTGCGATGAGGCGGGATTCGACGGCGTCGAACTCCATGGCGCGCACGACTACCTGCTGTGTGAGTTCCTCAACGCCGAGTTCAATGATCGAACCGACGACTACGGAGGCAGCCGCGAGGCGCGGTTCCGAATCTTCGACGAGATCATTGCAGGTATCCGTCAGCGCTGCCGTCCGGACTTCCAGGTGGGGGTGCGGCTCTCGCCCGAGCGGTTCGGACTGGCTACGGCAGATGTGATCGACGCTTTCGAGCGGTTGGTCGCAACGGAGGCGGTCGACTTCATCGACCTCTCGCTCTGGGATGTGTTCAAGGAGGCCGCGAGCGAGGAGTTCGCATCTCGGCCGCTGCTCGAATTGTTCACCACCCTCGACCGGGGATCGGTCCGCCTCGCCGTCGCCGGTCACCTCTACACGGGATCAGATGTGCAACGCGCACTGGATGGTGGCGCCGACATCGTGGCGATCGGTCGAGCGGCGATCACCAACCATGATTTCCCGCTGCTGGTTCAGGCGGATCCCACCGCCGCGATGCGTGAGCTTCCCGTCGCGACGGAGACCCTCGCCGCCGAGGGACTGGGACCGATTTTTATCGACTACATGTCGAACTGGAAAGGGTTCGTCGGCGGCTGATGGGGTCCCACTATCCTCCGAACGGAGGATGCTGCCTTCCCCCATCGAAGGGTCCAGCCGGTGGATATCCCAGCGGGCCGATGACGGCAATAGTCGAGTCAGGTCGACGTTGGCGGCCAGAACGACAGCACTAGGAGCAGGCTATGACGGGTCTTCGTGGTGAGGCGGCGATCGTCGGTTATACCGAGCGCCCCGCGACTAAACGGCCGACCGGACCGTTGGAATCCACCCTCGAGCAGTGGGCGCGATTGGCCGCGGCCACCCTGGCCGACGCCGGCCTGCCCGCGACAGTAGTCGATGGCATCTGCACCGGGCATCTGCAGGAGACCGCCATTTTCGCCCCGTCGACCATCGCCGAATATCTGGGAATCAAGGTGAATTTCGCTGAGATGGTCGACCTCGGCGGGGCGACCGCGGCGGCGATGGTGTGGCGGGCCGCGGCGGCCATCGAACTCGGCCTGTGCAATGCCGTGTTGTGTGTGCTGCCGGGAACGCCGTTGACACCGGTCAGCGCGAAGAAGCCACCCCATATCAATGACTCACTGCATTTCGGCGGCTCGAGCAATCGGTACGGCTCACCGCAGGCGGAGTTCGAAATCCCCTACGGCACACTCGGACAGAACGGCCCCTACGCCCGGGTCGCCACGCTCTACGGCGCCACCTACGGCTACGACGAGCGGGCTATGGCGAAGATCGCCGTCGATCAACGAGTCAACGCGAATCACCACCCCGGGGCGATCTTCCACGACGTGTCCATCACCGTCGACGACGTGATCAACAGCCCGATCATCAACTCCCCCCTGCACATGCTGGAAATCGTGATGCCGGTCATGGGCGGTGCCGGCGTACTGGTGGTCAACGCTGATCTGGCCCGGCGGTCGCCGAATCGGCCGGTGTGGGTCAAGGGCTTTGGTGAGCGGGTGAACTGCAAGATGGTCATGTGGGCCGAGAACCTTATGCAGACACCGATGATCGACGCCGCGCAGTCGGCGTTCTCGATGTCCGGGTTCACACCGGCTGATATGGACATGGCGTCGATCTATGACTGCTACACCATCACCGCCCTGCTGAGTCTGGAGGACGCGGGGTTCTGCGAGAAGGGCACAGGT
>Ga0114964_10002078_pt1 | contig 14175 bp, 13 predicted proteins | sample C_131016_MF_Meta_FD_92638 | JGI IMG/M metagenome (GOLD analysis project Ga0114964, IMG submission 92638) | Freshwater microbial communities from Lake Croche, Canada to study carbon cycling - C_131016_MF_MetaG | ecosystem: Environmental > Aquatic > Freshwater > Lake | place: Lake Croche, Canada... | reverse complement strand
TTCGGAGCTATCTGCGAAAGCAGGCAATTCCATACATCGAGCGCCTGCCCACAGACCCTGCATTCCAGGGCGAAGTAATGCCCATCGTAAAGCGGTTCATCAATCCGGTCATTCGCTTTAGCGACGGCACCTTGGTTCAGGATACGGCCGACATCATTGACCACCTCGAGCAGGGCGGTCACGCGCGTTTTAGTGTGTACCCAAAACAACCGTTGCAATATGCTGTCGCACGTACTTTAGACCTCTTTGGCGGCGAAGGTTTGGTACGCGCTGCCATGCACTACCGATGGAGTTACCGAGATTACAACGAGTCGTTCTTACGGCATGAATTTGGCCTGGCCTACCGCGCGGCTGGAATGCCCCAAAAGGTAATTGACCAGCAACTTGATGGCTTCATGGGCTATCTGAACGCTTACCTGCCTAAGTTGGGAATCACTGCCGCTACTGCACCTGTGGTAGAGGCCGCCTATGAAGATTTGCTTTTGGCGCTTGATGCACATTTCAGGGTGTGCCCCTACCTTTTAGGCGGACAACCCACTGTGGCCGACTTCGGATTCATCGCTAACATGTTTGCCCACTTGGGCCGCGACCCTTACCCAGCAGACTTGATGAGGCGCAAGGCTCCCAGCGTCTTTCGGTGGACCGAGCGCATGATGGCCAACGACCCCGACATGCCAGAATTTCCAGACGTGGCCTTTGAACTGTCGGATAAAGATGAAGTGCCCGAGACGCTGTCCCCAGTGCTGAAGCTGATGGCGCAGGATTACCTACCAGAACTGAAGATGGCGGTGGCCTACACCGATGCATGGCTGGAGCAACAAGGTGATGTAGCTAGTGGCTCAATCGTGGGGGGCAAGCCCACCTCGCGCGCAATTGGCCAGGACCGCTTTCTTATGCGTGGTGTGGAAATCGACACCATGGTGGTGCCCTACACCTTGAGCCGCCTGCAATGCGTCACCGATGGATTTGAGCAGAACAGCCCAACCGACCGGGCACACCTAGGCGCTTACTTTGAAGCGCAAGGCCTGTCCGAGCTTCTCACGCTTAAAGCCTCGCGCCGCGTTGAGCGCAGCGGACATCTGGAAGTTTGGGCCTGATGCAGACAGATCAGCCAGTCACCTCAAGGTGGCGCACAGCGGCGCGCCTCCTTTGGAGCCTAGTTGGCGCCGCGGCCGGGATTAGCGCTGCGCTTTTCGTGGCGGGCCCGACTATGTCCCCCTTTCTGCTGGCCTCGCTTGGTGGATCCACGGTGTTCTTGTTCGGGCTGACCCGCGCACCCGCTGCGCAACCACGTGCACTCCTGGGCGGCCACTTGGGTGCCGCAGCCATCGGCGTTGTGTGCGGTCAATGCTTTGGCGACGCGTTGTGGGTTTACGCACTGGCCCAAACCCTCACGCTGGCTTTTATGCTGCTTAGCGGCACAGTGCATCCTCCTGCCGGCGCCAATGCGCTGATCATGATCCACGCGCACGCTGATACCAGCGCCTTGTGGATGCCTGTCTTTATCGGTGTGGCCACACTCGCTTTGGTCGCGGCAGGGTGGAGCCGCCTCGGTTCGTACTGGTTCGCTGAGCAAACGCGTTACCCCACTCGGTGGATGGATCGATCACCGCCGAGCTTGCTGTGGGGCATCACTAACGATAGGGTTTTTGAAGAGACGACCTAGATGACAAAGCCCCGCTCTTTCTATCTTTTTTCTTTTTTTATAAGGACGCTACAACATGAACATACTGCGCACCCCAGATTCCCGTTTTGAAAATCTGCTGGACTGGCCTTACAAACCCCACTACACCCAGATTACCGATGCAGCCACCGGCCAATCCTTGCGACTAGCCTGCGTGGATGAAGGCCCACGTGACGGCCCTACCGTCTTGCTGATGCATGGCGAGCCGACTTGGTCTTACCTGTATCGCCACATCATCCCAAAATTAGTTGAATTAGGCTACCGCGTCGTCGCCCCAGACCTGATCGGCTTTGGTCGCTCGGACAAGCTGGCCGAACGAAACGACTACACCTACGAACGCCACGTGGCATGGCTCAGCACTTGGCTCACGACCATGGACCTGCGGGAAATTACCCTTTTTTGCCAAGACTGGGGCGGCCTGCTCGGGCTGCGCCTAGTTGCCGCTTTCCCGGAACGTTTCGCCCGAGTCCTTGCCGGTAACACCGTACTGCCAGTGGGAACTGCCCCGGGCAAGGGGTTCATGGATTGGCTGGCGTACAGCCAAACTACCAACGACCTCCCGATTGGCCAGATCGTTACCATGGGTGTCACCCGTAAGCTGAGCCACGACGAGATCGCGGCCTACGACGCACCTTTTCCCGACGCCAGTTACAAGGCTGGCGCTTGCCAGTTTCCCACGCTGGTACCCATCACGCCACAGCATGCTTCGGTGACCGAAAATCTTGCGGCCTGGCGCGTGCTTTCTGCATTTGACAAGCCTTTCATTACCGCCTTCAGTGACAACGATCCAGTCACCAAAGGGGGAGATTTAGTTTTTCAAAAGCGAATTTCAGGTGCCAAGGGTCAAGCACACGTCACCCTCAAAGGTGGGCATTTTTTGCAGGAAGACAGCCCAGACGACATCGTGGCCGTCATCGATGGTGCGATGAAGAGAAGTCACGTCTAATGTGAGCCGAAGAGAAAAATGGAATCAATTCTTCTGAATCGTGATGGGGCGATTGCCACCGTCACCCTGAACCGTCCAGCGGCGTTGAACGCACTGTCTGCGCAAATGAACCAGGAGTTATCTCAGGTTACATCTGAACTGGAGCATGATGAAAGTGTGCGCTGCGTTGTTTTAAAGGGTGCTGGTGAGCACTTTATGGCTGGTGGCGATGTTAAGGGCTTTAACGAGGCAACGCTCGATCCACAATTGCGCAAGCTGGCACTGGAGCGGGGCATTGCAGAAACCCACAGCATCATTACGCGGTTGCGTCGCATGCCTAAGCCGGTAATTGCCAGTGTCAAAGGTGCTGTGGCAGGTTTCGGGGTCTCTCTGATGAGCGCCTGCGATCTGGTAATCGCCGCGGACAACAGCTTCTTCACCCTTGCCTACTGTCACATTGGCACTTCTCCCGATGGTGGCGCGACCTACGCTTTGCCGCGTTTGGTTGGCGTCAAGTTGGCGATGGAAATCGCGCTTCTCGGAGATCGTTTTGATGCACAGCGTGCATTGGCATTGGGGATGATCAACCGCGTCGTCGCACTGAACGAAGTCGAAACCGAAACCAATAAGTTGGCGGCCCGACTAGCCATGGGACCGACTGCGGTTTATGGCCGCACCAAGAGCCTGATCAACGAGTCGTTTGACCACACTTTGGCAGAACATTTGCAAGCGGAGCAGAACAGTTTCGTCGCTTCTGCCCAAGGCGCAGACTTTGCAGAAGGTGTACGGGCCTTTGTGGAGAAGCGAAAGCCGATCTTTTTTGGGAAATAGTTTTATTTAAGACAAGCAAATGAGAAATGAATCATGAAGACACGAATAACCGAATTGTTCGGGATTGAGCACCCCATCATTCAGGGCGGTATGCACTATGTCGGCTATGCCAAGCTAGCAGCGGCAGTTTCCAATGCTGGTGGTCTGGGCATCATCACCGCCTTGACACTTGGCAGCCCAGAGCTCCTAGCCAAGGAAATTGCACTTTGCAGGCAGATGACAGATAAGCCCTTCGGCGTCAACCTAACTTTCTTACCCGCCTTTTCCGAACCGCCCTACCCCGAATACATCCGCGCGATCATCGAAGGTGGCGTAAAGATCGTAGAGACCTCAGGTCGTAATCCTCAAGCCTACATGCCCTACCTGCAGCAGGCGGGAATCAAGGTAATCCACAAATGCACATCGGTAAGACATGCCCTGAAGGCGCAGTCAATTGGCTGTGACGCTATAAGCGTTGACGGGTTTGAGTGTGGTGGGCATCCTGGCGAGGACGATGTGACCAACTTCATTCTGCTACCGCGCGCAGCAGAAGAATTGCAGATCCCCTTTGTGGCATCTGGCGGCATGGCTGATGGACGAAGCCTGGTTGCGGCACTGGCACTAGGGGCGGAGGGCATCAGCATGGGCACGCGCTTCATCGCGACAAAGGAAGCACCGGTTCACGATAACGTTAAGAACGCGATCGTCGCAGCCTCTGAGCTGGACACGCGTCTGGTCATGCGCAAGCTACAAAATACCGAACGCGTGATGATCAATTCGAGCGTTAAACGTCTTCTCGAAATCGAGAGGAACAAAGGCGATGCGCTGACCATCGCTGACGTCTACGAACACGTGGCGGGCGTCTATCCGAAGATCATGCGCGACGGAGACATGGAAGCCGGCGCTTGGAGTTGCGGCATGGTCGCAGGATTGATAAACGATATTCCTAGCGTAAAGGAGTTGATCGACCGGATAATGAGTCAGGCTGACACGCTCATTAACCAGCGGCTGGTCGGATTGAATAGGCCGTAATTAAAAAGCAGCTGCGATAGTTGTGCCTGCTTTTAAGTGCCCCGTTTAGGGCGTTCCGACCACGCCGTGCTTACAAGCTTGATGTGGTCCACTATCTATGGCACGGCACGAATGTTTCTAGTGGGGTGAAAGTTAAGTAACCCTACGGTACGGCGCGTTGTGTGGGTGCCATTAGCCGGTGGATCGAGTCCAACTTCTCCAATCCAAAATCTAGCATTCGTGTATGGTTTATTGTTCCCATGTGTAAAGAGTCATGTACTCGACTTGGGAACAACCGATCGTCACTTCCCAAATCACCGTCTTTGATCCACTCGGTAATTGCGTCGCTTCTCGTTGGCTTGATTTCAAACTGATCCGATTGCGCTAGTGGACAATGTGAGGGCTCCTGAAAGACGCGCGACTCATGCATAAGTGCCTCTCCAGGTATCAGGGCTCAGCATCCGCCTCGAGGTGTTTGCTCGAAAGGAACGCGAGGCCAGCAACCACCAACATAGAAAGCGACATCAAAGCCAGAGCATAGCCAAGCGCTTGGGCACCGAACTGTAGGAGTAGCAGATCGCTGACCACTCCTGTAACGACCGGACCAAGACCGGCGCCGATCAGCGACATGAAGAATAGCAACACGGCCACTGCAGTTGCCCGTCTACCCGCACCGCACACGGCGTGTGTTGCGGTGAAGAAAGCCGGTAAAGCGGCACTCACAAGGCAGCCCGCCAACGCACCCATCAGCAGAAAGACCCAAAAGTTCTGGACCAGGAAGGCAGCTACGTACAACGGGGTGGCGGCCATCATGCCCCAGGCAGGCAGCCGCAACACCCAGCGGCGATCACGCCGCGCCAGACGGTCGGTGAGCCACCCCCCACCCAGAGTGCCAATCAGGGCCGACACAGCGCTGGCGCCGCCATAGGCCGCACCCACTTCCTTCAGATCGACGTTCATAGCGCGCACCAAATGCGAGGGCACAAACAGCATGGCGCCGTAAGTGAAAAAGGCCCAAAAAGTCAAAGCAAACGCAGCGTAGCGAAAGCTACGTTTATGCCATAGCACCAGCAGCGCCGCTTTGACAGACTCAGCACTTTGATCAGAACGGGAGGCGACAAATTGGGACTTCAGCACGGAGCGTGGCTCCTTGAGCCCCCACATAGTGATGAATGCGACCACCAAGCCTGGCACCGCTGCTGCGAACAACGTCCAGCGCCAGCCGTACTGCGCTACTAGGGCAGAGCCGCCGATGAAGGCCAGCAGATAACCGACCGTTCCCGCAGAAGTGAAGACGGCCAACGCTTGCGCACGCTGATGCGGAGGGAAGTAGTCCACCAGCAGCGACTGGCTGGCCGGCAGCGAGCCGGCTTCGCCAACCCCCACACCCACGCGTGCGAGCGCCAGTTGCCAAAAGGTCTGCGCGGCGCCGCACAACGCCGTCATCAAACTCCAGAAGACTAGTGCCAAAGTGATGATGTACTTGCGGTTGCCGCGGTCAGCCCAGCGCGCAAAGGGTATGCCCATGACCGCATACATAATCGCAAAGGACGCTCCGCTGAGCAGACCCATGAGGGTATCGGATGCGCCGAACTCGAGCTTTATGGGCTCCAGCAGCACCGCGATGATGACGCGGTCCATGTAATTGCAACTGGCGACCAGAAACAGGATGGAAAGAAACCACCAGCGCTGGGCTGGCGTGTAGGGGGTTTCAGGGCTCACGGGTCGTATCTCGTTTAGGACGTTCCGACCACGCCACCGTCACAGGCGATAGTCTGGCCAACGACGTATTCACCCGCCCGCGAGCAAAGAAAGATAGCAAGACCTGCAATGTCCTGCGCGGTACCAACGCGGCCGCTCGGATTATGCTTGCCAACAAGTTGCCAATCCACGTTTTCTGTCTCACCACCAAAGCCGACGCCAGTGCTGAGCATCCAAGTAGGAAAGGGGCCCGGTGCGATAGCGTTAAAGAGGATGTGTTCCTTAGTCAAATGCGCTGCCATGAAACGCGTCAGGTGATGCACCGCAGCCTTGGAAGCACCATAAGAAAAAGAGTCAAAAGTGGCTGCCTTGATGCCGTCGACCGACCCGATGTTAATGACACGTGCGGGGCTGGCGGCACTGGCGGCCTGACGCAATAAAGGAAGCAATTTCTGGGTGAGAAAAAACACGCCCTTGACGTTGGTGTCCATCACCTTGTCCCACCCGACCTCCGGAAAAAGCTCAAGTGGCGCGCCCCAGGAGGCTCCCGCATTGTTCACCAGAATGTCCAACGTCGACTCGCGCTCTGACAATTGTTTAGTCAGACTTTCAACGCCAGCCAGTTGCGACAGATCCGCCGTCAAAGCAATGCATTCGCCATCATAAGCCTCGCTGAGTCGATTGGCCGTGGCTGCACATACATCGGCCTTTCGCGCCGAGATATAGACCTTGGCACCATTCGCCAAAAAACCGGCAGCGATCATCTCACCAATACCACGCGAACCACCCGTTACCAGCGCCGTTTTGCCTTTTATCGAAAACAGATCGTTCAATTGCATACTCATAAATTCACTCTGATGGGGCTAGATGAATAGTTGATTCCAAGTTCAATAGCCGTGCTGGCGCGCGAGTTGGTCAAGATGGAAATTGGCGTCACCAAAGAGCTCTTGCAGAACTCTAGCGCGCTTCATGAAAAAGCCAATCTCGAACGCGTCAGTCATACCCATTCCGCCATGCATTTGGACCGCTTCCTGTACAGCCAAAGTGGCGGTACGACCGGCGCGGGCCTTGGCCATGGATACCGTACGGCTGGCACCATCGGCGTTGGCATCAATTTGCTGTTGCGCATGAATGACCATGGAGCGGGTGATTTCCAGCTCACAGTAGAGTTCTGCCGCGCGGTGCTGCAGGCCCTGAAACTCGCCAATGGTGCGGCCAAATTGTTTGCGTTCTTTGAGGTAGTTCACCGTACGCTGGAAAACTTCGTCTGCCAAGCCCAGCAACTCAGCTGCAGCAGCAGTACGTGCGCAGTCAAGCGCGGCGCTCAAAGTTGCCCAACCCGCATCGACTCGTCCCAATACATCTTTCGTGCTGACCTGCACGGCCTTAAAAGTAATACGGGCGGCATTGTGAGCATCCACCATCAGGGTACGTTCTATTTCAACTCCAGATGCCTTCGCATCCACCACAAACAGGGTGATCCCCTTGGGGTCTCCAATCTCACCAGAACTTCTGGCAGCGACGATCAGAAGATCTGCCACATGACCATCTAGTACGAAGGTCTTAGTACCGTTAAGAGTGAAACCACTCGCCGTAGTGTCGGCACGCATCGAAATCTGTGTTGGCTGGTGTTTGGACTTTTCGTCGACAGCAAGGGTGGCAATAAGCTCACCGCTAGCCAAACGCGACAACCAAGTTTTCTGTTGTTCAGGTGTCCCAGCATGGCGCAGGGTTGTGACTGCGGCAATGCTTGAAGCCAGAAATGGAGAGCATGTGAGCTGGTGGCCGATTTGCTCCATCACGACACCAGCTTCGACATGCCCGAGTCCCATTCCGCCGAATTCCTCAGGCACAAGCACTCCGCTAAAACCCATTTCGGCGAACTGCTTCCACAGATCTGGCGAGAAGCCCGTCGCGTCTTTTGAATCGCGCAACTGCCGAAGTTGCATCACCGGTGCTTTGTCAGCAAGGAAATCGCGGGCACTGTCGCGCAGCATGGTTTGCTCTTCGGTAAGTATGAGTGACATGATCAGGCTCCCGGCAGTTCAAGAATTCTTTTGGCAATGACGTTGAGCTGCACCTCGCTGGTGCCACCCTCAATCGAATTGCCTTTGGTGCGCAACCAGGTGCGTGCAGTCTGGCCCTGATCGGAGCGTTTGCTTTCCCATTCCAGTGCATCGCTGCCGCCTGTGCTAGCCATCAATTCCCAACGCCGCTTATTGAGTTCGGCCCCGTAATACTTGAGCATGGATGACATGGCCGGGTGCGCCAGGCTGGCCTTGGCCATGTCGCCGACACGCTGCAAGGTGAGTCGAAACGCTGCTTCGTCGAGCTCGAATTCTGCAATTTGCGAACGCAAGTGAAACTCAGATAGACGACCCAGCGCATCTAAGCCAACAGTCGATTTTGCGGTTTCAGACAGCGACGGTGTGCTCGATACCTCTCCTATTGCACCGATGATGTCGCGCTCGTGCATCAACAGGTATTTAGCGACATCCCAGCCGGCGTCCAGAGTGCCGACCAGATTACGTTTTTCGACCCGGACATTGTCGAAGAAGGTCTCGCAAAACGGCGACTTACCGGAGATCAAGCGGATCGGTCTGGTGCTGGCGCCGGGTGTTGCCATATCGAACAGCACAAAGCTGATGCCGGTGTGCTTCTTGGCAGTATCGGTGCGCACCAAGCAGAAAATCCAGTCACATTCATCGGCATATGAGGTCCAAATCTTCTGGCCATTGACAATGAAGTGGTCGCCCATGTCGTCAGCGCGGGTAGCAAGCGAGGCCAGATCCGACCCGGCATTGGGCTCGGAGTAGCCCTGGCACCAACGAATTTCTCCTCGGGCTATTTTTGGAAGATGTTCGAGTTTTTGTTCATGGGTACCAAACTTGAGAAGTGCCGGGCCCAGCATCCAAATACCGAAACTCACCACAGGTGGGCGACAGCCGAGGGACGCCATCTCCTGCGCCAGGACTTTGGCCTCTGCACCCGTAAGACCGCCACCTCCGTATTCTTTCGGCCAAGTCGGCACCGTCCAGCCGCGCTCGGCCATCCGCTCAAGCCACAACTTTTGCGCGTCCGAGGCAAACTTCCATTTACGCCCACCCCAACAGGTGTCGTCGTCGCTTGTCATCGCTTTACGCATTTGCGTAGGACAATTGGCCTCCAACCAGGCACGGGTGTTGTTGCGGAATTCAGAGATTTCTATCGTTTGGTTCATCGCTCACGTTCTCTAAGAATAGATATGCCAAGCCGTTGGCGCTGTCGCAGCAAAAGGTGTCTATACAAGTTGGACTAGCCGCGTTCACGTAACTCGCGGCGCAAGACCTTGCCCACCGGGCTCTTGGGTAGTTCGTCCAAAAACTCTACTTCGCGCGGAACTTTGTAAGCGGTGAGGTTTTCGCGGCAATGCGCTATGACCATCTCTTGGGTCAGTGCAGGCGATTTTTTGACCACAAAGAGTTTGATTTTCTCACCTGTGCCATCGCTCTTATTGCCCACCGCAGCGACCTCGAGCACGCCAGGGTGCGACATGACCACTTCTTCCACTTCGTTGGGATAAACGTTGAAGCCGGAGACGAGGATCATGTCCTTGATCCGGTCCACGATTTTCATGTAGCCATCGATCTCCATGACGGCGATATCGCCGGTGCGCAAAAAGCCATCAGCCGTCATGACTGCAGCCGTTTCCTGGGGGCGCTGCCAGTAACCCTTCATAACCTGGGGACCACGCACGCAAAGTTCACCAGGTTGGCCGATCGGCAGTTCTACCCCCTCTTCATTGCGGATGGAAACCTCGGTGGACGGTAACGGAAACCCAATGCCACCGCGAAATTCATTGGTGTTGTAGGGATTGACACTGACGGTGGGGGAACATTCCGTCAGGCCAAATCCTTCCAGCAAAGGCTTACCCGTAACCTGCTGCCACTGCTCGGCCACGGTACGCTGCGTAGCGGCACCGCCGCCAACACCAAAAATCAGCTTGCTAAAGTCGAGCTTGGCAAAGTTGGGGTCGTTTAGTAAGCCGATAAAGAGTGTGTTGACCGCAGGCAAACTAGCGAATTTGTATTGTGACAACACCTTGACAAAAGCGGGGATATTGCGTGGGTCGGATACCAGCACGTTCGTGCCCCCCGCGTTGAGACCACTCAGACAAGTGCCTAGCGCGTAGATGTGGTAGAGCGGAATCGCCGTGATGCCTATCATGGCCTCGGTCTTGTCAATGATGGGGTCAAACCAAACTCTTCCCTGCTCTACGTTGGACAGCACGTTGCGGTGCGTCAACATGGCACCTTTGGAGACACCCGTAGTTCCGCCGGTGTATTGCAAAAAGGCCAAATCGTCAGCCTGGAAAGTCACAGGGTGAAATGCGGACTGCGAACCCATTGCCATTGCATCGCGTAAGTTCGTACTACCCGGCAGGCTATACGGGGGAACTGCTTTTTTAACATGGCGAATCAGAAAGTTGCCAACCACCCGCTTTGCCAACGGCATCATGTCGGTCAGCGCGGTGACCACCACGTGCTTGACTGATGTGGTCGCGATGACTTTAGCCAAAGTGTGGGCAAACATCTCGACGACAACCATCGCCTCGGCGCCTGAATCCTTGAGTTGGTGCTCTAATTCGCGGGGCGTGTACATGGGGTTGACATTGACCACCACGTAGCCTGCGCGGAGTAGCCCGAACAGACAGACTGGATACTGCAGCAAGTTGGGGATCATCAGTGCAACCCGCGCGCCCTTAGGAAGCTTTAAAACAGACTGGAAATAGGCCGCCACCTGCAGGCTCAACATGTCAAGTTGCGCGTACGTCAGCGCTACACCTGTCGAGCCGCTGATAAAAGCTTTGCGCTGCGGGTATTTCGCAAAAGCAGTGTTGACGTAATCCGAAATGGAGCCCAGTGCGCTGGTATCTATCTCTTTTGGGACGCCGGGTGGATAGCTGTTGAGCCAGATCTTATCCATTGCGAATACCCCCTAATCTGTGGTTATGTGAACCGTGAACAAAACAAATTGACAAAGCTGCGGTTCGATCTAACTCCGCTGCTGTCGCAAGGACAACACCAAAAATACAATTGAAAGCACAAGAACGACGTAGGTCCCATATGCGCCCGGGGGAGCTGACTCGATCTGCAAGGGCTTCAAGTAGCCAGCCAACATGCGCAACAACTGCTCTAAGGCAACCAAAGCCAACGTTGCAGGTATCAAAAACCGATACCGAAGCACTACCACCCACTGCACGCAGGAAAAGATCAATTGGCTAGCACCCCATTGTGAAAATATCGCCACGATATTCGGACCTCCCGCTACATCAAGAGCAATGTGCGCGATGCTGCCAGCGCCCCCATCGGGTGCAAACAAGTGCACCAAGCTGCGCGCGGTACTGATCACAGTGGTAAGCACCAAGAACCACAAAGCCCAACGCGACCCTTCGTATTGCAGGCTGGTACGAGGGAGCAATTCGTCAAACGGCATACCGTGCCTCAACCTCCGGCTGCCAGAAGCGAATTCACCAGATCCACGTACTTGCGTTGGGCGTCTTCTTGCGACAAGCCTAAAAGCCCTGCCCAAGCTTTGTGCTTGAACATACCCATCATGTCTCCTGGACTTTCGGAGGGCGCATCGCCCTGAGTGCCTTGTTTATAAAGTGCATACAGCTTCAACATAGTTTCATCGTCGGGACGGCTTGACATGGATTTTGACCCTGCTAAGGCATCTAGGAATTGTTGATTCAGATCTGACATTGTTTACTCCAATTTCTGTTAAAAATACGCTGCAAATAAATATATTGGCACTAATAATGCCACAACATTTCTCATTCTGCGATCAGGGTAAACCCTCGACTGATGGCTTGCATCTGGTCCAAGAATGCCGCAAAAGGTGAATCAATCATTTGACACTATAAATGTCATAACATATGATTAACTACCGAGAGCGGTGAGGAGACGGTGTGGTTGCGTTACTTCGAGGCGCATGCGCTTAGGCAGAAAAAATGGACAGGAGACGTCGAACATGCTAAAAAAATTGACCTGGGCTTTGATGCTCACTCTGGTTCTTGGAGCCGCAGGCTTCTTCGCCGTAGGCGGAACTTCTGGCGTCGCGCTGCTGATGGTGAAGTACGTCGTTCGCAAGAACTATGGCCCGCCGCAGACCATCGAGTGGCAGGCAGGCCCTACTGCAGTTGCCACCCACAATACTGGCGGGAATTTGGTTCGCAGACCACCCAACGTGATTTTGATTGTGGCTGACGACTTGGGCTTCAACGACATTACTCACAATGGAGGCGGCTTAGCAGGCGGCAAGGTGCCTACCCCAAATATCGACAGCATCGCTTCGCAAGGCGCTGACTTCATTAACGGCTACTCCGCCAACGCGACTTGTGCGCCATCACGTGCCTCCCTTATGACTGGGCGCTACGCAACACGCTTTGGATTTGAGTTCACGCCAACGCCCAAGCAGTTCATGAAATTGGTTGCGGGAATCCCCGATGCCCAGCAAACACATCCCGCCATTTACCACGCAGAGCGTGAAAATGAACTCATTGCCTATGAAAACATGGGCTTGCCGACCAAGGAAATTACCCTGGCCAAGTTGCTTCAAGGGGGTGGATACCATTCGGTGCACTTGGGCAAATGGCATTTGGGCGACAGCCCGCAATTCCGCCCCTACAACCGTGGATTTGACGAGTCGCTCTCGCTTCTCCATGGCGGATCCATGTACCTGCCGTCCAAAGATCCGAACGTAGTGAACTCGAGACAGGACTTTGACACCATTGACAAATTTATATGGGCTGCAGAACCATGGGGAATACGCTTCAATGACCGAGAACCGTTTCAGCCTCCCAAATACCTTACCGACTACCTCACCGATGAAGCGGTCAAGGTCGTGCAAACCAACAAAAATCGGCCCTTTTTTATGTACCTTGCCTATAACGCACCGCACACTCCTTTGCAGGCTACGCGAGAAGACTTCGATGCACTGAGCTTCATACCTGACCACGCCACACGGGTGTATGCCGCAATGATTCGCAACCTGGATCGCAACATCGGCCGCGTACTGCAGTCGCTAAAAGACCAGGGTGTCGATGACAACACACTGGTGATATTTAGCAGTGACAATGGTGGCGCAAATTACATTGGCGTTGACGGGATCAACGCGCCGTACCGCGGTTGGAAGGCTACTTTTTTTGAAGGCGGCATTCGTGTGCCATTCTTTATGCGTTGGCCTAGTGCAATCCCCAAAGGCATGAAGGTGAATTCTGCGGTCAATCACTTTGACATTTTTGCCACGGCAGCGGCAGCGGCAGGATTGGAAGTTCCCAAGGACCGCCCCATAGATGGCGTCAATCTGCTGCCCTTTGCCAAAGGTAAGTCTACTGGCAATGCGCATGAATCGCTATTCTGGCGCACGGACTCTTACCGCGTCATGCGCACCAATGAGTGGAAACTGCAAGTCACGGAAAGACCGAAAAAGGAGTGGCTCTATCACCTGTCGGTTGATCCGACCGAGCGCAATAACCTCGCCGAGAAGGAACCTGCACAACTGGCGTCAATGAAGGCACAGTTGGCAGCATGGGACAAGCAGCAGGTTAAGCCTCTTTGGCCTTCGCTTGGCGAAGGTGCTGTCGCCATCGACCGCACCCTCAAGTCACCCCCAGTGCCCAACGAAGATTACATCTACTACGCCAATTGATTATGCAAACATTGCCCATCTTATATGGCATGCCCGCTTCGCTTTACACCGCTAAGGTGCGCGCATACCTGCGCAAACAACGAATCTCATTTGAGGAGCGCGCAGTCGGTGACCCGCGCTTTCGAAGCGAGATACTCCCGCAAATCGGACGTTGGATTATCCCGGTAGTGCAACTCCCTGACGGCACCTTACTCCAGGATAGCACCGTGATCATCGACTATTTTGAGTCGAAAGGCATGGGGCATGGACCGCGCGCCTTGCCTGAAGATCCACTTCTGGCCGTGCTGGCCCATTTGTTTGAACTCTTTGGCGGCGAAGGACTACTGCGCTCGGCCATGCACTATCGCTGGAA
>Ga0114964_10002074_pt1 | contig 14181 bp, 7 predicted proteins | sample C_131016_MF_Meta_FD_92638 | JGI IMG/M metagenome (GOLD analysis project Ga0114964, IMG submission 92638) | Freshwater microbial communities from Lake Croche, Canada to study carbon cycling - C_131016_MF_MetaG | ecosystem: Environmental > Aquatic > Freshwater > Lake | place: Lake Croche, Canada... | reverse complement strand
TTCATTTGGGAGCCGTTTCTTCGCCTCCAAATGATCCTCTCTACTATGGCCAGACAGTCCCTCTCTCTCGCAATCTCATTCTTGGTGGGGGCGGCATTGTTTCCGTCTCGGGGGCCGGTCTTACGGTTCCATTCGGCATCTCTGCGGACGGCACCTCCTGGATCGATCCCTCCGGCACGGACATTACCAGTACGGGGCTTTCCCAAAAGTCGCTCTCTCTTGCCGCCGCGAGCATTACGGATGGGGCGCAAATAGACTTGAGTGGAGGCGGGGGAGTCACTGCGTCTCAGTGGGTTTCCGGACTCGGCGGAACCCTGAATCTGCTGGGTTCCCCTGTTTCATGGACTGGTACTGCAGCTTATCAGGCCGGTGCTCTTGTCACTTACAACGATGCCGTCTGGTCGGCGCGTCAGGCCGTCTCCGCCGGAGTCACTCCTTCGGTCAGTGCCTCATGGACCAAGTTGCCAACTTACTATGCGATCGTGCCTGGGTATTCCTATCCAGTGGCACCGACAGGATATTCTGATGGAGCCTTGAAGGTCGGTTCCATGGTTCGAATGCCGAATGTTTCCGGTTTGGCAGCTGGCAATTACACTCTCTTGCCCGCATCCTATGCCTCACTTCCGGGCGCTTACCTGGTCAGCGTTAATTCATTCATTACTCCGTTTGTGGGATCGATGACACAACCGGATGGATCTGTGCTTACTCATGCCACCCTTTTCAACGGCCTGGACAAATCGGTCACTTCTCCAGATTCCACGGTCACCTTACAGATCCTAAATTCCGCAGCCATCGCGGCAAGGGCCCAATACAAAACCATCTCCGCCGACGGGTTTTTCTCCGCCGTGGGGCCCAATCTTCCCAAGAATTCCGGAAGTCTTTCCTTTCAGGGAACATCACTCAGTCTTGATGGTGCCATTGTGAAGGGGAGATCGTTTTCCGAAGGCCTTGCCGCCGCCATCGATATTGGTCTCTCCAGTGCCATACGAATCAATCAGACCGGATCAGGATCTGCATTCGGCGGAACGTATCTCTCATCCACGGCGTTCGACACATGGAACTATGGCAGCTTGCTCATCGGAGGACTGCGCGGTGGATCCTCCATCGGCGGAACGCCAGTCACGCTCACCTCCTCCAGTGTGACCCTCCAGTCAGGAGCATCGCTTTCAGGTAGTGACATCATCCTGACTGCCGGGCAGCTCACACTGGAAGATGGGAGTAGCCTTGCCGCGGTGGGTCATGGCCTGGCTCCCAACGAGCAGTTGGTGATTGGTGATGCCTCCGTGCCAGGATCCGGCAACGGCTCCCTTCTGCGCGTCAGCGGTGATGAAAGTGTCTCCCTGATCCGGCAAGGTGTGCAGACGCAGGCACAACAAAGTGCCCTTTTGCCATCGGTCGCTGCGGATATCAGCATCCTTGGAAATGCTTCCCTGAACGGACAATCGATCCTGATCGACTCCACCTATTTGGGGCATTTATCCTCTCTGGCGTCGCTTGCCTTCCAGTCCGCCACGATCGACGCTGGCTCCATCTCACTGGTGCTCGATCCTTCCGCCATCCTGTCAGCCGGTGACCGGAATAGTCTGCAAATCCAAGGAAATCCCCTCACTGCGTTGCAGGCTGGACGCGTAGTTTCCCTCGGGAGCTATTCGACGCTCGACCTATATGGCGCAGGTCACTCGGTTGCCTTCGGGAATGCATCCCAAAAGCTTTCCCTCCATGCCGGAGAAATTTCGGCAGGGGATGTGTCGGCGATCTCGGTGACTTCGCGCAGTCTTCTCATCGATAATGCCTTTTCCTCTATAGATCCCTCGGGAGGCAGTCCGGTAACCTCGGGCGGTTCGCTCTCGTTTACAAGTGGTTCCACAACACTCGGCGGCGGTTCCATGAGCATCGGCGGATTTGCCAATGTTTCCTTTGGGGTCCTCCCCGATGGTGCCTTGATCGGAGATAGCGCAAACCTCACGGTGGCGGGAAACCTTTCGTTGAATACCCCCCTCATTACGGGAATTTCCTCATCGGTCAGCAGTATCACCTCTCTTGGAAACCTCTCTATTTCCTCCACCTCTCCCGGTGTCTATAATGATAGTCTAGCTTCGGGATTAGGTGCGAAGCTGACCCTGCGAGGCGCGGCGATCAACGATGCATCGCCGATCATCCTCCACAGCGGAAGTGTGAAACTTGAATCCAAGGGAGCAGTTACCCCTGGGGCGATCACAGTATCCGCAATGATCGATGCAAGCGGTTCCGAAGTAATATTGGCGAATACGGTGCAATTCTCGCCGGGTGGTTCCATCACACTGAAGTCTGCCATTGGCGGCATCAATCTAGCCGCTGGCACTCTTGATGTTTCTGGAGCTGGCGACTCCTCAGGATGGAGTGACGCCGGATCGATTTCCATCTCTGCACCCGCCGGTACCATGAGCTTGCCACTCAGCATGAAGGCGGTGTCGACCCTGGGTGCGTCGGGTTCTTTCTTCATGGATGTCGCCTCCTTTAATAATGGGGGCAATGCTGCCAACCCCTCCGACATCGGTTCTCTGGAAACAGTTCTGACCAGCGACAATCTGGTCAATTCGCAGAATCTTAGGATCCGTAGCGGTGATATCCTGTTGCCGACGGCTAAAACCGCTCGTGCCTACTCCTACACGCTGACCGCAGACACCGGCTCAATCGACATTCAAGGGATGGTCGATGCATCGATGGTTCCTATCAAGGATCCCGCGGGCAATCCCATCATGAAAGGGGGATCCATCAATCTCTTTGCGGGTAAGAGCGTGGTTGTGAACAGCGATACTCCGGGGGCTCCGGCCCGCCTCTCGGTTGGCGCACGGAACTACGATAATTCTGGAAAAGGCGGATCGATCGACATCGAGACAGGAGACAATCCGGGGGTTAATAACTCCAAGGCCTGGCTCACTCTCGGTGCGAACTCACTGATCGATCTCTCGGTAGCCGCCCCGGCTAGGAGTATCGATCAATTCGGCTCGACGGACCAGTTCTCTGGTGTGCTGACCCTTCGTGCTCCGCAGACATCGGGTGGAGCGGATCTTCAGATCAACCCGATCCTTGCGCAGGTGGTCGGGGCCTCCACCATCCATCTCGTCGGAGTCTATCGTCAGGATGCAGCAACAGTTGGTACGGCTTCAATTGATCCAGGGACAGGAGCGGCGAATGATTACGAGAACAACGCCTACCTAAACGCCCAGGCATTTGGTGGCAACTATGTCTCCATTCTAAACCGGATCTTGCCGGGTGGTTCATCACTGCTTTCCGTAACCCAGATTAATCCCGGTGAGGAGATCATCAACTCGCTCGGCGGATTACAACTGAATCACACCTGGGATCTTTCAAGCGCCGACTGGCGCTATGGACCTGTGATGGCTGCCCTCTATGGCTCGGTAAACCCCTTGATGGATCCCACGCTTGCAGGGACTCCCGTCCTTGACGGAAACGGAAATCCAATTACTACCGGCGCATGGGCTGGATACCTCTCGCTGCGGGCCAAAGGCAGCATCGTGCTTCATGGTGCTATAACTGATGGTTTCGGCGATGGCGTCAATGCGCTCGCCGATGCAAACAACGGAAATCTCTACCAACCCGGCATCGATCCTTCTTCCCCATCGGTGGGCTCCATGAGCCATGCCGATGCCTCCTATGGAATCCTGTTAAACGATGGAAGTACTTCCGACGGACTGCTCTTTGAGCCTCTTCTTCCGTTGGTCGCCACACAGGACGCTGCGAATACAGCTGCTCAAAATGGCACCTCCGTTGCTATTTCCGATAGACAGAGCCAGCTCTCTTGGAGCTATCTGCTGACTGCAGGGGCTGATATTTGGTCTGCAAATCCCAATTCCATTTCAACAGTCTCCTCGCTGAACTCCTTTGGTCACCCCATTTCGGGAAACATCGAAGTGGGCGCCCGGATTCAAGGGCAGAACAAGTCGAGCGACGGAGCAAACGCCCTCACCGCCAGCCTGCTCGAAGGGTACAATCAGGTCATCCGCACTGGAACTGGCGACGTTACGCTGAATGCCTCTGGAGATCTCCAACTCTGGAACCAGTTCGCGGCAATTTATACAGCCGGCACCTTGGTAAGGGATCCTTCATTGACCGCCCAAAATGGCACAGCGACTTTCGAAGTGCCTTATCCGGATTTGTCTCAACAGTCTCCGGATAAACTTGGGGTCACGCAAGAATATGCTTATGGAGTTCAACCTACATCGGTGGTTCAGTACACCTACGGGGGAGGGAATATAGCAATTCATGCAGGTCACGACGTGACACACCTCACGCTCAGTGCGGCAGACAGCTCCATCAATGTTGCGGATTCGGTCCGCGAACTCCCCTCGAACTGGCTCTATCGTCGTGGTGCCCTCGACGACTCCGGCAAGTTCCTTGTCGACAAGAATAATAAGTCCGATGCTATCCAGGGATCCGGCTATGATCGCTTGATCAATTCGACCTCATGGTGGGTTGATTTCAGTAATTTCTTTGAGGGAGTGGGCGCGCTTGGGGGAGGCAATCTCTCCCTCCGGGCGGACAATAGCATCTCAAATGTGGATGCGGTGATACCCACAAATTTCCGCATGCCCGGTAAGGATTCATCCGGGAACCTGATCCTCGCAGGAAGTTCATCCGGAATAGAACTGGGAGGTGGTGATCTCAAGATCTCCTCTGGTGGTAACCTTGATGCCGGTGTTTACTATGTTGAGAAAGGACAAGCTACCTTTTCTTCAGGAGGAAGCATTATCACCAACCCGACGCGGGATCCTTATGTCGGTACCAGAAAGAGCGATCCGAATAACTATCTACCCACAAGCTTTTTCCTTGGTAAGGGCCAGCTCAAGGTCAGTGCCGTTGGCAATATCCTTCTTGGACCAACAGCGAATCCTTTCCTGACGCCCCAGGGAGTAAACAACGGCTTCTGGTATAAGGATTATTTTTCTACCTACGCTGCGTCGGATACCGTGGATGTTATCTCCCTTGCTGGTTCCATTACATTCCGGGAGGCGGGTATCAACCCAACGCTCTCCAAACCCCAACCGCTCCTGCAGCAATGGATGAATCAGGATGTATTATTTAACGGCCTGACGACCTCTGCTACTTCGCAACCGTGGCTCCGGTTGGCGGTTCCCTCAGTCGGTGATCTAGGAAGCCTGCTCTCACTCCAACCTCCTTCCCTGAAAGCCCTTAGCCTTGCCGGTTCCATTACATTCCAAGGCGACTACATCTCCTCTCCTGCTCCCCTCGGAGGGTTTTCGATAGTGGCAGCGGGCGGGGTCCAGGGTCTTGTCCAGGGTGGAATCGGACTTGAGCCTAAAGCGAAGCAAGTCTGGGTCTCCTCGACAATTGACATCTCGGATTCCGATCCCTCCAAGATCCCTTCGCCCTCGTCGCCGCTGGCCCAACAGTCTCAGTATTCAGGTCTTAACAATAATATCAATAATCCTACCATCTCTATTGTCAGCCCTATCGCGGCGATGTTCGCTGAAACAGGTTCCTATGTCGGGCAAAACGGATCAGTCCAGAAACTCACACAGCTTCATGGAAATAGCCTGCTTCATGCGAACGACACGGTGCCGGTCAGTATTATCGCTGGTTCCGGTAATATCTCTGGGCTGACCCTTTTTTCCCCGAAAGAGACACGAATCACCTCCGGGGGAGATATCACCGATGTGGGGCTTTACATCCAGAACGACACGACCGGAAGTATCAGCGTAGTCTCCGCGGCGGGTGATATCGTTCTTTACGATCCAACCTCCCCGACGCAGATCATTGCCAATAGTAAAACGATTAATCCTCTCAAGCAATCTGTCCCTATCCAGAACGGTGATATCCAGATCAGCGGCCCAGGAACACTCGAGGTTCTTGCTGCCGGTAACATCGATTTGGGCAATAATCCCGGATCGACTGACAGAAGTCTGCGAGTCGGAATCACGAGTATCGGTAACAGTCGCAATCTTAATATTCCGTCCGATGCCTCGGGTGCTGACGTGATTGTTGGCGCGGGTGTCAGTATGCTGGGTGACGGTGGGGCGGCCTTTGAAAGTTATGCAACTTCAGTGCTCGCCTCTCCTGATGCGCCGCGGTTGTTAGGGGATCTTGTCAAGTCGATGGATTTTGCGGGGGCTGATTTCCTTTCCTCGCTCGGCAATGTCAATTTTGGTGCGCTTTCAGACGACCAGAAAGAGATTCTAGGCCTGAATTTAATGTACATGGTCCTTCGCGACGCCGGTCGTGATAGGAACAATCCCAACGCAATAGGCTACGGCTCCTATACCGCTGGTGAGGAAGTGCTTAAGAAAGTCTTCGGTTCGTTCCCGACGACTGACACTCCCGTCAAGAATATCACTCTCTGGTCGCAAAATATTAGCACCCTCAACGGAGGAAATGTAGAGATCTTTAACCCAGTTGGAGGAGTTTCTCTTGCGAGCATTTCCACCAAGGCTTCCTCGGAGGTGGCTCCAGGGATCATCACCCAGGGTGGTGGAAACATTGACATATATACCTACGAAAACGTTTCCCTTGGCATTGGACGTATCTTCACGCTCAAGGGCGGAGACATTGTGATTTGGTCCGAAGCCGGTAACATTGCTGCAGGTGCGTCATCAAAGACCGTTCAGAGTGCTCCTCCGACACGCGTGCTTCTTGATCCGCAGAGCGCCAATGTACTCACCGACCTTGCAGGTTTGGCAACCGGCGGAGGCATCGGAACGCTTGCCACCGTGGTGGGGGTTGCTCCTAGCTCTGTTGATCTGATCGCTGTTTCCGGAATCATTGATGCGGGCGATGCCGGTATCCGTTCCTCGGGCAATCTGAATCTTGCAGCCACTAAGATCCTGAATGCCGATAACATCGCCGTGGGAGGTCTCTCTGTGGGTGTGCCTCCTCTGGCAACCAGCTCTGCTGCTGCGGCTGCTCCTGTGGCCGCGGCACCTCCAGCCGCCGCTCCCTCCAGTGCGGCGAGCACGGCGGCAGCGGCCGCCAGCAGCGCTGCTGATAAGACGGCAGATAAAAGCACGGCAAATCAAGATGAGTCTACGCCCTCAGTCATCTCGATCGATATCATGGGCTACGGGGGAGGGGATGGAGATGACGACGACTCGCAGAAGAAGGCAGCGGATGCTGCAGTCGCTCCTGTGCAGGCGTCTCTTTAAAAGCTGACATTCTAAAAAGCTGAAATGCTGAAATGGTGAGAAGTTGAAATGCTGACAGGGAGAGATGCTGAAAAACTAAAAAGCTGACAGGCTGACATTACTAAGTGCTGGCATGAGGACATCTTGAAAAGGGAGCCTGATCTTACAGTGTTCGTCGAGTTCTTGAGGTCATGGTGACGAAGATGGCTATCAACTGGGATATCTCCCGGTGAGTTTCTAAAATAATATTCCTTTCGATATGACAATCTTCTCGAAGTAGCTCCAACCAAAGCAGCGACTCGTCGGCCTCTTGTAATAGACCATCCAATTTGGAGCAGAATTCAGCATCTGATCGGGATCTGGATGCCTCCCTGGCATGAGCGGCTATGGAAGTTCCGGATCTCAGAAGCTGATGACCGATGACTTCAACCTCTCGGCGATTCTTTGGGAGATCGACATAGATTCTGATCACTTTAGAGGCGACAGCTTTCGTCCTGAACCTTAAATCTTCGGATAAACGACTCATTAATCTCTATCAAACCTGCTTTACACTTTGTCAATGGAACTACTCCCTTTTTAGTATGTCATCGTGTCATCGTGTCTGCATTTTAGTTCGTGTGTAGGCTGAATAGCCCTTGAAATATTTGTATAGCGGATTATTCTTTGACTATGCTTGCTATACGACTTGATCCCGAAATTGAAAATCGGCTAGCTGTTCTGGCTGAAAGAACAGGCCGCACGAAAACATTTTATGCCCGGGAGGCGATCTTGGAGCACCTAGAAGATCTAGAAGACATCTATATGGCTAAGAAGGTTCTGGCAGAAGGCGGACGAACCTATTCTCTGCAAGAAATCAAAGATGAATTGGGAGTGTGAAATCTCAGAGAGAGCCAGAAAACAGCTTAAAAAGCTTGGGCATACTGCTCAGATAGAGATCATTTCATGCCTTGAAAAGCGTCTCCAAGGTAAAGAAAACCCGAGACGTTTTGGCAAAGCCCTTGTAGGTGATCTAGCTGGTTTGTGGAGATATCGTGTGGGTTCCTACAGGATCATCTGCAAGATTGAGGATGAAAAGCTAATCGTTCTACTTGTTGCCGTTGGTGATCGAAAAAACATCTACCGTTAGGAAATCGCTGATTAAATCGCATAGAGGCCGTTGCGAGAAGCCGTAACGGAAGCAACGGCCCCCTATATCCTGTATCCCATCTTCAGACTTCTATCTCCCTCGTCCTTACATTTTCTTCGCCAGTCCTTGGCTGCTTCCTTGGTGGCACAATGCAGTCAGCAATTCTTTTCCTACTCGTGGCCTAGCTTTCTAAGAAGCTCGGGAGCATCCCTCGACGCGATTTCCCAAATCAGCTGGGTGTCGATTCCGAAGTAGTCATGCACGATCCGATGCCGCAGGCCAATGATCTGTTGCCAAGGTATATCCGGGTATGAGGCATGCTGTTCCGCGTCGAGTTGTCGTGCCGCCTCCCCGATAATCTCAAGATTGCGTGTGACGGCATCCATGGTTTTCTGATCTTCCAGAAAGGAGTCGATTGTCTTTCCCCGAGTATATTCCATTACCCTGCCCAACGCGGTACGGATATCCGCCACCAGCAGGAGTTGGTCGCGTTTAGGCATCCGCAAGATCCGGCTCGATGAAGCGCCAGCGCTTGGGGTCAATGGCGCGCCTGGAGACCACATCGGATGGATGCCCCAAGGCTTTTTCGATTTCGCCCGCCAAGCTCACAAAATTCAATCCTACGGATGAATCAACCTCCACGAGGACATCGACATCGCTTTCCTCGGTTGCCTCATCCCTGGCCGTGGATCCAAAGAGTGCAATCCTAGAGACGGGATAACGTTTTTGGAGATCCAGCTTGATGCTTGATAGGACACGCAGTGCTTCGTCGCGACGCATGAGAGATAATTATCATGATCCGGACCCTTCGTCCATGACTCTGACGATTATGGCGTGCTCTTCCCAAGTCCTCGTCGCTCGACTCTCGACCCTTCGTCTCTAGCTGGCGTGTCAGTTTGTCACCCCTCCCTTGTTGACGAGGGGTAGTTGATGCATTATCATCAGATGTATGAGAACCACTCTTGATATTGAAGAGGATGTGCTGTTGGCGGCCAAAGAGCTTGCTGAAAGGGAGGGAAGTACGGCTGGGCGCATCATCTCGCTGCTTGCGCGCCGGGGACTGAGGAATCCGAAGTCAAAACTCAAAAAAACCCCGGTGATCCGGGGGGGTGTCCCACTTGTACGCTCGAGGGGGGAAGTTGTAACGACTGACCGGATCCGAAAACTAATGGATCAAGAAGGGATCTGAGACGATGCGGTCATTGCTGGACATTAATGTGATGATCGCACTTCTCGATCCAGACCATGCTTTTCACGAAAGAGCTCATGCATGGTGGGATGAGAATCATCACTACGGTTGGGCCAGTTGCCCACTCACGGAAAACGGCACGGTTCGCATCATGAGTAGTCAGGGCTATAGTCGTGAAATCCAGTTCGCCCCTGGGGAATTGATCTCGCAGCTCCATCAGTTTTCCACACAGACCGATCATATATTCTGGGAGGATTCCATTTCCCTCCGTGACGAGACGATTTTTGCAGGGGAGCTTATCCACAGCTCTCGACAACTAACGGATCTTTATTTGCTGGCCCTGGCAGTCAATCGTAAAGGTCGGCTTGCGACATTCGACGAAAAAATCCCTCTGTCCGCCGTACGCCACGCCAAATCTAAGAATCTCTGTCTGATCTGATCGGGTAAAGGCTCCCCGTTACTAGGCTATCTCATGATGGGCCACCCTTGGGATCGTTTGTCTAACAGCCTAACAGTCTTCAGTCCAACAGCCTTATTGGAATGTCCGTGTGTTCGGCCCCCTAATTGTCACGAAATCGTCACAAATAAGCATTCCCCCCTTCTGAAGGGCTCTGGTAGATTTTGGAGCTATTTGCTCTCTGTTTAAAAGCGGCAAGGACTTCCGTGACCTCACTCCATCTCCATCTTTTGCAAAGAATTCTGCATTCTGAGCCACTGCGTGTTCAGGTGATAACCCGTTGCATGGTGGCCATGGTACTATTTGGACAATGGCAGGTAATGGCCTCGACACCGTTAACTGCACCCTCTTACTCTGATGATGCTCCCCCGCCGGTTCCTCCGGTGGCGGCTACTCCCCCGGGCGTCTCCACAAACGCCGTGGACAGAAGTCAGATGCTCTACATCAAGGAGTTCCGTGTGACCGGCTCCCACCAACTTGACCGTGCTGAAATCGAGAAGGCGGTCTATCCCTTCATGGGCCCGGAGCGTACCCCGGATGATGTCGAGAAGGCTCGTACGGCTTTGGAAAGAGCCTTTCAGGACAAGGGATTCCAGACGGTCAGTGTCCAGATTCCTCAGCAGACCGGTAAGCGCGGTATCGTCTTCCTTCAGGTTGCGGAGGCAAAGATCGGCCGCCTCAATGTCGAGGGGTCACGGTATTTCTCCATTGGTGCCATCAAGAAAAAGGTTCCCTCACTGCAACCCGGATCAGTTCCTGACTTTAACAAGGTCTCCAAGGAAATCCTCGCGCTGAACCAGTGGGGCGATCGTCAGGTCATCCCGACGCTCACCCCGGGCTTCGAGCCCGGTACGATCGATGTGAATCTTAAGGTCAACGACACGCTGCCTTGGCATGGCTCGGTCGAGTACAATAACCGCTACAGCTACGGGACACCGATGTACCGAGCGAATGTTGCCTCCAGCTATGACAATCTCTGGCAGCGAGGTGACTCGATCGGTGGATCTTATCAGACGGCGCCACAGCAACCCTCCGCCGTCGAGATCTACAACCTCTTCTATACGGCTCGCATCCCGGCGGTCGACTGGCTGCGTCTCAATGTCTCCTACGGGTATCAGAACAGCACCTCTACCCTGCCCTCTAGCGGTTCGGGAAGTGGTGCCTCCCTCGGTAATGGTTCCACGGCCGGCTTCCGCCTGCTTGCCTCGCTGCCCTCGCAGGGCTCTTTCAGCCAGTCGTTTAGCGGCGGAATGGATTTCAAGCACAACAATCAGATCACCTCGTTGGCTCCGGTCTCAGCCGGTGCCAATCTGAACACCCAGCAGGCCCTCGACTACGCTCCAGTCAGGCTGAATTACAACGCGGTTTTGGCTGCCTCTAATGCAGTCACCATCTTTGATGCCGGACTCTCCTTCGGTATCCGTGGTGCCATTCTGGGGTTCGGTAACAATACTTATGGTAACGAATCCGAGATCACGAATTCCCGTGCCGGTGCAGATGGAGGATTCATTCACCTCAATGGCGATCTTTCCCACACGCATGATCTTCCCGGCGGCTTCCAGATTTTCGCCAAGGTTCAGGGACAGTGGTCGCCGGAACCCATCATCTACACCGAGCAGTACGCTGCGGGCGGTCTTGACACCTGCCGTGGATATCTTGAGGGAACCGTGGTGGGTGACAGCGGTCTCTTTGGCAGTGCCGAACTTCGCTCTCCCTCCCTTCTTGCTGGACACGCCGGGATCAATGAATGGCGTGTCTATGGATTCTTTGACGGCGGCGCTGTTTATAACACGTATCCCTCAGGAACGGCTAGCCCTCCTCCCTCCCAGTTCAGCCTCGCCTCCTTTGGCTTCGGATCACGACTCAAGATGTTCAAGTACCTGAACGGCTCCATCGACTACGGGGTCCCGCTGAACACCCAGCCCTACAACCAGAATCCGCCTTCCGTCGTTGCTTGGTCGCCACTCATTACCTTCCGTCTTTTCGGAGAATTTTAACCCCGCTTTCAACCTTGATCACTCCATGCTTACCGACAACATGACATCGTCCCCATCTCCCCATGCAGCTGGAAGATCGATTCCAATCCTGTTGGTCCTGCTGCTGATTCTTCCCGGATCCCTTCAGGCTCGCACCTGGTGGAACGAGGCTTGGAGCTCCCGTGAGAAAATCACGGTCGACACCACGGACAACGGTGTAGCCGTTTCCGATCCGATCGGCACCACGACCGTCGTGGTGCGCCTGCATGACGGGAATTTCGATTTCTCCAACTCCAAGGAGGATGGTGGCGACCTGCGCTTCGTCGATAGCGACGACAAGACCATGCTCGCCTCGCAGGTCGAGAAATTCGACACCGTAATGAACGAGGGCTTTGTCTGGGTCAAGATCCCTGATCTTAAGCCCGGTACGGCCCGAGAGATCTACCTCTACTCCGGCCGTAATGAGAAAAAGAAACCGGCAAAGGGGGAAAAGGTCGATCTGCCCAAGACCTCCTATGACGGCGATACGGTCATGGTCTATCACTTCAACGAGCACGGAACACCTCCCGGTGATTCCTCGGGTAATGGCATCCGGGCCGAGACTCCGGGGATCCCGATCGATGGTTCGATGATCGGCGGGGGTATCAAGCTCGATGGAAAGAAACCGATCAGCATTCCCGCAAATCCTAATGCTGCCGTGCTTGAGGCCTCCCCCTTCACCTGGATGAGCTTTGTGAAGCCGACAAGCATCGTGCCGAATGTGTCCCTCTACAGTCGCATGGACGGGGCCAATGGTCTCCGCATCGGTCTGGATAGCGGCATCCCCTTCATGGAGATCTCAAGCGCCTCCGGCACCCAGCGCGGGGCAGGCACGGCACCTCTCGCGGCGGGTGCCTGGAAGCATATGGCTCTGGTCTCCGATGGGAAGCGCACCACGCTTTATGTCGACGGAGCAGCTGTGGCAAATCTCCCCGTGGCGCTACCTGCACTGAATAGTCCCGCCTTCATCGGTGGCGATGGCGACGGCAAGCCGGGATTCGCAGGAGAGATCGACGAAATGGAGATCTCCAAGACGGCCCGTACACCCGGCTTCATCAAGGTCTCGGCGCTTGGTCAGGGTCAGCAGAACGCCAAGCTGCTCGTCATGGGCAAGTCTGAGGCTGCCGCCGTGAGTTTTCTCGAGAACCTTGGAATCTTCGGCTTCCTGGTCAAGTCGGTGACCGTCGATGCCTGGGTCGTGATCGGCATCCTGGGGATCATGTCGGGCATCAGCTGGATCGTGATGTACACCAAGAATAGCTACATCACCCGCCTTGCGCGCCCATCCAAAACGTTCATGCATCTTTGGCATCATCTCGCCGGTGATCTCACCAAGCTCGATAATGATGACCCGGAAGCGATCAAAACTCTCGGTGGACGCGCCGAGCCAAAACTTATCAGTTTGCTCCACAACACGCCGGTTTATCGCGTTTATCATGTGGGATGTCAGGAGATCCGCCAGCGTGTGAGCAAAGGCGGGGGGATCTCCCACCGAGCGCTTGAGTCGATCCAATCGAGCATGGAGGCGCAGGTGACTCGTGAAAATGCCAAGTTGCAGAGCAGCATGGTTCTTCTCACGATCTGCATCGCCGGCGGTCCTTATGTCGGACTGCTCGGCACGATCATCGGCGTGATGATCACCTTCGGTGAGATCGCAATGCTCGGTGAGGTCGATATCAATGCCATCGCTCCCGGTATCGCCGCCGCCCTTCTTGCCACGGTCTGCGGTCTGATTGTCGCGATCCCCGCGCTCTTCGGGTATAACTATCTCAGCGTTCAGGTGAAGGATATCACCATGGAGATGCATCTCTTCACCGAGGAGTTTCTGACAAAGATGGCCGAATATTATCCTGAAAAGGGGGTTGCCCCTTCATCTCACTAGGATTGCAGAAACCAAGAAATCCAACACCTAACCGAAAACCACCATGCAAGCCGATTCCGGAGGAGAAGCCATCGCCGACATCAATGTCACGCCGATGGTCGACCTGTACCTGGTGCTCCTGCTCATCTTCATCATCATGACGACCGCAGGTGTCCAGGCGGTAAAGGTCAATCTGCCCAAGGGAAGCTCTGCGCCCAGTCTTGGTGGAGCGAAGACCCAGGCCGTCACGGTGAATAATGAAGGGGCCATTTTCCTGAATACCCTGCCTGTCACCTTGCCTGATCTGGAAACCCAACTCGGGGCTGCGAAATCCGCAAATCCCGATGTGACGGTCGTCGTGAGGGGCGATAGCGCCACGCAGTATCAGGGTGTG
>Ga0114964_10002073_pt1 | contig 14185 bp, 17 predicted proteins | sample C_131016_MF_Meta_FD_92638 | JGI IMG/M metagenome (GOLD analysis project Ga0114964, IMG submission 92638) | Freshwater microbial communities from Lake Croche, Canada to study carbon cycling - C_131016_MF_MetaG | ecosystem: Environmental > Aquatic > Freshwater > Lake | place: Lake Croche, Canada... | reverse complement strand
TTCTGTTAATCCGTTTGCCCAAATTCATTACTTGATACGCTTGCTTATGTGTCAGTGTCTTTTGTTTAGCTTTGTTGTTAGCTTTTAACAAATAGCTGTTAAGCAGCGCAATTTCCGCTGCAGTTAATAGTGCTAGGTGATGCTTAAGCAAGTTATGGGCGATTTGCTGCGCTTGCACACACACTAAGTCCATAACCATAAAGCTAGCAGCTTTTAATCCATTTTGCTTAAGCCAACTTGCCGTGTGTTTTTCTGCTGTGTATGCATTCATATGTTTATTTATACAAACAATGAATGTGGCAGTTAGATATTGGTTTATAAATTGAGATAGGAATTGTCTGCAGCTGACACTAGCATTATTGATTTAGTGTGAGGACAAATGATATGAATACTTATAAATGCTTAGTTAAATTAGAAGTAACTAAAACTTACAAGACGACTACTAATGTTGTTGTACAAGCATCTGATGCACACAAAGCAAAGCTGCAGTTGGATGCGCTATACGGCAAAACAAATGTTGTCGGCTATCCAATATTGGTTAAATAGTTGTATGCGTGCTGTTGAATTTATGACTAAAACAATCAAACCCATTAAACCCCTCACGCCTCAACAAGCACGCATAGCTAGTTTAAAGCAGCAGAAAGAACGTGCAGGTAAATTACTTAAAGCTGAGAAAGATAGGCAGAAACAACAGAAGGCTACACAGCAGATACAGCAGGCTAATAAAACGTTACGTAAATTGTAAGCATATAACTGTTTATTTTTAATATATACAATTAATAAGATTTTTGAAATTAAGGTTATTATTAGAAAGTTAAAGTTTATAAGGATTTTTTATGGATGACGTGTTTTTGAAATCGCTATTAGGTTTTCTTGTAGTTATTTTAGTGTTTTCACTTTGTAGGGAGCTTGTGTGTTGGTACTTTAAGTTGAATAAAATGAGTGATACATTAGATGAAATTAGGGACTACTTAAAAGCACAGACTTATAAAACGCTTAACGATGACATCAAAAGTAAAGATATTGATATGAAGTAATCATTGCACAATTTGTTGCACAAAGTAATTTATGTGTTTTTAACATTGCTACTATTGGCTTGCAGCGGCGCATACATTCTTAAAATCTCTCGCCTTCTGGGCGTGCCGGTTCGATTCCGGCCCCGGGCACCATAAAAAATATTTCATAGTCCAATAATCTCCAACTACGTCTTTTTATTTTCATAAGTAACTGTTTTTATTGAAAAGTTACTCCAGTCTCGTCTAAAGCTGTCCAGTTGCATCCAGTGTATTTTGGAGGTATTGTTGGGGCTCTTAGCAATTGAATGAAGTGAGATATATGTAATGAGCAATAAGTGGATTGGTTGTTTGATTTGTTTTACCTTGGCGGGATGCTCTATCCTCCAAAGTAAGTCAGTAGATCATGGCGCTGATTGTACTCTCGGTATTCCATGGGCTGATTGCCAGCCTGGGACAAAGGGTTTCTCCAATATTGGAGTCAAAGCAGAAAAGGCGCGCCTCAATTCGACCATTGAGCAATTTAAGGTTGTTCATGATCAATGTCAGGTAGACATTAACAGTCCTGAGTTGGATATTATTAGGCAAAAAATTGAGTTATTTAAACCATCATTAAATACTGCGCCATCGGCAGAAATCTCAACTTTAGATCAATTCCCATCGTCTGCAGAGTTAGGCCCAATAGCAAAATGGCAGTCACTGAGAGATCTTTGTCTCAAGCGTGAGGCTGCCGTTCTTCAAAACATCCCGACGAGCAACGATTCGGTTTCTGAAAGCTATATTCAGCAGCAACGGTTGTTTGCTAAAGAAACGCAGTTAAAAATAGGGGAGCTGGCTGATGCCTTGCAGAACTCAAAAATTACTTATGGGGAGTTTGCTACAAAGAGCTATGAGTTAGGTAAGCAGGCTGTCAATGCCCAAGTCACATATAAGGAAGCGGCTTTAGTAACGGATCGAAAAAAGCAGGTACAGATTCAGCAGTTTGCCCAACAACAATTTGATAATAATTTAATGGCCTGGAAAACTTATATTAAGGCAGTGAATGCGAGGAAGCCTAGAACGGTGCATTTGGATGGAAGCGTTAAGTAGCGTTTAAACCAAGGCTTATTTAATCAATTTAAGCACTTTGTCCGTGACATCTACTTTTGGACCTATGTATCCACCGGTATTGAAAAGAATTAAATCATAACCTTCATTTTGACCTAATGTGGTGACAGCCGCGTTGATGCTGTTCTCGAAGTTATTGAGCTCCTCCTGTTTACGTATCACAAAGTCCTCATGCTGGCGATTTCTTTTGCGATCTAAATCAATTTTTAGATATTCAACTTCTTTAAGTTTGATGGCGTAATCTTTTTGTGATAGGTTTGGAGCGTCTTTTTCAAAGGTCGTTTGTTTGTCTTGTACTTGTTTTGCAAACTTCTCTAGTTCAGCATTTCGTGGTTTGAATTCAGCCATCAATTTTTTACCAACATCTAATGATTGCTGAGATTGCATGATGACCTTCATTTGGACATAACCAACTTTGTTACCAGCACAAGTGATTAAGGTGAATGAAAGCAGATAAATTGCAAATAAAATTTGAGTAAAAACTCTCAACTAAAACCTCTTCATTGATTTGATCAATACACGTTATTATAAGCGTTTTTGATATAGCTTGTTAGCGCGAAGCGACGTTCTGTTTGACAATCATCAATAATGGGTAAGGGCAATTGCTTATTAATAATTCTAGAAAAAACCTGTTGTTATCCTTCAGTCTCATTTTTTTATTATCAGCTTGTGCATCAGAAGTTGCGCCTGTGAATGGCAAAAGATTACCAGAGCAGAGTGATGGAAGCTCTTTTGGTCATCTCATGAAATCTGACATAGATAGGCTTGCTGATCTTGAAATGCATGAGAACACACAAAGTTTGCGTATCCTGATGACGAAGCTCTATAAACGCAATCCTGCCGAGTTAAAAAAGAGCACATCTGGAACGGTTGATGAGATGGTGGGTTGGGTATTTGAGGGTGGTCATCATTGGAGCTTCGTTGAACTTAATGGACTACAGTGCACGGATGCTATTTATTTAGCCTTTAAGCCTGAGTTCAAAGGCGACAGGGTTTTGTCCTTGATCGTCGGTTTGCAAACCATGATGATCAAAGCCCGCGGTGGGAAAACAGAGTTTTTTTTAACTGATATTGTTGATGCACAAAGTGTTTATAACAGTGCACGTAATATTGAAATTGCCGCCTGGAAACTTTCAAATACCCGTGATGAGAATGGCCAGTTGTATTTCCTGACGAATGAAATGCAAAGTCAGGGCAAAGAACAAAATCTGAGCTTTGAACGTGAAATTGGGCGTATGGTCGGACGGACTGATTTGTATGCCTTAACCCTCTCAGAAAAATCTCAACGCGGGTTAACTAGATTCACGCAGAGTGTCGCTACGGCTTTATTGTTGCCTATATAGGCATTCTGAATTGTGAGAAAATAGAGCGCGCAATTTGAGTGTTCACAAATCGCCCCCGTAGCTCAGTGGATAGAGCATCCCCCTCCTAAGGGGAGGGTCACACGTTCGATTCGTGTCGGGGGCGCCAATTGTTAGTATCAAACCCTATCATTACGCATAAAATACATTGATTTTATTAGATAAATATCAATATCATTGAATCAGGTCGCATCGTAACATTTCTTGACATACCGTCACTAATGACGGTATTTTAGACGGTATATTAAATCTTCATATGAGAGATACCGTCAAAATGCTTACAGATGTCACAGTACGTAACGCCAAGCCCAAAGAAAAGCCTTATAAGATTGCTGACGAAAGGGGGATGTACCTTCTTGTGCAGACTTCAGGAGGTAAGTTGTGGAGGTTTGACTACAGGTACTTTGGTAAAAGGAAGACTAAAGCCTTGGGTTCCTATCCTGATGTTTCTCTTTATAAGGCTCGTGAGTTAAGAGATGAAGCAAGAAAGTTATTAGCTTCTGAGGTAGACCCAGGCGAAGTTAAAAAAGCTGAAAAGGCTGCTAAATTAGGCAAGCTATCAAACACCTTTGAAGTAATTGCTCGTGAATGGATTTCTACTCATCTGATGACTAAATCTAAAGCCAACGCACAACGCTCTTTAAGAAGATTTGAATTGTATTTGTTCCCTAAGTTTGGCGGCAAAGCTATTTCAGATATTTCTCCCCCAGAAATTCTTTCAGCAATTCGTATTATTCAAAATTTAAATAAGACAGACACTGCAAAGAGGACACTTCAAACAGCAGGTCAAGTATGGAGATATGCTGTACAAACGGGCAGGGCTGAGCGAGATATTACAGCTGATTTAAAAGGAGCTATTCCTAATGCAAAAGTAAGTCATATGGCCGCATTTACTGACCCAAAAGATATGGGGGCATTGTTAAGAGCGATTGATGGTTTTACTGGCACACTCACTGTTCAAGCAGCATTAAAGCTAGCCCCCTTAGTTTTTGTAAGGCCAGGTGAACTTCGTAAAGCTAAGTGGGCAGATATTGATTTGGAAGCCGCTGAGTGGAAATATCGAGTGAGTAAGACGGATATTGATCATATCGTTCCGCTATCTACTCAGGCGATTAATATATTAAAAGATATTCATGACTTTTCAGGTGGGGGTCAATTTGTTTTCATTAACGGACACAATTCCAATGAGGCTATGAGTGATGCGGCAATTAATGCGGCACTTAGAAGGATGGGGTACGATACAAAAACAGAAATTACTGGACATGGTTTTAGGGCTGTAGCAAGAACGTTGTTGCATGAACGTCTTGGGATAGATCCCAATATTATTGAACATCAGCTTGCACACCGCGTGCCTGATTCCCTGGGTAGTGCTTATAACAGAACAAGATTCTTGGAACAGCGTAAAGAAATGATGCAAAAGTGGGCTGATTATTTAGATGAGTTAAAAGCTGGTAGATAGCAATTCCACTCTATATGAATAATAAATAGTTTGAGGCTAATTAATGAATACTGAAAAAAGCACTTGGTTGGACTACCTTCCTATAGTTGATGAATATAGTGTTTATTCAGTTGCTGTGTCTCATGTTTCTAAAATGATTGCGTATGAACTTTTCTACCAAGGTTCTTTTAACTTGTTAGATTTTAAGATTGAGGATGAGTACTCTCTGGACAACCAGAAATTTATTAAAGCCTTATCATCCCATATCCAAAAAATTGAGAAAGTAATTGTGGACAGCATTGAAAAGGGTGAAATTAAAACAACTTTCAAAATGCGAGAGTTAGATTCAGGAATGCTCGACGCTACTAATACATTAATTAATCAAGAGGAAATCTATAAATTTCTGGATATTTATGGAATAAGTGGCATTGGGGAGGAGGGTTATCCCTTCCATGATTACATGGAGGCTGAAATGAAGTTACTCGATAGTATCCTCGATACAATTGAGTTCCATAAAAAATACTATGGCGATAGTCAGAAATACGATGTTGATAAAGAAGTAAATGAACTTTATGATAATAAAGATAATATTGCTAAATTAGTAATAGAAAACATTAATTTAAAAAGAGAAATTGAAAGTCTTCAAACTCAACCACAAGCAGAGAAATCCCTTTCAACTCGTGAGCGTAATACCCTATTAACAATTATCGCCGCTTTGACCCATGACGCTAAAATAGACATTTTGAAAACCTCTAAGTCAGGCGAAATTATTTCACGAATGACTCAGCAATTAGGTGCTTTTGTTGACGGGGAAACCATCGCCAGCAAATTAAAACAAATCCCCGACGCTCTTGAAAGGCGCTCTAAACAATAACTTCTAACCTAATTAGGTATTGTTTTTTCCTAATTAGGCCAAAGACATTGATGCAAATTGGATGATTCACCCATCGCCGCTATGACGCGGTTTATTTTGGGGTGATTTATCATGAGTATTAATTCAAATCAGCAGCAATCTGAGACCTTAGCTAGATTCGACAGTTTGCCTAATAGTGCAAATGTCCGCCTAGCAGTCGTAATGTTTTTGTATGGTGTTTCTTCAGCAACTGTGTGGCGTCATATTAAGTCTGGACATATTCCGAAGCCGCGTAAATTAACCACTCGAACTACTTGTTGGAATGTGGGCGAGTTGCGTCAAGCTTTAGCTCTTTCTAAATAGACCTTTAGAACTAAAGGAAGGTCAACATGCAAAAGCGTAATCACAATCCAAGGTTGGCGAAGATTCATCGTAGCTACAAAGTCGATGAAGTTGCTAGTCTTTATGGGGTTGATAAAAATACAGTTCGTAACTGGATAAAAGCTGGTCTTCAAACTTGTGATAGCAAACGGCCAACTTTGATAATGGGTCAAGATTTAAACGTTTTCCATGCTTTGCGACGTTCAAAAAATAAACGACCCTGTAAACTCAATCAGATTTATTGCATGCGTTGTCGAGAACCAAGGCGGCCTGTATCTGGCTTGATTGAGTATCAGCCAATAAACGAAAAAACTGCCAACCTTATTGGACTTTGTCCTGTCTGCAATACATTGATGAACCGCCGCATTAGCCAAGCAAAAGTTGAAGTATTTTCCTCGCAAATGGGGTTTGCTTTACCGCTGGTGGATTTACACATAATTGATAGCCATTAACCCAGCGCCAATTGTGACTTCAATACAGGAAATAAATCATGTTAAAACATAACCCAAATAATGAACGTATCAAACATCAGTATTTTGGCTTTCTAAGAGAGGCTATGCGAGTAAGTGAACCAACAATAGATGGAGTAGCTAAGGCAATTGCAAGATTTGAAGAATATACAAAATACAAAGATTTTAAGACTTTTAGGCATGAACAAGCGATAGGATTTAAAAAGCAATTAAGTGAGCAAAAAAATCAGCGTCGTGATACACAGCTAAGTAAATCAACTCTGCACTCTACCTTTGCCCATTTGAAACGATTTTTTGAGTGGTTGGCGAGGGAACAGGGGTACAAGACATCTATACGATATTCGGATGCAGAGTACTTCAATACTTCTAACAAAGATAAAAAGGTGGCAAGTGCTAGGCGCTCGAAGAAGGCTCCAACTTTAGAACAAATATTGCATGTCGTCTTCTCAATGCCAAGTAATACGGATATTGAAAAGCGTAATCGTGCTTTGGTTGCATTTACCATGCTCACGGGTGCAAGAGATGGCGCCATTGCCTCAGCGAAGTTAAAGCATATCAATTTGGAAGAGGGGAGTTTTTTTCAAGATGCAAGAGAGGTCAGTACCAAGTTCAGTAAAACCTTCACAACTTTTTTCTTTCCAGTGGGCGATGAAATTAAACAAATATTGGTAGATTGGATTATTTACCTAAAAACAGTAAAACTTTATGGCAATGACGACCCATTGTTTCCCATGACTAAAATATCGATTGGAAAGAACAATCAGTTTGAGTGTGTGGGCTTGAAATCTGAACATTGGAGTTCAGCAGCACCGATACGTAGTATTTTTAAAGCTTCATTTACTCAGGCAGGATTACCGTACTTCAATCCGCATAGCTTTAGAAATACACTGGTAAGATTGGGCGAAACCAAATGTAAGACTCCGGAGGCTTTTAAAGCATGGAGTCAGAACCTTGGCCATGAAAGCGTATTAACAACATTTTATAGTTATGGTGAAGTAGGGCAGGAAAGACAGGCTGAAATTTTAAACCAGCTATCAACAACTGATGAAAGCAAGTCATCAAGTTCTAATTTAGTTAGTCGTATTGCTTACTTAATTAAGGAACATGGCATGGAATTAATATGAAATTAATTTTTCATAACTTTTAATATATCTAACAAGCATTGGTCTATTGTCTTTGTTGATGTGTTGATGATGATTTCTGGATTGACTGGCACTTCATACGCTGAATCAATCCCTGTCATCTGTCGAATTAATCCCAGACGTGCCTTATGGTATAACCCCTTGGGGTCACGCTCTTCACAAACGCTTAATGGTGTATTGACATAAACCTCAACAAAACGCTCTTTGCCTATGGTTTCTCTTGCTAACTCACGCATCTTTTGGAATGGGGAGATGAGGGATGTGATCACAAACGCCCCCTCGTCTAGGTGGGATTTTGCTAAAGCGATCACACGTCGCATTTGCTCAGCACGGTCTTCATCGCTAAAGCCTAGGTCATGGCTAATGCTCATCCTGAGGGCATCGCCATCTAAAACTAACGCCTTTTGACCATTTTCAATTAAGGCCTGAGCTAATGCATTAGCTAATGTGGATTTCCCAGCGCCTGATAGACCTGTGAACCAAATTGCCTTTGGGTTAATCATGCTTAATCAAATTAATTAGTTGGTTCAGATTAACTTAAACAACCTTCACATTAAATTTCTTCACTACTTCTTGGTTACGCCAAAATGCATCCTTCTCAAAGCGACTAAAAATATCTGGCGGCAGGATTGTATTGCGTTTATGTTCTTGTACTTTGGGGCGTATGGTATGCAGTCCTGGGGTTCCTGCTCGTTGGTCAAATTCGGCTACATCAAATTGAATGTTATTGAAGTCATGCTCAAACATTGGCTCACCAATAAACTCATAAATTTGTTTAAGTGCAAATTCAGGGTCTTTCACCAGTGTTTCGTACTGAACCAGCAGCAGTTGTTTGGGGGCATGTTCACCAAAATAAGCCTGTTTTAGTGCGTTAAACGCATAGCCTACCATGCCATTTCCTCCTGCAACACCATCAACTCTTGAATAGACAGTTCCACCACTTAAATAATTAAAGATGGATGAAGGCTGGAAAACGTTTTTATCTACTAAGCGCTCAATGCTATCAATAATCCAAGGCATGTCTCTGACACAGGCAATAATTTTAGCATCGGGGTAAAGGGTGTTAATGAGAGTTGAGTGAGCACACCAACCTCGGCTTGTATCAAAAATAACCTCTGCCTTATTTCCTTTATAGAAGCCTTCAATCACAGACCTGATTATAGTTTCACGTTGCTGGTCATCAATAAACACTGAGAATTCATTCTGCCCACTCATGCACTCTAACAAAGAGCCTACCAACCCTGATAAGGGACCGCTCATACTGGCATGAAAGCGAGGGTTTTGAGTGAGCAGCGCAGAGAGTAGGGTTGAACCTGAGCGCGGAAGACCTGATATGAAATGATGTTTAGGCATTTTGCGGCAAATATAAATAAAGGGGGTTAATCTTGACATTAATTAAAATAATGTCAATTCGTTGGAATGAGTATGCAAATTATCAAATGTCTACTGAAGTAGTGAAGGTCCATTATTGATAAAAAAGTTAGTTGACGAAATTAAAATAATTTTCGGATAGTGCTGAATGTTTGTTTAGAAATTCCTTACTATCTTAAGAAGAATAAAATTTAACCTTAGGCAAGCCAGCCAATTAGAATTGATACCCAATCCCAATTAACAAAGTGTCTAGATTGGGTGAGGCAATTATATTAGCGTTTAATATGACATTTTGTCTGACATTAAAAGTTCGATTGATTGTCTTACTACTGGTTTCGTAATAATTGAACTCGCCAAACACATAAAGCGATTGATATAAAAATCGTTTATATCCTAATCCAATTATGTAACCACTGAAGTTGGGAAGTTCATTTTCTTTTAGTATTGTAGATTGGTAACCTATCTTACCGAAGATAACTCCATCTTCTCCTAGCCTCATCATTGGTGAAACAAAGATACTATAATTATACAAAGGGTGTCTGACCGGAAGTGAATAGGAAATGCCATTTGTTAGAAGTGTTGAACGCTGTGCCTGGTTGGAAAGCGGCAATAAACTGACCCCGACGCCGATCAGCAGGTCAGGCGAAACGCTGAAATTGTAGCCCGCTTCTGCATTTTTAATTAAATGATTGTTTGATTCACCGCTAATAATAGATGCAGCTTTCGCAACCCCATTCATCATTAAATTAACTTCGTTTGAGGTGCCATGCTCCATATTTCCAGCACCAATCTGTGCGTAAAAACCTTTAAAACTAGACTGTTCTTCTTGTGCATGTGCACTGGTTGAGGCAATTGAAAGAACGGCGACGATAGTTCTTTTTTCACAGTAGTATTATTCGCTTCATTGAGACTTGCTAAATATCTGCAATCCAAGCTTAAGAGAAATTTCTCTATGTTCAGCTGTTCCAGCTATAGCATTCTCCTCAAGAAACGGGCTCCGAACTATTGACTGAATGGCGCGTAATCTAAGCCGTAATTCATCCTCGCTATAATTTAGAATGGTATTTGTTTTATCTTGTTGACTAGCATTCATCCAATAAGGGATTAAAACATCAATTTGAGTATTCATGAGTTGTGGGTTTTTTGAGTGATTTAATAACTGACGTACCGTGAAGATGAATTTTTTCCTATCTACTCTTAACATCTCATCCATTAAAAAATTGATTACATCAGATAGTAAAACTATTAAGGGTTGGTCACTTGGGTGTTTTTCAATGATTTCAATGACTTTTTCATACGCTCTTTTTCGTCTCGCCAAGAATAAATAAACAAATATATGGTCTAGTTTTTTGAAGTGATGAAATATGGTGCCAAGTGCATAACCAGAACGATCTGATATATCTCTAGCAGTTATTTCATCTAAATTAACATTTTTGGAAAGTAGCTCTATAGCTAGTTCAATATCATCAATCGTTTTTTTTGCTCTTTCTTGCTTGGGTGTTACAAATCCAAACTCATTAAACATATCCATCTTAGCTATCCAGAATAAATTGATGAAGTTAAATAAAATCGAACAAGATTGTTGTTTATTAATTTTTTATTGAAATTAAATATATTAAATCAATATGTTAATTTTTTTTTGAGCTAAGAATTTATCCCGAACAACACTTCTAATCCAATTACTTATAATTTGAAGGGTTATACATTATTCAATGTGATTTTTAAGAATAGCGCTTAACCATAAAGTTAATCAATAAAAAAACTTGATGGGCACTAAATTGACCAGAAACTAAAAGATAAATCACTGTGAATCAAACTTATCGCCTTATCTTTAACGCTTCACTTGGGTTGATACAAGTTGTATCAGAGTTAGCTAAGTCTAGGGGTGGAAAAGCTAAAGGGAAAACCACATTAGCTGCCCCTGAAAAAGAGTTGTCTCAAAGTCAACCTATCTCATTTAAGTTAAGGCCACTAGTCATAGTATTGCTTTCTGCTATAACCATCTCGGCAATTCCTCTAACTGTAAATGCAGGTGCAGACGGAGCACAAGCCACTCAAAACAACGGCGGGGCTGGCGGAACAAGTACTTTGGGCGGCGGTGCTGGAGGTCAAGGTGGTTCAAACACGGGTGCTAATTGGCAATATGGGGGAGGCGGTGGTGGAGCGGGGAGTGGTAACGCTGCAGCAGGAGGTCGGGGCGGAGGTTATAAAAGTTTTCTAGGTGGTTTGGGAGGTAATCTAGGCAATAGCGGATCTTTGGGTCGTGCTGGTGCACCTGGGTATGGTGGATATGGCGCCGGCGGCGGGGGTGCAGGTTTTTTTGGGAGCTCAAATAATACTGGTTCCATTACTGGTGGTGCTGGGGGTGCTGGCGGTCCTACTAGCTTCGATGGCGGTGGCGGTGGCGGTGGCGGTGGCGTAGGGTTTTCAGTCGATTCAAGCGCAAACTTCATCAATACTGGAACCATAACCGGCGGCGCTGGCGGCGCTGGCGGCAGTGTAGATCATCCTTATTATTCAGTTGAACGTGGCGGTGGCGGTGGCGGAGGTGGTGCAGGCGTAGCCGGTAATAACTTCACCCTAACCAATTCTGGATCAATTACTGGTGGTGCTGGGGGTTTAGGGGGTGCAGGTTGGGCTTATTTTTCCCCTGGCAATAACGGGCTAGGTGGTAATGGTGGCGCGGGTATTCAGGTGCTTACTGGGGGCTCAGTCACTATCACTAATTCATCAGCTGGTACTATTACTGGCGGAAATGCTGCTACAGGTGGTTCAAGCGGTGCTGGTATTCAAGTGGATAGTGGCGGTTTAATTGCTACATTAACCAATAGTGGCTCTATTGTTGGTGGGATAGGTGCTTTTGGCATCCTCAATAATGGCAGTATCACTACCTTAAATAATCTACAAGGTGCGAGCAGCAGTGCATTAACACTATCTGGCGCTTTGCCAACTAATTACAACATTATCATTAACAGTCCTACAGACTATGGACAACTAAGCGTGACAAGCGCTACAGGGACTATGGCTTTTGGAATTCACAATACATCAACTGTAGGTGGTGCTCATACCTATTCAGATGTCTTAAAAGGGTTTGCAAATTTAACAAATGTCACGGGAACTACAGGTACTTATAATGGTTTTAGCTATAGTCTCGTGGCTGATTCTGGTAATGTAGGCTGGTGGAATTTAGTGTTTGCCTCAGGTCCATCAGGACCATCGGCTTTAGATACTCAATCGTCGCTTCAATCATTAGCACCAAAACTTCGTTCAGGATTTAATGGTCAAGCCATTGCAACTAACTTCGCCAATATGAACACCTACGATTGTGATTTATTTGATGCTAAGGGGGTTTGTGTGTCTGTGGGTGGCCAACAAACATACGTAGATAACCCAAGTAGCAACATGACTTCTACAGTTGTGGTTGCAGGCTATAAAGTCTCACCTCAAATTCGTATTGGGGGCTTTTTAAATCAGAACATCAATAACAATACGGTATCGGGTGTGCATATCTCTAACAGCAATCCTCTCATGGGTCTATTTGCAGTATGGAATCAAAACGAAGACCACTTAGGGTATCAAGTGAAGATTGCGAATGCTTATCAAGATAAGGATGTCACGACGACTCGTGATTTGATTGGTACTTCACAAGCTGGGACAGGTAGCACAACACTTAATACCCAAAGCTATGTGGGTGAGTTGAGTTATGCGCTATTAGCAAATCAAGATAAGACCTTAGTCCGTCCTTACGCTGCTATTCGTTACACAAGAATCAAACAAGACGGTTATACAGAGTCATCATCAGTATCAACACCACTAACTTATTCAGCTATTGAGGACCGTTCAACAACTGCTTTGGTCGGTGTAAAACTTAACCATAAACTCGCTGAAAAAGTGAACCTGACAGGCAGTCTTGGAGTTGAGCAAGATATTGACCACCATGCAGATAACTTAACAGCATCTGGGGTATCAGGCCTAACAAGTGAGAACTTCAACGACAACATTAAACATACACGTCCGGTTGCCAGTATCGGTGCTTACTATATGCCTTTTAGGAACCAACGCATTGCTGCTGACATTTATTATCAACAACTACCATTTCAAAGTACAGGTTCAGCGACTGCTTATGTGAATTACACTATCGGTTTCTAAATAAACTAGAACAGATAATAAGTAAGCCCACCTAAGACGTGGGCTTTATCTGTGTGATATGTGTTTTAACTTAGTAACGATGATTTTTGACGGTATATTTGACGGTATTTATAAAACTATAATTAATTATATTCATTTAATACAATAATTTAAATTTAAAGTTCGATTCGTGTCGGGGCACCAATTCCTAATATGAGAATATATTAAGATTGAGTTTTTCTTAGGCGTTTTGTCAAGAAGCCAATCAAGCCTAAGCCTATCATGAACATGACAGGTGTTTCTATTTCCGGTACGGCGGCCACTGATAACAAGAAAGCACTTTGTTGCCCATTTTTAACCGCGGTACCAACAATATCTCCGTTGTCGTTAATACCTCTAGCGGTTTGCAATACCCAGCCAGCATTGATTTCATTGGGATTAAGGAAGCTATTTAAGTCATAAAGGTAGCCATCTTTCCATAGTGTGGCATGAATCACACTGTTAGATAGGAAAGAGGAGCCTACAATTTCACCCGTGGCATTAATTGCTAAAGCTTCGCTAGTATACGCGCCCAGCGAGCCAAGGTCGGTGGCCACGCCATTGTGATCCCATAGCGTCGCGTGCATAACTCCGCCATAACTATCAACAGATGCAGATCCTACAGCCTGACCAGAAGCATTAATTGCATTGGCTTGGCTGATAGGTGCGCCTAGTGGAAGGGATCCAAGGCTCGTTGGGACTCCGTCCCATCGTGCTGAATAATCAGAATAGCCTACAATTTTACCTGAAGCATTAATTCCAGAGGCCCAAGTATTACGACCCCCTAAGGTTCCAGGGTCAGTAGCCGTTCCGTTATCCCATAGCGTTGCATGCATTACATAAGGGTCGCTTGCTACATATGAGTAGCCAACGACTTTACCT
>Ga0114964_10002071_pt1 | contig 14196 bp, 17 predicted proteins | sample C_131016_MF_Meta_FD_92638 | JGI IMG/M metagenome (GOLD analysis project Ga0114964, IMG submission 92638) | Freshwater microbial communities from Lake Croche, Canada to study carbon cycling - C_131016_MF_MetaG | ecosystem: Environmental > Aquatic > Freshwater > Lake | place: Lake Croche, Canada... | reverse complement strand
TTTACGGCTAAGTTGGTGTAGATACCATTATAGTGAGTATTGTATGCTAGCAGATCTATAAGAACTGCCATGCCAGAGCCTTCAAAATCATAGTCTTGAAACTCCGATTGACCTTTAAGAAATGTTTTAAGATTGGTTTTAATTGTATCAAAGTCTAACTCTGATACACTCATTCTTTTACTAGTTGTGGTGATTGCCATTTATCGTGTTCTCTCTAAGGCTAAATCGAGAGTAAGTGGTCTCTCGGTGTTGACAATTTTAAATTCTAAAGTTATATAAACTTCATTTGCATCTGAATAGTCATCAACTCTTACATCAATAATGCTAACTCTTGGTTCAAAATTATTGATCACATCAATGACCGCTCTCTGGAGCATAACATTAAACATTGGTCCAGGTAGATCGAATAATAACTGTCTAATAGGAGATCCAATTTCGCTGTGAAATGGTCTCTCATAGTTTCTGGTCAATAATAGATTTTTGACAGACTGTTTGATGGCATCCTCATCAAATCTACGAGTTATGTCTCCAGTCACTGGATGTGCAGTGAAGTTAAGATCTAAATCCGAGAAAATTCTTGTATTTCTTGCCATATCGTTTATTTAGGTTATTCTATGAAAGTGTTAAAACCTTCTCCACCAACTTTGTCTCCATCTGCAATATCGTCTCCATATCTGGCTACTGCCTTACCCTCAAAGAAGGTTTTTGAAGATCCAGTTACAATTTCTCGTTGGGCAGCACTATGAGTGACTAATCCTACCTGATGTGGTTGATATTGGTCTCCTACGAGTGCTATTCTCATTCCCTGCACAAAAGTTTTAACTGCTTGATTCTTGTAAGTTAAAGGAGTCGCTGGTCCATCTATACCCTGAGACAAATCTCCCTCTTTAGCAAATCCACCCATGTTTAATTCTTCTTAGGAGGAGCAGGAATATCTTCAAGCAGAATAAATCCGCCATTTACATTCCCTTTATAAACTGAATCATTTACCATAGTGAATGCTTGTTTTCTTCTAGAGTTAGCATTGTAAGATACATGAATCCAGCAGACATTTGGATAACGATATTCTAAGATTAATTGATCATAGGGAAGAACTTTTTCTAGTAAAACAGCAATATCATAAGTCTTTTTATACTGCTGAAAATCTCTAGTTTTTGGCATAATACCAATATCAAACGCTCTTCCCTTACAATGATCAGATGTTGGAGATTCATTTGCAGTTAATCCTCTTAAACGATAACCTGAGTTAATCATCCATGTTTTGTTTATACCATCTATTCCTCTGGGTAAAACTTGTAATGCTGGTTCCAAAAGATTTTGACAAGTCTGGGCTAGATTACATACAATTTCTGACACAGTGTATAGTTTTTCTGGACCAGTTTTAGAATCTTTTAACATCTGATCAACTAACTTATGTTTACCACCAGTACCACCTTCCATTAACATACCCAAAACAAAGTTAGTTGACATTCTAAAATCATTCGTAAAGTTTTTAGTATTATAGATGATTTGGCAGTCAACAGGAACAGTTGTCTTATTACCCTTGGTTGGAGGTGCAGCATCTACTGGAGCAGCTGCTGCAGGATTTTCTACACCCTCTGCTTTTTGTTCTTTGTTTATTATTGCACGACCTTCTGGAGTATCAAAATCAGATGGGGTTTCTGCTCCAGCCTTTTCTTCAAATGCTCTTTCTTTTGGAGCTTCATATGGTATGAATTTTAAAGTAGGTGTTCCAATATCAGGTGGAGTGAGAGCAACTGGTTGAACTACAATAGTCTCAGTTCCAGCTGCACCATTACCGAACTGACCTTGAGTGTAATCTGCAGAAAGAACTCCACCAACTTTAATATCCATAGTACCGCTGGATTGTAAATTAACTTTACTAGATCCAAGCATATTAATAGATCCAGATGAAACTAGACTATACTCTTTTGCACTAAGACTAAGGTAGTTATCGGCTAGATGATTTATGTTTGCAGCTTGAACATTATAATCTCCAGCAACTTTAAGATTAAAATTACCACCAACAGCCATGTTAACATCACTATGCACACCAACAGTTAAAGTGTCACCAACATTAACTACTGCACTACCTTCTACTTGAATATTAGCCTGATTACGAGCATAAATGTTTGTATTACCTTCTACTGTAATATTCAACTCTCCAGCAACAGATACGCATCCATTTTTATCCATGATGATGTAATTGTCACCAATAATATAATTGATTTGAGATCCAGAAGGATCTATTTCACTAAATGTTCCTGAACGATGATATGTATGAATTCTTTCGTATCCTGGAGTATCATCAAATTCTTGTACATGCCCAGATTCTGTTTCTAATACTTTATTAAATGGATATTGTGCACCATAAGCAGCTTCTGGTTGATCCCAATTTCCTCCATTGTTGGCTTTTGGTACTGTTCGTTTTCTTAATGCATCTTTTTTCTTAAGCACTGTACCATCAATAATACCTCGTGCTAAACGATTGGTGTCAGGTTCACCAACATAATCTTTTAGTGGATACTTATTATTTGGATCTCTGAACCCAATAGTATCAGATCCAGTCTTAACAGACTCGGCAGATGGTTGAGGTAAAGTAACTACACCTACTGGTGGTTGATCTATTTTAGCTGGACCAGCATCTTTCTCACCACCAACTTCTGATGAATACCCATAAAAATACTCATAATAAGATTTTTTAAGTTCTGCGATAGCTGGAGTGTTGTTACCAACTTTTGCTTTAGCTGCATAAAAATATCCAGGGTGAGCATTAGCACTGATACCAGATGGAACATTTAATTTAAGAAATAGTGCAGCTATAACTGCTGCTGCATTTATATCATTGTTTATAGAATCTGGATCATTAACAATGTTAAGATTGTATCCATATTTTGCAGCTTCTTTTTGGAATCGTTCATAATTAGGTTTACCAGTTAGCTGAATAAACCCTCTTCCGTAATACTTTCCACCTTCATCGGCAGTTTTATTACCAACTAATTTTCCGTTACCATTTGGACCATATGCCCATGAGAAAAATTGATAACGAGTCAGTCCTTTTTTTCTAGCATTAGAATATTGTTCTGCTTCTGCATCTGTGGCAAATTTAAAAATAGTTTTTAAATATGCAGGTTTGCTATATTGGTAATCTTCATCATTCGGTGTAATCCAACGACTCTCACCTCCACAAATACCTAGCAAAGCGCACTTCTGTTCTTTAGTTGTTAATCCAACTTTATCACACGCTTCAAGAAGTGCCTTAATACCTAGAGTAGAAAGATTAGCATTTGGAGATTCTTTTGGCGGTGGTACGGTAGGTATAGATGAATTTACAGGGGTTTTCTTTAATGTATCTTTAGGTGTAAATGGGTTTATGCTAGCGATAAAATCATTAACTTTAGTGGTCTGAATTGCTTCTAAGTTAGATGGTGCTGCCTCAAAAGTTACAATGTTTTCTTCATACTTTAAAACTGGTTTACTAATTGTGATTTTAGTACCACTATCAATAGAAACAATAGTAGTTTCTGATGGAATACCAAAAGCCACAACCTTCATATTTGGTTTTAAGTCTTTTGTTAAATTAGTAGCATCATATTCTGGATCATAGAATGTTAATTGCACTCCCGTGGTTGGTCCAGGAATAGTTCTTAATGATATCTTTTCTACCTTTACCGTAGAACTAATTGGTGTATTATCATCCGCATCGATTGGTGCTGGTGTAGAAGGAATTCCTCCAACTGTACCAATCATAATTGGTTGTTGGTGATTATCATCCGCAAAGATAACAATAACAGATGTTCCTTCAACTGGTCCAATCGGAGATGAACCAATTCCATTCATTGCAGCAGAAGTAACTGGCTGCATTGGGTGTGCCCATGGTAAATCAGCAGTTGGTAATTGAGACTTATCATGAGTGTGTAGTCCAACAACTCGGACTTGACAACGACCAAGTTTTAACGGATCAATTCTATTTTCTACGACACCATAGTAAAAATTCATTATTTGTTCCTATTCATATCCATCTGAGAAGATTCTTTAATTAATTGCATATGACACTCATGTTTTTCTCTGTCCACATGGTGATTTATAGCTGCAATTAAATAGTATCCTGAAAACATTTTATCAGTTGTATCTTTATCTTTAACAGAGAATGGTTCAATTCTATTCAAAACTACTCCAACTTTTTGACCAACTGTATAATCTGTTCTTCCTGGAACTGTGATGTCTAATTTATTGGCTTCTGCTAATTTCATTGTTGAAATTCGCTGTTGAAACGATTTAGCATTAGTGACATCTTCAAAACCATTAAAGTTACCAAAATCTTTTGGAAAATTAATAAGAGTAGAATTTGCTCTAAAAATGGCTCTATCAGAATTTACTGGATACTTATTTAAATGCTTTTGATCTGGAAATCGATCAAACATATTGTAGTTTTTGACTGAATAAGTTTTCTTGGTAACATCATACATAATTTGTCTTGATGATAACATACCATTACTAATTCTATCCATATAATCGTATGCTACTGGAATACTAATGTCAGTAATTCTTTTAAAATCTTCATTTACATTTCGAACATCTTTTCCACTCGGTAGTTTATCACGAGTATATTTGTCATAGGTAAATTCTTGATACATCTTACCTTGATACAATTGTTCCAAACTAATAAAATAAAATCCATCTCTATTCTCAAAAAAAACATAGTTTGGAGTCTTATTCGTATTCACTGCATGTTCACATAGATACTGAATATTTTTAACTGGTGACCAATAGTTAGAAATATATTTTACATTGCTTAAAGTTGGTTCAACAAAAACTTTCTTTTTAGTTTCTAATCCAAAAACTTTATCTTCAAGAAATGGTTTAACTAAATTTGAAACTTTATCACCAAAAACACGACTAACTTTTTTATTTAAATCAGTTATAGCCTCAACAGAAACAAAATGTAATTGATAAATTACGGAGCGATCTCCGAGCAATTCTCTGTCTGTTAGTTTATAGATGTAGTAGTTACCTTTAAGACCATTAATTTTACCAGCTAAACCTGGAGTTGTTATGTCTAACTCAAGATATTCCTCACCAATAAATGGGAATAAGTTAATGAAATCTAATGATTCCTTAACGATTATACTACCAGTTATAAATGGTGAGAATAAATCTTCATAAAATTGTACAGTTAAAACTTGAGTGGTAATATCCTGCCCAAATCCCTTTTGAGTAGTTATTTTAACCTTGTTGATGCTGACATCGCCAGCAAATCTCAATTGTTGACTAGAAGCCATTATATCAATTCTTTAAATTGTGTCAATACACTCGTTATTAATTCTGGAGAAATTATTTTGATTCTTCGTTTGGCTTCGTTTAGAGATCTTTCATATGCATCATTAGATACTGATACAGCACCAGTAGCAGTCGAGTTCACAACAAATCCTGCAGCATTAACATAATGTTTAATTGCATATCGCTGAGCACCATAAGTATCTACAATATGTTTTTCTAGCGCAAATTCAGTTAGGGGAAAGTCTGAAATGTAATCATGTTTTTGATTTGCCAGCATGATGATCCAATGATATTCTGGATCACCATATATCTTTTCGGCAATAATTTCTGGAGTCTCTCCATCAACAATGTCATACTCATCGTAAAGAGCAATATTTTCTAGTAGTTCTTTTCTGAAACGAATATTTCTAGTTATATCAGTAGTGACTGCAGTTTTTGTAGTATTACCATATTTGAAGTCGTATAAAAACTTTGGAAATTGATCGAAGTACATTATAGACCCTCTGAAATTTTGTCTTTGGTAAGAAGAGCAAGTTCTTGGAACATCATAGTGACATTAATCTGTGTCGGCATACCATTTGCAAATGTAGTAAATGCACCATTAGGTGTATAGTTGACTGACATCTCTTTTAATACGCAAGATGTATGACGATGAATATTCTGATTTTCTATTCCATTGTTATAGTAAAAGATATCAAACTCAGATGGATAAATGTAAATAAAATTATTATTATCTTTAAACTCAGGATGCATATGATACTTAAATGTTTTAATAATGTTTAAAACATTAGCAGCTTCTTCTGCGCTTCTTGGGAAAAATTGATAATCAAAACTAAACGATCTAAAATCAACTCCCTTAAATATTTGTTCCTTTTTAGGATTTGATGCCATACCTGTTGCAGCGGATAATCCTGCTGCATTTGGACCTTTTGATAATGCCAAATTTGTAATGATAGCTTGTGCTGGTTCTGCTAATCCTTTGGCAGATCCCGCTGAAACTGCAGCTAATAATTCTTCAGAAGCAGTAGTTGCCATTTGAAGAGCACCTGTATCCTCGTCGCCCCACTGCATACCATATCTAATCTGTAATTGATTTGGTACATGCATGGCAATCGCAGTCTTTAATCTTTTCTGAGCACGAGATGCTGATGCAGCCATTGTTGTTGTCGTTACTGCACCAACTTCAGCTAGCACAGCTGCAGTTCCAGCAACTTTACCGACACCCAATGCTTCTCCAAGAACAGCACCGCCAGCGATTAATCCAGTCTGTGCTGCAAGTAGTTTTCCAGTTGTTAAATTTTGAGCAATCAGATCTCCACGATCTCTTGGAGTAATATTTTCTACAAAATTATCTGCAGTTAATGATTTTGCTAGTTTAGAATCAACAGCAATATTAATATAGAATATAACATAGTTTCCACCGTACTGTGTACCATTATCTGACAATAAATCGCTTGGATACATATGTTGCTTCACTTCATAAGGAGACGACTCAGCATTTCCTTTATGCAGTTCTGCTCCTCTAGTACTACCCATATAAGGAGGAGCACTAAGTGATGTTGCTTTATCTCTAACAGCTTGTACAGCTGAAGATGCTTGGTTTCTAAGATCGGAGAGGATTGCCATTTATTGTTTTAACCCTAAATATGGTTGTTGTTATCCTAATTAGTTATTTATGTTCCACAAAAGAAAGTATATTCCTATATTCCCAGAAAAATATACAGGGGATCCTTCAAACATTATTATGAGATCCAGCTGGGAAACACGATTCGCTGCATGGTGTGATAAAAACCCTAGCGTATTAAAGTGGAGTTCTGAGGAAACTATTATACCATACAAATGTCCAACAGATAATCGTATTCATCGTTATTTTGTGGATTTTAAGATTACTGTATCTACAGGTAAAACCTATCTGGTTGAAGTCAAACCAAAAATACAAACCCAACCACCTATTTATCCTGGAAAGAGAACCCAGAGATATTTACAAGAGTCTCTATCATTTATGAAAAACCAAGCAAAATGGGAAGCAGCAAGCGAGTTTGCCAAAGATCGAGGATGGGAGTTTAAAATTATAACAGAACACGAGTTGGGTCTAGCACCTAAATAAGAGTATGGCTCAAAAATCACCAATGCTCGATGTATTCGAACGAAACAAATATGACTTGGCTACAAGCGTTAGAAAGTCTAAAGGATGGTTCGAACAACAAGTCACTCTGCTGACTAAGCAACAACTCACTCCAGCGAAAGTGTTAAATGGTAATACAGATCAATTAGTCACTAGAATTATGCCTGGAAGACTATACATGTATGGCTATGATCCTAAAGGTAAAAAAGAGTTACCTTACTATGATAGATTTCCTTTGGTATTTCCATTTAGTAGAACTCCAGATGGATTCATGGGGTTGAATATGCATTACCTTCCGTATCATCTAAGGATTAGACTCCTAGATTCTTTGTTAGTATTTAAATCTAATAATCGTATGGATGAAACAACTAGACTAAAGTATTCATGGCAGGTTATAGATGGAGTTTCTCGATTTGCTGCTGCACAACCATGCGTTAAACAGTATTTAACTGGTCATGTAAGAACACAATTTAGACAAATTGATGCCGATGATTGGGCGACTGCTATGTTGCTTCCAGTTGAACGATTTGTTGGTGCATCTAAACAAGAAATATGGTCGGATTCGATCAGAAAAATAAGAAGGGCTTAAAATGGCACTTAACTTACCATTCCTCACTAAAGACACTGCACGAAAAGATGCTAAACCAAATAAAATTAACCAGTTTATAGCTGAAGTTAAAACTGGAGCATTAGCTCGTTCTAATAGATTTGGTGTAGAATTTACTCCACCAGCTGGAATAAATCCAGGTAATTTAAGAAAGATTTTGTTGTTCTGTGACACAGTTCAACTTCCAGGAATAAACTATTCTACTGTTCAGAACAGAACATTCGGTGAATTTCGTGAAGTGCCTTATGAAAAACTATACGAACCAATAAATCTAACTTTTTATGTTGATAATGATATGCAAGTAAAGAAATTGTTTGATGATTGGATGAGTTTGATTTCTAATCCTGATACACGAACTTATAGTTATTACAACACTTATATTGCATCCAAATTTACTATTGAAGTTCAAGATATTAATGATAAAACAAGATATCAAGTTGAACTATTTGAAGCATATCCAAAAAATCTAAATGCAGTTGCGCTAGATAATGCTTCTAAAGATGTTATGAAACTAACTGTTAATATGCAATACAAATACTGGAAGGCAACTCCAATATCACAATTGGCAGACGATCAAAAGATTCCTACCAGTTTCATTGATAAAATGACTAAGAATTTTACAGGATTCCAAGAAACATTGAATAGAACATTGGGTAGTACTGCAGGTAACTTTGTTACTGGTTCTGTTCTATCGTATGGAGTAACTAAACTTCCAGGATTATTGAAGTTCTAATAAATACATCATTAAGGATTGCGAATGAAGATTGATGAAACATTATCTGCCGAGTTTGGTATACAACCAATGGGCAATACTGAAGTGATAACAAAGACTGGAGAAGTTATTAACGACTCTACAAATAAAATTCAAGACGACTTCGATGTCACTCGAGGTAATCTTCGCATTTTACTCCAGCAAGGGCAGGAAGCACTACAGAAGTCACTTGATGTGGCTATGCAGTCTGAGCATCCAAGAGCATTTGAAGTTGTTGGAAATTTAATGAAACAGTTGGCTGATATAAACCAACAGTTATTAGATCTACATCAACAGAAGCAAAAACTGGATACACCTAAAGAGGGATCCAGAAAAGAAGTGACGAATAACAATGTTATCTTTACAGGTAGCACTGCTGAGTTGAATAAATTAATTAAGAATATGTCTAAAGGAGAATAATTATGGCTTTACCAATGAATAGTACACCAATTTATAACTTGGTGATTCCGTCAACTAAGAAGTCTATTACATATAGACCATTTTTAGTTAAAGATCAAAAAACTTTGTTGATAGCACAGCAAAGTGATGATCAAAGAATTATGATTGATAGTTTAAAAGAAGTTATTAAATCATGCGTCACAGAACCTATTGAAATTAATAAACTGGCAATCTTTGATATCGAATACATTTTTACTCAGCTAAGATCTAAGTCTGTTGGTGAAACTGTAGATATCGTATTATCCTGTGATGAAGATCACGGAGAAGATAATGCAAAGGCTAAGATTCAACATACGATAGATCTGTCGCAGTTGACTGTACAAGAAAAAGAAGGACATACTAACAAGATTGAGTTGTTCGGCACTGTCGGTGTAGTTATGAAGTATCCTAATATTGATGATGTTAAAAAACTACAAGGTGGTGAAGTAACAGCTGATGATACATTTAAATTAGTGGCTTCATCAATTGACTACATTTATGATGCAGATGCAGTGTATCATGCAAAAGATCAAACTGAACAAGAACTCATGGATTTTATTAACAACTTGACTTCTGAACAGTTTGGTAAAATACAAAGTTTCTTTGATACTATGCCGAAACTAACACACACTGTTAATTATAATTGTCCTGTTTGTAACAAAGCGCATACCATCCTGTTGGAGGGAATGCAAAGTTTTTTTTAATAAACCTTTGTCATGACAGCTTGGTGAATCATTATAAAATGAATTTTGCCTTGATGCAGTACCACAAATATGCTCTATCAGATATTGATAACATGTTGCCGTTCGAGCGAGAGGTCTATGTCTTTATGTTAAAAGAATACTTAGAAGAAGAAAAGAAACGACTAGAGAGCAAATAAATGGAACTCGTACTTCAAAAACAATCTAATCAGCTGGCTGAATCAGGCAGTAGACCAATAGGATCCTCTGGTGGCGGAGGTGGCTCAGGTGCAGCTGGTGGAATGGGTAACTTGGCGCAGGAACTAATTGGTTCTTTACAAGATTTAACATCTGGTATAAGAAAGTTAGTAACTGCTGTTCAATTTAATACTAGAGCGATTAGTAGTATACCATCTGCTGGTGGTGGCGATGGCAAAGGTTTAGAAAACGAAATTGAAGGTAATAGAGCAAGAGATGCTCAGACTGGATTGTTGCTTAAAATTGAAGAAAACACTCGTGGTATGGGTGGTGGCAAAACTGAAAAGAAAGACGATAAGAAAAAAGAAGGTTGGACTTGGTTAGACACTATTAAAACTTTCGGTCTTGCTATTGCAGCTGCACTCGGTACAATAGCTGGTTTATTCTCAGCGCAGATTAAAACTATGAAATTCTTCGGTAGTCTTCTAATGAAAGCTGCTGAAGGTATTGGTGATATATTCAAAAGATTCGCAAAGTTTCTAGGATTAGATGAAATTGGTGCGAACATCCAAGAAAAGTTTAAACGAATCGTAACCTTTGTTGAGGATATTACCAAAGGTTTAAGAGAAAGAATTGGTAATATTGGTAAATCAATATCTACATTCTTTGAAGAATCAATGGCGAAGTTTAAAAAGTATTTTTCTTTCTTTGAAGAATCGGACATAGGCAAAAAGATAAAGAGTACTATATCTGCTGTTCAAGATGCCTTCACGAATTTCTTACCTAATCTTAAAGAAAGTTTTTCTGGATTTGGTAAAGAGGGGGTGATTGGAAAAATCTTTACTGCTGTCAAAGACTTCTTCTCAGGTATGGGTTCATACTTTGATAATTTCGCTAAAGTTTTTAAAGTTGTTGGTAAAGTTGTAGCAAAGATTGCCTATCCCCTTGGAATTATTATGGGTATCTGGGATACAATCCAAGGTGCTATCGAGGGATATGACACTGGTGGCATACTAGGTGCAATCAAAGGTGGTATCACTGGTTTGATTAATGGTGTATTCTTGTCATTCTTTGATCTGATTAAAGACGGAATTTCTTGGATCTTAGAAGCAGTAGGATTTAAAGATGCAGCTAAATTTTTAGACTCGTTCTCATTTCAAGATTTATTTAAAGGGTTAATGGACGCACTGTTTAGTCCAATTGAAACACTTAAAAAAGCATTCGAAGGATTAGACTTTAAAGCATTAATATTTGATCCGTTGTCAAAAGCATGGACATTTTTAAACGAATCTCTTGGTGGTATACCGCAAAAGATTGTTGATAATATTAAATTGTATATTATCGATCCATTAGCAAATGCGTTTGCTCCAGTGACTAAAATGTTTAGTGATATGGCATCAAAGGTAATCGGATTCTTTAAAGACTTTTCTATTCCTGGAGTTTCAATTAAGATTCCATTTAAAGAAGAACCATTAAAAATTGGACCATGGTATCCATTTAGAGGTGATGCAAAATCTGAGGGTGGTGGAGATGCAGCTAAACCTGCAGCTGTAAGTGGTGACGCTAAAAATGCTACACCAGTTGCCGCAAGCGAAACTAATAAAGTTTCTACAGTCAAACCAGCAGATGCATCAACTGTTACTAATGCATCTAAAACAAACGCTGAGACTGCTTTAAATAGAGCACAAACTGTTCCAAGTAGTAATACTGTTGTCAATGCTCCAAACAATGTCATGAATAAAACTACTCAAATCTCGAGACCACCTATTCGTAACACAGAACCTTCAGTATCTTCATACCTTAGAAGTAGATTGATTACATAAAAAAAGGGATCTTTACGATCCCTTTTTAATTTCTATTCTAAAGAATTAATCTTCTTTAGCAATCTTTTCGAAGTATGACATTACATCGTCATCGTCTTCTTCCATTGCCTTTGGTGCTGGCGCAGGTTTAGAAGCAATCTTTGGTGCTTGTGCTACTGGACGATCTTCATCTTCAGCGATCTGTGCAGCAGACTTGCTAGCAAAAGAATCACCAGATAAAACCTCATTGAGTTTCTTCTTTAACTCATCATAAGACTTGAAGTTCTTACGATCTGTAAACTCAGCCAATTTGACTTGAGCAGAAGCGATCTTAACGATCTCATCATCAGAACCAATTGCATGTGGTTCCATAAATGCAGACTCATCATAGTTTGCGTAACCATCTTTCTTACGCATACGAAGTTTAAAGTTTGCACCTTCCCAGAAGTCGAACACATTGACTGGCTTCTCATCTTCAAAGGTTGGACGAGCCTTGTCCATAATCTTATCAAAGATTTTCTTACCAAACTTCCACAAGAACACTTTACCTTCATTCTCAGGATGCTTAGGATCTGATACAATCAGAATGTTAGCAGTGAATGAAAGACGACGCTTTTGTTTACGAGCAATCTCTTTGTTTGCTTCAGAACCAGAGTTCCAAAGTTGAGTGTTCAATTCACCGACTGGATCATTTTCACCAAGAGTTGTTAGGGAGTTTTCGATATACCATTTTCCAGTTGGACCTTGGAAGCCATGAGAAAAGATACGAACCCATGGGAGTTCATCACCTTCTACACGAGGTAGGAATCGGATTGTTGCTGTTCCGTTGCCAGCCTTATCACCTTCGAGTCGCCAGAAGCGATCGTCTGTGAAAGACTTTTGTTCGGATTGGGGATTTGCGACTTTTTCGAATGCGTTTGAGATTGCACCAAAGTCAGAGTTGCGCATTTTGCGCAGAGATTGAATATCCATCGTATTTCCTTTGTATTAAAAGTATTAATTTGTATTATCGTTTTGTATATGTTGAATCTGAATGTCATCACTAACTTCAATCTCATCGTCAAATGAGTCATCATTTAAATCATAGTCTTCATCAACATAACTATTTAGCGTTTTCATACCACCACTTTTTCCAGAACGCTTCCCAGAAAATTCTTTATCAGTTTTTTGCTTATTGTATGTCTTACCCATTGTATCACTCTGCAAGTTCTTCTTTAAAATGCTCGAAGATTTTACCAATCTTAATTCTATCGTATTTTACGAACCCAGTCAACTTTTTAATTCTTCGCAACTCATCTTCCCATATGTATTTTACAGAAGCATGAGTTGACCATTCATCAAGTATGTCTATCTGGTCGTTTATAATATTTAGAGTTTCTATTGCAATTTTACCCCCAACAAATAAGTTTAATGCTACTGGATATTCGTTTTCGGTAAACTGAAATATTGCAGTGGGTTTTAACTTGTTCATTTCAACATATGTTAATAAAGTTGCTAAGTCATCCACAAAAATCTTAGTCATAGACTGTTTTCGTTTCTGCCATTGCAAATAATTATCGTCTGCTTCTTGACCAGCATAAATTGCTTGGTCATTACCATATGCAAAGTTCGCTACAAAGAACTGGATGATGTCTTTATCATCTGGTCGTTTGCTTGCTAACTTCTCAAATATGTATCTGTCATTGCGAGCATTAAATGCTTCACGAGTACCACGAACATTACCTCTGTTCTCAAAAACATTGAATCTGTCAGTGGTAAAATGAAGTTTAATTGCTAGGTAATAACGATATGCCTTAAATCCATCCATTACACATCCAGTTGTGCTTGCTTTGGTAAGTAGTTCAATTCACGAAAGTCCATCTCAATTTTATCTTTCAGAGACTTGTTAATCAACTTCGATACATCTTCTGGTTCTAGATAGTTTTCTTTACAATACTCAAGAACAGCATCCATATAACTCAATTTGCTATCACGAACCATCTGCTCTATGTGAAGAGAAAATTCGTTTGCAGTTTTAAACATTTCGTTCCTTATTAATCCAGTACTGAGTTGCTTTAAGTTCATGATCTACCTTTTCATATTCTTTGAGTTTATTTTTATACAGTTTCCAGACAGGTGTATCAGTTTTATCAGGATCCATCTGTCGTTCAAACTTCTCAAGGAACATAGAGAAGAATTTATCTAATTTCATTTTTTGGACTTGTAAGTCACTATACTTCTCGTTCAGCGTCATAATATATTATACCTTATTTGTCATTGCAAGACAAGTTAATCATGTTGCCACCATAGAATGCAACATCCATGATAAGTGCATC
>Ga0114964_10002069_pt1 | contig 14206 bp, 13 predicted proteins | sample C_131016_MF_Meta_FD_92638 | JGI IMG/M metagenome (GOLD analysis project Ga0114964, IMG submission 92638) | Freshwater microbial communities from Lake Croche, Canada to study carbon cycling - C_131016_MF_MetaG | ecosystem: Environmental > Aquatic > Freshwater > Lake | place: Lake Croche, Canada... | reverse complement strand
GGGGTTTTCGCGGATCCACCGTTCAAGCAAAGCCTGAAGCCGCGCCGTATTTTCCATAATATCGGCCTTTCGGTCGGCCGTTTCCGCGAGGTCAAGCCGTTCCCCGTCGATCCTGAAATGCCCCGGAGAGGTTCGTGTTGCCCGCACCGCAATGATCGGCAGGTGATGCAGGCGGGCGAGTAAGGCGGGAAAATTGGTTGAGCGGGACGGGATCCCGAAAAATGGCACGAAATCACCATGTGAATCGCGTAAATCGGCCATCAGGGCAACGGAATAGCCTTGCTTGATCGCACGGGTAATGCGGCGAACCGTATCGGGCGAGCGCGATACCAGTCCGCCTTTGTAAAAACGGGAGCGAACCCGTGTAACAGCACTGTCTACAAGGGGATTAAGAATTTTTTTATAGACGCCAATCAACGGCTTATCGAATTTTTCAGCCGCGAGTGCCGTGACCTCCCAATTGCCGGAATGAAGCGACACAAAGATGGCAGGGGTCGGGCCTTTCATCACGTCGAACGCATCTTCGGTAAAATTCAGGGTAACTGCGGACGCATCATCGGCGATGGACCCTAGCCGAAACGCCTCTGCAGAGGTCCGACCCAGATTATCCCACATGGCGTTTAAAAGACGGTCCTGTTCAACGGGGTCGAGGGCCGGCAGCGCAACGCGTAAATTTTGAAGGGCTCGTTGATGCCGCTTTAGTTTTGGCGCGATCAGTCGCCAAAAAAAAGCTGAAACGGAAGCCGCTATCGGAAGCGGAAGCGCATTTAAACTGCGTTCTGCGACATAAAAACCGGCATATTCAAGATAATCACTGATCTTTCGCGGTTGCGGCGCCTGATGATTTGTCTCTACAACCTCGTCCATACCACAGGTGCCCTACGCCGTTCATCATGCCGAGAGTGACGCCTCAATCACGCCACCGGATCTTGTTCGTAGCACGAGGGGAGAGGTGTGGGGAAGGTTTCTCAGGTCACTCAGGAATGGCGGGTACCGACAATCTTCTCTGGTTTGAAAGTGAGCGTATCCGTGGTGTGATTGTAACCCAAGAGCGCTATTTCATCGGGGTCGCCCGACACCGGAGCGGTTGGTTTTTGACAGGAATTTGGGTTCATACAGGATCGGTGATAATGCTTTTACCATGCCGTGATGTGGGTTGAGAGATGGCGAGAAAAGATAAAACTTCAATTTGTTTTTTGATGAGCACACCATTTACGTTAAATGTATTTTTGGTTGACCACTTGAATGCACTGTCCGATGATTTTGATGTCACCGTGTGTGTCAACTTGAGGTATTATCCGATAACCAATCGGCTGAATAAAAATATTAAAATAATAAACTACACGATAAATCGAAAAATTTCTTTTATTCGTGATCTTATTACACTGTTTGAATTATACGCGATCTTTAAATCAAACGCATTTGACGCTGTGCATTGTATTACGCCCAAGGCCAATCTTTTGGGTAATATCATGGCTTTTTTATTCCGCATTCCGCATCGCACCATCAGTTTTTCTGGCCAGGTATGGGCAACGAAACAGGGGGTGGGCCGGTTTATTTTGAAGACTGTAGACCGGATATCGGTGGCACTCGCCACGCATTACGTTTCGGACAGCCAGTCCCAAATTGACTTTCTCCGTTCGGAAGGTGTTTTAACGGGGCAACACGTTGAAGTCTTTGGCAAAGGCTCGATTGCGGGCGTTGATCTTTCCCGATTTAAGCCTGATTTGGCCGTCCGCGAGCAGATGCGCCGGGCGGTCGGCGATGATCAGAACGATTTTTTATTTTTGTTTGTCGGTCGTATCACCCGTGAAAAGGGAATTTTTGATGCTCTGACGGCGTTTGCAGCGGTTCGTGCGGTGCATCCGGCGGCCAAATTATGGTTGGTCGGGCCGGATGAGGATGGTCTTTTAGCCGCGCGCGCAAAGCAGGGCGAGACCCTACCCGATGGCGTCCGTTGGTTGGGCCAAACCGAGACACCGGAGGCCTATATGCAGGCGGCTGATGTGCTTGTTCTTCCAAGCTATCGCGAAAGTTTTGGCGTGGTGATCATCGAGGCGTCGGCCTGCGCTGTTCCTTCCGTCGCCTATGACATTGTCGGTGTTAAGGACGCCATTGATCAGAATATAACCGGCATTATGGTCAAACTCTTTGATGTTGAAGCGCTAAAAGCGGCGATGCTTTCGTTGATTGAAAATGTCGACGGGCGAGAAGCGCTGAAAAAGGCAGGATTGGAACGGGTTCAGGCCCATTTCTCCGCCAAAGAAATTACGCGGCATTGGGTGCAGTATTACAAGACCATGTTTCCACAAGGGGATGGGTCCCCTAGTGCGTGAGTAATATCCGCGCCTGTTTCACGACATCCTCTGGGATAGGTTCTGCCATGCGGTTGAAAAAGAGCTTTTCTTGACCGGGCAAAGCGGCAACGAGATCGACGGCCACCTTCGCGACGAAAGCCAGAACGGACAGCGCCGCTATTTTAAACGACCTTTGGCCTAGCGCATAAGCAAGTTGCACCGCGAGTTGGCTTTGCCGCGTCCGAAGGGTTTTGCTTATATTGAAATCGCCTTGCCGGTAAGCCAGCAGCACTTCGTCAAGGCTTGCAAATTCGCTGCTGTTCATGCTGCGTAAGAGAAGTTCCTGTTCTTCGGGCCGGACATTATCCGGCAATGCGTAGCGGTTTTTCAGATACCAATCGCGTCGCACCATCCACGTCGGGTGGGGCATCGGCAAGGTCAGCCATGGTCGGGCGCAGATGGCGGCATGGTCGGGTTGAAAGGGTAAAAGCCCGATCAGTCGGTTATCATGGCTAAAAACCACCGCTCTCGTTGCCAAAACATCGATCGCCGGATGGCGTTCCAGATAGGCGATTTGGCGTTCGAAGCGGGTTGGAAAACACACATCATCCGCATCCATTCTCGCAATATAGGCACCCTGCGCCGTGTCGATGCCTTGGTTCAACCGAAAGCTGAGACCCTTGTTTTCACCGTCTGACAGAATTTTTAGACGCGGATCCCGAAGCGTCTTAAGCGCTTCAATCGTGCCATCGGTTGATCCGTCATCGAGGATCAACAGTTCGAAATCGGCATAAGTCTGATTTAAAACCGATTGAACGGCGGGCAGCAAAAACGCGCCGGCATTATAGGCGGGCAGAATGACAGATAGCATCTTCGGATTGGCGTCTTGCATGGCTTTACGTCCTATTTCCGCAATGGGTGCCAGCTATCGGGGATCAGGTCGCTCGCGTCGATTCGTTGATCATCGAACCAAGGATCGGGCGCGATGACGATCTTGGCGGGATTTGATCCGAGCCAAGCGCCCCACCAACTGAACGTGCTGTTGGCTATGATGTGGTGTTGGCAAAGGCTCATCAACCTCATATCGTTAAAGCTTTCGGCACCCGAATTGTGATCGACATAGGTCGTATGAAAATCGATCTTTAATTTTTCGCGGGCCCACTCGAGATCGTCCGAAAAGAGGACGAAATGCGGGTTCGAAACGCGTTCGGCGATATGCTGGATCGCAGCTTGATAATAGGCGGGCGAACAGGTGCCGTAGATCGCCATATTGGTCTTGTTTTTGAGATAGTCGCCCCGGCGGATATGGATGCTGACGGCATTTGATCCGGCAATCAGCTCCACCATTTTTTGGTTTTCATCCGATAGAGCCGGAACAAACCGAAAATCTTGCCGAATCTGCGCGGCATGGTTGGAAAAATATTTCTCGCTCTGCCAATAGCCAGACAGGTAACACGCATCCGGAACGTCGTTGATGCCGGCCCAATACGAGAATTTTGGCTCGACGACGAAGGTGGGGCGTCGAAACGCGCTCATCGATTGTCGCGCTAATATTCGGCGAAGAAGGGCTGGTGATTGCCATTTTAGGATCGTGCGCAGATCGGTCGCTGTTGCCGCTTGCGCATCGCAGGCAAAGACCCGCGCCAATTCAAAGCCTTGGTGCAATCCGTATGTCGCAAATCCGGAGAGATCGAGCTTTAGATCCTGTCGCTTTTGCAACGCGAGCGATCGTCCCGCTGCATATTGGAACATTTGGTTGCCAAGGCCGCCAATAATCTGTGGGATGATCACGGAGCCACCTTTCCCATATCCACTTGGACGAGCCGCAAGAGTGCCTCGTTCCGATAGAGCAGAACGGCGACAACCACCCCAGATGCACTCCCTATCGCCGCAAGGAATGCAATGGCTTCCAAGAGAGTAACGGTAGTGCTCGCCATTTGAAAGACGATCGGGAGCAACACCATCCAGACCAATGCAAGTATCCATCGCCGCCGGTCGACGGCAAGCGATGTCAATCGCTTGGTATTGACCCACATGGCCAGCAGCATCGTCATCGAGCCTGCGGCAACCGCCAGGACGGTATAAAACACGGACAACGACATCTGACCCGCCATAGTGATCAAGATAAAGGTGCAAAGCGATCCGAGCGCATAGGGCAGCGCGAGATAGCGCGGTTGCCGCATGATATGCGACGTAACGCCCAGTAAATTCGCGACCATGCGGCATCCTTCGATAACTGCGCCGATGACCAAGTAGTTTGCCGCGCTACGATAGGTTCCGGCAACAAGGACCGTTAATAGATAAGGCGCGCCCGCCGCGATCGAACCGATCAATACAAAATAAAGCGGTGCCAACGTGTTCAGCAAGTCCGAGAGCGCAGATGAAACCTCTGCTTTATTCTGGTGCTCGCTGCAGCGTCGGTAAAACATCGGAAACAAGAACTGCATCGCCAGCGACTCGGCCAGTGCGCCGATTTGCGACGCGATCTGAATGCCAATGGCCAAATAGCCAAGTTCGGCCAATCCCCAATAGAGCTCTATTTCAAACCGATAGCCGCTCAGTTGCAACCACATGAAGCCGTTGGCAATAGCTACCGGAATATAATAGCCGTACAGAGTGGTTCGTTCCAACAAGGGTAATGTTTTATTCGGAGCATGCGCCGGTTCAACCCGTTGGATGAGCGCTGCTCTGGCACCAAGCGCGCCTATCAGCAACCCGATGGATTGACCGATTACCCAGACCGTCGCCGTTGGATGCCACCAAACGAGACCAACCGAAAAAACGAGGCTGGTAAGAGCCGTGATCACCGACCAAATGGCGGATTCCGTCCGATAGTTGAGCATATTCAACATCGGAATAAGCGTGGCGTTCCAGGTGCCCGCCAAAATCACCCAGAAGGCCGCAAACATCGCAAGAGCAACCGACAATCCATCATCATGTGGCAAGGCAAAGGCGGCAACCCCACCACCGATCAACGACACCACACCAATAAAGCTCCGATAGGAGCGAAGACGCGGAAGCAATGTACCGTCATCCCACCACGCATGGGTGTTCAAATTCAGATGTTGGCCAACGGGGTTGACGAGAAACAGGCCGCACAACATTTGAACCGCGACGATCAAAGCGAGCACGCCATATTGCTCGGGCGTTAAAAAATGGGTCGCGATCCTGAGACCGGCCAGCGTAATAAGCGCCGTCGCCAGTCTACCGGCGATCACAACCAGTAACTGCTGCTTAACGTTCAAGATCGCTCACAATGGTTTCAACGATGGTTTTGGCAAAACAGGCCGAGCTAAAGGGGTAAACGGCGTCGCTTTGCAAAAACGTTACAATGCGTTGCTGATATCCAATATAGGTAGCCTCATCCATCGCTTTTAAATGAGCATAAACAGATGCTGTGTCGGCAAAATTGCGGCGATCAATAAAGCAGTCGGCGGGAATGACGTCAGTAATGGTGCTGGAGCCCCAATAGACCGGAACGCAGCCGGAAAAAAAGCAATCGAAAATCTTCTCGGTAATGTAGCCGGGAAGATCGCGTACATTCTCGTAGGCGATCGCAAAACGGGTATTGTTTAGGACGTCCCGCTTGTGATCCACTTTGCCGCGATAACTCGGGAACGGGACCAAACGGATCCATTTAGAACCATAACGCCACATTCGCTTGATGATTTTACCGATCATCCCAGGCCGACATGGGGGTAGATCCCAGTCAACACCGTAAAGATCGAAATCGCGAGGCGCGTTTGTTTCAAACCAGCGAATGACGCGGACGCGCTCGCTGTAGAGCTCGCGAAGATCAAATTTTGTCGCCGCCTTATTACCCGCGATCATACAGCAGAAGCGTTCTCGACCTGCAAAGCCTGTCACTGCAGGTACGGTAATAGGGTTTGGAAAATTGAATTTTATAAACCGGTTACCATCGGCGAGATCGTCGTCCCACGTAAAAATTTTCCGGTAGGGTGTCCAAGCGTCCGTGTTCCAATTGTTCGGATAGACGACAGGGGTTTCAAACAGCATCAGATAAACGGCGCCGGTTTGCGCGTGGCTTCTAACGTCCTGATGCAGTTCAAAATCGACGGATTGACCCGCATTAACGTCGGAGGTGTTGATCTCGATCTCATGGCGTAAAAAGGCTTCGCGAAGCTGCGCATAGGGTTCAAAGCAATTGTCCCGATTGGCGGGATCCGTCAGGTCAAAGATCCGGTTTTGGATGAGCTGGGGTCCGACCAAATTAGCGAGGATCATTGCCGCTCCAAATCCCGTGCTAGCTTCGCAATGGCTGTTGCCGCCGTTGCCTTATCGTGATCCCACCAAGCGGATGCCAATATGCGGCCGCGGGTGGTTTCATCAAAGCGGTATCGGAGTAAACGAGCCGGAACGCCCGCTACGATGGCAAAAGGCGGGACATCATGTGTCACAACGGCATTGGCGGCCACAACAGCACCCGTTCCTATTTTGACGCCCCTAAGAATGACGGCATCGACACCAATCCAGACATCATCACCAATTTGGCACGGCTTAGCCGTGAGCGTCTGGTAAGGGTTGTCGTAAAACAGCGCCGAGGTTGAAATATGGGTGAGAAGATGTTCACCTTGCCCGATCGACACATTATTGCCGATTGAGACGTAACGGCCGATTTGCGTTGCTGTGACGTAGCAGAAGCAGCCGATATACGTATAGCTTCCTACCGAGCTTTGCGCATCAATACGACTGCCCGATTGGACTTCGATGCATTTCCCTTTGATCGCTGCCGGAGCAACATGGAGGGAGAAAATGCGGCATGACCCAGTGATCCATTTAACAAGGAGGCCAGGAATATGCCGGATCATTCGCATCGTCGTGGCCTTTAAATCGTCTTGAGCGCGGCGATTGCGTCGTCGATCGGATAGTGGTGATTGCCGATGAAGAGGCCGTGGCTGTCGATATGTTCCGCGTTTGGCAAGTCGCCGACGACAACGTCATCGAAATATTTCATCACCTCGTTTTTGGCAAAATTACCGCCGACGATGGGACGGCATTCGAAGCCCAATTGATTGAGCTTGGCGAGTAATGCCTTACGGGTGAGCGAGGAGGCTCGCCGGATCACAAGGCTAAATCCGAACCAGCTGCTTTCGCCAATTTCGCGTTGAACCAATATATCGGGGTGGTTACCCAATGCCGCCTGCACCCGAGCCCCATTCTTGCGCCGTTCGCGGATCAGCATTGGCAATTTTTTGACCTGTTCAACGCCAATCGCCCCTGACATTTCAAGCGGTCGAAAATTATAACCGGGCAAAACGAAGCGGAAGGACTCCTCGAACGGATCGTCGCTTTTCTCGCCACATACGAGGTTGAATTTTGGCAAACTGCGCGTCCAGCCATGCGCGCGAAGGGATACCATGACCTGGTAGAGTTCTTCATCATCGGTGACGACCAAGCCACCTTCCATCGTCGAAATATGGTGCGAAAAGAACGAGCTGAAACTGCCCATAACACCAAATGTTCCAGCCATACGGCCGTTAAATGTGGCACCCATCGACTCGCAATTATCCTCGATCAGGCGAATGTTGCGTCCCGCCATCAACGCGTTGATGCGTTCAAAATTATTAGGATTGCCCAGTAGATTGACCGCCATAATCAGCCGCGTGCGATCCGATATCGCACGCTCTAGCTGATCGAGGTCAAAATTGAGGGTTTCGAGGTCAATATCGACGAAATGGAGCTTCAACCCATATTGATGCAGTGGATAATAGGTCGTGCTCCATGAGACCGCAGGAACAATCACTTCATCGCCCGGCTTTAGTTTGTTTTCTTTGACAAAAAAGAGCGCTGCGACCATCAAAAGATTGGCTGACGACCCCGAATTGACCATGACCGCGTAACGGCTGCCAATATAATTCGAAAATGCAATTTCAAAGGCTTGAACCTCCCGGCCCATCGTGAACATTCCCGACCCGATGACCCTCTGAATGGCGTCATATTCATGCTGGTCCCACGTCGTGGTTGCGAGGGGATAGGCGAAAGTGCTCATTTGTTCCGTTCCTGCAAATAGAAAGCGTAGGTTCGCGCCAAGCCGTCTTCTAACGACGTTTTGGCCTTCCAACCCCACTCAGTGGCGCGATCAACGCTGACCAGTTTTTGTTTCATGCCGACAGGCTTTGAAAGATCATGCTTGAAGGTTCCTTCGAAGCCGACAAGGGCGGCGGCCGTTTGATAATAGTGATTGACACTAAAGTCATGGCCAAGGCCGACATTCATGGTCAAAGGCAGCGTATCAAACTGCGTGACCGCCTGCCACAAACAATCGGCCAAGTCTCCGGCATACATGAATTCGCGACGTGCCGTGCCATCCCCCCAAATATCAACGCTGGCAGTGCCGGTTCGTTTAGCCTCGTGCAATTTGTGGAGGATCGCTGGCACCATGTGCGAACGCGCCGGATCAAACGCATCATGCCGACCGAAAAGATTGCAGGGTATGATCGTTTTGTAGGTGAGTGCCGGCGTTTCCCTTGAAACATACTCACAGAGGCGGGCAACCATAATTTTGGCAAGCGCATAGCCTTCATTCGTCGGTTCTAAGGTGCCCGTTAAAATGGCTTCCTCGCGGAGCGGATTTAAGGCATCGCGCGGATAAACGCACGAACTGCTGAGGTTCAAGAGCCGCGGAATATGAAAGGCTTGTGCCGCCAAAACGACATTGCGGCCAATATCCAGATTATCGACCAAAAAATTCACCGGCTCACGCATATTGGCCTCGATACCGCCGACCTTTCCTGCGGCATGGAGGATGAGGTCGGGCTGGTATTGTGCCATCCATTTGCAAACGGCCTGATAATCTCTCAGGTCAAGCTCGTGGCTCCGCGGCGCCAGAACATCATGCCCGGAAGCGGCCTGATGCTCCAAAAAATTCCGGCCTACCATGCCGTTTCCGCCGGTTAGTAAAATCCGCATAAACGATCCATTTTTGCAGGGAGCTCTTTCAAAAAAGCAGACTGTATCTCAAAGACTGCCGATGTGGAATCCGCTCCGCTTGATCAATTCGTCCCGCTCAGCCGATTTCAAATCTTCCCGGACCATTTCGGCGACCAATTCGTCAAAGGTGATGCGCGGATACCAGCCCAGTTTGCGCTTCGCTTTGCTGGCGTCACCCAACAGGCTGTTGACTTCCGTGGGCCGGAAATAGCGCGGATCGACCGACACAATTTTGGCCCGGGGCGATGGGCCGTTGACCCAATAGCCAACCTCGTCCGTTCCTTCACCTTCCCATGCGATCGCTATGCCGAGTTCATTGGCGGCTGCGTTGACGAAATCGCGGACGCTATATTGAATACCGGTGGCAATCACAAAGTCTTCCGGTTCGTCTTGTTGCAGCATCAGCCATTGCATCTCGACATAGTCTTTGGCGTGGCCCCAATCCCGCTTGGCGTCGAGATTGCCGAGATAGAGGCAGTCCTGCAGGCCGAGTTTGATACGCGCCAGCGCGCGGGTGATTTTGCGCGTTACGAAGGTTTCGCCGCGGATCGGGCTCTCGTGGTTGAACAAGATGCCGTTGCACGCAAAAATACCGTAGGCTTCGCGATAATTAACCGTGGTCCAATAGGCGTATAATTTTGCAACCGCGTAGGGACTGCGCGGATAAAATGGCGTTGTTTCGGTTTGAGGCGTTTCCTGAACCAGGCCGTAGAGCTCCGAGGTGCTGGCCTGATAAAACCGTGCCTTCTTCTCCATCCCTAAAATGCGGACCGCTTCTAGAATCCGCAATGCGCCCAGTGCATCGGAATTGGCGGTGTATTCGGGCTCTTCGAAACTCACCATAACGTGGGATTGAGCCGCCAAATTATAGATTTCATCCGGCTGGGTCTTCTGGATGATGTGCAAGAGGCTCGATGAATCCGTCATGTCGCCATGATGAAGAAAAAAGCGACCATCGGAGTGATGCGGATCTTGAAAGAGGTGATCGATTCGCGCGGTGTTAAACAAGGATGTTCGCCGCTTCATGCCATGAACGATATAGCCTTTTTCCAGCAAAAAATCAGCTAAATAGGCACCATCTTGTCCCGTAATGCCGGTGATCAGCGCTGTTTTAGTCATGATGGTCGGGCCTTTGTAACAACTGCAATGCAATTCGACATAGAGTGTTTTTATTAAGACATTTTTGTCAAAAGCGTTAGCGCTGTGTTTTTAGAACCCGCGACCGCACAATGGCATAGGCATCGCCGAAAGGCTTGAAAATCCATTCGATCATATTTTTGTAGTAGTCGTCACCCATCGACGAAACGCCGAGGCTTTGCCGGTGATCGACATCCTTGTCAAAATTGTGCCGCGTGACTGCCGTACCGTAGATAAAATCCCAAAGTGAGAAAAAACCGCCGTAGTTTTTGTTCATAACGATTTTGGAATGGTGCATCAGATGAAAAGTCGGTGACACGAAAAGCCGGTCGATCCATTTTCCGAACGTAATCGGAAAGTGGGAGTGGTTGAGCCGATTGATAAAGCTCGGCAGGAAAATCAAAAGATAATACCAATCGTCGGCGGTCACGTAAGAACCAAATCCCGCGAAGATCTTATCGTCCAAGGGAATAAAAAAGGACAAAGCGATGGCCATGCACAAAACAGAAAAGGTGAACGAGAGAAAGCCATCGATCGGGTGGGTGCGTCCGCCCGCAAAATAATTAACCTGCTCGCCATAATGGTGAACCTTATGGAATTGCCATAACAAGGGCGACTCGTGGCTGATACGATGCGCCCAATAGGAACCAAAATCGAACGAGACGAAGGCAATAAAAAACAACAAGGGGCCTTTGTATGCAAAATTCTGCGTCCATGCATGAACATCGCGGAAAAAGCCGATTTGATCCAGCAGTAAGTAATTCAAAACGATCGGGACGTAGTGTAATAAAAAAACGGTCGACAAAAGCTTAGAAACGATGGATGGAATTTTGAAAATAATAAATAATTCCCAATATAAATCGAGACGGAAAGAACGCTTTTCATAGATTTCCTTCGGCAGCAAGTATCCGAAATATTTTCGAACCGTTAGATTTTTGCCGAATTCATAAAAACCATACACCAAGGCAACAAAAATATAAAATGCAACAAAAAATCCCGTGTTAAATAGTTTCGGGACCACATATTCAATTAAAGAATGTATTTTATCATTTAACTGGCTAAATGTATCGCTGAACATAATATACTCACAAAAAGAGGATGATTTTTTCTAATTTAAGCGCTGCTTCATTGTCAAGTTATGTTCAATTAAATCAGGTAGTTCGGTGAAATCCAGACACGAGTTTGCTTAGTATTTCGAGGGCTTGTTTCTCGTCCGCTTCGTTAAGTTGTTCCAAATAAACATCGAGTTCCGACAACGGTATATATTTTTCGTGAGCCTTGGTGATTCTGGGATGGCCCGTTTCCTCTGGCTCCGCACCCAATAACAGCTCTTCGTGAAGCTTCTCACCCTCGCGTAGACCGGTGAATGTAATTTCGATGTCGCCCGCAGGCTGTTCCGTATCCTTGATCGACATGCCCGACAGTTCAATCATGCGCCGTGCCAAGTCCAGCACTTTAACCGGTGCGCCCATTTCGAGAAAAAAGACATCGCCTCCGTTCGCCATTGAACCGGCTTGGATCACAAGCTGCGCGGCCTCGGGAATGGTCATGAAATAACGGGTTACGTCGGGATGGGTTACGGTAACCGGTCCACCCTCTTTGATTTGCTGCCGGAATTTGGGAACGACCGATCCGGACGAATCCAACACATTTCCGAAGCGGACCATTGAAAAACAGGTTCCGGACTGTTCGTCTGCCAAGGCCTGCAGAACCAACTCCGCCATCCGCTTGCTGGCCCCCATCGCGTTCGTTGGCCGGACGGCCTTATCCGTGCTGATCAAAACGAAGCATTGTACGGCATTGTCGATGGCTGCCTCCGCCATCAATTTTGTACCCAGTGTATTGTTGAGTACGCCCTCAATGACGTTTTCCTCAACAAGCGGAACATGTTTGTAGGCGGCGGCGTGATAGATCGTGTCCGGCTTATAATGCGCCACCATGCGTTTTACAAAGTTGCGATCGCGGACGGAGCCCAACACCGGAACAAGGCTTTTCAACTCAATCGCATATCTCACCCGCAGGGCATTGAGTTCTTCGTTGATCGTATAAAGGGCAAATTCCGAGTGATCGACCAGAATAAGGTCCGCTGGGTTAAGACGCAGGATTTGACGGCAGAGTTCGCTCCCAATCGACCCGCCTGCGCCAGTAACCATCACTTTTTTACCGGTGATATTTCGACGTAAAAGTGCATCGTCGGGCTCAACGGGCGCGCGCCCCAAAAGATCGTCGATATCGAGCTCTTTGATGTCGTTGATCGATACTTTGCCTTGCGCAATATCCGTCAGGCTCGGCAAGGTTCGGACGGAAAGTTTGGCAGCCAGAAGCTCGTCGACAATTTCCTGCCTCCGGCGATGGCTGGCGGAGGGGAGGGCGAGGAGCACATCCGTTACATCCAGTCGGCGGGATTGCTCAATAATATCGCTTGGGCGGTAAATCGTTAAGCCGTTCAACACGCGCCCGATGAGATTAGGATCATCGTCCATAAAACCAACGATTTTCACTTCCCGATTGCCTACCAACGCTGCTGCAATTTGCCGCCCGGCAGAGCCGGCTCCGTAAACCAGCATTCGGACTTTGGCGTTTGCCCCGATCCGCCGTTTATAGTCGCCGCCCAGCCAATAATAGGCCACGCTCCGTGATGCGCCGATCAGGATGAACAGGAGAATAGGCTGGATAAGACCGATGGTGCGCGGCGTTCCGGCAATACCGAAGGCTGTAAAAATGGTTGCATAGAGAATGCCGTAGATAGCGACCGACTTGGCAACCGTCATTAAAGCTGGCCAGCCGGAATAGCGAAAAATTGCCCGGTAGAGGCCGTTCATCAGAAAGATCGGTAAAGCCAGCACGAGAGACATGGTCAGTGCGAGGGCATATTGCCAATCCAGATAAACAAATTCGCCAAGCCGAAGATACAGGGCAAGCCACAAGGCAAAGACGCACAAGCAACTATCAAGCGCGAGCACGACCAATCGCTTGGTGGAGCGCGGAAGATTGAGCAGGAGGGCTTTGACCGGAGATTGATCCATCGGCTGCGCCTTTAAGCCCGCTTTTCAAAATAAGCGATCGCTTTTTTAAGCCCCTCTTTGAGCTGAATGTTTGGTTCCCAACCGAGCTCACGCTTGGCCAGCGAAATGTCGGGTCGCCGTTGTTTCGGATCATCTTGCGGAAGCGGTTTAAAAACGAGCCGGCTCTTTGAGCCAGTCAAATCGATTACCAATTGGGCCAATTCGAGCATCGAAAACTCACCCGGATTCCCAATGTTAACCGGCCCTGTGAAATCAGCGCGACTTCCCATCATTCGGATCATCGCTTCAACAAGATCATCGACATAACAGAAGCTGCGCGTTTGCTCGCCATTGCCATAGATCGTTATGTCTTCGCCCCGCAACGCCTGCATGATGAAATTGCTGACGACCCGACCATCATTGGGGTGCATTCGGGGGCCGTAGGTGTTGAAAATCCGGACGACTTTGATTTCCAAATTATGCTGCCGCCGATAATCGAAAAACAGCGTTTCGGCGCAGCGTTTGCTCTCGTCATAGCAACTGCGGATCCCGATCGGGTTGACCTTGCCCCAATAATCCTCCGTCTGCGGATGGATCTCCGGATCGCCATACACTTCGCTGGTCGAAGCCTGCAAAATCCGAGCCTTCACCCGCTTGGCAAGCCCCAACATATTGATCGCGCCGTGAACGCTGGTCTTTGTCGTCTGAACAGGGTCGAACTGATAATGTACCGGAGAGGCCGGGCAAGCCAAATTGTAAATTTGGTCAACCTCGACATAGAGCGGAAACGTCACATCGTGCCGCATGAGCTCGAAG
>Ga0114964_10002064_pt1 | contig 14212 bp, 17 predicted proteins | sample C_131016_MF_Meta_FD_92638 | JGI IMG/M metagenome (GOLD analysis project Ga0114964, IMG submission 92638) | Freshwater microbial communities from Lake Croche, Canada to study carbon cycling - C_131016_MF_MetaG | ecosystem: Environmental > Aquatic > Freshwater > Lake | place: Lake Croche, Canada... | reverse complement strand
TTTCTCAAATGGGCTAGCAAAGGAAAACGCGCTCGCCAGTTTGAATTCAAAGCCTTAGACCCTATCGTGGGCGATGCTCTGAATAGATGCTACTTCGACGGGGATGTGGATACGATGAAATCTCTTGCGAAGGCTTATCTTCAATGAGTCTGGGCGTTCATCAAGTCGATGGGCGCATAGCGAGTAGTGCGGCAATAAAGATTCGTGCGGCTCTTCGCAAAAGCGTAGATCCCAAAAAGGTCATTACTGAGTATCTTCACACGCACCCGACGGTGAGTGAATTTATTAGTCAAGACCGCGCCCGCGCTCGCGCTTGGGCAATTCACAATGTAATTCTCGACCATACGGCTTTGGAGTCTGCGCTTAAACAGCATTACGCCAATATGTATGTGACGGGAGTCGCTTCGACTTATGACTCTATGGGTAAAGCGATGAGATCCAAAAAGGCTGAAAAAAGACCCGTTCACAACTGGGATTCTGTATCGTGGGCATCAAATGTTTTAACAAATGCCGTGAATTGGGATACTTGGGAGCCGGGCAATAAAGCAGCCGAAGCCTTACTAAGACCGCCGGGTGGGTTGGAAAAACTGCTCAAAGGAACGCCTATCAAGTCTTTGGATATGAAGAAAAGTAGTTACGACTTACTTGGAAATCGGTTGGCAGATGGTTTTGCTATTGGTGCTAGCCCGACAAGACTGGCTTCAATGATTGAAGATTCGCTTTCAACTCCGGAGCGTTCTTTAATGATTGCGCTTACCGAAGGCTCTCGCGCTGCTAATGCTGCCGCTTTAGATTCTTATTCTGCTCTAGGTGTCGAACAAATCCAATGGGTTGCGTCTGATCCCGACGATGAAGAATGTGATATTGACGGAGAGATTACGGAAGTCGATGGAGAATTTTCTAATGGCTTAACCGCCGACGATTTACCCGTTCACCCAAACTGCCGATGCTCAACTATGGGGATACCGCCGGAACTTCCTAGCGACCAACCCGTAGATGATAATCAAGCAACAGATTAAAATAACCATTACAATTAAACGATAATCCGAGACAAGGGAAATCAATGGCTCTCATTCACGCAAATATTACAGTTGGTACAACTCCAACTCCGCTAATAACCCTTCCTAATGGTGTTGGTTATGTTGCGGTTCAAATTCAAAATCGAGATTCTGTCGCTATTTTCATTGGCGATTCCGCTGTAACCGCAGCTTCTGGTGCTAATGGTGGTCATACTGTTCCTGCTACTACGGGTTCATTTCAAATTTGGATGCACGGAAATGAAACTGTTTACGCAATATCAGCCGCAGGAACTTCTACCGGAGCCGTCTCCGTTCTCTACTCAGCATAAGGAGCAATAATGGATTTCGCTAATTCGTATGCCGCAATTATTAAGCAAGAAAAACAAGATGATGGGTCGCTTCTAGTTTATGGAAAAGCAACTGATGATTCTTTGGACATTGATCAGCAAATCTGCGACGATGTTTGGTTATCTTCCGCTATGCCAGAGTGGTTCAAAACAGGTGGAAACATTCGTGAACAACATTCTTCAATCGCGGCAGGAGTAGCAAAAGAATATGAAAGCAAAGCCGATGGTCATTACATTTCTGTGCTTGTCGTTGATCCTGTTAGCGTTAAGAAAGTGGAATCGGGCGTTCTTAAAGGCTTCTCAATAGGAATTAAATCACCACGCGTAGTGCGTGACCAGAAAGCCGCTAATGGTCGAATCGTTGATGGGCAAATCGTTGAAGTCTCTTTAGTTGATCGCCCTGCTAACCCTAATGCAAAACTAATGCTCGCTAAGAGTGTTGAAGGAAAAACAAGCCTCGTTAAAGTCGAGGAATTTACTACTACGAAAAAGGATAAGTCTATGCTCGCTGAAATCATTAAAGAAATTCAAGCGGATTCCGCTAAGTTTGACCAAGCGTCTTATGATGCTGCCCGCAAAGGGATTGCTCAACTTATCATTTCCGAAGCGAGTGAAATTGCTACTACTGACTCAGATGAGCGCGATGACATCGACACCCTGCTTTCTGCTTTGAAGCACCTATTCAATTTCCGCGATGGCGAATTAGATGAAGATGCGGATGCGGCTCTTTCTACCGATGGTTCACTTCTAAATCTTGCCGCTAAAGGTGATGATCTAGGCGATGATGATTCAGCCGGATGCGATTGCGATGGTTGCGTGGCTTGCCAAAAGGCGGGCGGATGCGACGATAAACTTTGTAAGGGATGCTCAAAGGCTGCTAAGAAATCTGCCGACATCGGTAAGTGCTTAGAGTGTGGATGCCATCAAGTTGATAACGCTCACGGAAAAACACAGGTCGTTACTCCCGGAGCGCAACCAACACACGAACTTTCTAATGTAACAACGGCAACGATTGTGGATTATTCCAAATCGGCTGACGGCGAAGAGACTGCTTCTGAAACTCCTGCGGAAACCGTAGAAGAAGTTAAAGAAGAAGAAGTTGTCGCTACCGAAGAACCAACAACAGAGATTCTTGATGAAAAGTCGGTTTCGGCTATCATCGAGAAAGCAGTAAAGAGTGCCACCGATACGGTCAGGGCTGAGATTGCCGAACTTCATTCCGCAACTAAGGCGGCAGAAGATAAGGCGATGGCTCTTGAATCGGAACTCGTACTTGCTAAATCGGCTGCGGCGCACGGTGGTCCAAAGAGGACTGGTCGAGTTGCTGTAACTGATACAAACGAACTCCTAATCAAAGCCGCTGAATATCGCCTAAAGGCATCAGCGACCTCAGACCAAATTCTCGCTAAGGGTTACAAAGCACTAGAGAAGGAATATCTCTCTAAAGCCGGCAAACCTACAAGCGACGAATAACCAATTCGAAAGGAAATAAATTGGCTCTAACTGCCCCTAAAGCGGCTGACCTTTTTGGTGATGCTGAATCACCTAAGAAGGCCGCTAAGCGTATGGATGAATTTCAGGATTCTCTGAATAAGTCATTCTCAACACCAAACACAAATGGTCTTACACCTGCGCAAGATCCTACTGCGGCTCTTGAAGCACTTGCCGCTACTAAGTCTCTCGCTCCAGATGCTCTTGCTGGTCTTAACAATGCAATCGCTTCACAGCGTTTGGCATTACAAGATATGCAAAAGGACATCACGCTAACAAGCCCACTCAGCACATCATTTGCTGCGTTTGACTTGGAAGCACCTGCAAAACTTTTGACACCTCGCCCAACACCACTTCGCAACCGTATTCCTCGTAAAAAGGGAGTCGGTACATCGCACCGTGTAAAGAGAATTACTGGTTACACAGGTACAGGTACAGGCGGACAAGGACAAATCTGGCCGGGCGTTACTGAATCTACAACTACTGCTTTCGGTTCAATCAACTTCGAGCGTGGCGCAAAGATTTCGTACACATCTGACGATTTAATCTTGCCTTACAACTCTTACTCACTATCAGATAGCGTTTCATTCGACGCTAACTTCTCTGGTCTTGGTTACCAAGATCTCCGCCAGTTGTCATCAACTTCTACCCTGTATGCAACAATGCTTATGGAAGAAAGAATGATGCTTATGGCTCGCGGAACTGCTTCTGGTTATGCCGGTGCGCTTTCTGCTCCAACATTTACTAAGGCTGCTCCATCTGTAACTGGTTCTCAGACTGCACTTGCCGCTACAACCTATTACATAAATGTCACCGCTGACGCTGGTGTCTCTGGTTCAGGTTTCGGTGAATCTATTCTCGGAACAGAAACTTCTCAGGTCGTTGGATCATCAGCAGTTTTGACTGTTACAGTTTCAACTCCTGTCGCTGGCGCACTTGGTTACAACATTTATGTTGGAACAACCACGGGTGCTGCTAACTTGAAGTATCAGGGAACACTAAAGGGAACAGGCACATTCACCATTCAAGGTGCTGGTGCTACTGGTCTAACAGGTAACAACGCTGCGCTTACCACAACAGGTGCCGCCGCTTCTCGCGCTTCTGCAGATACTTCTGCTTACGCAACAGGTTACGATGGAATTATTCCAACTGTTCTTGGTTCAAACTCAGGTTACAACTATGGAATCAACTCAACCTTCTCAAATACAAACCCAGGAACCGAGTTCCAAACTGTATTTGCTAACCTTTACAACTCAGTAAAGGCTGATCCAGACGAAGTGCTTATTAACGGTTCAGACCGCAAGCAACTTTCAGATGCGATTAAGGGATCTGCAAACGCTAACTACCGCCTACAAATTTCTCAGGATGAAACATCTGGAGTTACATACGGTTCAGTAGTTAATGGAATTGTTAACGAAGTTACTGGTAAGTCAGTACCTTTGACAGTCCATCCGTGGTTGCCACAGGGCGTTGCTCCTGTATTGTCATACACACTTCCAATTCCTGACACAGAGGTTTCCGATGTATGGTCGAACTATATGGTTCAAGACTATATGGGAATCCAATGGCCAGTAACGCAGTTCGCGTACGAATTCTCCACATACTTCCGTGGAACATTCTTCTGCGTGGCTCCTGCTTGGAATGGTGCAGTTTCGGGTATCGTCGCTGCATAATAAAACTAAATAAAACGGAGGGGGAGTCTTAATCGGCTCCCTTTCTGTTTATTAAAGAAAGGCAAATAAATGGCACGCTTAGTTCCAAGAGACGGCTTCGCTAAAGAAGTTGAAATTAACAGACAGTCGGGTGCAAAAGTTTTGCGCGCTGATAGATCTGGACTTTATTCGGTTGAGAATCCGAAAGATATTAAGGCTCTAAAGGCAGAGGGATTTACAGAAAGTAATCTTGCGCTTTATCAAGAAGGCGATGTAAACAGAGGGTACACTTGTACTCAATGCGGTTTCGGATCGTGGTTTCGTAGATGCTCACGATGCGGTAGTGAATACGAAAGCGCACCTAGAACAGACGGAGATTAAAAAATGGTTTCAGCCGTATCGCCAATTACTCAGTTTCAATCCGGTGCTTATCTTACGATTGCCGAATACAAAAACGCTCCGACTGCGATTGACTATAACAACTTAGTAGTAGGTGGAACTTCGGCTCAGCAAGATGCCGAACTGGCGGCTGTTATTCAACGAGCATCATCGTGGATTGACATTTATGTAAACCAACCGCTTATTGCTCAAAACTTTCAAGAACAACAAAGAACAAGAATTACGCCCGAAGGCTTTCTCGTAATTTCTCCTGAATATAACAATGTGGTGGCTCTTAACTCCTTGTCGTATGGAGTAGTGCCAACCAATATGGTTGCAGTTACCGACGGTTCTCTTACTTCTTGCTGGTTTGAAAAATCTCAAATTATTTATCCATTAAGTCAGGTAGGGCTTACCTATTCTTCTATGGGGCCGCTTTCTTTCGGCTTCCCGCCGGCTACAAGGTCTCGTATTTATGCCGCGTATAACTACTGCGCCGGATACTGTAACGGAAACATTTCTACGGCTATCGCCGGTCAATCCTCATTCACTATGATTGACCCTATCGGGCTTACGGCTGGAACTGTTGTCACTATTTATGATGGAGCAAACACCGAACAAGTGGTCGTTTCAAATAATTATAATTATGGATCTAGCACCGTGGCTATTACTACTCCTTTGAAATATACACACGCTTCTGGAGTAGCCGTAGGAAATATGCCACAAGCGGTTAAGCAAGCGGCGATTCTAATCGCTACTGACTTCCTCAAAGTGCGTGGAGATAACTCTCTTACAATGGCAGTTACAACTCGCGCAAACAGTGGGCCAAGCGTTCAAGATATTATTGGCTCCGATATGGCGTTAGCAAAAGAACTTCTTGCCCCATTCCGACGGATGCGCTAAATGGCAGTTGGTCGCGCGAATCTTCGCTCTACTCTTTACTCGTATCTCGTTGGTGCGAATATATCTACGCTTAACCAAGTTTTCACTTCGTTTCCTAAGCGCATAAATTATCAGGTTAATGCTGGAGTAGGTCAGTTAAGCCGCGCCGCCGCCGTAATCTTTATTCAAAGCGAGCGCGAAACTCGTTTAGCAATAGGTGGGGCAACTGGTGGATGGAAGCGCGTAGACTTCACCGTGATCCTGCAAATTTTCCATCACTCGGTACAAAATAACGCCGAAGATGCGATGGCGGATTTTGATACACTTATAGACAACATAAAGAATACGCTTCGAGCCAGTCATAATTTCGGGGACACCACCCAAATAAATGTTTGGCAAGGTGCGGAACCTGTAATCGACTGTATGTATGGGGAACCTATTACTTCGGATAACGGAGCGACTGAAACCTTTGCAGAAATTCGATTCGATGTTACCCAAATGATTCAGGCATAAGGAGAACGATGGCAACCTATCAGTACAACGGTGACGAAGAGAAGGTATTTCCTACACTTGGAGTAACCGTTAAGCCCGGCGATACTTTCGACACAACAGACGAAGTTATTTCTGCCGATGTAACTCTTGCTTCTGCACCAAAGAAAACAACACCAACACCGTCAGCCGCGTCTGACACAACGCAAGGAGCGTGAGTAAATGGCAGTTCAAAATACCCATCGGTCGTATATTGGAATCGCTAAAGAGACAACAAAGGGAACTGCGGTTGCAACCCCAACTGCCTATATCCCTGTCGTAGCGAATACCGTTAAACCACAAGATATTTATACACCTCTTTACGATGAAGGTCTTCGTGGATCTCTTGTTAAGAATTACAACTACTTGCAGGGTCGTGTCCACTCAACATTTGATTTTGGCGGAGCAGTTTTCGCCGATACAGTAATCTATCCTCTTGCCGGTCTATTGGGTGAAGATGTCGTTTCGGGATCCGCTCCTTATGTTCACACTATTGCACTAAAGAACGCTTCCGCAGCCGCCGCAGATGCTCAACCTACTGCCTACACCATTCTTGATTTCTATGGTGCGGCTGTTCGTACTTGGGCTGGTCACCAATTCCACGACTTCTCTTTGAAGTGGAACGCCGATGGACTTCTTGAATATGATGCTAAATCAACGGGATGGCAGTCTGCTACTACAACGGCTCCAACTCCTTCGTTTACTACTGTTTTGCCTTCTGTGGTTTGGACTGGAACGGTCAGCGTTGCTGGTTCAAATATCTCTAACTCGACTCAGGGCAATATAGATATGAAGCGATCAGTAACTCCTATCTACGGCATTTCAAATGTCCAAACTCCTTATTCCGTGTTCGTGGGAGCGTTAGAAGTGACTGGCAAAGTGACTTTCCTTATGGAAAACGATACGCAACTCACTAACTACCTCACTAACACTCAGCCTGCTCTTGTATTCAACTGGACTACTGGAACAGGTGCAACTCAAACTTCTATTCAGGCAACTATGACTAAGGGTGCTTATACACTTGCAGTTATTGAACGCTCAAAGGATTTCGTAGAAGTTCTTGTTGATTTCAACGCACAAGGTAATACCACCGATGTCGGAGCATCTGCCGGATACGCTCCTATCAAGTGGGTTGTCAAGAACGCTGTTACTACAACAGTCGTTTAATCTCAGGTCGCAGTAGGGGTGGCAGGTTGAGTGGCTCGCCTTCGCCACTCCCGCACCCCTATTGCCTATTTTTGCTACGATACTCAGAAGGCTAACTAAGGGGGCAACAATGTCAAAGAAAATTAACCTACCATCTGGCGCAACAGTCACAGTCAAAGATGCCGTAGATCTTAAAGTCAAGGACCGTAATCGAATTATGCGAGCCGGAGATAGCGAAAGCCAATCTGAAAGAGGAATCGCAATCGGCAACGCTCTACTTGCTGCAATTATTGAAGATTGGTCATACGACCTTCTCATTCCTTCGGTGAAAATAGATTCAATCGAAGAATTGCCAATCAAAGATTATGTCGAACTTATGAAGGAAACAGACTCTCTTACAAAGGAGTTATTCCCTGATCTTACTGATAGCGTGGAGAACGCAAGCGACCCAAAAGTAATTACCGAAAACTCGAACGCTTAAAGGGCTTACTTAAAGGGTTTCAGAGGTCAGAAGATTTCAAATATCCCGATGTCGAATGGCTCTATTATAGGTTTGCAGATCGTTTCGGATGGACTCCTGAGCAGGTGGATAACTTGCCAGCCGCTCGCTCCGATTGGCTGTTAGCAATAGCAGATGCGGTCGAAGAAGTTAAAAGGGAACAGGCGGAAAAGCGTTGAGCGACGAAATCTCCACTAACTTGCCAGAAGTTATTGCTGCAATAAAGGCTTGGCAAAAACGGATGGATGATGCCGGTTATCGTGCTACTCAACTCATTACTAGAGATCTCGTTTTCAGAGCGCAGGAAAATGCGAATCAAGTAAAAAATCCGCCTATTCAGAAAAACAATACGCTTGTTCATAGACCCCATATTGGTCCGAGAACTGGCGAAGGTCCGAACTATGCAACAGGAAATCTCTTTCGCAACATTCGAGGTGAATCTGTTAGAAGAGTTGGATTTGAAACTTACACGGCTAGTGCAACTTCTGGTGCTGAATATTCTTACGACTTAGAAATGGGCGGAAGGTATAAGTTTCCGTTTATGATGCCGGCGCGTGATTACTTGGTACAATCGGGTCGTGCTTCTCAGTACATAAGGGATGAAGTTCGTAAAGCGATGGGAGCGTAACCAATGGCAGGTGAAGTTCCCCCATTAAATGTTGAAATACTTGTTCAACTTTCTAATCTAACTGCCGCCGTTACAGAGGCTACTGCCGGACTTAATAAAATTGGCGATGGGGCTAAGGCTCAGGAATCTAAATTCTCGTCTCTTAAATCAACAATGCTTGGCGTATTCGCCGGTAACTTGATGACTAAGGGCGCAGAAATGCTCGCTACTGGATTGCACGATGCGGTCAAGGCTATTGAAGATACGCAGGTCGCTACGGAACAACTTGCTACGGCGATGAATAACGCTAAGCAAAATACTGCGGCTAATCGTGAAGAAATAACTAAGACTTCTGAAAAAATGGGCGCGCTGGGCTTCTCGGTTGCCGACTCTGAAAAGGCTTATACCAAGTTAATTACTGCTACTGGATCTACTACCGAATCAACTAAGTTGATGTCAATGGCGGCTGACTTAGCCCGATACAAGCACGAATCTTTAGCGGATGCTTCTGCAACCCTCGTCAAAGGTACGATGGGAAATGCTAAAGCGTTTAAAGAGTTTGGCATTGTTCTCGATGCTCACCTACCTAAAAATCAGGCTATTGCTAAGGCGATGGATGAGTTAAACAGCAAAATTGGCGGGCAAGCGGTTGGGTACACGCATACATTCGCTGGCGAAATGGAAATATTAAAGGCTAAGTTTGACGATGTAGCGGTTAAGGTGGGCGCAGTCGTTATGCCTATTCTTACAAAGTTGATGGAACTTATTCAAAAAGTCTTAATCCCTGTAATCGTGTTTCTTTACAAAAATACAATAGGGGCTTGGATTGGCGAACTGATTAAATTATGGAATACGCACGAAGGCTTGCGTAAAGTCATAGTAGATGTTCTCAAAGTTGTCGTAGATGGATTCGGATACCTTTTGGGGGCTATTGCTAAGGTAGTCGATACGGTTGCAAAGATCCCTGTTCTCGGTGCGCCGTTTAAGGCTATTGGAAAAGGAATTGACGAAGCCGCGCTTTCGGTAGGCAAATTTGGGTCAAGCCTTGATAGTCTTGCAAATAAAAAGATTGTTCTCCCTACTCTTGGAAGTGTTTTGGCAACTTCTGGTGGTACTTCTGCCGGTGGAGATACTGGAATTACTGGCGGATTAGGTGCGGCTGGGGATGTAAACAAGGCCGCCGCCGCCGCACAAAAGGCTCTTGATGCTCGTAACGCTACAATCAAAAAGTTAAACGATCAAGCGGTAACGCTAAATGACCAGATGAACGCTGTCCTTTTGGAACGCCAAACAAAAATGGCCGATGCCCAAAAGACTTTAGATGATAAAAGATTAGCAGCGCAAACTAAGTACGATGAAACAGTTGCAAATATTCAGCAAACTTACGATGATAAAGTTGCCGCGGCTCAAGAAGCGTATAACAATGCCGTAGAAAATGCTCAGACTTCTCACGAACAAAATATGCTGAGTATCCAGCAACAATATGCTGATAAGGCTACGCAACTTATTCAAAAGGCTAATGACCAACAAGGGTCAATTATCAATCAATCTATCGGGCTAATGACTAGCGCGTTTGAAGGCGCGACTAAAATTGACTTAGGAAAACTCTTTACGGCTGGAGCGGGAACCGCTTCTGGACTTCAAGACCAACTCAAAACACAATTAAATGATGTAACTAAACTCCAAAAAGATGCTGGATTGCTTTCGGCTCAGGGGTATAACCAAGCGTTTATAGATGAAGTTATTTCGCAGGGTCCGCAACAAGGCGATGCGCTGGCGCAGTCGGTATTGTCAGCTTCTCCTGAAACGCAAGCAGCAATCAAAACTCTTTATGACCAAATCAACACTATTTCTCAAAATGGAGTTACTGATCTAGCAACAAAAATGAATGATGGAGTTCATTTTGCTGATCAAAAATTGGCAGAACAATTTGCTACTGTTGCTGCTCAACTTAATTTTGACTTGAAAGACAACGCTAATGCGCTCCAGTCTGCGCTTGATAAAGAAAACGATTCTTTTAATACGGCAATGAAAAAGGCTCAGGATACTTTGGACAAGGCTACGCAAGCGGCTAGCGATGCGCGAGATATTGCTTTGAAGAAAGCGCAAGACATTTTAACGGCTTCTTTATTAGCAGCGCAAGAAGCCTTCGACAAATCGGTTAAAGCAATTTCGGCTGAAATAATGAAACAACTAGATGCGCTACTTGCAAAAATAGCCGCAGTCGCCGCTGCTCTTGCCGCTCTTGGGCAAGTTCAATTATCCGGTGGCGGCGGTAGTGGACCAACCAAAAAGCCAATGCCAACAGAAAAAATTCCTTCGGTTACTCCAATTACGGTTCCAACTCTTTTGCCAAGTGGAGATGTGCAACTTCCAGATGGTTCTATTGTTCGCGGTTCCAATGGCGCAGATGTCGCTGGCGGTTCGTCAAGTTACACCAACAACATTTCAATTACTGGAGTCAATTTAACTGATCCTGCCGCAACTGCGCAACAAGTAGTAAGTGCTATTAAATTTGGAACTTCTGTCGCAACAAATGTTTCGGCTTCAAATGCTTTATCTGGCGCTGGTCAAGCAAGGGGTAACTAATGCCAACGGTTTCATCTCTAAATAACTATTCATTTGCTTTCAATGGTTTTGTATTTGGTGGGGCTGGTTCTCCGTATCAAATTACTTCTGTCGATGGCTTGGAAGCGTTGCCCGGAATCAGAAATCAAGATGATAACCGCGGATACAACGACGGTATGTATTCCGGTAATGACTTCTTAGCAGGAAGAACTATTATTGTCGATATTTTAACTTTAGCCGGTGGCGGAAATAGCGCACAAAAAAACTATAATCTTTTACAAAATTCTTTACTTCCTCAAACAAGCGGAACAACAATTTTGCAATTTCAATTATCTTCGTCAGGTGGTTTGCAAAGAATTAGTGCTCGCGTTCGCGTCAATGCAACAAGGGTTGATCCTGAATACACTTACGGATATATTAAGTCTCAATATTCTTTCTTCTGCCCTGATCCTAAATATTACGATGATGCGCTACAAACAGGAAGCCTTACCGTCACCAACTCTCTTGGGCGTACTTATAATCGTGTTTACCCTCTTACTTATGGAGGGGGATCTTCCGCTATCACTACAACCGTCAACAACGCTGGATGGGCAACTACTTATCCAACAATTACCCTTAATGGGCCAATTAACAACCCAACTTTTGGAAACTTAACGCAAGGGACTTACATAACTATTAACGGTGGTTATACAAATACCGATGTAATTATTATTGACCTTGATAGCAAATTAGTTTCAATAAATGGTTCTCCTGCCCGAAATCTTGTTGCCGGTGGGTCTAATTGGTTCTCTGCGCCTCCGGGCAATAACCTTTACTATCTAACAGGAACGGGTACACTTGCCGGTACAACAACGGCTAGTGTGACTTGGCGAAACGCGTATATCTAAGGAGATGAAATGGCATTAAGAACCCCTCCAAGTTGGTTACAGAACGGCTCTCACCCTGCCGAAAATGACCGCCTAACCGCTCAGGCTTTGTGGAAAACAACGGGCGTAATTAACTCAACCGACCTTCAAGTGACCCAATCTGCTTCTCCCGGAATGTCCGTTTCTGTTGCTTCCGGTTGGGGAAATATCATCGGCACAACGCAAACCAATATGGGTGCGTATATGGCATACAACGATGCCGCAGCGACTCTTACTGTTTCAACCGCTAACCCGTCTAACCCTCGAATAGATATTGTCGTGGTTCAGGTTAATGATGCTTTTTATACTGGATCTCTTAACGCCGTTTCATTCTCGGTAATTGCCGGAACTCCAGCCGTGTCTCCTGTTGCCCCAACGCAACCGGCAAACTCTTTGTTGCTTGCTACTATTGCCGTCGGTGCGGCAGTTACTCAAATTCTGAACGCAAATATAACTGACAACCGAGTTCTTGTTACTACCCCTATTAGTACTTCAAACATCGAAACTGCTGTCTTTATGCAGGCATACTAAGGAGAAATAAATGGCAACAAATACCCCAGCAGTTCTATTTCGCGGAGCAGCGACTCTTACTACAACGACAGTTCTTTACACAGTACCGTCATCGACGACTACTGTGGTGACTAATATTGCTGTGACCAATACTGCCGCTACTGCCGCTACTTTTACTCTCGCTATGGGTCCGTCAGCCGGTCAGGTCGCTCTCCATACAACGACTGCTATCGCTGCAAACTCAACTATTTATATTGACTTGAAGCAGGTTTTGCTGACAACAAACACACTCACAGGCGGAGCCTCGGCTACCACAGTGAACTTCCAGATTAGCGGAATGACGGTTGCGTAATGGGTTCATCGGTAGTACCTGCCTCTAGTTCCAGTACACCCGCACTCACAATAGGTGTTCCTCTTGGATTAACACTTCGCAATACTTACACAACAACCACAACTGGTTTGTCATTTCCTGTTACACAGGTTTATGTCATTGCAGTTGGCGGTGGAGGTAGCGGTGGAAGCGCTTCGGCCGGCGGTGCTGGTGGTGGTGGTGCAGTTCAACAAGGTTGGGTAGCAAGTCCAACGGCAGTGACAGTTGGAGCAAGCAATGGTTATTCTGCTGTTGGTTCTTTGATTGCTTGTGCCGGAGGAGCAGGCGGCATCCTAAGCATGGGAGGTGGTGCTGGATACCCGGGAACTGGTGGTTCAGGCTCAGGAGGGAATGTGGGTGGAGCAAGTGCATTTGCTCCAGTTCCTTCCAATAATTATTTATCAGCAACAGGTGGTTATGGAGGAAGCGCACAATCTTCCGGTGCAGGTGGTGCTGGTGGATTTGCTATTTCAGGTGGCGGTGGTGGCGGTTCGTTTGGACAAAACGGAGCATTAGGTGGCAATGGTACTGGTACTGGCGGTGGTGGTGGTGCTGCTAATTCAGCAAATACTGGTGGAGCAGGTGGTTCTGCACTTGGTGGAGTCGGTGGAACTGGAGCAGTATTTGCTGGCGGCGGTGGTGCAGGATACACCGGAGCAGGCAATAACGCGGTAACAACTACGGGTGGTGCAGGTGGAACCGGTGGTGGTGGTGGTGGTGGTGGAACTGTTGCTGGCGCCGGTGGTGCTGGTGTTGTTTATATTTATTACTAAGGAGAATCTGAATGGCTAACTATGCAGTCTTGAATGGCGATATAATTGTAAATATTATTGTTGCCGATACTCAAAACATCGCCGAGGAAGTTACTGGCGCTGAGTGCGTTAAAGTTGTTCCAGAAGACCATATCAAACAAGGTGATTATTATGACCGTAAGTGGAATGTCTGCGTTCCTGTCGGTATGGTCTATGAACCTATATCTAAAAAAATAATGACTCCTGATGAAAAGGCGGCTCTGTAATGGGATCCTCAACTATTCCAGCTGCCGGTGGTGGCGTGACTCAGAAGGTTCAGGAGTTTCTCTCTACTGCTACATTCACTACTCCGTCTAACTGCACGACTGTTGAAGTGTTTATGGTCGGTGGTGGTGGGGGTGGAGCAAATAGTTATTCCGCCAATATTAGCGATGGCGGTGGAGGTGGCGGAGGTGGCGGAATTGTTAGGAAAACGCTTGCTGTCACTGCTGGAACTGCTTATACCGTTACAATCGGCAACGGAGGTACTGGAGGAACTGGTGCCGCTGCAACATCTGG
>Ga0114964_10002063_pt1 | contig 14220 bp, 11 predicted proteins | sample C_131016_MF_Meta_FD_92638 | JGI IMG/M metagenome (GOLD analysis project Ga0114964, IMG submission 92638) | Freshwater microbial communities from Lake Croche, Canada to study carbon cycling - C_131016_MF_MetaG | ecosystem: Environmental > Aquatic > Freshwater > Lake | place: Lake Croche, Canada... | reverse complement strand
CGACCTCGATTATTACGACCTCTCGGTGGAAAACCGCGACGCGACGAATGATCAGGTAACGATTGATTCGGCCCACGCCATTAAAAAGCATGGCGTAGGCGTGAAATGCGCGACGATCACGCCAGACGAAGCGCGGGTAAAAGAGTTCAACCTCAAGGAAATGTGGAAATCGCCAAACGGTACGATCCGCAATATTTTGGGTGGCGTTATTTTCCGCGAACCGATCATCTGCAAAAACGTGCCCCGTTTGGTGCCGCATTGGACGCAACCCATCATCGTCGGGCGTCATGCGTTCGGCGACCAATACCGCGCTACCGATTTCAAAGTGCCCGGCAAAGGCCGCCTCACGATTAAGTTTGAAGGCGATGACGGCACGGTGATTGAGAAAGAAGTGTTCAAGTTCCCAAGCGCCGGCGTGGCGATGTCGATGTATAATCTCGACGACTCAATCCGCGATTTTGCCCGCGCCTCGCTCAATTACGGCATTCAGCGCAAATATCCGGTTTATCTGTCAACCAAAAACACCATTTTGAAAGCCTATGACGGCCGCTTCAAAGATATTTTTCAAGAGATCTTTGACGCGGAGTTTAAGGGCAAGTTTGCGGCGTTGGGTATCACCTATGAACATCGCTTGATCGACGACATGGTGGCATCCGCCATCAAATGGTCGGGCGGATATGTTTGGGCGTGCAAAAACTACGATGGCGACGTTCAATCCGACATTGTGGCGCAAGGCTTTGGCTCGTTGGGCCTGATGACCTCGGTTTTGATGACACCGGACGGCCAAACGGTAGAGGCAGAGGCGGCCCACGGAACCGTTACCCGCCACTACCGCGAGCACCAGAAGGGCAAAGAGACGTCGACCAACTCGATCGCCTCGATCTTTGCGTGGACGCAAGGCTTGGCCCATCGCGCAAAACTGGATGACAATGCCGAACTCGCCCGCTTCGCCACAACGCTTGAGCGGGTTTGCGTCGAAACGGTTGAAACCGGCTTTATGACCAAGGATTTGGCACTGCTTGTCGGTGCCGATCAGAAATGGCTTTCCACGACCGGTTTTCTCGACAAGATCGATGAGAACTTGAAAAAAGCGATGGCCTGACGCGTTCTCGCTTCAGAACATTTAAAAAGGCCCCGATTAGGTTCGGGGCCTTTTTTTATCCAGCCGTTATCATCCCCCTTATCCGCGGAGAATGGCCTCGATCGCCGCAATCGCATCCGCTGATTTTGAACCATCCGGCCCACCTGCTTGCGCCATATCGGGGCGTCCACCGCCACCTTTGCCGCCCAAAGCTTCAGCCCCGACACGAACCAAATCGACCGCGCTGAACCGTCCCGTTAAATCGGGTGTAACCGCGACCACCAGTCCCGCTTTGCCATCCTCGCCGAGATTGATGAGGGCAACAATTCCGGAAACCAACTGGGCTTTGGCCTCGTCCGCTAGGCCTTTGAGATCCTTCATCTCGACGCCTTCAACTGAACGACCCATAAATTTGATGCCATTAATCTCGCTGACATCGGACGTTGCACCGGCCCCGCCGCCCCCCATCGCCAAGCGTTTGCGAGCCTCCGCCAAGTCGCGTTCGAATTTACGACGTTCTTCGATCAGCACGCTGAGGCGGTCAACCGAATCCTGCGGTGTTACCTTAAGAAGACCCGATAACGCCTTGAGCTGATTGGATTCAGCAACAAGGTGACGACGCGCCACATCGCCCGTCATCGCCTCGAGACGACGCGTTCCAGCCGCAACGCCCGATTCGGATACGATGCTAATGAGACCGATATCGCCCGTGCGTCGCACATGCGTGCCGCCGCAGAGTTCTACCGAATAGGCTTTGTTCAAACCTGGTTCCGAACCCATCGAGACAACCCGAACTTCTTCCCCGTATTTTTCGCCAAACAGCGCGCGCGCGCCGCTCTCAATCGCTTCTTCAACGCCCATCAGACGGGTAACGACCGGTTCGTTCTGTAGCACGACGCGGTTTGCGATGGCTTCAATCCGTTCAATCTCTTCATCCGAAATTGCCTTGGTATGCGAGAAGTCGAACCGTAACCGCTCCGACGACACCATAGAGCCTTTCTGCGCTACATGGTCACCCAAGACTTGCCGCAGGGCCTCGTGCAACAAATGAGTTGCCGAATGGTTCGAGCGAATGGCGCTCCGGCGGCCGTGATCGACCGTCAATTCAAGCGCTGATCCCACCCGTACTTCACCCTCCTCGACCGTTACAACGTGAGCAAACAAATCACCGAGTTTCTTTTGGGTATCCGACACCCGAAGCGTCAAACCACTGCCGACCATCTTCCCCGTATCACCCACCTGGCCGCCGCTCTCGGCGTAAAAGGGAGTTTGATTGAGAATGACAAAGCCTGTTTTGCCTGCCGGAATGCTCTCGACAACCTTGCCGTCGGAGACGAGGGCACGAACCACACCCTCGGCCAATTCGGTATCATAGCCGAGAAATTCGGTCGCGCCGACCTTTTCCTTGACGCCATACCAGACCGTATCGGTCGCTGCTTCACCCGAACCCGCCCAAGCCGCGCGCGCCTTTTCGCGTTGCCGCTCCATAGCGTGATTGAACGCATCCGTATCCACCGCAATACCGCGCGGGCGCAACGCATCCTGCGTCAGGTCAAGCGGGAAACCATAGGTATCGTAAAGCGTAAAGGCGACATCGCCCGAAAGCGATGCGCCGGCGGAAAACGTTTTGGTTTCATCATCGAGCATGATGAGACCGCGCTCCAGGGTTTTGCGGAAGCGGGTTTCCTCCAGCCTTAGCGTCTCTTCGATCAGTGGTTCCGCCCGGCCAAGCTCCGGATAGGCTTGTCCCATTTCGCGGATCAACGAAGGTACGAGTTTGAACATCGAAGGTTCGCGCGCGCCCAGCAATTGCAAATGCCGCATTGCGCGCCGCATGATCCGGCGGAGCACATAGCCACGCCCCTCATTGGACGGCAAAACGCCATCCGCAATCAAAAACGATACGGCCCGCAAATGGTCGGCAACCACGCGGTGGCTCACTTGACCGGCAGGATCAACACCCGTCACCTCGGCTACCGCTTTAATCAAAGCCCGCATCGTGTCGGTTTGATAATTATCATGCGTACCCTGAAGCAGCGCCGAAATGCGCTCCAGTCCCATGCCGGTATCAATCGATGGCTTGGGCAAGCCGACACGTTCCGCCGCCGAGATCTGCTCGAACTGCATGAACACCAAATTCCAGATTTCGATGAACCGGTCGCCATCCTCGTCGGGCGAACCGGGAGGGCCGCCCGGAATTTTGTCGCCGTGATCAAAAAAGATTTCCGAGCACGGACCGCATGGTCCCGTGTCGCCCATCGCCCAAAAATTATCCGATGTCGGGATCCGGATGATCCGCGAGTCGGGAAGTCCAGCAATCTTTTTCCAAAGCCCGTGGGCTTCATCGTCCTCGTGATAGACGGTGACCAATAGGCGGGATTTATCGATCGCATAATCCTTGGTGATCAAATTCCAGGCGAGCTCAATGGCGCGCTCTTTGAAATAATCGCCGAACGAAAAGTTTCCCAACATCTCGAAAAACGTATGGTGGCGCGCGGTATAGCCGACATTATCGAGGTCATTGTGCTTACCACCCGCGCGAACGCATTTCTGCGACGTGACAGCACGCGAATATGGTCGCTTTTCGATACCGGTGAACACGTTTTTGAATTGAACCATACCGGCATTCGTGAACATTAATGTCGGATCGTTGCGCGGAACCAAAGGGCTAGAGGCCACGATTTCATGCCCGTTTCTCGCGAAATAATCGAGAAAGGTCGACCGGATTTCATTCACGCCGCTCATGGATACCACTTTCAAAATTAGGCGCCACACCGGAACCGGCGAGACGAGATCTGCTTCAATGCTGACAGCGTTTTAGAATTGAAACGTAGCGCTGTCGAGCCATAGCCAGTAAAACCAACCGCACAAAAAAGGCGCGTGAAAGAACACGCGCCTTTTAAAAACCGATAAGAAAAGAAAACGGGCGATGATTATGCCTCGCCTTCATCCAAGTCCTCAGCCGTCGGGTTGACGGCTTCCAAAATCCGATCTGCCAGCATTCCCGCATTCTGCCTTATCTGCGACTCGATCTTGGCGGCGACTTCCGGATTGGCCTTCAAAAACGTTTTCGCATTTTCACGGCCCTGCCCCAAACGCTGGCTGTCATACGAGAACCAGGCACCGGACTTTTCGACAATGCCGGCCTTGACCCCCAGATCAACCAATTCGCCCATCTTGGAGACGCCTTCGCCATACATGATATCGAATTCAACCTGCTTAAAGGGCGGGGCAACTTTGTTCTTGACGACCTTCACCCGCGTCGTGTTGCCGACCACTTCTTCCTTGTCCTTGATCGAGCCGATGCGGCGAATATCAAGCCGGACGGACGCATAGAATTTCAGCGCGTTGCCACCCGTTGTCGTCTCCGGCGAACCATACATGACACCGATCTTCATGCGGATTTGGTTGATGAAGATCACCATGCAATTCGAACGCGAAATCGAAGCCGTAAGTTTACGCAGCGCCTGGCTCATCAAACGTGCTTGGAGGCCAGGCTGAACATCGCCCATTTCGCCTTCAATTTCCGCCCGCGGCACCAAGGCTGCCACCGAGTCGATGACCAACACATCAATCGCGCCCGAGCGCACCAATGTATCGCAAATCTCAAGCGCTTGCTCGCCGGTATCCGGTTGCGAGATCAGCAAATCTTCCAAATTAACGCCAAGCTTTTTGGCATAGATCGGATCAAGCGCGTGTTCGGCGTCGATAAAGCCGCAAACCCCACCTTTTTTCTGCGCTTCCGCGACCGTGTGAAGGGCCAATGTGGTTTTGCCCGATGATTCCGGACCATAAATTTCGATCACGCGACCGCGTGGCAAACCGCCAACGCCCAAGGCAATATCCAACCCGATGGAACCCGTCGATACGGTCTCGATCTCGACCGATTTTTCATTTTTACCAAGCCGCATAATGGAGCCTTTGCCAAAGGCCCTTTCGATTTGAGAGAGGGCGGCATCGAGTGCTTTAGACTTGTCCATGGATTGACCTTCAACGAGACGGAGGGAGGGTTGTGACATAGTGATGTGTCCTTATGACAGAGCCAATTATGAGTCTCATAGCGGAAGCGTTAAAAAATCTTGATCACGTTTTGTTCTCTCGTGCAAGTTCTTTTTTTGTTCTCATCCTTTGCAACCTGATTTTTGTGCAAAAACCTAACCGATGGTTGCCTTAACCGTCTCGACCAGTTGTTTCAGCGAAAACGGCTTCGGCAAGAACTCGAATTCCTCGCCCTCGGGGAGGTTTTTACTAAAGGCTTCCTCAGCATAGCCCGATGCAAAAATGATTCTCGCTTTAACGCCGCGTGCGCGGGCCTCCCGAAGAAAGCTGGGGCCGTCCATTTCGGGCATCACGACGTCCGATACGATCAGATCGACCTCATTATCCCGTTCACCGAGCAATTCGAGCGCTTCCACCCCTGATGCAGCCTCAAGCACTGTGTACCCCCGTTGAACCAGGGCACGAGCCGCAAAGGCGCGCACTGCGTCTTCATCTTCCACCAGCAAAATGGTCCCGTTGCCCGACAGGTCGACGGCAACTGGTTTTGGCTGGGGCGATGCATCGGCCAGTGCCAATGCGGTTTCCTCGGCGGTTGGCACATAGCGGGGCAATAGAATACGAAAACGCGTCCCCTCATCGATCTTGCTGTCGCATAAAATATAGCCGCCCGATTGTTTGACAAAGCCATAAACCATCGAAAGACCAAGCCCCGTCCCTTTGCCAACTTCCTTCGTGGTAAAGAACGGTTCGAAAATCTTGTCTAACACCTCGGGCGCCATACCCATTCCCGTATCGGCAACTTCCACCATAACGTAATCGGCGGACGGAATACTCCTGTCGCCGAGCGTGCGGATGGCAATGGCCGCAAGATTAGCCGTCCGGATCGTTAGGGTACCCGAGTGCGGCATCGCGTCTCGAGCATTCATCGCAAGATTGATGATCACTTGCTCAAATTGGGTCGGGTCCGCTTTCACCAACCAAAGGTCGCGCTCGTGGCGTATGTCGAAACTAATACGCTGGCCAAGCAAGCGCTTCAAAATCGTGGAAACGTCGGAGAGTACTTCGGTGAATTGAATGACAACGGGCCTTAGCGTTTGCCGCCGTGAAAACGCCAACAAATGCCGGACAAGGGCTGCTGCTCGGTTCGAATTTTGTTTAATTTGAATGATATCTTGGAACGCCGGATCGGTCGGACGATGTTTCGCCAAAAGAAGGTCAGCATATCCAATAATCACCTGTAGAACATTGTTAAAGTCGTGTGCGATACCGCCCGCCAGCTCGCCGACCGCTTGCATTTTCTGCGCTTGGGCGAATTGCGCCTCCAACGCCCGCTGATCGGTTGTGTCAAGCACATACACAATCGCAGCATCACTCCCCTCTTTATCGCCACTCACGCCCGTTACATAGACACGGGCAGAACGGGCATCGTGCGCCAATTGTACATCCAAAGGCGGCTGATCACCCCGGCCATCAATGGCGGATGCGATCTGCAGATCAAGCGCCGATCGGTCGGGAGTGGCCAAAATTGATCCAATCATTAGAATATTGGATTTGGCTTCATCCAGTACAGAGCCGGGGAATAGGCGAACAAATGCCGGATTCATCCGTAGAACACGCCCATCGGCTGCGATCGTCGCGATGCCGAACGGCGAATTATTGAAAAACCGTGCGAATTTGAGCTCCGCCATCCGGCGACCTTCATCGGATGTCTCCCCCGATGAACGGTCCAAAACCAGTGTGCGGCTCGCGCCGGGCAGGCCCGCCGCATCAAACGATACCTGATGGTATAGACGCACCGGCAAAAGCCGATCCGATGCCGCACGGAAATCCACATCAATAATTTCGGTATGCGTTTGTCCCGAATTTCCTCGCAACGCATTCAACAAAACTTCGCCGTTAGCCGTAACGAGGTCGGAAAGGGTTAGTCCACCCGTACCGAATTCCGCCAAATCCCGTCCCAGCCATTCAGCGAGCGTCGCGTTGAGGTAGACCACTTCACCATCGGGATTAAGGGATAAAAAGCCGGCTGGTGCGTGGTCGAGATAATCGATCGCATATTGCAATTCTTGAAAGACACTTTCCTGCCTTTCACGTTCGCGGGTAATATCAATGACGCTCCAAAGCGCCAAATTTTTTCCACCTTCCGGAAACATCGGTGCCGTGCGCAACCGATACCAAGCCGGCGCCGGTCCGGTCAGACTTTTGACGAGACGAATGTCCTCTTGGCCCGCCTCGCCGTTCTGGGTGGCTCTTATCAATCTGAACAGCGCTTCGGACGCCTCGCTAGCCTGGCCAAAAAGACGTTCGACCCCGATGGTATCACGTAAGGTCTGGGCTCCGCATAACGCCAGATAGGCATTATTGGCATAGATAATTCGGCCTTCCTGTCGTTCAACGACGACAAATCCCTCCCCGACCGTGTCCGCAATCCATCCAGTAATGGAATATCCCGTTGCACGGGGATGCACCTGAATAAGGCCACCCGCCAACGCCAACACACTGAGCAATCCGAAGATGGCAAAGGCTAAAAGACCAATGAAAACAAACTGCGTCAATTGATGATGGGCCGACACCATCAGTCCGGCACCGACCGTCAGACATGCAACGGCTAATAGGATGATAAGTCTGATGCCGCGTCTCGCCACTGGACGCGAAGCAGTAAACGGGATTAGGCGATCCTTCATGGCTCTCTCATTTGCCTTTCAAGCCGTGGGGCAGCACGGCGTTGTCGAAGCCGCATGACATATCCGATGATTTCAGCCACGGGCTTATACAAATCAAGCGGGATCTGTGCATCTATTTCAACAACTCTGTATAGCGAGCGCGCCAATGGAATATCCTCGATGACGGGCACATCATGATCTTCGGCAAGTTTACGGATGCGTAATGCAAGAACATCGACACCTTTCGCAACACAGATTGGCGCTTGCATACCGTCCTTATATTCTAAAGCAACGGCAAAATGGGTTGGATTTGCAATAACAACGGTAGCCTTCTTAACATTTCCCATCATAACCCGTCTGGAAAAGTCACGACGGAGTTGCCGGATTTTATTTTTAACCTCTGGACTACCCTCCTGCTGTTTATGCTCGTCCTTCATATCCTGTTTCGACATCATCAGTCGCTTTTGCCAACTAAACCATTGAAAAAGATAATCCCCTCCGGCAACAAACGCATGGATAGCCAAGACGGCAATTAAAATATGCATCAAAGCCGCGCGCGCAAAATCAAGAATAGCCGACAGTTCCATGTCCGGTAGATGGCTGATGTGGTCCCGCTCCGCCCAAAGCGCGATTGACACAGCACCCCCGACACTCATGAGTTTGGCGAAGCTTTTTAGCGCCTGCGCCAACGCATCCTTTCCCACGACGCGCGACAGACCAGAAGCCGGCGACACGCGGGATAGTTTGGGCATTAAATGATCCATCGACGGCGTCGGGATGTGCTGCAGGAGAGGTCCCGTGACCGCGGCAGTGATGGCGATTCCGAACGGAAGGGCTAAATAGTGGCCAAGAAGGGCCAGAAACTGACCACTTAAACGCGTCATTTCCCCTTTTGTCGCGGAAAACGACGCTGCTTGCTCCATAAATCCAGAAAGACTTGTCGAACTGCTTTGACCATTCGCCATCAGCGAGACGATAAAAGCTGCCCCCGCCAACATAAACCAAGAATTGATCTCGACGCTTCGCGGGACATCGCCCTTCGCGCGCGCGTCATCGATTTTCTTTTGACTGGGGAGTTCCGATTTATCGTCTTGATCGTCTTCCGCCACTGCCCGTTACCCTCCGGTCAGACGAGCGAGCATGCTCAAAATGTCGGATGAGAGCCGATCGATCAACGCGCTCAATAAAACGATCAACAATCCCATTCCTGCGAGGACAGAAAGCGGGACAGCCAAAAACGTTACCTGAATTTGAGGCAACAATTTGGAAATCATTCCCAACCCTCCGTTAAATAACATACCGAAAGCAAAAAACGGCGCGGCAATCTTGATCGCCAGCACCATGCCGTTGCCTGCTGCCTCAATCGCCAAGTGAGAGAGATCTCCCGTCTGAAATCCACCACCCGGAGGCAAAACCGAATAGCTTCCGGCGATGGCACCGATCACCGCTTGATGGGTGTCCGTTAAAAACAAAAAGGTCACCAAAAGGAGAGATAAAAACATACCCAACGCTGTGGATTGAGCTTCATAGGTTGGGTTTAAAACCTCACCAAGCGAAAGACCAAGCGATTGTGCGATGAACTGGCTCGCCATATCGGCGGCCAGAAGAAGCATGCGAACCATGAGGCCAATCGACAAGCCGATCAAAATCTCGAGAAACAAAACACCAAAAACGCCACCTCCTGACGGAATGGACTCAGAAAGCATAGGCTTTAGCGGCAAAAGTAAAAGAAGCGAAAGAAAGAGTGCAAACACAAGCCGAACGCGCACGGGAATAAACTGTTCTCCGATCATCGGCATCAGCATCAACATGCCGCCTGTTCTGGCAAAAACCAGCAAGAAAGCGATGGCAAATTCCACTGGCAATTGCAGTTTCATCTCATACCGATCGTAGGTTACGTTACGTACACCCTACCCGCCTTGTACGATTCGGAAAGCCAATCGCGCCATAAATCCTGACAACGCATCGCCCATATAAGGCAGCAGGAAGAACAGACTTAGCCCCGCCAGAACCATTTTTGGCACGAAGGTCAGGGTCTGCTCCTGGATTTGGGTAACGGCCTGTAAAAACGAAATCAAAACGCCGACCATCAGCACGATGATCATGAGAGGGCCTGCTGCCCTTGCATAGGTTACAAGCCCGTCCCGTGCGACATCGATGAGTTCACCTCCGGTCATAGCGCTTATCCTTAAACGGTCATCCGCATTATTTCATCATAGGCCGCAAGAACCTTGTCGCGCACGGCGACAAGCGTCTCAATGGCTGTCTCACTCTCGGCTACCGAGGTAGCTACGCTGACATAATCGGCGTGCCCTGCGACAGCGGCCGCAACCTGATGATCGACCGCCTTTGCTTGGCCGTCAAAAGAGGCGAGACTTTGCTTCACCAAATCCGCAAATCCGGATCCTGAAGCACCGCTGCCCGATGTATCGACCAATTTTTGTGCAGCAGCGTAAGAACCAGCTGCAATCGATGGCAATGCCATTTACCTCTCCCCGATTACGCGCGCAAAATATCGATTGTGCGGGACAAAAGCCGCCTTGTCGCCGAAATGACATTGAGGTTTGCCTCATAACTCCGTTGAGCGTCACGCATGTCCATTTGTTCAACAAGCGGATCGATATTCGGAAGCTTCACCGTGCCTGATGCATCCGCTGCGGGATTGCCCGGATCGATGCGGGTACCAAATGCACTTTTGTCCCGCCTGACCCCTGCGAACGCAACCGTCGTTTGCTCCGTCTGCCGATCAATGGAGACCCGAAAAACCGGAACCTTTCGCCGGTAAGGATCGCCACCCGGTTTATTGGCGGTGGAGTCAGCATTCGCAATATTTTCTGAAATGACTTCCATCCGTTTTGCCTGCACCTTCAAACCACCCGATGCGATGTTTAAGATCCCGCTAAAATCCATAATTTTACCTCCTTCCGACCGCCATCTTCAAAAGACTCAGACTTTTGGTGTAAAGTTGCGTTGCCATTTGATAATCGAGCTGGATATCGGCAAGTTTTGTCATCTCATCCTCAAGAGAAACGGAATTGCCCGAGGGTTTTGTTTCAAACGGCAGACTGCGCTCACTTGCCAATCCAGCGCCGCCTGCTGTGCCGCTTAAGTGGTGAGAATCGGTTGCCGCCAACGTGATGCTGGTTCGGTGAAAACCGGAAGAAAACGGTTCAACATCAAGCGGTTTGAAGCCGGGTGAGTTGGCATTCGCAATATTCGACGATACAAGTGACTGGCGCGCTTGGAGCCATTGCATTCTTGCCTTCAAGCCATCCATCAGGGATAAGGACATTCGCTCACACTCCGGCGTTTCTACTGGTCACGCTGGATTATTATGGTTAAAATAAAGTTAACCATTGAGAAAACGAGGAATTGACGTGCAGTCTATTTTTGGCCTCCCGATTTCCCAACCGATCCTCTATGTGGCGGCTTTCGCGATCATATTGTTATTATTAGCGATTTTTGCGTGGGTTTTACGCCGGATTGTCGCCGGTGGCGCGCAGGGCGAAGGATTGGCACGCGGTCGGCAACCGCGATTGGGGATCGTCGATACCTTCGCCATCGACCGGCAACGCCAATTGGTGATCATCAGACGCGATTCGGTCGAGCACCTTTTATTGCTGGGTGGCACGACGGATGTAGTGATTGAAAGCAATCTTGTCCGCACACAACCGACTAGCCAACAGCGGGAGCAATTATCCGCGCCAAAGGCGTCTGTGTTGCCTGAGGCCTCACGCAACAGCCGACCCAACAATGCTATGGCTGAATTGTCCTTTGCGCCCGAACTGCGGGAAGCGCCCGTTGGTGTTCCGGCAACGCCGACAGCGCCCGTGCAGTACCCTCCTATGCAAGCGATGCCAAAGGTGTCGCCCATTCCACGCCCGTCCGACCTTTCCGAAATCGCTAACCGGTTTCAAAATTCCGGAGCGAATACACCGGCCACCGAGCGCGAGGAACCCGCTCTGTCCCTGGCCACTCCTTCACCGGCTGCCCCGCGACAGCTTCATCCGACGCCGATCACGGCGCATCGGGATCAGGATGTCCCAACCAGTCACGCGTCCGAAAGCGAACCGGAACCCGTCTTCCCGGCGGCAACACGGACGTTAACGACATCTTCCGCCATGCCAGAAGCGCGAGATATCGGCTCCCTCAACGATACACTCCGTCAATTGCTCGGCCGGACCCGCGAACCATAACCGATCGCCGTTGAAAAAAACCAGATTTCCACACCTATTGTTGACGTAACGTCAACAATAGCGCAATTTCGTTGGAGATCGCAGTATTGGTCAAGCTAGATGGTTTGCATGTCGCGAATCGTATCTTCCCTGACCGGATTATTGTTTATTGGACTTTTGACCCTTTTCCCTGTGTCCGCTCACGCCCAAACGCTGAGTTTGGATCTGGGGCCGAGTGGTGGCACCACCGAGCGGGCATTGCAGCTGATAGCGCTCATTACGATCCTGTCGATCGCACCCGCTATTCTGGTAATGGTCACTTCGTTCACCCGCATCGTGGTGGTTTTATCGCTTCTGCGTTCGGCCATCGGAGCCGCCTCAGCCCCACCCAATACGGTGATAATCAGCCTCGCTTTGTTTCTCACGGCCTTTATTATGACACCTACGGCTCGCGAGGTTTACGCGAATGCCGTCTCGCCCCTCATTTCCGGTTCCATTACGGCCGATATCGCCTTTGAACGCGGATCAGGGCCGATCCGTACCTTTATGCTCAAACATGTCCGTGAAAAGGATTTGGGCTTATTTTTAGATATCGCCAAGGCGACGGTGCCGACAGGCCCCGAAACAACGCCGCTCACCAGCCTGATACCGGCCTTTATGATATCCGAATTGCGGCGCGCGTTTGAAATCGGGTTTTTGCTCTTCATGCCGTTTCTCGTGATCGATCTGGTCGTCGCCTCGATCCTGATGTCGGTCGGCATGATGATGCTCCCGCCCACGACCGTCTCACTCCCGTTCAAATTGATTTTTTTCGTTCTTGTCGATGGTTGGGCGTTAGTCGCAGGCTCATTGGTTCAGAGCTTCGGCACGTGACGGTCAACCGGCGGGTTTTGGTGCAACCGGCTCCGATCCATCGTTCGACGCAGCAGAACCACCAAGCCCGTAATGCATCCGATAAGATTTCAGAAAATCATCCAACAGACCGGGATCGCTTTGATCCGATAATACTCCGGCCGCGATCGGCTTTTGGATATTTGCAGGCGCGGTTAGCAAACGAAAAACTCCGGATTCGGGTGTGGCCGCCAATTTGGCCCGATAACGTCCGCGAAAGCGTTCATTGGCAAGACGATCTCCCGCCAACCCATAGGCCGCGGTAGCGCGAAGGGCAATTTTGAGATCATTTTCCGAAAGCCTCTCTTCGTTCCGCCATGAATCGCCAAGGGCCGCTTCATAATTCTCGCCCGCATTCACCCAATCCTTGGCCTTCCAATCGACGTCCGCGCGAACAATCGCGGCTTCCCTTCCTTCGAGGCCTTCCAGCAATTCATTTGCCGCCTGCGTCTCGCCCAGATCAGAACGGGCGCGGGCCTCCATTAAACGTCTCGCCGCTCTGAGATCATCCGGCAGACCGTTCACGCGGGTTTCCGAGAGAACGCGAATAGCCTCGATGGGTTTGCGATCGATCAGGTAAAGACTGGCCAGACGGACAGCAGCGGCTGCACGGGGGCCCCCCTCAAGACGATACTCAATCTGATAGCGGAGCAACTCCGTCGCCTGCGGAATGAGGTCCAAATCCGCCAAACGTTCAATATATTTCCGGATCAACTCGTCTGCTCTGCGGCCCGTCGGCATAAATTCACGGAATTCCATAAACAAAGCCACCGCATCGACCGGCCCAACCGCATAAGACGGATCGCCACCGACGAGACCGTCGAACCGGATCGTCACCTCCTCTAACAGTGGCCGAACGCCGTCCGTATCGGCATAGAGACGGTTAAGTCGTTGTACGGCGGAGAAGGCATTCCGCCATTTCTTCGTATCGAGTGCGACGCGCGCTGCCGAAGCGAGTAATTTGGCCTCCAAAAAGTCACCCCGCCAAAAAACGGCAAGATTTTCAAAGGTGTCGAGCGCTTTATCCGGCTCGATGTCTGCGAGTTTAAGATCAAGAGCGGTTAGAGCAGCTTTTGCTCTCACTTCGACGCTGCGTTGCGGGCTGTTGATCAGACTCTCGTAGGCCTTGTGCGCCGCCTCTGACTGGCCTGACGCCTCCAGTATTCGAGCGCGATAATAATCGAGCATCTCGCGTTCAACCTTAGCCGACTTGGCCCTCAGCACCTTTTCCATATCGCTCGCCAGTCCCCAATCGCTGGACTCGATCGCAGCCTCGATAAACATCATCCTGAGCGTTGATTGAATATCCTCAGGATAGAGACCGAAAACGTCGCCGGATCGGCGAAACTCGCCAAGTGCTTCAGAAAAACGCCCGTTTTGGGCTGCCAAATAGGCGCGCCAAAGAATAGCT
>Ga0114964_10002062_pt1 | contig 14221 bp, 11 predicted proteins | sample C_131016_MF_Meta_FD_92638 | JGI IMG/M metagenome (GOLD analysis project Ga0114964, IMG submission 92638) | Freshwater microbial communities from Lake Croche, Canada to study carbon cycling - C_131016_MF_MetaG | ecosystem: Environmental > Aquatic > Freshwater > Lake | place: Lake Croche, Canada... | reverse complement strand
CGCGCAAAGTCGATGTGCAGCGAATAGGCGCTGGCGCCGGCGATGATGAGCTTGGGCTTGGATTCATGGGCTTTGCGCTCCATCGCGTCGTAGTCGATGGCTTCGTTGGCGTCCAGGCCATAGCTCACTGCGTTAAACCATTTGCCGCTCATATTGAGGGCCATGCCGTGGGTCAAATGTCCGCCTTCGGCCAGGCTCATGCCCATGATGGTGTCGCCGGGTTTGAGAAAAGCCAGAAACACGGCTACGTTGGCCGATGCGCCGCAATGGGCTTGTACGTTGGCCGCATCCGCGCCAAAAAGTTGTTTCGCGCGGTCTATTGCCAGCTGCTCTGCCACGTCCACGTTTTCACAGCCACCGTAATAACGCTTGCTGGGATAGCCCTCGGCATACTTATTGGTAAATTGGCTGCCTTGGGCCGCCATGACAGCAGGCGAAGCGTAATTTTCGCTGGCAATCAGCTCAATGTGGTGTTCCTGCCGGGTGTTTTCGGCCAGTATGGCGGCCCACAGTTCGGGATCGGTTTGCTCAATCAAAGTATTGCGGTGGTACATGTCTCAGTCCTCTAGTTTGTATGAAATGGTCCAATGCAGCGCTGACGATGGCAGGCGCTGCAGCTTAGTGGCTTTGGGTGGGTAACCCGGAAACTTCCAATCCTGCCTGGGTATAGGTGCCCGGCGTGCTCGGGCGGTAGTGGCACGGCGGATTGCGGGTGATTTTAGTGTTCAGGTTTAAGGTGCACGTTGGGCCTTGTTAAGAGCCCCGACAGCGGCTGGGCCATCGCCTTGCAAAATCACGGGCTGGGTATCGGTCGCGGGAACCGATAGGGGTACCGGACGCCCGCTGAGCACGGCTTGCAATCGCGTTTGCTCCGCCAGCACCTTGCCGGCATAGCCGCCGTCACCTTCCATATTTCCCGCGCCAACATACAGCTTGAGCCCCGCTTCTGCCGAACCGGCGCGCGCAATGCATTCCTGCAACACTTTGACCCCCACTCTGACATTGGATAAGGCGTCAAAGGCCGCCAGTTTGCCGCCAAAGCGGGCGTACTTGTCGCTGTGGACTTGGGGCATGACCTGCATCAGGCCTTGCGCGCCCATGGGGCTTTGCGCGATCGGGTTAAAGCCCGACTCCACGGCCATGACGGCCAGTATGAGCAAGGGGTCGATCTTCGCCTTGGCGCCAGCTGCAAAAGACTCGGACACCAAAGCTGCCATGGGCTCGGGCGCAATGTTGTACTTGCGGCTCAACCATTGGGTCAGGGCGATCTGCGGTTTGGGCAGGTCTTTGGGGTCCATAACCGTGACGCGGTCTGTCGCGGTGCCGGTGACCAGGCTGGAAAAAGTCTCTTGATGGTCTTGCAGCCACTCCATTAATTGCAATTGACCGGCCTGCCGCAAATCCGGCTGTAAACCGAGGGTCAGTCCGAAAAACATCACAGCCAGACCTACGAGTGCAAAACTGTTGTGCGTGATTTCCATAAAACCATGCACGATGTCGCCGGCAACCACGGAGAGCGATTTTCGAAGGCTTTGGGCTGGGTTCATCCGGTTCCTTGTTCACTGGCGCCCCCGCTTGGATAAAGCCTGGCGGGAGGGCGCTCGGGTTGAGGGACAGGCGCGCGATGCGGCGTCGGTCGGGGTAGCGCAGGTCCCAGTGCTCGCCTGGGGAAATGCTTGCGCCGCGATAAGTGGTGCGCTTGTCTGTTGAAACAGCAGCAGTTTGAATATGATTATACCGGCGCCCCCTCGAAGGGCGCCCTGTGCCGGCGGGCACTCTCCGTGCCAGCCAAGCTAGGGCATTTGCGCTCTGCTGGCCCAAATTTGGCGTCGCCTTGCCCGAAGGCACCGCATTGAAGGACAATTGCGCCCTTTTGGCGGTATTTGGTGCCGCGTATTCTTTTTTAACTTAGCAAGGCTCCACGTGTCGACGACCGCATCCAACAAGACCCATGACATCGCCCACTGGGACGCCATTACCGGAGGCGCTTTTTCTGCGCCGACATCCGGCGAACGGTCGCAGCGGGTCAAAGACTGGTTGGCTAATGACCCGGCACAGGAAGTGGTGGCTGAGGTGTACCGCGAGCTCAGCACCCGCGACAAAGGCGCAGCCAAACTCTTGCGCGAACGGCTGGACGATGCCAAACGGGCCAAAGCCCAGGAAGCTATTGCTGCCGAATGGGAGGCTAAAGCCCGCGCCTTGCTGGATGTGTCTAAATTGAATATTGCCGACGCCCTGGCTTGGCAGCGCGACGCCGCCAAGGCCGGTGCGCCGCTTAGCCGCGAGCCCCTGGCTGGAATCAAACTGCAATTGGCCGAGCGCGTGCGCGTGATCGAGGACTTGCAGCACCAGGCGCAGGTGCAGCGTGAAGCCGCCGTGCTGCTGGCCCAACGCATCGAAGTGATGTCCACCAAGCCCTGGCAGGATGCCCAAGCCGCGCAAAACGCGCTGGCCAGCGATGTGGGCCATTGGCAAGCGCAGGCCACCGAACTGGTGGCGCATGCGCTCTGGGCCAGTGTCGATATGAAGTTTGCACCAGTGCTCGATACAGCCAAGACGCAATTGCTGGTGGTCTGGGAGGCCTTTGGCTCCGTGTTGGCCCAAACCGTACTGGCCGCGCAAGACCCGCAGGCGGCGCTGCCCCCGGTTGCCGTGTGGGCGGATTCATTGCGGGCTGAGCGCCAGCAGGCGCTGGCCGCAGCCAAACCAGCCAAACCCGTGACGGATCCGGCGCAGCGCGAGGCCGCGCAGGCCAAAGTTCGCGAAGTCTTGGCCCAATTAGAAGCCGAGGTAGGCCAGGGCCACGGTAAAGCCAGCGCAGGCGCGGCCAATGCCTTGCGCCAGGCGATGAAAGAGTTTGGCCGCTTGATCGATGCGAAGCTCGACGCGCAAGCCCAAGCCGCGCTGGCAGCCGCAGGCGAACTAGAGGGCTGGCAGCGCTGGCGGGCCGATCAGCTGCGCGAAGAATTAGTCATCAAGGCCGAGGGCCTGCTCAAGCGTCCGGAAGGCCAATCGCTGGGCGGGCGCAAGATGCAGGAAACCCTGCGCGCCATGCGCGAGCAATGGAAACAAACCGACCAGGGCGGTGTGCCCAACCATGGCTTGTGGAAACGCTTTGACGAAGCCTGCAATGCGGCACATAAAGTGGTGGAAGCCTGGCTGGAAAAGCTCAAAGCCGATGTCCTGGAGCACCGCCAACAGCGCCTGGCCCTGATTGAAGAAGTGAAAGCCTGGGCAGAAGCGAACCGAACCGCGCTGGACGAAGACTGGAAAGGCTTTAGCCGCATCTTGCATCAATTTGGCGACCGGTGGCGCAATGCCGGCCATCTGGGCGAAAAGGCCTTTGCCGAATTGCAGCCGCTATGGAAAGAAGCCATTTCCCATGCCGCCGAGCCGCTGGAGACCTTGCAGGCCCACAGCGTGCAACTGCGCCAGGCCATGATTGAAGAGGCCAAAGTATTAGGCGCCGCATCCATGCTGCGCATCGACGCGGTCAAATCCCTGCAACAACGCTGGCAGGCCCAGGCCCATGCGGTACCGCTGGACAGGCGCCTGGAACAGAAGCTGTGGGACGCATTTCGCAAACCAATTGACGATGCCTTTCAGCGCAAAACTACGGAACGCGAGTCCGCCGAGGCTGCTTTGGGTCAACGTGATCGCGCGGTGCTGGACGCGTCCAAGGCCTTGCAGGCGGCCAATTCGGGTGGCGATGCCAATGTGATCCGCAAAGCGATCGCGACGCTGGAGGCGGCCTTGCAGGGCCAAGCCCAAGCGCAGGCCGAGGTCAGCGCTGCCGGTGCGCAAGAGGCGCAAGCCCAGACCGCAACGCAGGCGGCAGACAGCTTGTCACCGCCACCGCAAAGCGTGCAAGAGGGCGCAATGCCAGCAGAAGGTACTTTAGAGACAGCCGTCGCGGACGGCGGTGCCCAAGTGTTGGCCCCGGATGCGACCGACCTGGCCCCTGCAACGGATATGAGCGATACGTCGCTAAGCCCAGCGACTTCGCCGGATTCCGAGGCCCCGGCAGCGGCCGCTGAACCAGCTCCCGCTGCGCCGCCTGCACCCGTGCGGCCTGCGGCCAAACCAGTGGTAGCTATGCGCGGCGATGACCGTCCGGGCATGCAACGCGAATCGGCATCAGCGCCTGCGCGCACCGGCAAATGGGGCGATCGCAAAGACGGCGCGCCCGGTGGCAAAGGCCCCGGCGGTCGTGATGCCCCGCGCCCTGGACGCGATGCCCGCTTTGGAGACAACCCACGACGCGACGCCGGTCCGCGCGGTGACAGCTTCGGTGCGCGTCCAGACCCGCGTGCAGTGCAACCTCGCTTGGGTGACGCTGCCTTTCGCGCCCAAAGAGATGCGCTGGAAAGCGCGCAGATGGCACTAAAGAAACTGGCGGCGCAAGCCCATGGCGAGGCCTTGACCCAGCTGCTTGGCGCATGGGAGCGGCGCGACGCGCAGGCCTTGCCCACGCTGCAAGAGTTAGGCCCCCGCGTGCAAGCCGCAGGTCGCAGTACCTGGGCTGCCGCGCTGTCGCAAGGCGCAGGTGCCGATGCCGGTCAGCAAGCGCTACTGCGTCTGGAAATGGCGTCCGAAGTGCCAACGCCAGCCGAACACATGGACGCCCGGCGCGCTATGCAACTGCAATTGCTGACGCGCCGCAACGACCCTTCGCCGCAGCAAACTTGGATGCAGGATGTAGCGGGTGTACTCGCGACCCCCTATGCCCCGGAAAGGGCGCGACGCTTGCAAACCACCTTAAAGGCTTTGCTCAAGCGCTGAGTTGCAGCGCGCTAAGGCGCTGCAAAACCGGGCTGCTGTCAACCGAGCCTGGCGTGCGCGTTAGCCGCAGCACGTCGCCGCGTGGCAGTGTGCTTTCAAAATCCCAATCGCTCAGCACCCAACGGGTTTTACCCGGAGCCAGCAGGTGCGTGTCCGGGTGGTGGGTATGGCCGTGGATCATGGTATGGGCCTGCGCGCTTTGCAAACTTTGCAAACATGCAGCTGCGTCCAGGTCATGCCAGACGGTGCCGCCCGACCGGCGGCTAGCGGCTTGGTGGGCTTTGCTTTGCGCCCGCATCTGCCGTCCCAATGCCTGCCGTTCTGCTAAGGGTTTGTTCAGAAAATCCTGTTGCCAAGCGGCGCTGCGCGCTACGCTGCGAAATGCAAGGTAGTCGGTATCGCTCAAGCACAACGCGTCGCCATGGGTGAGCAGGTAACGCTGGTCTGCAAACTGCAATACGCTGGGGTCTCGCAGCGCACGCGCGCCGCAGGCTTGCAGGCACGCGGGGCCCAGCAAAAAATCACGGTTGCCGCATAGGATAAAAACGTCCACGCGCTTGGACGCCTGATGCAGCAGCGCTGCCACCTGCTGCTCGACGCCATCGTGTAAGCCCAGTGCGTCGTCGCCCACCCAGGCTTCAAACAAATCGCCCAACACCATCAAGGCTTGCGCCGAGGTGTGCCGCAGGTAGTGCGCAAAGGCCGCCAGCGTTGGCGAGTCAGGCTGGTCCAGGTGCAGGTCCGAAAGGAAATCTACCGTGTGCCAGTGGGCGGGGGCGTCGATTTCCATGCCGCTTCAGGGTCGCCTGGTCAGCGGACCACGACCTTGGTCATGACCACGTCATCGACAGGCACGTCGTCGTGAAAGCCTTTGCGGCCGGTGTCCACGTCTTGTATTTTGTCCACCAAGTCTTTGCCTTCAATCACTTTGCCAAATACGGTGTAACCCCAGCCCTGCGTGGTTTCAGCCGTATGGTTCAGAAAACCGTTGTCCGCCACATTGATAAAAAACTGTGCGGTGGCCGAGTGCGGCTGGTTAGTGCGGGCCATGGCCACGGTGTATTTGATGTTCTTCAGGCCGTTATTGGCTTCGTTGTCTATGGGCTTAGCGGTTTTGCGCTGCACCATGCCCGGCTCCATGCCGCCGCCCTGGACCATGAAGCCGGGTATGACACGGTGAAAGATGGTGTTGTCGTAGTGCCCGTACTCGATATAGGCTAAAAAATTGGCAACCGACTTGGGCGCTTTTTCAGCGTCGAGTTCCAGCGCGATGACGCCGTAGTCGGCGACATGAATTTCAACAATAGGATTTGACATGCAAGATTCACTTTACTTAAGAATGCGGACAGAGTTAATGGTGATGGGGGTGAGGGGAACGTTTTGCATACCGGCTTTGTTGCCTGTGGGCAGCATACGAATTTTGTCAATCGTTTCCATACCGCTGCTGACTTTGCCGAACACCGCATAGCCAAAGCCATCGGGTTGCGGTGCGTTCAGACCGGGGTTGTCCACCACATTAACAAAAAACTGGGCGGTGGCCGAGTTCGGGTTGCCGCTGCGGGCCATAGCAATCGTGCCCCGGTCATTGCGCAGACCGTTGGCCGCCTCTAGCGGGATGGGGCCACGCGTGGGCTTTTGCGCCATGGCCACGGTAAAGCCACCGCCTTGCACCATAAAGCCATCAATCACCCGATGAAATACCGTACCTTCGTAATGCTTGTCGTTCACGTATTGCAAAAAATTCTCAACCGTTTTGGGCGCTTTTTCCGGATTCAGTTCGATCACAAAATCGCCTGCGCTGGTTTGAAATTGCACCGACGGTGCGGCCTGGGCATGTGCATAAAGACTGCATGCACCCGCCAGCGCAATGCCCATGAAAGCGCGGCGCGCTTGCTTTGCGAGTTTGTATTCCATCAATGGACCCCTTCAAAAAATATTTTCCATTCATTGCTCGAACGCACCCAGTATTGCCGCTTGTGCATACCGGTGCGTTTGCCTGCGCTTACTTCGCCAAAGCTCACCACCATAGTTTCAGCGGAGTCGCTCCATTGAAAGTAGGACAGATCTTTGAGTTCTACATCATGGCCTTTGGAGGCTTTCATTTCCGCTTTTAGCATGGGCGTGAATTGCTCCAAGCTTTTGCCATAGCTAGAAAAATCCAATGTGTAAAAGGCCAGGGTCTTTTTCAAATCTCCAGAGGACTTGGCTGCACGCCAGCTCTCCAGTGCCACTGCAAAGGCCTTGGCCGGGTCTTCCAGTTGCTTGGGCGACTTCCAGACCAATTGCGAGGCTACCACCACCGGCGTGTTGCGCACTGTGGTAGTTTCGATGAGGGTGCGTATATCGGGGTTTGCCAGCACCAGACAGCCGTCGGTAGAGTGGGGTGCACGCGCAAACTGGGTAGGCGGTGTGCCATGCAGCCATATTCCGCTCCCCGATTTACCACGTCGCAAGTCCAGCATATTGGGGTAATTCAGCGTCAATGCCCCAATGCCGTAAAAGTCAGTCAAGGTTTTGCGGTCGAGCCGGCTGCTGATGAAATAGATCCCCAGCGGGGTGCGTTGGTCGCCTTCCTGGGCTTTGGCCACACCGGCTTTGCCCACCGACACGTAATAGTCCGCTTTGAGTTGCAAACCCGTGGGGGTGTTCTCAAACAAATACAGGCGCGAGCGGGATGCATCGATCGCGATCGCGCTGCGCGTTTGTGGCGCCATTTTTAAAAACTGGCTTGGTACAGAGCCTTCTGGGGGGCGCTCTTTGACATTGCCGATGCGCTGCTTGGTTTCTTCACGCAAGTCCGCCAAGGTGGCTGCACCGGCACGGGCGGTATCCGGCGCCATATCGCCCAAGGTTTGCAATGGGCGTGTGCGCGCTGCCAACAAATCGCCATACACCAATTGCGCGAGTTGGAAATTGGGGTGGTCCTGCGCCAGTTTCTCCACTTTTTCCAAGGCCTCGCGGCTTTGGCCGCGCGCCATCAGCGCAAATACTTCCAGTAATCTATTTTCAGAGTAGCCGTCGGCGCGGGATAGGCCAGGCGTCGTCGCGGCGGCAATGGCAGTGCCTGCATGCGCCGGGTTGACCGCACCCAAAGTCAATATCAATCCGAGGTAAGCAATCGCCCGGCACCCTGGGCGCCACACATTCGCTTTGATCAGGCGCAGTGGTACGCCAGGCTGCGAAAAATCACCCACCGACCGCCTCGCGGACAATTTTCCAGTTATCCCCCTGGCGCATCATTTCCAGGGTTTTTCGGCTGGAAATGGCAATGCCGTTGGCGCGGTAGTCCTGGCGGAATTTGACCAGTGCGGTGTTGCCACGCACCAGCGTCTGCAAATCTGTAATTTTGATGGAAATACTAGCCTTGCCCTCGATGCGTGCACGCCGCTCCTCTTCCCAAGCACTGCGGCTCTGTTTACCCGCCGGATCGAAGTCACGGCCATAGGCTGCGAAATAGGCCTTGAGATTCTTATCGCCCCAGGCCGCGGCCCAGTTGTGCACCGCTTGCTCGACCTCGCGGTTGGCTGTGGTGTCAACCAGCGGAGCGGGCGTCGCTTTGCCGGTCGCCGGCGGGGTATCGTCCACCGGTTTGCGTGCTGCGGGCGCGGGTTCGCGCGCCTGTTTGGCTGGGGGCTCAGGGGAGGGTGCTGCTTTCGGGGTCGGTTCGGGGCTGGCTTTGGCAGTGGCGATGGCCACCTGGGTGGCCGGTGCCGGTGCGGGCTGCACTTTGGGTAGCGCTGCCAACTGCGCGGTACTGAGTTTGGTCGGATTGAGCGTGATGATTTGCCGCACCAGGGCCAGTTTGGGCGCCACAGCAGCATTACTGAGATCAATTTGCAAGGCCTTGTTATAAGCCGCGCTGGAAAGGCGGCCATACACGTCGGCTAAGTTTTCATGCGCTGTCGAATAGCTGGGGTTGGTGCGTAGTGCCATTTCAAATGCGGTGCGCGCTTTATCCAACTGGTTTTGATCCGCGTAAATAACGCCCAGGTTGTTATACGGCTCGGGCAATTCTGGGAAGTCTTCGTTCATGCGCGCGAAGGTGCTTATCGCATCGGCGGGCTTGCCTGCATCGCGTTGCACCAAGCCTTTGAGCAGGCGCATTTGCGCATCTTTGGGACGTGAGCTGAGATAAACCTCTGCCTTGGCCAGCGCTTCAGCAAACTTGCCCTCGCGGCTAAGTTGGGCTACTTCGCTGAAATCATCGGCCCATGCCTTGCCGGCCAGGGCGCTTGTCAATAGAAGTGACAATAGGCATACAGCAAACCGCGGGCTTTTTCGCATGGTGAGGGCGTAACAATTTCTTAACGATAACAGGCCAACGAAAGTGCCGCCTTTATACTGCGCGAGATTGTAGCGGAGGGCTTCTTTATATCGGAGCTACTCCTCGGGAATGCAACAGACCTTGACCAAGGTGTTTGTTCCGCCCCAAAATGCCAAGAGACTAATTTATTTCCCATGGGCTTGCGACTTCATAACACCTTATCCGGGCAACTGGAGGATTTCTACCCTTTGCAGGCCGGTCATGTGCGCATGTACGTGTGCGGCATGACGGTGTATGACAACTGCCACCTGGGCCATGCGCGTTCAATGCTGGCGTTTGACGTGGTCCAGCGCTGGCTAAAAGCGAGCGGATACCAGGTCACCTATGTACGCAATGTCACCGACATTGACGACAAAATCATACGCCGTGCGCTGGACAACGGGGAAACCATTGGCGCGCTGACGGAGCGCATGGTGCAGTCCCTGCACCATGACGCGGATGCACTTGGCATTGAGCGACCCACCCATGAACCGCGCGCCACGGCCTTTGTACCGCAGATGTTGGCGCTGATTGAAAACTTGGAGCGCAAAGGCTATGCCTACCGCGCCAGTAACCGAGATGTGAACTTTGCGGTGCGCAAGTTTGAGGGATACGGCAAGTTATCGGGTAAGTCCATCGACCAATTGCGTGCCGGCGAGCGCGTTGCCGTCGATGAAGGTAAGCGCGACCCGCTGGACTTTGTGGTGTGGAAAGCTGCCAAGGAATCCGAGCCGCAAGAGGCCAAGTGGGATAGCGTGTATGGGCCCGGTCGCCCCGGCTGGCATATCGAGTGCTCAGCCATGGCTTGCCAGCTGCTGGGTGAGTCGATCGACATTCACGGCGGCGGGGCCGATCTTCCCTTTCCGCACCATGAAAACGAAATCGCCCAGAGTGAGGCGGCCAGCGGCAAGCCTTTGGCGCGCTATTGGATGCACAACGGTTTTGTGACGCGGGACAACGAGAAAATGTCCAAAAGCTTGGGCAATTTTTTCACCATCCAAGAAATATTGGCGCGCTTTGACGCCGAGACTACGCGTTTTTTCGTAGTTCGTTCCCACTACCGCAGCGCGCTCAATTACAGCGACGCGCATATTGATGATGCGCGCATTGCGCTCAAACGCCTGTACACCTGTTTGCAAGCGGTACCACCCCAAGCCCAAGCGATGCAGATCGATTGGACTGCGCCCTACGCGGATCGGTTCAAGGCGGCGATGGACCAGGACTTTGGCACGCCTGAGGCGGTGGCAGTATTGTTTGACTTGGCCTCGGAAGTGAACCGCAGCGGCTCGCCGCAGCTGTCTTCCTTGTTGCGCGCGTTGGGCGGTGTAATTGGACTCTTGCAGTCGCCGCCGGAAGTATTTTTGCGCGCGGGCAGCTCGGTGGATACGAGCCAAATCGAGGCGCTGATAACCGAGCGGCAGGCTGCCAAAGCGGGGCGTGAGTTTGCCCGTGCTGACGCTATTCGCAACGAACTGTTGGCGCAGGGCATTGTGCTCAAAGATTCAGCCCAGGGCACCACCTGGGAAGCCGCAGCGGTATGAGCACCACGGCCCAGCCCGCCTTGCAATTGCTGCGCCCCGACTTCTGGGACGACGCCTGCAAACACCTGATGAAAAAGGACCGGGTGTTAAAGCGCCTGATCCCGCAGTTCAAAGACGCGACGCTGCAAACCCGGGGTAATGCCTTTGTAACGCTGGCGCGCAGCATTGTGGGCCAGCAAATTTCGGTCAAGGCGGCGCAAACCGTATGGGATCGCTTTGCCCTGCTGGCGCCGCAAATGACGCCTAAGCGCGTGCTCAAGCTCAAGGTGGACGACATGCGCGCAGCGGGCCTCAGCGCGCGCAAGGTGGAATACCTGGTGGACCTGGCGGTGCACTTTGACACGCACCAGTTGCGCGTGAACCAATGGACGGATTTGCCCGACGAGGACATCATCACCGAACTCACCGCGGTGCGCGGCATCGGGCGCTGGACTGCGGAAATGTTTTTGATCTTCCATCTGACGCGGCCCAACGTGCTGCCTTTGGACGATGTGGGTCTGATTAACGGCATCAGCCGCAACTATTTTTCAGGCGAAGCGGTCAGTCGCAGCGATGCGCGAGAGGTGGCCGCCGCCTGGGCGCCCTATTGCAGCGTGGCAACTTGGTATATTTGGCGCTCGCTCGACCCGGTGCCGGTGGACTACTAAGCAACTGGGGTTCGGGGCGGGGCATCAACCTGGAGGAGGGTGAAATTGGCCAAAAAGACATTTCTCGACTTTGAGTCGCCGATTGCGGAGCTCGAAGGCAAGATCGAAGAGCTGCGCTATGTGCAGAACGAATCAGCGGTGGATATCTCCGCCGAAATCGAACAACTGAGCAAAAAAAGCCAGCAGTTGGTCAAAGACATCTACAGCAACCTCACGCCCTGGCAAATCACCAAAATAGCGCGCCACGCCGAGCGCCCTTACACGCTGGACTACGTCAGCGAAATCTTTACCCACTTTATTGAGCTGCACGGCGACCGGCATTTTGCCGACGACCTGAGCATCGTCGGCGGCTTGGCTCGCTTTAACGGCACACCCTGTATGGTGCTTGGGCAGCAAAAAGGACGCGACACCAAAGAGCGCGGTCTGCGTAATTTCGGCATGAGCAAGCCCGAGGGCTACCGCAAAGCGCTGCGGCTCATGAAGCTGGCCGAAAAATTCAAACTACCAGTTTTCACCTTTGTGGATACGCCCGGTGCCTACCCCGGTATTGATGCGGAAGAGCGTGGCCAGTCCGAAGCCATTGGCCGCAATATTTTTGAAATGGCCCAGCTGGAAGTGCCCATCATTACCACCATCATCGGCGAGGGCGGCTCCGGCGGCGCGCTGGCCATTTCGGTGGCGGACCAGGTGGTGATGTTGCAATACTCCATTTACTCGGTCATCAGCCCAGAAGGCTGCGCTTCTATTCTCTGGAAAACCTCGGACAAAGCGCAAGACGCAGCCGATGCATTAGGCATAACTGCGCTGCGCCTGAAGGCCTTGGGGCTGGTGGACAAAATCGTCAGTGAACCGGTCGGCGGTGCGCACCGCGACCACAAGCAGGCGGCGGTGTTCCTCAAGCGTGCTTTGGGCGATGCTTTCCGCCAGGTGAGCGACTTGCGCGTCAAAGAGCTGCTGGACCGCCGATACGACCGTCTGCAAAGCTACGGACGCTTTACCGACACCAAGGCCAGCGGCAAATAGGCCTTGGTAGTTCCATGACCCGCCCGCTGGACGCGGCGATTTCGGCCTTTGAACCCCGCTTGCCGCTGGCCATTGCCTACAGCGGCGGCGCAGACTCCACCGCACTTTTGCATGCCTGCGCAGCGCGCTGGCCCGGTCAGGTGGTGGCGCTGCATGTCAATCACGGACTGCAGGCCGCTGCTGCGGATTTTGAGCAGCACTGCCAATCGGTGTGCGCCGGCCTGAGTCTTCCGCTGCACGTGCTGCGGGTCGATGCCCATGCCCGCCCCGGCCAAAGCCCCGAGGACGCCGCTCGCCTTGCCCGCTACGGGGCATTGCGCCGCTTTGCCCTGCCCGACAACGGCGAGCCCCCTTGCGCCACCGTAGCGCTAGCTCAGCATGCGGACGACCAGGTGGAAACGCTGCTACTGGCCTTAAGCCGTGGCACGGGACTGGCGGGCCTCAGTGCCATGCCGGCCCGCTGGATGCGCGATGGGGTGGATTACGCCCGCCCTTTGCTCGATGTCAGCGCAGCGGATATTCGCACTTGGTTGCATGCCCATGGATTGCCCTGGATCGAAGACCCCAGCAACGCACACACTGATTTTTTGCGTAACCGTTTGCGGGCCGAGTTGGTGCCAGTGCTGCGTACCATCATTCCGCACTACGCCGACACCTTGCCGCGCAGTGCTGCGCATGCGGCGCAGGCCCAAAGTTTGTTAACTGAACTTGGCAAGGCCGACTTGCAGTCGCTGTGCGACCCCGACAGCAACAAGCCTTCGATTGTGCAACTGCAAACTTTGTCCACCGCACGCCAGGCCAATGTTCTTCGCCATTGGCTGGCCAGCGAGCACCACACCCAAGCCAGCAGCGCGCAATTGCAAGAATTGCTGGCCCAAATTGCCGCATGCACCACGCGCGGACACCAGTTGCATATCCGCGTCGGACACGGCTTTGTGCGGCGCAGCAATACAGTACTCGATTGGTACAATCCTTCGGTTTAGCTTCGTACAAATACCATCCATGGCTCTCATAGTTCATAAGTACGGCGGCACCTCCATGGGCTCGACCGAACGCATCCGCAACGTCGCCAAGCGGGTCGCCAAATGGCACCGCGCAGGGCACCAAATGGTGGTAGTCCCCTCCGCCATGAGCGGTGAAACCAACCGGCTGTTGGGTCTGGCCAAAGAATTGGCCCCCGGCAAAGCATCCCCCGCTTACGAGCGTGAGCTCGACATGCTGGCCGCCACCGGCGAGCAAGCCTCTAGCGCACTGCTAGCCATTGCCTTGCAGGCGGAAGGGCTGGAGTCCGTCAGCTATGCCGGCTGGCAAGTGCCTATACGCACCAATAATGCCTACACCAAAGCACGTATCGAGTCGATTGACGACGCCCGCGTGCGCGCTGACTTGGACGCCGGCAAGGTTGTTATCGTTACCGGCTTTCAAGGCATGGACGACGCGGGCAACATCACCACGCTCGGGCGGGGGGGCTCCGACACTTCGGCGGTGGCTGTGGCCGCTGCCATGAAGGCGCAGGAATGCCTGATTTACACCGACGTCGATGGCGTCTACACCACCGACCCGCGCGTCGTGCCCGAGGCGCGCCGCCTCAAAACTGTCAGTTTTGAAGAAATGCTCGAGATGGCCTCGCTGGGTTCTAAAGTGCTGCAAATCCGCTCGGTGGAGTTTGCGGGCAAATACCGGGTACCGTTGCGCGTGCTGAGCAGCTTCACCCCCTGGGACATCGACATTCACGAAGAAGCCGCCTCCGGCACTTTGATCACTTTTGAGGAAGACGAAAACATGGAACAAGCCATCGTTTCAGGCATTGCCTTTAACCGCGACGAAGCCAAAATTGCGCTGCGCGGCGTGCCCGACAAGCCCGGGATTGCCTATCAAATTTTGGGTGCAGTGGCGCAGGCCAATGTGGACGTGGACATGATCAT
>Ga0114964_10002061_pt1 | contig 14222 bp, 8 predicted proteins | sample C_131016_MF_Meta_FD_92638 | JGI IMG/M metagenome (GOLD analysis project Ga0114964, IMG submission 92638) | Freshwater microbial communities from Lake Croche, Canada to study carbon cycling - C_131016_MF_MetaG | ecosystem: Environmental > Aquatic > Freshwater > Lake | place: Lake Croche, Canada... | reverse complement strand
AAGAACACCATCCTCAAGGCCTACGACGGCATGTTCAAGGACGAGTTCCAGCGGATCTTCGACGAGGAGTACAAGGCCGAGTTCGATAAGCGCGGCCTGACCTACGAACACCGACTGATCGACGACATGGTGGCCTCCTGCCTGAAGTGGGAGGGCGGTTACGTCTGGGCGTGTAAGAACTACGACGGCGATGTCGAGTCCGACATCGTGGCCCAGGGTTACGGCTCGCTGGGCCTGATGACCTCGGTGCTGATGACCCCGGATGGCAAGACCGTCGAGGCCGAGGCCGCGCACGGCACCGTCACCCGGCATTACCGTCAGCATCAGCAGGGTAGGGCCACCTCCACCAACCCGATCGCGTCGATCTTCGCCTGGACCCGCGGGCTGGAGCATCGCGGCAAGCTCGACGGCACGCCCGAGGTGATCGAGTTCGCGAACCGGCTCGAAGAGGTCGTCATCGCCACCGTCGAGGGCGGCCATATGACCAAGGATCTGGCCATCCTGATCGGCCCGGATCAGCCGTACGAGACCAGTGAGCAGTACCTGCACACGATCGCCGAAGCCCTCGAGAGGGCGCTGCGCTGATCGTCTCGACGATTAATGTCAACGGCGTTCGGGCCGCGGTGCGGCAGCGCTCGCCGGAGAACCTCGGTCTGCTGTCCTGGCTGGAGCAGACTGACGCTGATGTGGTGTGTCTGCAGGAGACCCGCGCCGATGACTCTCAACTCGCCGAAGCCTTGGCGCCAGCCCTGGACGCCGGCTGGCATCTGGCCTCGGCACAGCCGCATCTGAAGGGGCGCAGCGGTGTCGCGATCCTCAGCCGCACCCCGTACCAGAACGTCCGGATCGGTCTGGCCGCAACGGAATTCGCCGACCATGGCCGCTATATCGAGGTTGATCTGCCAGGGGGAGCGACGGTCGCCAGCGTCTACGTGCACACCGGCGAAGCCGAAACTGACCGTCAGCTGGAGAAGGAACGTTTCATGGCTGCGCTGACCGGTCGGATGGCCGCGCTCGCCGCCGCTGGCCGAGACGCCGTGTTGTGCGGTGACTGGAATATCGCGCACACCGAGAACGACATCAAGGCCTGGAAGGCCAACGTGAAGAAAGCCGGATTCCTACCCGCGGAACGCCAGTGGCTGACCGAGTTGATGGAGTCCGGCTGGGTCGATGTCGTCCGCCGCCATCATCCCGACCAGCCCGGCCCGTACAGCTGGTGGTCGTGGCGCGGTAAGGCGTTCGACAATGACGCCGGCTGGCGCATCGATTACCACCTGGCCAACTCGACCCTCGCTGACCGTGCAATATCAGCGAGGGTCGAGAAGCCGGGCGCCTATGCGCTGCGGTGGTCCGACCATGCGCCGGTCACCGTCGCGTACGGCGACTAGATGGTGACCGCCACGGTCTTCAGGCTATCCAGGGCAGTCAGGTTGGTACCCCGCGGGTCACCGAGCGCCACCATGCTCTGGAAGTACTCGATCACTTTCTTGTTCGGGACGTTCAGCGCCGGCCACTGCGGGTAGTCCCAGGTGTCATTCATGAACGGCTGGGTCTGATCGTGGCTGAGAATGGTGAGGTGGTTAACGTCGTGGGCGGTGGCCGCACCGTCGATGATGAGTCGGCCGTTGGCTCGATCGTGCATCCAGCCGCCGTAGTGCGGTTCCATCTTCAAAGTGTTGATGAAGGCCGTCTGGTAGCCGTTGTCCATCAGGTATTTGGCGTAGCCGGCATGACCGTATTGGGCGACCATCGCCATGACCTCATTGGCTGATCCCAGTCGGGCCGTTCGTTCGATATCGGCCACAATCTGCGGGGTGTACTTATCGTCAGCGATCCAGCCGACCTTGGCGCCCTGCATCGCGTAGTACAGCCCAACGCCCTGCACATCGGTACCCCACGCTTCGGCGTTGTTGGTCATGCTGTTGGCGAATGCCCACCGGCCGACGTCGTCGATCGTTGTCGGTGCAAGTCCGGCGAACCGGCGAAGATCGTTGTAGGCGACCACTGCCTCGGTCGTGATGGCGGTCCGCCCGCCTTCCAGCGCGTCCATACCGGTGTGGCTGCTGCCGTGGAACATGCCGTACGTCATGATGTCGACGTAGTTTGCCCCGGTGGTCGGCGGCGTCGGGGTCACCGCGGCGATGTCATCGTTGAGGATGCTCCCGATCGCGGTGGCGCGGGCGATGCTGACCCCCGAGGGGTTCGACAGCGTCACAGAGAAGGTTTCGTCGGGTTCGACGGTGGTGTCACCGAGGATCCCGACGTGGAACGACTGCGTGGTCACCCCGGGGGCGAAGGTGATGGTGCCGGTCTCGGCGGTGTAGTCCACACCGGCGGTCGCGGTGCCGTTGGCGGTGGCGTAGCCGACGCTGACCGGAGTGGCCGAGGCGCTATCCAGTGTCGCGACGAACATGAAGTGGGCGTGCTCACCGTTGCCCTCTACGACCGAGAGATCGGCGAGAGACACCTTCGCCAGCGCCACCGGCGTGACCGGCGTGACCGGCGTGACAGGGGGCGTCGGGGTGGTCGCCGGGTCGGTGATTGATCCGGCACCTGATCCGTCGACCAGTATCGCCCCCGACGGGTTCGACAGGGTGACGGTGAAGGTCTCCTTGGCCTCGGCCGTCGCATCACTGTTGACGATGATCGCGATGGTCCTCCTTGTCTCGCCGGGCGCGAACGTGACGGTGCCGGAGGACGCGATGTAGTCGCTGCCTGCCGTCGCCGTGCCGTTGGAGGTGCTGTAGCCGACCGTGACCGCACTGGCCGACGCCGAACTCAGCGTCACCGTGAACGCGGCCAGCGAACTGCCGCCCGCGGCGGTGAACTCGATGGGCGTCAGGTAAGCCACCTTGTTCTGGTTAACGGTTTGCCAGTCGTCGGCCAGGATGCCGCCGGTGTCACCGGAGTTCGGGTTCCACGACCAGTAGGTCCAACTGATGTCCTGGTTGCCGGCGGGGATGTCCTTGGTTCCGTCGTTGTTCAGGTCGCCGGAGATATAGGAGGTGATGGCCTCCAACCAGATGGCATCCTTGGGGTCGACCAGCTTCGTGCCGAATTCGCCGATGTAGACCGGGGCGATGTTCTGCTCATAGATGTAGCCCCACGCCTTGCGGAAAACCGCCGGCAGGCCAGCGCCGAAATCGGCGGTCTGGAACCAGGTCTGGGGGAAGACGGAGTTGGGGTAGTCATGCGGTGAGTAGACGAGGTGGTTGGCGACGTTGAACGCGATCGGCCGGTCCTTTACTCCCATCAGGTTGCCGCCCCACCAGTAGTTCTGGCCCTGATAGGACTCGACGCCCTCGACGAACATCAGCAGGTTCGGGTTGACCGCCAGTGCGGCATTGCCGGCCCGCTCGGCCGCACGTGCCCAGTCAGTCGCGCCGCCGCCACCCCAGGTGCCGCTGTGGGGTTCGTTGTGCAGGTCGAATCCGATCACCGTCGGGTTGTTCTTGTACCGGGTGGCCAGGGTTGCCCAGTCGGCCACCCAGGCGTCCTCGGTGTAGGTGCTGTCGTACCAGAGGCCGTTATCGCTAGTGCCCGCTCCGGCGCCGCTGCGGTGATGATCCAGGATCACCCGCATACCCTGCTGTCCGGCGTAGGTGATGATCGCGTCCATCACCTGCACACCCGACAAGCCCTGCAGGTCAGGGTTTTTGGAGAAGTCGATCCCATTGGGCGCGGCGGTGGTGTGCAGCAGTTCGCTGGAGTACGGCAGCCGGATCGTGTTGAACCCCAGCCCGACCATCTGGTTGATCATGTCCTTGTAGCCGCGTGACCAGAGTCCGTGCGGGGCGAGGTTAGTGGACTCCATGCCAAACCAGTTGACGCCGGAGATCGCAACCGTCTTGCCTTGGGAATCGATGATCTGATTACCCGCGGTGCGCAGGAAGCCCGGTGCCATACCGCCCGATCCCGGCTCGGTGGCTGCGGCATCAGAGATGCTCAACCCCGGCGTCAGGGGGGTGGTCGTCGCACCATTGTTGACGACGTTGATCGTGCCGTACTTGTTGAAGGCGTTGCTGAAACTTCCCGCCGGGCTGCTCACTCCCGACGTGTTGTGGGTGGGCTGGCCGAGGGTGCCGGGGTAGTCGCGTTCCACCGACCAGTACCCGATCATTCCCAGACCCTTGGTGACGGCGAAAGTGTTCAGCGCCTGCGCGTCGGCGACGGTGAACACCTCGCTGGTGATGTCGTTCACCCCGATCATCGGAGTGACGCCGATCTGGCTCCAACTGAACGTCTGACCATTCTTTGCATACAGCGACGACAACTGCGAATAGGTCGACTGTGCCGATTGGATTGCGTAGGTTCCCATGGTCTGCGCGCCTGTGCCAGTGGTGGGCGCTGATCCCTCGCCGTAGTCCATCGCCATCACGTTGACACCAGCCAGTTTCACCCCGGCGGTCAGTGCGGACTGCACGACATTGACCCCGTCCGTGGTCAAACCCTGAGGAAGCACCGGAAGCGTGTACCAGATCTGCACGGTCGGCCGGGATTGCTGAAGCAGTTTGAGCGCGCTGCTGTTGAGGGCTATCGAGGCCGCATCGGCGATCGCCGCACCCTCGATATCGAAGTCGAGGTGGGTGACGCCATAGGTGTCGACGACGCTTGCGTAGGTGTTCGCCAACGCCTGCGCACTGAGCCCCTTGGCGGCGTACGACTGCGCGAGGCTGGTTCCGGATACCCCGCCGAAGGAGATCATCACATCACCGCCAGCGGCCCGTAACGCCGCGATCGACTTATTGATCGCCAGCGCCTGATCGTTGGTCGAATTGGGTTCCAGTACCGCATATCCGCCCCAGGCCGGATTGCCGGCTGGATCAACCTGGAGGAAGCCGAGGGTGAACAGCGACGCTCCGGTGGCCTTGGACATCGCCACCAGATCCGGCACGGGCCAACCCGCCATATCCACATACGGTGCGAAGAAGGCGTTGCCCCACTGTGCGGTGGTTCCGCCGGGTGGGGTTGTGGTGTCATCGGTGAGGATGGTGCCCGTTGCGGTGGCTCGGGCGATCGTGGCGCCCGACGGAGTCGACAATGTCACCGTGAATGTCTCCGTCGGCTCCACTATCACGTCACCGGTGACCGCCACGTTGACCGTTTGTGAGACCACTCCCGGGGCGAAGGTGATCGTGCCCGAACCCGCGGCGTAATCCTGGCCCGCTGTCGCAGTTCCGTTTGATGTCGCGTAGTTGACGGTGATCGCGGTGGCCGAGGATTTCGACAGCGTCGCCGTGAACGACAGATTCGACGTGCCGCTGTTGCCTTCGGTCACAGCGGCATCCGCGATGGACACCGTCGGCGTCGTGCTGACCGGGGTCGGAGTGGTGTTGGTGATGGTGCCGGTCGCGGTGGCGGTGGTGATGGTGGCGCCGCTCGGGTTGGACAGGGTGACGGTGAAGGTTTCGGGGGTCTCGACTGCGGTATCACCCAGGATGGGCACGGTGATCTGCTGGGAGGTCACGCCCGGTGCGAAGGACAGGGTGCCGGTGGTCGCGGTGTAGTCGGCTCCTGCGGTCGCGGTGCCGTTAGAGGTGGCGTAGCCGATCGTGACTGGAGTGGTCGATGATTTGGACAGGGTCACCGTGAAAGCAGCCTGGGCCGCTCCGGAAGCGGGCTCGGCCACTGTCACATTGCCCACCGAGATGCCCGGCTGGGTTGGGGAGACCACAGCCACTCCGTTGATCTGCAGTCCGGTGACTGCCGACCCGGCCGTACCGGTATTGGCCTGGAATCCGAACGCCGTGCTCTGGCCGGCGGCGACTTGGCCGTTCCAGGCGGCATTGGTCACCACGTAGGCGGTGCCGACGTGGCTGGAGATGACGCCGTTCCAGACACTGGTGATTTCTGCCGGGGTGTTGAAGCTGACCGTCCAGCCGTTGAGGGCGGCCTGGCCTGCCGTCACATTCATGTTGCCGGTGAATCCCGAGCCCCAGTTGTCGACGACGCTGTAAGCCACCGTCGCGTTATTCGACGTCGGATTGGTGTTGGTGTTGGTGATGGTGCCGGTCGCGACTGCGGTGGCGATGGTGGCGCCGGTGGGCTTGGATAGTGTGACGGTGAAGGTTTCGCTGGGCTCGGTTGCCGTGTCGGCCAGGATGGGCACGGTGATCTGCTGGGAGGTCACGCCCGGTGCGAAGGTGAGGGTGCCGGTGGTTGCGGTGTAGTCGGCGCCGGAGGTGGCTGTGCCGTTGGTGGTGGCGTAACCGATCGTGACCGGGGTGGTCGATGCTTTAGACAGTGTCACGGCGAAGGCGGCCTGGGCTTTTCCGGAAGCGGGTTCGGCTGCGGTGACACCTGCCACCGAGACTCCCGGCGGCGTGACCGTCGGTGTACCGACCGGGACGCCATTGAGCTGCAGACCCGTGACGGCGGTGCCGGTGCTACCGGTAGTGGCCTGGAATCCGAATGCAGCGCTCTGCCCGGCGGTGAGTTGTCCGTTCCATGGCGCATTGGTGACCACGTAGGCGTCGCCGATATGACTGGAGATGACGCCGTTCCAGAGGTTGGTGATTTGTGCCGGCGTGCTGAAACTGACCGACCAGCCCTTGATGCCGCCCTGGCCCGCGGTGACGGCCATATTGCCGGTGAAACCCGCGCCCCAGTTGTCTCCGACGCTGTAAGTCACCGTTCCGGTACCGGCCGGGGTAGCCGCCGCCAGGGCCGCACTGGCGGTGCGCGCAGCCACGACCTGGTGTTTGGTCTCCGAGGTCAGCACGTTGACCGTCATCGGGACGGAAATCGTTGTGGGAGTCCAGAAATTCAGGTGGAAGCCGGTATCGCGAACCTGAAACACGAATGTATCGGCGCCGCCGGTCGCGGCCAGATCCGCGTTCGCGGTGTAGGTGAAGTTTCCGGCCGAGTCCACGGCGACCGAGCCGCCGGCGGGCGCCTGGGTAACCGTGTAGGCGAGCGCGTCACCATTGGGATCGAATCCGGCGATCGACCCGGTGATGACGGGGTTGGTTTGACTGGTCAGGACGGGCTTCGCCGTCGGCGTCTGGTTGAAGATGAGCCGGTTGATCTCCCGGCTCACCAAAGACAGTGTCGCAGTGAGGAAGTCGAGCGGTCCGGTCGGTGCGCTTGTGCTCTTACCGGAGGGCGATGGATTCGGAACCGAAAGCTGACCGGTCGCGGCGACCGCTGCGGTAGATCGCGCCACGACCGGGGCGGGCGCGGCCTGCGCGACTGGCGCAGTGGATGCAGTGGATGCAGTGGATGCGGTGGTCGCCGGCGCCGCGGGTGTCTCGGGTGCGGTATAGGCGACCGTCGGGGTCGGGACTTTCCGCGACGGCGACCCCATATCGACCCGGGCCACACTCACCTCAGGTGCAGATCCGGGCACAGACCCGCTTGGTTGTTGATGCGAGTTCCGCTGCACCTCGACTGCGGCCGGAAGATTTTCGGCGTCCGGAAGATTTTCGGCGACCGGGGCACGCCGGGCTCCGGTTGTCGGCACGGAACGCGCGCGCGATGCCCGATGGGTCGGCGCGGTGTTATCGCGTCCCCTGGGATTCGTAGCTGAGGATGAACCGGAATCGTCGGCCGATGCCACGCACGGAGGGGTGGCCACCGCACCGCCGATGCCCAGGGCGATGGCCAACGCGCCAACCCGTCCGATGAATTTGGATGCTTCTGCTGAGAACATGGGGGCCTTCTCTCGCATTTTTGGTTACGAACGTGACCAAAAATTAGCACCGGTTAGTCCAGGGGGTGGGCGGTCGGAGACCGAACTCGGCGATGTCACAATTTTCTTAGAGTTGCCTGACAAACGTCTGAGACGACGAGCGTCAGCACGGCGGGTAACGGCCGCGCAGGACCCTTTCTGGGATGGTTCGGTGCCTGGCACGGTCTGCACTCCCGAGCTAACTGAACAGGGCAAACAAGCGAGCAGCAGTACGGATCGTCGCCTCGCAGGCGACCCTGACCCGAACCTGCACGTCTAGTGGAAAACGCTCAGCAATGCGCCGGACGCCAACGGCGCGACCGATCGCTTTGAGCAACCACCACGCCGGGCGGGGTATAAACAATTGAATTGTTGGACAGTGGTGAGTTGCCGGGGGCGGGTATGACACTGCGCGAGTCGCGCGGCTCCAGATGGGCGGGGCTCTCGCCATCTGACCGACACGCCGAACGGCGGCGGTTACTCATCCGCGCTGGGTTCGAATTGTTCGGCGACGGCGGCGAGGCCGCGGTGTCCGTGCGGTCGGTCTGCCGCACCGCGGAGTTGAACTCACGGTACTTCTACGAAAGCTTCACCGACATCAACGCATTGTTCGGAGCGTTGTACGACGAAGTTGTCATCGACTTGGGTCGGGTCCTGACCGCGGCGATGGTCCAATTTCCCGACGCCAACCGCGCCCGGTTGCGGGCCGGGATCAGGGTGATACTCGAATTCACCGCCGCCGACCGACGCCGGGGCAGGGTCCTATTCGCCGGCGCCGGCACCAATCCGGTGTTCGCGATCCGCCGCGCCGCTGCCACGGCTGCGTTGCGCAGGATGATCCTGGTCGACCTCCGGCGAATCGATCCGAAATCCGATCCCATGGCGCGCGAAGTCGAGGCTGCGATCTTTGTCGGGGCGCTGTCGGAGATGGCCCGCGAGTGGACGATCGGCGCGCTGGGCGATGACCTCGATCTCGTCCTCGACGAAGCAATGCGGATCTTGACGCCGAAAACGATTCGCCGCTAGGCCGCCGGGCAGTCCTGGCGGTTGGCCGACGCCATGGCCTTCGGGCTGTCTGCGATGGCCTGGTGTACCACCTCGAGTACCGCCGGATCCCACGTCAAGGCCGTCTTCCACTCCATGCCGGCCGCGTTCGACACGTAGATGGAGTGGGTGTCGTCGAAGGTGAAGCATCGCCGGTGCGGCAGAACCGGATCGGTGAGGTTCTTGGCCAGAGCGCTCTGCAGCGAGACGATGCCATCGTTGGGCCACACCGCGGGATTGCCGGGGCCGGGCAGGGTGAACTTCTTGCCGGCGATCAGTACGACCGGGATGTTGGTCAGCACGCCGGACTGGAACTGGTTCCAGCCGTCCTTGCCCATCAGGAACGCCTGATTCACCTCACGGCCCGATCCGGCCATGGTCCGCTGCACCTCTTCTTTGAATGTCTTCATCGACGTCTCGCAGAAACTGTCACCGACGCAGTCGGTCAGGGGGATGAGGCCGTTGGCATAGTCGGACAGGTAGCTGCCCTGCCACGGCGTGCCGATCGTGGTCAACGAGCGGGTCTTGACCTTGCTGCCGGTAGTGGCCAGCACCCGGATCGCGGCCCGGGAGTACAACCCGCCCATCGAGTGGCCCACGAAATCAACTTCCGTGATGCCCTTCTCGGTGTTGAGCCAGTTGATGAACCGGGCCAGGTGCTCTCCGGCGGTGTCGATGCTGCCGGTGGAGTTGACGGTCATGTTCTCCGGCAGCGTGACCGGGCACACACCGAACGCGCCGAAGCCGGTCTGGTCGGTCACCTGTCCGCGGCCGGCCATGGCCGGTGAGGTGTAGACGGCGTATTTCTTAGACACCAGGAACTCGCGGATCGCGGTGTTGGTGTTGCCGGCTGCCAGGCCGGTGGCGCAGGCCGCGTCCGGTGTGGTGAACGGACTGGTGGCGTCTCCGCCTGAAACCACCACCACCGCGGCCGAGTCCGGGCGTTTCTCGCCCCCGCCCCCGCTACTTCCGCCGGGGCCGTTCGAGCAACCGGCCAGCAGGATCATCGTCGCCAACAGGGTGGTCAGCACCAGCGGAAGTCGTCGCATGGAGCAAAACGCTAGCAGTTAGCCGCGCCGTGACAGGATTAACGGATCATGAGCGCTCCTTCCCGTCGCGTTGTCTTCTCCGGTGTGCAGCCCACCTCGGATTCCCTGCACCTCGGCAACGCCCTCGGCGCCGTCGAGCAGTGGGTCGACCTGCAGGACGCCTACGAGACCTTCTTCTGTGTGGTCGACCTGCACGCGATCACCGTGCCGCAGGACCCCGCGGTGCTGCGCCGGCGCACTTTGGCCACCGCGGCGCAATACCTCGCATGTGGCATCGACCCGACGCGGTCGACGATCTTCGTGCAGAGCCATGTTCCGGCCCATACCGAATTGGCTTGGGTGCTCGGCTGTTTCACCGGCTTCGGCCAGGCGTCGCGGATGACGCAATTCAAGGACAAATCGGCCAAGCAGGGTTCGGACTCGGCCACGGTGGGTCTGTTCACCTATCCGGTGCTGCAGGCCGCCGACGTTTTGCTCTACGACACCGATCTGGTTCCGGTCGGTGAGGATCAGCGCCAGCACCTCGAACTCGCCCGCGATCTGGCGCAACGGGTCAACGCGCGTTTCCCGGACACCCTCGTGGTGCCCGAGGTGATGATCGCCAAAGCGACAGCAAAGATCTACGACCTGGCCACCCCGACCGCCAAGATGAGCAAGTCGGCGGCCACCGATGCCGGTCTGATCAATCTCCTCGACGATCCCAAGGTATCGGCCAAGAAGATCCGCTCGGCGGTCACCGACAGCGAACGTGAGATTCGCTTCGACCCGGAAGCCAAGCCGGGGGTGTCGAATCTGCTGTCCATCCAGTCTGCGGTGACCGGCACCGAGATCGACACCCTGGTCGCCGGATACGTCGGCCGTGGTTACGGGGATCTCAAATCCGACACCGCCGACGCCGTCGTCGCCTACGTCACGCCGATCCGGGCGCGGGTGGACGAACTGCTCGCCGAACCGGGCGAACTCGAGGCCGTCCTGGCCGACGGCGCCGAGCGTGCCCGCGGGGTGGCGGCCACCACCTTGGGCCGGGTCTATGAGCGGCTGGGGTTCCTGCCGTCCCGATGAAGGGAACATTCGACCGGTTGCGCGCCCGCTACGCCTGGTTGGACCATGCCGTGCGGGCCCAGCAGCGTTACGACGGCGCCCAGGGCGACTTTTACGCCGCGGGTATCACCTACTTCACGATCTTTGCGCTGTTCCCACTGTTGATGGTCGGCTTCGCGGTGGTCGGCTTCACCCTTGCCGGCCGGCCGCAGTTGTTGACAAAGATCGACACTCAGGTCAAGGCGGCTGTTCCCGGTGATCTCGGTCCTCAGTTGATATCACTGATGGACTCGGCCATCGACTCGCGGACATCCGTCGGACTGATCGGGTTGGCCACCGCGGTCTATGTCGGCCTGCTGTGGATGCAGCGGGTTCGCGAGGCGCTCACGCAAATGTGGGGACAGCCAAGTGCCACAACAGGTTTCGTGAAAACCAAGCTGTCCGACCTACGCGCCCTGGTAGTCGCATTCGTGGCGACCCTGCTGACCATCGGGCTGACGGCTCTGGCCGTTCCTGCGTTGATCATTCCCTCGGTCGGTGTGTCCTGGCTGCTGTTCACCGCGATGATCGCTCGGCTTCCCCGCTACGCCGTCCCGTTTCGTCGTTGCGCCGCCGCCGGACTGCTGGCCGCCGTGGGCTTCGAAATCTTCAAACAGGTCGCCTCGGTCTACCTTCGGATCGTGCTGCACGGACCGGCGGGCGCGGTGTTCGGCCCGGTGCTCGGCGTAATGGTGTTCGCCTACATGACCGCGAGGCTGGTGTTGTTCGCCACGGCGTGGGCCGCAACCGAGATCAGCGCGCCTGCTGCCGCAGATTCAATGAGCGTGCCACACCGATCAGACTGAAGATGATCAGCGTGCCGATCACCGCAACGCCGATCCGCACGGGTAGAGCGTCGACGTTCAACATCGGTGCCGCACTGACCGCTGCGTCCGGTTTCGGCGGGATCAGTGACGGGTCCGGCTCGATCAGGGTGCCGATTGTGGTGTCGACGGCGGTTGTGTACCCGTAGTCGAGCAGGTGCGCGGCCTGCTGCCACGGCGGAATGGGCTCTCGGGTGCCGCGCAGCAGGACCGAGACCAGCCGTCGGCCGTCATGGTTGGCGGCTCCGACGAAGGTCTGCTGCGCATCATCGGTGAAGCCGGTCTTGCCGCCCAGTGCGCCGGGATAGTTGTAGAGCAGTTTGTTGTCGTTCTCGAGCTCATAGCCCGGTGCGTCGCCGTGGCCGGGGAAGTTGTATGTGCGGGTGCCGACGATGTTGGTAAACGTCGGGTTGTTGAACGCGTAGCGGTAGAACAGGCCCATGTCATAGGCCGACGTGCTCATGCCCGGACCGTCGAGGCCCGACGGTGTGGCCACGCGGGTGTCGCGGGCGCCGAGTTTTCCGGCCAGCGCATTGATCTTCTGCACTGCGACATCCATGCCGCCGAGTGCGACGGCGAGCGCGTGGGCGGCGTCGTTGCCGGAGTGCATCAGCAGGCCGTGCAGCAGATCATTGACGGTGTAGCGGCCGCCGACGTCGACGCCGACCTTGGTGCCTTCGGCGTTGGCATCGTCCTGGGTACCCTCGACGATCCTGTTCAGTGGAAGTTCGTTGATCGCCTGCTTGGCGATGAGCACCTTGATGATGCTGGCGGGACGGTGCCGGCCGTGCGGGTCGCGCGCCGCGATGACATCACCGGAGTCCAGGTCGGCGACGAGCCAGGCCTCCGCGGAGATGTCGGTGGGTAGTGGCGCCGTCCCCGCGGCGACGATTACTCCGCAGCCACTCAGGGCTTCCCCGCCCACCGCCGAGGCCGGTACCGGAAGTGGTTGAGGCGCGTCACCGGCGGTGGGCACCTCGGAGGAGTCCACCGCCGCTGGGGTGGAGACCCGGTAGGGGCAACTGTTCGGGTCGGTCGAGTTCATGGGTTCGGCCACCGCGACCGGGGCACCTAGCACGACGAGCGTCGCCGCCAGGGCAGCAGCCCGCGCCAAACGTCCGGAGGTGCCCATTTGACGCAGAATAGGCGATTTCGGCACCGATTCCCGGGAGCCTCGCCGTCAGGCTGGGAGGGCGCAGTGCGCGACGGCCGGGAAGCCGATGCTGCTCATCCACAACCGCCCCTGATGCTCCACCAAGCCGGTCACCACCCCGAAGTCCGGACGCTTCATCCGCACGCCGGCCACCGCCGCTCCGGTGTCGGGATCGAACGCCACCGCGTAGACCTCCGGTGCGATCTGCGGTTGCAACCGGTCCGGTAGCGCCCACACCAGCTTGCGTAACCATGGCGCGCGCGGCGCCAAGGCGTCCGCGGCAGCGTTGACTTCGCTGACCATCGCCACCCAGATCCGGCCATCGGACCCGGTCGAGATGTTGTCCGGCATGGCGGACAGGTGCTCGGCCAACGGCGTCACCGTCCCAGCCTTCGGTCCGGTCAGCCAGTATTTGGACAGGCGCCGGCCCTGAGTCTCGGCGAACACCAGTGCCGTGCCGTCGAGTGTCGCGGTGAGACCGTTCGCGAAGTACAGGTGGTCGAGCAGTGTGGTGACGGTGCCGTCGGGATCGCGCCGGAACAGCCCGCCGTCGCCGCGGGCCTCGATGATCGCGCCCTTGAAGTGGCCGTAGGTGAACTTTGCAGTGGACTGGGTGAAATAGATGGTGCCGTCGGGCAATTCGACGACATTTGAGCAGAAGTTCAGCGGCCGGAAATCGACCGCGTCCACCAGCACCTCGGTGTCCCCGCTTGTTCGATCCATCGCGAGTAGTCCGCCCGGGCTGGTGCAGATCAGTAGCCGGCCGTCGCGGGCCACCGTCATGCCCAGTGGCCGCCCGGTGGTCTGCCCGACCACTCGGGTGGCTCCGCCCGGGTCGATCCGCACGATCCGTCCGTCGACCAGTCCGGTCCACAGGGCGCCGTCGGCGTCGACGACGATGTCCTCCGGCGCATCACCAGGCATCGGCACGACGGTCAGCTCAGTAGGCCCGAACTTCGGCAGCGGCACGACCGGCGGCGGCGTCCACCGGACCGGATCGACGGACGGCTTGGCGTTTCCAGAAGCCGGGTTCACAGCAGCCGGCTGGCTTCGCTCAGCACCCGATGCAGGATCTGGTAGATCTCGTCGAACTCGGCCGGCCCGCTGATCAACGGCGGGGCCAGTTGGACCACCGGGTCTCCGCGGTCGTCGGCGCGGCAGTAGAGCCCGGCCTCAAATAGCGCAGCTGAGAGGAATCCGCGCAGCAGGCGCTCGCTCTCGGCGTCGTCGAACGTTTCCCTGGTCTTCTTGTCCTTGACCAGTTCGATGCCGTAAAAGAAGCCCTCGCCCCGGACGTCGCCGACGATCGGAAGCTCCAACAGTTGCTCGAGGGTGGCCCGCAGGATCGGCGCGTTGGTCTTGACGTGGTCGTTGATTCCTTCGCGCTCGAAGATATCGAGGTT
>Ga0114964_10002057_pt1 | contig 14238 bp, 13 predicted proteins | sample C_131016_MF_Meta_FD_92638 | JGI IMG/M metagenome (GOLD analysis project Ga0114964, IMG submission 92638) | Freshwater microbial communities from Lake Croche, Canada to study carbon cycling - C_131016_MF_MetaG | ecosystem: Environmental > Aquatic > Freshwater > Lake | place: Lake Croche, Canada... | reverse complement strand
TTGTCGTCATCGAGAATCCGCTGTGGCTCCCTCGTCCACGTCACCGCACGCGCGGCATCTGCCCAGAATGCCGCCGGATCGTCGACGCTGGCTTGGAAAACGTCGCGGTATCGGTCCATGCCCTGCACGGTAGCGCGGACGCATCGCTATCGTCGCGGCATGGCAGCAGTGGAGTTCGACGTCCCCGAAGCCGGCATAGCCCGGGTCACCCTCAACCGACCCGAGGTGCTCAACGCCATCGACGGCGCCCTGCTCGACGGTCTCGATGCGGCGCTGGAACGGCTGGGCTCCGGGGAGCACCGGGTCGCGATCCTGACCGGGGCCGGACGCGGCTTTTGCGCGGGTGCCGACCTCAGCGGCACCGGTCAACCCTGGACACCGGAGGCGGCCGCACCGTTCAAGACCACCTACGACGCCCAGGTGCGACTGGCCGACCAGATGACCCGGCTCTATGAATTGCCGATCCCGGTGCTGGCAGCAGTCAACGGGGTGGCCGTCGGCGGGGGACTGGCCTATGCGCTGCACTGCGATATCCGGATCGCCGCGGCCGCCGCGCGGTTCGGTTCGGTATTCATCAAGGCCGGATTCTCGTCAATGGACATGGGCACCAGCTATCTGCTGCCGCGGATCGTCGGTGCCGGTGTGGCGCGCGAACTCATGCTCACCGGCCGCATCATCGACGCCGAGGAGGCCTACCGGATTCACCTGGTGCATGAAGTGGTGCCGGCCGAGTCGCTGATGGACGCCGCCTTGGAGATGGCACGCAGCATCGCGGCCAATAACGCCTACGGGGTGTGGCAAACCAAGATCGGTCTCAACGCCGCCCTGGATGCTCCCAGCCTGCGCCACGCCAAGGAGATCGAGAACCGCACGCAGGTGTTGAGCAGTTTCACCAACAACCCGCGCGAGGCCGCACTCGCACACCGAGAGAAGCGCGATGCGCACTGGGATCCGCTGTAGTGCTTAGGCCTTCGCGATGACGTTCTCGGCGAACCATTCCAGGTTGCGGATCTTGGCGTCCAGCGGTTCGGTGTCGGGACCGTTGACGTAGGGGATCCGGAAGCCGACGATGACGTCGGTGACGCCCTTGTCCTCAAGACGCTTCACACCGTCAACGGTGAAGCCGTCGATCGAGATGACGTGGACCTGGAAGTCCTTGTCGGCCGTGCCCTCTTCCTCGCGGTAGCGGTTGAGCTTGGCCAGCAGTTCGTCGAGGTCTTCCTCGCCACCGCCGTGCATCCAGCCGTCATTGCGCGCAGCCCGGCGCAGTGCGGCATCGGCGTGCCCGCCGATCAGGATCGGCAGCGGCTTGGTGGGTGCCGGTGTCATCTTGGTCTTGGGGATGTCGTAGAACTCGCCGTGGTACTCGAAGTAGTCGCCGGTGGTGAGTCCGCGGATGATGTCGATGCATTCATCCATCCGCTTGCCGCGCTTGGCGAACGGCACACCCATAAGTTCGTAGTCCTCGGGCCACGGACTGGTGCCCACACCCAGGCCCACCCGGTTACCGATCAACGCGACCAGTGATCCGGCCTGCTTGGCCACCAGCGCGGGCGGACGAATGGGGAGTTTGAGAACGAAGAAGTTGAAGTGCAGCGTGGTGGTCACCGCGCCCAGTGCCGCGGTGATCACGAAGGTCTCAATGAACGATTTGCCGTCGAGGAACTCGCGGTTGCCGTCGGGGGTGTACGGGTACTTCGAGTCAGACTCGAACGGGTACGCGACGCTGTCCGGGATCGTCATCGCGTGGTAGCCCGCGGCCTCGGCCGCTTTGGCCAACGGAATATAGAAGCTGGGGTCGGTCATCGCCTCGGCGTATGTGAATCGCACCCAGTGATAGTAGAACGTGTTCTATTTTCCGGAGACGGGTAGTCCCTTACTCGCCGCTTTCAGTTCCACCCGACGCGCTGCTGGGCAGCGCGTCGCTCCACACCGACTCTGCGCCGGAGTGGCCGATCCGGACGACCTGCACCGTGGTGGCCGCAGCGGCCACCACGACGAACACGGCGATCCCTGCGGTCAGCGCGGTCGACAGTGGTGTGCCGCGGCTGGCGCGTACGTGTGCTGTCGCAACCAGGATCGCCCCGATGAGAAGGGCTAGGGCGAAGTAGATCATCGTGTCGCCCATCTCGGCGTGCCTCTGCACCAATGCCGATTCCTCGATGTTGTGCTCCAGCCACTCCCCGGAGTTGGTCACCAACGGGGTCATGCCCGCGGTTGCCGCGGCCATTGCCAGTACCAACCACACCATGCGCTGTCTCGCCGCCGGCCAGATCGCGCACAGAATCACCAGGAGACCGGTCAGCGGCGCAATCGCCACGATGAAGTGAACCAGCAACGCATGAACGGGAAGACCGTTGAACGTGGTCAGCATCGGGTAGCTCCTGTACTTCGGGTAATCGCGCCTGTTCGGCGGGATCATACAAGTTGTTCCTGGCAGTTCCCGGTCAGCAGTGCGGACCAAGCCTGCCAGACTGTACGTGATGAACCGATCACAAAGCTCCCTCCCCGCTGCGGGCCTGCTTCCGTGACCTGGCTGACTCGCAACGTGCGGGTGCTGTCGGCGGTGTCGTTCCTTCAGGATGCCGCCAGCGAACTGCTCTACCCATTGCTGCCGATCTACCTCACCGTGGTGCTCGGCGCCCCGCCGTCGGTGGTGGGTGCGATCGAGGGCGCGGCCGAAGGTGCTGCATCGATCACGAAACTTGCCGTTGGTCCACTCGGTGACCGGTTCGCCAAGCGGCCGCTGATCGCAACCGGCTACGGCATGGCCGCACTGGGCAAGGTGATCGTCGCCGTTGCCGGGGCGTGGTCGGGCGTTCTGGCCGGCCGGGTGGTCGATCGACTCGGCAAGGGAGTCCGCGGCGCACCGCGGGATGCGCTGCTGGTCGAGGGAGTCGAATCCGGCGAGCGCGGAAGGGTTTTCGGTTTCCACCGCACGATGGACACCCTGGGTGCGGTGGTCGGCCCGTTGCTCGGTCTAGCCGGTTATGAACTGCTGGACCACCAGATCCCTCCGCTGCTGTACATCGCGATCGTGCCCGCTGTGCTCTCAGTACTGCTGATTTTCCTGGTTAGGGAGACGCCAAGAAGCGGTCCCCGACCACAGCGTCAGCCGATCTTGCGCGGCCTGCGGGATCTTCCGCGCCGGTTCTGGCGGGTGACCGCCATCGTCGTCGGCTTCGGTCTGGTGAACTTTCCCGACGCCCTTTTACTGTTGCGCCTCAACGAGATCGGCTTCGGAGTGGTCGCGGTGATACTGGCGTATGTCACCTACAACCTGGTGTACGCGCTGGGCAGCTATCCGGCCGGATTGGTGGCCGACCGGCTTCCCCGCTCGGCTGTGTTCGGTGTCGGCCTGGTGTTCTTCGCGATCGGCTACATAGGGCTCGGACTCACCACCGACCACGCGACGGCCTGGTTGCTGCTGGGGGCTTACGGCCTCTTCGCCGCCTGCACCGACGGTGTCGGCAAGGCGTGGATCTCGTCGATGGTCGGTTCCGACCGGCAAGCCACCGCCCAGGGTTTGTTCCAAGGTGCAAGCGGGTTGGCGATCCTGGTCGCCGGTGTCTGGGCCGGTCTGCTGTGGGGTGCCGACGGGCGACTGCCGCTGCTGGTGTCCGGGGTTATCGGCGCTTGCTTTGCAGCATTGTTGCTCGGGAACTGGGCATGGCGGCGGGCTGGATAGGCTCACCGGCATGCGCTCGATCCATATCATCGGTATCGGGGTGGGCGATCCCGACTTCGTGACGGCACAGGCGATCCGCGCACTCAACGACACGCAGGTGTTCTTCGCGACGGACAAGCGCGAGGCCACCAGCGATCTGGTCCAATTGCGCCGCGAGGTCTGCCGCCGCTTCATCTCAGAACCGGACTACCGCTTCGTCGAACTACCCGATCCGCCGCGATCCGCTGACGGTGACTACGGCCGTGCGGTCACCGACTGGCATGCAGCCCGAGTGCTGTTGTGGGCCAACGCGATCGAGAACGAACTCGCTGACGACGGCGTCGGTGCGTTCCTGGCCTGGGGGGACCCGTCGCTGTACGACAGCACACTGCGGATCCTCGACGAGGTGGCCCGCCGCGTCGAGTTGCGCTACGACGTCATCCCCGGCATCACTGCGGTGCAGGCGCTGACCGCACGGCACCGCATTCCGCTCAACGACATCGGCGAACCTGTGCTGATCACCACCGGCCGGCAACTCCGCGCCACCGGACTGTCCGGTTCGGCGGTGGTGATGCTCGACGGTGACTGCGCCTTCCTGACCTGCCCGCCGCAGACCCGGATCTGGTGGGGCGCCTACCTCGGCACCCCGGATGAGCTTCTGGTGGCCGGTACCGTCGGCGAGGCCGGCGAGCGCATCGCGGCGATGCGGGCAGATGCGCGCACCCGGCACGGCTGGATCATGGATACCTACCTGTTGCGGCCCTGACGCCCAAGTAGGCTGCTGCCCATGGGGCCTTTCGTCGTTCGTGCGGCGGTTACCGGACTCGCACTGTGGGTGGTCACGCTCATCCTGCCCGGTATGAACTTCGTCGGCGGTAGCACCGCGGTGCAGAAGATCGCCATCGTGCTGGTTGTCGCCGTCATCTTCGGTCTGGTTAACGCGTTCATCAAGCCGATCGTCCAGGTGCTCTCGATTCCGCTCTACATCCTCACGCTGGGCCTGTTCCATGTCGTGATCAATGCGCTGATGCTGTGGATCACCGCCTGGATCACCGACCACACCACGCACTGGGGTCTTCACATCGACCAGTTCTGGTGGACCGCGATCTGGGCGGCGATCCTGTTGTCGATCGTCGGGTGGGCGTTCTCCCTGCCGTTCCGCAGCACCGAACGCGCCCTCGGCTGAGCTTCGATTGCCCGAACTGCCGGAGGTCGAGGCACTCGCCGATCACATGCGCCGCAACGCCGTTGGCAAGACTGTCGAGCGTGTCGATGTTGCGTCGCTGTCGGTGCTCAAGACGTTCGACCCGCCGATCGTTGCACTGCACGGGCGCACTATCGATTCCGTTCACCGCTGGGGTAAGTACCTCGGGATCCAGGCCGCCGATATCCACCTGATCACCCACCTGTCGCGCGCAGGTTGGCTGCGCTGGTCGGACAAACTCAGTCCCGCGCCGATGCGACCGGGTAAGGGCCCAATCGCGCTGCGGGTGCATCTGGCGAACGGGCACGGCTTCGATCTGACCGAGGCAGGCACCCAGAAGCGCCTGGCGGTGTGGCTGGTCGACGATCCCGTGAAGGTTCCCGGCATCGCCGGACTCGGGCCCGATGCGTTAGGCCTGACCGCCGACGCGCTCGCGGAGTTGTTGGTGCGCAACAGCGGTCGGATCAAGACGGTGCTTACCGACCAGAAGGTGATCGCGGGTATCGGCAATGCCTACAGCGACGAGATCCTGCACGCCGCGAAGCTGTCACCGTTCGCGACCGCCGGAAAGCTCACCACTGTTCAGCTGGCTGCGTTACATGACGCCATGGTGGGCGTGCTCTCCGATGCGGTGCAACGCTCGGTGGGCCAGCAGGCGGCAACGCTCAAGGGCGAGAAGCACTCCGGGTTGCAGGTGCATGCCCGAACTGGCCTGCCCTGTCCGGTGTGCGGGGACACCGTCCGGGAGGTCTCGTTCGCGGACAAGTCTTTTCAGTACTGCCCGACGTGTCAGACCGGCGGCAAGGTGCTCGCCGACCGGCGGATGTCACGGCTGCTCAAGTAAAGCTCAGCCCGCCCGGCCGCGCTCCTCGCGGTAGTGCCGCACCAGTGCATCGGTGGAACTGTCGGTCTGCTTAGCCGGTGACGCGGCTTCGACGAGCACCGGCAGCAGCGCCATGGCCTGGGTCTTGCCCAGTTCCACACCCCACTGATCGAAGGAATCCACACCCCAGACCACACCTTCGGTGAACACCTGGTGCTCATAGAGTGCGATCAACTGACCCAGCACCGACGGGGTGAGCCGGGTGGCCAGGATCGACGTCGACGGCTTGTTGCCGGGCATCACCTTGTGCGGCACCACCGCCGCCGGCGTGCCTTCCGCGGCGATCTCCTCGGCGGTCTTGCCGAACGCCAGCACCTGGGTCTGGGCGAAGAAGTTGCTCATCAGCAGGTCGTGCATGCTGCCCGTACCGTCGGCGGTCGGCAGGTCATCTGTCGGCTGGCTGAACCCGATGAAATCGGCCGGCACCAGTCGGGTGCCCTGATGCAGCAGTTGGTAGAAGGCGTGCTGACCGTTGGTGCCCGGCTCGCCCCAGAAGATCTCACCCGTGGCGGCCGTCACCGGCGTGCCGTCGGCGCGCACCGACTTGCCGTTGGACTCCATGGTCAGCTGCTGCAGGTACGCCGCGAACCGGGCCATATCGTTGGAGTACGGCAGCACCGCCCGGGTCTCGGCGCCGAAGAAGTCCGAGTACCACAGCCCGATCAGGCCCAGCAGTGCAGGCGCGTTGGACTCCAGTGGCGCGGTGGCGAAATGGCGATCGACGATATTGAACCCGGATAGGAAGTCCGCGAACGCCGCCCGGCCGATGACCGCCATGATCGACAGCCCGATCGCGGAGTCCACCGAGTAGCGTCCGCCGACCCAGTCCCAGAAGCCGAACATATTGGCCGAGTCGATACCGAATTCCTCGACAAGTTTCTTGTTGGTCGATACCGCCACGAAGTGTTTGGCCACCGCGTCCGTGCCGAGTGCATCAGTGAGCCAGCGCCGCGCCGCAGTCGCATTCGTCAGCGTCTCCAGGGTGGTGAAGGTCTTGGAGGCGACGATGAAAAGCGTTGTGGCAGGGTCGAGTCCGTCGAGTTTAGCCACCAGGTCGGCCGGGTCGACATTGGAGACGAACCGCGCCGAGATGCCGGCATCGGCGTAATGACGCAGAGCCTGGTACGCCATCGCCGGCCCGAGGTCCGAGCCGCCGATGCCGATGTTGACAACGCAGGTGATCCGCTTGCCGGTGGCGCCGGTCCACTGGCCATTGCGCAGTCGGTCGGTGAAGTCGCCCATCCCATCGAGCACCTTATGGACGTCGGCGACCACGTCTTGTCCGTCGACCGACAACGTCGCGTCACGCGGTAACCGCAGCGCGGTGTGTAGCACGGCGCGGTCCTCCGAGGTGTTGATGTGCTCACCGGCGTACATCGCATCGCGGCGTTGTTCGAGCCCGGCCGCCCGCGCCAAATCCACCAGCAAAGCCAGCGTCTCGCGGGTCACCCGGTGCTTGCTGTAGTCGATGTAGAGGTCGCCGACGGTCAGGGTCAGTTCCCGCCCGCGGTCGGGGTCCTCGGCGAAGAACTCCCGCAGGTGCTGGTCGGCGATCTGGCCGTGGTGTCGGGTCAGCGCCTGCCAGGCGGCGCCGGTAGAGGTGTCTGCGCTCATTCCCGAGACCCTAGTGCGGTCGGGTACGCAGAGGTGTACATCATGGAGTGATGAGCACCCCAGAAGTTGAACGGCTGTTGGCCTCGGTTCCGACCGGGTTGTGGATCGGCGGTCAGGAGCGACCCGCGTCGTCGACCTTCGACGTCCTCAACCCGGCCGATGACGAGGTCCTGATCTCGGTGGGTAATGCCACTGCGGCCGATGCCCTCGCCGCGATGGACGCCGCCTGCGCGGTGCAGGCCACCTGGGCCGCCACCCCGGCACGGGAACGCGGCGAGGTGCTTCGGGCGGTGTTCGAGATGATCATCGACCGCGCCGAGGACTTCGCCACCCTGATGACCCTGGAGATGGGCAAGGTCCTCGCCGAGAGCATGGGCGAGGTCAAATACGGCGCGGAGTTCTTCCGGTGGTTCGCCGAGGAGGCGGTGCGCATCGGCGGCCGGTACACCCCGAGTCCGGCGGGCACCGGCCGCATCGTCGTCACCAAACAACCGGTCGGCCCGTGTTACGCCATCACGCCGTGGAACTTCCCATTGGCGATGGGCACCCGCAAGATCGGCCCCGCACTCGCGGCCGGCTGCACCATGATCGTCAAACCTGCCCAGGAGACACCCCTGACCATGCTGCTGCTGGCCAAGCTGATGGCCGAGGCCGGGCTGCCCTCCGGTGTGCTGTCGGTGCTGGCGACCAATAAGCCGCGTGAGGTCACCACCGCGTTGATCGACGACGGCCGGTTGCGTAAGCTCACCTTCACCGGCTCGACCGGGGTTGGCAAGGCACTCGTGAAGCAGTCCGCGGACAAGTTGCTGCGCACCTCCATGGAACTTGGCGGCAATGCGCCGTTCGTGGTGTTTGACGATGCCGATGTCGACGCCGCCGTCGAGGGCGCGATGCTGGCCAAGATGCGCAACGGCGGCGAGGCGTGCACGGCCGCGAACCGTTTCTACATCGCCAATCCGGTGATCGACGACTTCACCGACAAGTTCGTCAAGCGCATGGGTGAACTCAACCTCGGCAACGGTCTCGACCCGTCGACCAAGCTGGGCCCGTTGATCAACCCCAACCAACTCGAAACGGTGCAGGAGCTCGTCGACGACGCTGTCGCCAAAGGTGCGACGGTGGCTGTCGGTGGGGAGGCTCCGGGTGGGCCGGGCAACTTTTACCCGGCGACCGTACTGGTCGACGTGCCCGCCGACGCGCGCATTCTCAAAGAGGAAGTGTTCGGCCCGGTCGCCCCGATCGTCGGCTTCGATACCGAGGAACAGGGCATCGCCGCAGCCAATGACACCGAGTACGGGCTGGCGGCCTACATTTTCACCGAGTCGCTGGACCGGGCGCTGCGGGTCGCGGAGGCACTGGAAGCCGGAATGGTGGGCGTGAACCGCGGTGTGATCTCTGATCCGGCCGCGCCGTTCGGCGGAGTCAAGGAGTCCGGCTTCGGCCGCGAAGGCGGATGCGAGGGCATCGAGGAATACCTCGACATCAAGTACATCGCGTTGAAGCCGTAAGCCTCAATCACCGAGTGTGGGGCTTATGCCCCGATTAGTAGCGCCAAGCGTGCACAAGGCCCACGTTCGGCGTAGAACGTCAGTGCCCGAGCCGGCCGCGACCCATGCGGAGTAGCAGCATCGCCAGGTCCTTGCCATCGGGGCCGAGATCGCTGTAGCGCTCGATGACCTTCATCTCCCGGCTGTGCACCAACCGGGTTCCGCCCGAGGCCATCCGGACCTTGCCGATCACCTGCGAAACCTCGGTGCGGCGCTTCACGGCCGCCAGGATCTCGGCGTCGAGTCGGTCGATCTCGGCGCGCAGCGCGTCGATATCGGGTTCAGCGTCGACAGTCATGTCATTCTCCTCGTGTGGGGGTTGTGGTGTCGTTGAGCCGGGTGGTGTCATTGGTCCGGGCCTCACACAAGAAACGAGCCCCGGATCCGATTGCGGACCGCGGGGCTCTGGGGTTCGAGCAGCTACACCACCGCGGGTACCGCACACCGGTACCCGCTAAAAAATCGCTGTAGCTGCCATGCAGTGAGCACGTTCTGAGTGTGCCACTCCGACGGCGGCGGGTGCAAAAAAACCGTCGGCGAACGGCGGTAAGTTAGTCCTGACATGAGTGTTCACCGGACTGACGGCAGCGCCTCCGCCGAGGCGGCCGAACTCCTCGACGGGCTCAACCCCGAACAGTGCCGGGCCGTGCTGCACCAGGGCTCGCCGCTGTTGATCGTGGCCGGCGCCGGCTCGGGCAAGACGGCGGTGCTGACCCGGCGGATCGCCTACCTTTTGGCGGCCCGCGACGTCGGGTCGGGTCAGGTCCTGGCAATCACGTTCACCAATAAGGCCGCCGCGGAGATGCGGGAACGGGTGGCCCAACTGATCGGGCCGCGCGCCCGCACCATGTGGGTGTCGACGTTCCACTCCACGTGCGTCCGGATCCTGCGGAACCAGGCCTCGCTGCTGCCCGGGCGCAATTCCAACTTCTCGATCTACGACGCCGACGATTCCCGTCGGCTGCTGCTTATGGTCGGCCGCGACATCGGGATCGACGTCAAGCGGTATTCGCCGCGGCTGCTGTCCAACTCGATCTCCAACCTCAAGAACGAGTTGGTCACGCCCGAACAGGCGGTGGCCGCTCTGGAACCCGACGGCGACGAACTCGCTCGGATCGTTGCCGAGGTGTACGGGGAGTACCAGCGTCGTCTGCGGACCGCGAATGCCTTCGACTTCGACGACTTGATCGGCGAGACCGTCGCAGTGCTGCAGACCTACCCGCAGATCGCGCAGTACTATCGCCGTCGTTTCCGCCACATCCTGGTGGACGAATACCAGGACACCAACCACGCACAGTACGTGTTGGTGCGCGAACTCGTCGGTGTCGGAGCTTCGGACGTCGATCAGGTGCCGCCTGCAGAGCTGTGCGTGGTGGGCGACGCCGATCAGTCCATTTATGCATTCCGCGGTGCGACGATCCGCAATATTGAGGATTTCGAGCGCGACTTCCCCAGTGCCACAACGATTCTTCTCGAACAGAACTACCGCTCAACCCAGAATATTTTGTCGGCGGCCAACTCAGTGATTGCGCGCAATGCGGGCCGGCGGGAGAAGAGGTTATGGACAGACGCAGGCGACGGCGATCCGATCGTCGGCTACGTCGCCGACAACGAACACGATGAGGCCAGGTTCATCGCGGGAGAGATCGACGCGCTCGCCGATCGTGGCGATATCACCTACAACGACGTCGCGGTCTTCTACCGCACCAACAACTCGTCGCGGTCGGTGGAAGAGGTCTTCATTCGCGCCGGCATCCCGTACAAGGTGGTCGGTGGCGTTCGGTTTTACGAGCGCAAGGAGATTCGCGATATCGTCGCCTACCTCCGAGTGCTGGATAACCCGGGCGACACGGTAAGTCTGCGGCGCATCCTCAACACCCCGCGCCGCGGCATCGGCGACCGCGCCGAGGCGTGCGTCGCCGTGTACGCCGAAGGCGCCGGCGCTACGTTCGCCGACGCGCTTCGCGCCGCGACTGAGGGCAAGGTCGCGATGCTCAACTCTCGCTCAGAGAAGGCGATCGCGGGTTTCGTCGACCTGCTCGATGAGTTGCGTGGACGCCTCGATGACGAACTCGGTGACGTCGTCGAGGCGGTACTTGACCGCACCGGCTACCGCACCGAGTTGGAGTCCTCCAACGATCCGCAGGACCTGGCCAGGCTGGACAACCTCAATGAATTAGTCAGCGTCGCTCACGAATTCAGTATCGACCGGGCTAATGCCGCAGCGCTGGAAACCGAACTCGATACCGAAGATGAGGATGTCGCGCAGACCGGCATACTGGCCGAATTCCTGGAAAGGGTGTCGCTGGTCGCCGACTCCGACGACATTCCCGAGAACGATTCCGGTGTGGTCACGCTGATGACCCTGCACACCGCCAAGGGCCTCGAGTTCCCGGTCGTGTTCGTCACCGGCTGGGAGGACGGCATGTTCCCCCATATGCGCTCACTCGGCGATCCGGTGGAACTCAGTGAGGAGCGCCGACTGGCCTACGTCGGCATCACCCGGGCACGTCAGCGGCTCTATCTCAGCCGGGCCAAGGTGCGATCCTCGTGGGGGCAGCCGATGCTCAACCCCGAGTCGCGCTTCCTGCGCGAGATTCCCGAGGATCTCATCGACTGGCGTCGCACGGACCCGGGTCCCGGTCCGGGCCAGTCGTTCAGTGCACCTGTCGCCGGCCGGTTCGGCCCGTCGCGCCCGGCACCGACGAGTGCGGGCAAGCGCCCGCTTCTGGTGTTGGCGCAGGGTGATCGGGTCAACCACGACAAGTACGGTCTCGGACGCGTCGAAGAGGTGTCCGGTGCTGGGGAATCGGCGATGTCGCTGATCGACTTCGGCAGTGCCGGCCGGGTGAAGCTGATGCATAACCACGCACCGTTGCAGAAGCTGTGAGCGTGCGGGCCCCGACGGCGCCGGGCCGCTAGCCGGTGTACGGGCCGACGGAAACGCCCCGGGTCGCGAGCCACGCAACCGGATCGGTGGCGTTGGTGCCCCCGAGCAGAACTGAGAAGTGCAGGTGCGGTCCCGTGGAATTACCCCGGGTACCGATGGTGGCTATCTGGTCGCCGGCGAACACCTGCTGGCCGACCTGAACGGTCCAGGTGTTGACGTGGCCGTAGCGCGTCACGGTGCCATCGGAGTGACGGATCAGTACCCAGGCGCCGTAGCCGGAATTGGTGGGCCCTGCCTCCTTGACGATGCCATCGGAGGCGGCGTAGATCGGTGTACCGATCGGACCGGCCAGGTCGACTCCGTCATGCAGTGCGCCCCAGCGGTAACCGAAGCCGGACGTGAAGAGGCCGCGGGTGGGAAGGACGAACAATGGGCGCTGCAAGCGGGCTTCCCGGACGGAGCGCTCGGTGGCATAGGCGACGCCTTTGGCCAGTTCCTCGGCGTGCACTGCCGCGTCGGCCACCGGCGTGACCGCGATCAACTGCACGCCGCGCAATTCAGCGCCCGGCATGCCTTCCATCGGCACGCGATCCGAGGCCAGCACCGTGCGGGTGGCGGGGACGATTTCCTGCGGAGCGGTCATAGTGGTGTAGGCGGCCGCGGCGGTCGCGCCGACAGCCATTGCCGCGATGAGCACGCGCCCCCGTGCGGCACTCGTCGGCTGCCGGCGATGCTGCGGCGTGCGCGGCAGGACGTCGGTGTCCTCGGTATTGGAGAACCGGGGACGCTCGGCACGTGGGATGGCTGCGCCGGGCGAGACGTCCGTCTCCGGCGCGTCCACGACCGTGAGGTTCGTGGAGTCCGGGGCTGCAACCGACCTAAGCTGAGTCAAAACCAAGTCCTCTAGTTCGTGACCAAAGCGTTATCTGAATCTCGAACGGTAACCAAATTGAGACCAAAGTGGCAAGCCATCCGTAATCAACCCGTACTTTTGTGACTTGAATCACGCTGGCCGACCGGGCGGTATTAGTTGGGGTGGGTGGGTCGTACGGGCTGCTGGACTGTAGATACAGTTCCTCCCGAAGCGCTTCGTCACACGACCCGACAGACAGTGGAGCCGATGGACCTTTTCGAGTACCAAGCCAAGGAGCTGTACACCAAACACCACGTACCCACCACCCCGGGACGGGTCACCGAATCGGCCGAGGGCGCCAAGGCCATCGCCGAGGAGATCGGCCGGCCGGTGATGGTCAAAGCCCAGGTCAAAGCTGGCGGGCGCGGTAAGGCCGGTGGCGTGAAGTACGCAGCCACACCGGAGGACGCCTACACCCACGCCACGAACATCCTGGGCCTGGATATCAAGGGGCACATCGTGAAGAAGCTGCTGGTCGCCGAGGCCAGCGATATCGCCGAGGAGTACTACCTGTCCTTTCTGCTGGACCGGGCCAACCGCACCTACCTCGCGATGTGCTCGGTCGAGGGCGGCATCGAGATCGAGGAAGTTGCCGCCACCAAGCCGGAACGGCTTGCGAAGGTGCCTGTCAACGCGGTCAAGGGAGTCGACCTGGCGTTCGCCCGCTCGATCGCCGAGCAGGGCCACCTGCCGGCCGAGGTGCTCGACGCCGCGGCGGTGACCATCGCCAAGCTCTGGGAGGTGTTCGTCGCCGAGGACGCCACCCTGGTCGAGGTCAACCCACTGGTGCGCACACCCGACGATCAGATCCTGGCGCTGGACGGCAAGGTCACCCTGGACGGCAACGCCGATTTCCGGCACCCGGATCACGCCGCCTTCGAGGATGCCGACTCCACCGATCCGTTGGAGCTGAAGGCGAAACAGAACGACCTGAACTACGTCAAACTCGACGGACAGGTCGGCGTGATCGGCAACGGTGCCGGTCTGGTGATGTCGACCCTGGACGTGGTCGCGTATGCCGGAGAGAAGCACGGCGGCGTCAAGCCGGCCAACTTCCTCGACATCGGCGGCGGAGCATCGGCCGAGGTGATGGCCGCGGGCTTGGACGTCATCCTCGGCGACAAACAGGTCAGGAGCGTGTTCGTCAATGTCTTCGGCGGAATCACCGCCTGCGACGCGGTGGCCAACGGAATCGTCAAGGCACTGCAGATGCTCGGTGCCGATGCCAACAAGCCGCTTGTGGTTCGACTCGACGGCAACAACGTCGAGGAGGGCCGACGAATTCTCGCCGAGGCCAACCATCCCCTGGTGACGCTCGCCGCGACCATGGATGAAGGCGCTGATAAAGCCGCAGAGTTCGCCGCCGCTGCCGGAAAGGACGCATAGTCGTGTCGATTTTTCTGAATAAGGACTCCAGGGTCATCGTCCAGGGCATCACCGGCGGTGAGGCAACCAAGCACACCGCGCTGATGCTGAAGGCCGGCACCCTGGTGGTCGGCGGCGTCAATGCCCGCAAGGCC
>Ga0114964_10002055_pt1 | contig 14252 bp, 9 predicted proteins | sample C_131016_MF_Meta_FD_92638 | JGI IMG/M metagenome (GOLD analysis project Ga0114964, IMG submission 92638) | Freshwater microbial communities from Lake Croche, Canada to study carbon cycling - C_131016_MF_MetaG | ecosystem: Environmental > Aquatic > Freshwater > Lake | place: Lake Croche, Canada... | reverse complement strand
CTTCGCAATGGCTGAAAGCCTTGATGGTCGAACCATCGCCGATCCTGACCCCGACATCGAACACGCAATGCGGCTCGATCAATACATCTCGGCCGAGCACGGTATCATAGCTGAGTGTGACGCTGTCAGGATCAATCATAGTCACGCCCGACACCATGGCCCTATCGCGCAGTCGCCGCTGCATCACCTGTTCGGCTTGCGAGAGTTGCAGTCGGTCATTCACACCCATCACATCCTGCTGGTCCGCCACGGCATAGCTGACTAACAGACCGCGATCGGCGGCTATGGCCACGCAATCGGTCAGGTAGAATTCCTGTTGCGCATTGTGGTTGGTGACGGCATCGAGAATGGCGAGAGCCTGCTTGCCGTCAAATGCCATGAGGCCGGCATTGCATAAAGAGACCTGACGCTCGGCCTCGCTGGCATCCTTGTGCTCGCGGATGGCCGACAGGCTGCCGCCCTCAAGCAGAAAGCGGCCATAGCCTGCAGGGTCAGCAGCATGAAAGCCCAAGGCAGCCACAGAAGCTCCCTGATGGATTTTGGCGCGCAAGGATTTAAGGGTACCAGCCTGCACCAGCGGCGTGTCGGCAAAAACGACAAGCACATCATCAAAACCCTCGGCCAGCGTGCTGCTGGCCATCAGGCAGGCATGGGCTGTCCCCAGACGCTCGGTCTGCTCGACAATTACGGCATCGGGGCGCAGCCTTCTGGCTTCGTTGCTGACATCCGCGCGGTCCGGTCCGACCACCACGACAACCTTGTCTGCCCCAGCCTCGGACACGCCATTGAGCACATGGCCGAGCATCGACAGACCGGCAATGCGGTGCAGCACTTTCGGCATGCGCGAGCGCATTCGCGTGCCTTCTCCGGCAGCGAGTATGATCGTCAGGCACCGTCTGGATAAGGAAGCATGCGCAGTCTGCGATAGGCTTGGAGATGGCATGGACGGATTCGCGCTCCTGTAATTCTGTCACATGACTTCAATAGCAAGAGTATTAAGACATTCTCAATGATGCAGGAAGCCTTGAAAATATGGCCAAAATTTAACGATGATTGGCAAGATGTGTCGCTTATTCCCTTAACTGTGATAAATCTTTTAGACTACAAAGATATTTTGAACACATCTCCATAGAATACCGGTTATTGACGAATGCCCATGCATCCCGAGTTAAACAGCAATACGTCCCTCGCCCCGACCCGCCGCAGCGTGTTGGGGGGGCTGGCAGGATTGGGTGCGGGACTGGGTGTTTCATTGCCCGGCTCCCTTCAAGCCCAGGAGCAGACACTGTTCCAGCAATCACTGAGCGTTTTGCTTGGAGATGGCCGTAAATTTGCGGCTGCCAATGTGATCGAGCTGGCGCGCGTCCTGTCCAAACGCCCTTATCAGGGTCCTGTGAGCCAACTTCCCGACGTGTTCGCCAATCTGGATGCCGAGGGCTATGCGCAGATCAAGGCACAGCAAAGCACCTTTTTGTGGGAGAAGGAGGGGCGTGGATTTACCATCGAGCCGCTCCATCGCGGTTTTGCCTTTCAGGCCCCCACAGCTCTGCATGTGATCGAGGATGGCCTGATCCGCCGCATCGCCTATGAGCGAGACCGGTTCGATTTCGGCAAGCTGAACGTGCCTGAAACCCTTCCCAATCTGGGTTTTTCCGGATTCCGGATCTTCGGTGACGCGCAGGACGGGCCGATGCGGGAAGTTGCGATTTTCCAAGGTGCCACCTTTTACCGTTCTGCGGCCCGCAACCAGACGATGGGTGCAACAGCGCGCGGCTTGATCATGAAGCTGGGCGACCAGAAGGGCGAGGAATTTCCGGCCTTCCGCGCCTTCTGGCTGGAAAAGCCAAGCCCCGCATCCCATACGATTATCATCCATGCCTTGCTGGACTCCGAGAGCGTCACAGGGGCCTACCGGTTCACCATCAAAAGCGGTGAAGTCACCATCATCGATACGGAAATGACCCTGATCCCGCGTGTCCCTGTCGATAATTATGGGATCGCCGGCATGACAGCGACCTATTATTTCGGTCCCAATTCCCGCCGCAATATCGATGATGTACGTGCTGCCGCCTATGAATCCAGCGGCTTGCAGATCAAGAACGGCAATGAGGAATGGGTCTGGCGCCCGCTCAACAACCCACAAGCCTTGCAGATCTCGGTGTTTGTCGACCCCTCGCCGCGCGGTTTCGGTCTGTTGCAGCGCGACAGGGATTTCGCGACATTTCTGGATGACGAGCAGGCTTTTGAAAAACGCCCGACCATCTGGAACGAACCGATTGGTGAATGGTCGGCAGGGTCGGTGCAATTGACGGAAATTCCGTCAGATAATGATGTGAATGACAATATCGTGGCCTATTGGCGTCCCAAACAGCCTCTTTTGCCTGATCAGGAACTGTCCTTTGTCTATCGCCAGTTCTGGTGCTGGCAACCGCCCGAACGACCTCCTCTGGCCATCGTGACAGGCACACGCATTGGCAAAGCTAGCGGCAAGAAGAAGCGATTTGTCGTCGATTTCAGCGATGACCGTTTCAAACTGGCCGACGAATTGTCCGCTTTCAAGCCGGCGCTTTCCAGTTCGATCGGCACGCTGAGCCGCGTCAAAGTCACTTTCCATCCCGAGCGCCGTTTGTGTCGCATCAGTTTCGATCTGGATCCGGGCAATGATACGATGTCGGAATTGCGTTTGTTGCTGACCAAAGGCGACAAACCGGCTTCCGAAACCTGGCTCTATCGCTGGACAGCGTGAGAACACACATGACCCAACCACCTGTCGCGTCAGACACAACCGCCAGCATGTCAAAGCCGGCCCTACCACCGGAAACCCCGTTGCCGATGCCTTCGCAGGCGCTTTCGCGTTTCGATAGCAACCAGCGGCGCACTCCAGTGGCGTGGCACGCCAAACCGGTCCTGAGCCGGATTTTCGTCTTCGGTGGCGGATTGATGCTGACGGGTTATGGCGCCTATGAAATGTACAAGGTGGTGTCTGTCTCTTCCGTGACCATCTTGCAGTGGTTGCTGGTGGTACTGTTCACCATCAATTTCTCCTGGATTGCGCTGGCTTTTTCCTCCTCTGTTTTGGGGTTCAGTGCCTTGCTGGGCAAAGCCAAGCCCCACGTGACCCCAACCAGCCTGAAAGACAAAACCGCACTGGTCATGCCCGTCTACAACGAGGCACCCTCGCGGATTTTCGCGGCTTTGCAGGCGATGATCGAGGAGATCGAAAGCACGGGCCTGCTTGATCATTTTGATGTGTTCGTGCTGTCGGATACCACAGACCCCGATATCTGGGTGGCTGAGGAACGGACCTTTTTGGCCATGCGGACCCGCTTGCCGCAGGTCAACATCTATTATCGGCATCGCCCCAAAAATATCGGCCGCAAATCCGGCAATATCGAGGATTTCGTCACCCGCTGGGGTGGTGGCTACGAGCATATGCTGGTGCTCGATGCCGACAGCGTGATGACGGGGCATTGCATTACCGCGCTGACGGCCGCGATGGAAGCCGATCCTGATTCTGGCATTATCCAGAGCCTGCCGCTGGTGACCAACCGCAACACGCTGTTCGCCCGGCTCCAGCAGTTTGCCGCACGTATTTACGGCCCGGTGATTGCCACGGGCCTTGCCATCTGGTCAGGACGCGAGGGTAATTATTGGGGACATAACGCGATCATCCGCGTCAAAGCCTTTGCCGATCATGCCGGCCTGCCGACTTTGTCGGGAAAACCGCCCTTTGGCGGCCATATTCTCAGCCATGATTTTGTCGAAGCCGCCCTGATCCGCCGCGCGGGTTGGTCCGTCTATATGCTGCCGCAATTGACGGGCAGTTACGAGGAAAGCCCGCCATCCTTGATTGACCTGTCTGTACGCGACCGGCGCTGGTGTCAGGGCAATTTGCAACATTTACGCGTGATTGGCGCCAAGGGCCTGACATGGTCGACCCGCCAGCATTTTGCCACAGGGATCATGGCCTATCTCGCCTCGCCATTCTGGCTGGCGCAATTATTGGTCGGCATGGTGCTGGTGCTGCAGACCTATTGGGTCAGGCCTGAATATTTCACCCAGCAATTCTCGCTGTTTCCCGCCTGGCCACGCTTTGATGCCCAACGCGCCTTGAATCTTTTCGAACTGACCATGGCGATCCTGCTGGCCCCCAAATTGTTCGGACTGATCCTGTCGCTGATCCGTCCGGCTGAACGCAGGGCTTGTGGGGGTGGCTTCGCTTTGATCATCTCGACATTGATCGAGGTGCTGATTTCCGCACTGGTCGCCCCGATCATGATGGTGATCCAGTCGGGTGCGGTCACCCAAATCCTGCTGGGTCGCGATACGGGCTGGAACCCGCAACGGCGCGACGACGGCTCGATCCCGATGGCTTCCGTCTTCAAACGCCATCGCTGGCATGTTGTGATGGGGCTGGTTGCCGGTGTGACCGCCTATATGATCTCTCCCTCGCTATTCGGCTGGATGTCTCCAACCATCATCGGACTGGTGCTGTCGGTGCCGCTGTCTGCAGCGTCTTCCAGTCTGGGGCTGGGGCTGGCCTTGAAGCGCATGAACCTGCTGCTCACCCCCGAGGAAGTCACTGTTCCTCCCGTGATCCTGCGCGCCAATACGCTCATGAAGGACTATCAACACACCAATTTCGATACGGCCGACGCGCTGGAAGCCCTCTGGGTCGATAAGGCGCTGCAACAGGCCCATATCGACATGCTGCCGCTGGTTCCGCGCCGTCACCGTGGCGATATTGATTCGGATCGGGCGATTGCCGAGGCCAAACTGGCAGATGCCGAAATTCTTTCTGATGCCATCAATTGGCTGCGTCCGAAGGAGAGAAGCCTTGTTTTAAGCGACCGGGCACTGATTCACCTGGTGACTTCGCTGCCACAAAGTCGTAATGAATCGACATCTTCTTGATATCTGCACTTGACCATCAGGCTTATGCAGATTACGCAAGGCCCGGCTTCGGGAGCTCGTAGCTCAGCTGGTAGAGCAACGGACTTTTAATCTGTAGGTCGAGGGTTCGAGTCCCTCCGAGCTCACCACTTCTTTTATGGAGGTCGTGATGGCCCCGAATGCCCCATCGTCTGATGCCCTGTCATCCTACAGGCTCCGGCCAAACCCGGACGATCCTGCTCTCACAGAGCGGGTCGCTGGCTTTGACGAGCGCGGGGAGCCAGTCACCCTGTCGGTGACGGTCGAACGGCCGCTGACGCTCTATCTGAATGCCCGCGAGATTGTGACGATGATGACCATCCTCGATCATCCCGCCTATCTGGCTTTGGGTTACCTCCTCAACCAGAACATGCTGCAGGTCGATGACGAGGTAACAGGCATCGATTATGACGATGATCTGGGGGTCGTCGTGGTCCGCACACCTGTGGAGACCGATTTCGAGGACAAGCTCAAAAAGCGCACGCTGACCTCGGGCTGCGCGCAAGGGACCACTTTCGGCGATCTGATGGAATCGCTGGCCCATGTCAGCCTGCCGCAGACCGAACTGAAAACCTCCTGGCTCTATGCGCTGACCCAAAGCATCAACACCACCCCCTCGCTCTATCTGACCGCAGGGGCGATCCATGGCTGTGTGCTCTGCGCTCAGGACAAGCCGCTGGTCTATATGGAAGATGTCGGCCGCCACAATGCGGTTGATAAAATCGCAGGCTGGATGTTCGACCAGAAGGTCACAGGGGCCGACAAGATTTTCTACACCACCGGAAGGTTGACCTCGGAAATGGTGATCAAAACGGTCCGCATGGGCATTCCCGTTCTGGTCTCGCGTTCGGGCTTTACGGCTTGGGGGGTTGCTTTGGCCAAGCAATGCGGTTTGACGCTGATCGGGCGGGCACGCGGCAAGCGCTTTGTGGTGCTGTCGGGGGAAAACCGGATTACCTATGATCAAAATCTGGCTTATGTCGTAGATGAATCCATGAAAAGCCGGCGCAAGGGTGCAGAAGCCGACCATGACTGATTTTGCGACCATGACCAAACCCTTGGGCGTTTTGCTGGCAGGTGGCATGGCCCGCCGCATGGGTGGTGGCGACAAGCCGTTGCGGCTCTTGGCCGGACGGCCGATCCTCGATCATGTGATCGACCGTTTCCAATCGCAATGCTGCATGCTGGTCCTCAATGCCAATGGCGATCCCGGGCGTTTCAGTGCCTATGATATGCCTGTCATTGCCGATACTGTTCCGGACTATGCCGGACCACTGGCGGGTGTGCTGGCAGCGATGGATTATTGCTCGGCCCATCGGCCCGATGTCACCGATATCGTTTCGGTTGCAACCGACAGCCCCTTCTTTCCATCCGATCTGGTTGTGCGCCTGCAACAGGCCCGTGCAGACGGCGGTATGCCTCTGGCCTGCGCGCAATCGGGTGACAGGACGCAACCGCCATTCGGTCTCTGGCCCGTATCGTTGCGTGATGATCTGCGGCAGGCTCTGCTGGTGGAGGGATTGCGCAAGATCGATCTCTGGACGGCCCGACACGGCATAGCTACAGCCATATGGCCGCAGACTCCTTACGATCCGTTTTTCAATGCCAATCGCCCCGATGATCTCGACGACGCCGAACGCATTTATCGCAATCTGGCTTGATCACGCCAGAATGGCTGCATAACTCACAAAAGAGACAGGCTCACCTGCACTGATCAAGGTTGTTTGTTCGGGCAGGATCACAAATCCATCGGTTCCGGTCAGCGAGCTGATCACCCCTGCCCCGTCCTGCGGATGTTTGATAGCCGTATAAACGCCGTCAGCCCCTCCTGAGAGGCTGACACGCACGAATTCGCGCCTTCCCTGCTTCTTGCGATAGTTGAAGCCTGAGCGCACGTTAAACAGGCTTGGCTGCGCGAAGGTCTCTCCCCGCAAGCAGGCGATCAGAGCGCGGACAATCGTTGTCATGGTCACAAACACAGCCACCGGATTACCCGGCAGGCCGACAAACAGGCAATCAGCCAATTGCCCCACCACAATCGGACGCCCCGGCTTGATGCCGACACGCCACAGGTCAAGACGGCCATGATCCCCCAAAGCGGCTTTGATATGGTCTTCCTCGCCGGTCGACACGCCACCCGATGTCAGGATCAGATCATGCTCACGTGAGGCTTTGGCCAGGGCCGTGCCAATGGCTTGCCGCTCATCGGGCAAAATACCCAGATCGGTCACGGCCAGTCCCCAGCGCTCGACAATGCTGGTCAGCATCAAGCGGTTGGCATCATAAATCTGGCCAGCAGCAAGCGGTGCCCCCGGCTCGACCACTTCATTGCCAGTCGAAAACACGGCCACCCTCAACGGACGGCGGACCTGCAGGTGCGACAGGCCGAGAGCGGCGGCCAGGGACAATTCTGCCGGACCCAACACAACTCCCGCTTTGAGCGCAACCGCACCCTGTGACACGTCCTCGCCAGCCAGACGGCAATTCGCTCCCGATTTAAGGCCCTGCGGCAGGCTGACCTTTGCGCCCTCATCGATCAGGCGCACATCTTCCTGCATGAACACCGTATCGTAGCCCTCGGGCATCGGTGCGCCGGTAAAAATACGGATCGCGCCATGGCATCCCGAAGGGCCCTGATAGGCAGCACCCGCCGCCACACGGCCGATCACAGGCAGGACCGTCTCCTGACCGGACGCCAGCATCGAAAAAGCTACGGCATAGCCATCAACCGCCGAATTGGCAAAACCGGGCAAAGGCAGCGGTGCCAACAGAGTATCGGCCAGCACACGCTGTGATGCCTGTCGCAACGGAACAGTATCAACACCGGCCACCACGGGAATATGTTGGGCAAAACGGGCCAGAAGTTCATCGAGCCTCAGCAACTCATCGCCGAATGCGAGATGATCGGGTGTGAGTTGGACCATGGGTTGGGGTTATTTCCGCTCATGCAGCAGCGGCAGCAACTGCTTCAGTTCGATGGCATGTTTCATGACATATTCGCAGACGGTTTCGACATCGTCGTGATCGATCTGCGGAATAGGCAGTTTTTTAATCATCTGGTCACTGACAATAGCCACCACATTCGGATCTTTGGGAAACAGGAAATCCTTGCCGCTTTCATGACGGTGCACTTCGATTTTCGGGTGGTTCCAGCGCTTGAACCCTTCGATCAGCACGAAATCGACCGGCGAGAGCTGGCGCAACAGATCGGGCAGGCCCCATTCCTCTTCCTGTTTGTATTCATGCATCAGTGCAAAGCGTTTGCCGGACGACACCAGAACCTGTTTCGCCCCTGCCTGCCGCAGTTTGAAACTGTCTTTGCCCGGCACATCCACATCGAATGTATGATGGGCATGTTTGATGGTCGATACCGTAAAGCCGCGTGCAAACAGGGATGGCAACAGCAAACGCAACAAATGCGTTTTGCCCGAGTCGCTCCAACCGGCAAAACCGATAACTTTCATTTAACCCTCAAAATCAGAACAGCCCAACATCCCAAACAACTAACACTTGCCCATAGCATGGCATTGCCTGCATAAAGATAGGTATCTTATACACCCATTGTAGCAGATGCCCACAACTGCATGATAAAAAATTCTATTGGCTTAGCGTTCAGAATGTCACAGGCCCTGCATGAGCAAAGACACGAAACCAATCCATCGTCTCGACCTCAAAGGTCTGAAATGCCCCCTGCCAGCATTGAAAACCCGCAAGGCTCTGCTGGCGCTCGGAGCCGGTGAGCAAATCGATGTGATCTGTACCGATCCGTTGGCGAGGATCGACATTCCCCATCTGGTTGCCACACTGGGTGATGAAATGATCACCCAGCATGAAGATGCCGAAACCATCATTTTCAGCATCAGGCGGCAGGCCGCCAAAGCCTGATTTGGCAGTTCAATCAGCCCAGACGCGCCAGAGCCTCGGTCAGTTTGATGCGGCGGCTCCGGCCTTCCTCGAGACGTTCGCGCTGTTCGTCGACCACGTCCTCAGGCGCGCGCGCCATGAAATCGGCATTGGCCAGCTTGCTCTCGATCTTGAGGGCCTCGGAGTCGATTTTCTCGATTTCCTTGCCCAGACGCTGCCGCTCAGCAGGAATGTCGATGATGCCTTCTAGCGGCAAGGCAACAACCTCGCCACGGATCACCAGACCAATCGACTGGGCCGGCGCAACATCGGCCAAGACCACATCCGACACCCGCGCCAGCCGCTTGATCATATCGCTCCAGCGTGCGGCACGGTCCTTGGTCTGGCTGGAGGCTGCCACCAGCACCAGCGGGATTTGTGCCGAACCCGGCACATTGGTTTCGGCGCGTGCCGAACGGATATCGGAAACCAGATCGACCAGCCAGCCGATTTCTGCCTCGGAATCGGCATCGCCCAGACCGCTGACATCAGGCCAGTTCGAAAGCGCCAGTATCGCTTCGCGCTTGGGCCCTTGCGCGCCCAACAGGCCCCATAATTCTTCCGTCAAAAATGGCATGAACGGATGAAGCAAACGGGCAATCTCGTCGATCACATAGGCGATGCACGCACGGGTCTCGTCTTTGGCAGGGCCATCCTCACCGGTCAGAATCGGCTTGGACAATTCGACATACCAGTCACAAAAGCTATTCCAGACAAAGCGATAGGCTGCATTGGCGGCATCGTTGAAACGATAGGCTTCGAGCGCATGGGTCACATCATTGACGGCTTGCGCCAGTTCACCCAAAGCCCACCGGTTGAGCGCGATTTGGCTCGCGCGCGGATCGAAACCCTCAACGCGGGCGCAGTGATTCATCTCGGCAAAGCGGGTGGCGTTCCAGAGCTTTGTTGCAAAATTACGATAGCCTTCAACACGTTGCGTCGACAACTTAATGTCACGCCCCTGCGCGGCCATTGCTGTGAGGGTGAAGCGCAGCGCATCCGCACCATAAGTGTCAACAAGAGCAATCGGGTCGATCACATTGCCCTTGGATTTCGACATTTTCGCGCCTTTTTCATCGCGAACCAGTGCATGGATATAGACGGTGCTGAAGGGAGGCACATCCATGAATTCGATGCCCATCATCATCATGCGGGCCACCCAGAAAAAGATGATGTCGAAGCCGGTCACCAGCACATTGGTGGGATAGTAGCGCTTCACTTCGGGGGTGGCATCGGGCCAGCCCAACGTGGAGAACGGCCAAAGCGCCGAAGAGAACCATGTATCGAGCACATCGGGATCGCGTATCAATTCAATGGGTTTGCCGTAATGGCTCTGCGCCTGTGCCTGCGCCTCGGCCTCGTCATAGCCGACAAACACGTGGCCGTCGGGGCCATACCAGGCCGGGATCTGGTGACCCCACCATAATTGCCGGGAGATGCACCACGGCTCGATATTCTCGAGCCACTGGAAATAGGTCTTTTCCCAGTTCTCGGGCACGAATTTGGTCTCGCCCGTCCGCACCGCTTTCAATGCGGGCTGGGCCAGAGTTTTGGCATCGACATACCATTGGTCGGTCAGCCACGGCTCGATCACGACATTGGACCGGTCGCCATGCGGCACCATCATGGTGGTCGGCTCAATCAGGCTCAACACACCCGCATCAAACAGCGAGGCAAGAATGGCTTTGCGCGCCTCGAAACGGTCCATCCCGTCAAGCGCAAGGGCCGCCTGCGAGGCCTGAGCAAAGGCGGCTTGGCCCTTGATGGCAATCCGCGCCTTGGAATCGAGAATATTGATCTGTTCCAGCGCGTGGCGTTTGCCGACTTCAAAATCGTTGAAATCATGGGCGGGCGTGATCTTGACCGCACCTGTGCCCTTTTCGGGATCGGCATAATCATCGGCCACAATCGGGATCAGACGGCCCACCAGCGGCAACACGGCATGGCGGCCGATCAGCCCTTTCAGGGTTTCATGATCAGGATGGACGGCGACGGCCGTATCACCCAGCAGGGTCTCGGGACGGGTTGTAGCAACACGGATAAAGGTCGCCGGATTTTCCGGATCATAGACCGCGCCGTCCAGCGGATAATCAATGTGGTAGAGTTGACCGGAGGGATCACGGTCCAACTGTTTGTCCAGTATGGCCAGATTCAGCGGCTCTTCCTGATGGCGATCCCATTTGAAATTGCCGCGTTTTTCCACCTGCAACACTTCCAGATCGGAAATGGCGGATTCGAAATGCGGGTCCCAGTTCACCAGCCTTTTGGCGCGATAGATCAGGCCCTTTTTGTGCAATTCCACAAAGACCTTGGTGACCGCGCGCACCATCTGGTCATCGGGAGAACCGTCGCCCATCGTAAAGCGCAGGCGAGACCAGTCGCACGAGGCCCCCAACCGCTTCAACTGGCCGTTGATGGTGCCGCCTGATTCCTCTTTCCACTGCCAAACTTCTTTCAGAAAAGCCTCGCGGCCCATGCTGCGGCGGTCCGGACGGTTTTCGGCAGCCAATTTACGCTCGACCACCATCTGCGTCGCAATGCCGGCATGATCGGTGCCCGGCTGCCACAATACATCACGCCCGCGCATCCGCTCGAACCGGCACAGGATATCCTGCAAGGTGTTGTTGAGCGCGTGGCCCATATGCAAGGAGCCGGTTACATTGGGGGGCGGAATAACGATCGTGTAGGGCTCTGCTCCCTGACGGTCTGCACGCCCTGCCTTGAAGGCCTCCTGCGTGTCCCACAACCTGCTGATGCGGCTTTCCACGCTGGCGGGATCAAAGGTTTTTTCCATCATGATCAGCATATCCTAAGCGGCCTGAAACATCATTGCAGGCATGAGACATCAAGGCCCGTTAAATCGCCGAGGCCGACACATTCGTCAATGGAGGACTTGCGGGATCGGCTAAACAAAGCCGCGTCAAGAGCCGATAATGATCAAACCGGCAGGACAATCAGGACCGCGCGAGCTTGCTCACCCGCTTGATTTCATCGCGCACGGCTTCTTCAACGATCCGTTCGAGATTCTGGTCCATCCAGTCCCGCACCAGCGGTTTCATCAATTCGGCAACAAATTCGTCAAGCCGAGGATAGGCCCCGTTGCTGTTGCCTGTCTTGACGCTCTCGGTCAGGTTCGACAGCGAAGCTGAAAAAGCGTTGGCGGTGCGGTCGGACATCAAGCCCTTGAAGCTATGCTCTGATATAACGTTTTGAACAGGCGCATTCGGTTCAACAGTATCGACCGCCACATCCGTATCAAGCGCAATTGGAGGCTTGACAGCCATGCCAACCGCCTGGATCGGCGCTGGAGATTCAGGAGCTGAAACATCTTCAAGCCGACCAGCAACAGCAGGTACTACCGGTGCGTCTGCAGGCAGCAGATTAGCCTGGATAAATGCAGCCATCATAGTATCAGCAACATGAACCGGTGCAGGGCTCACTGTTGTAAGGGTTTCCATATCTGTTTCGGCCAAAGCCGCAACGGGTTGAAGCGGCTGCGTCGGAGCAGCAATAATTTCGTCACCGACCGCAACGGTCTGGATTTTGACGGTTTCATCCTGCTTTTCCAGTGGAATGATCCCAGCAAAAGGATGATTACTGATTGTATGGCCTGACCCGCTCTCGGTCTGGACTTTCAGAATTGACTGGGGAGGCTCAGGTTGAGCGGACATATTCACTGGCGCTAGCGGAGTACCAATGTTTTCGGGAGTCACGCGCATTTGGTTGTTTTGAACCAGAGCGGGAAAATAATCCGAGAGGAATTCGGCATTGGCCTTTGAAGGCTGGAAATCAGCTTGGTGTGCCACCACCGGCTTGTCAACGACAGGATCGGCAGCAATGGGTTTCGCAACTGGCATGAAAGGATGACGTGTGTCAGACAACTGTGTCTGATGCGCTGAAACATCAACCGAAACAGCCTGAGGCAATTTGGGTTGAGCAGCAGGCATTGATGGATTTGATGAGGTTTGGGACCACGGAAATTCAAAATGTTGGCCGTCGTTCTTCGTGGCCGTCGAGCGGCTCGGATTTTCCATCTCCTCTGAGATAATACGACGGATAGAGGCCAAAACCTCTTCCATCGAAGGCTCATGAGATTTGTTCGATTGCACCGACATTCAAAAGTTCCTCAGAGCGAAACGATATCCCCTTTGGCCAATCTGACAAAGGGGAAAGCAATAGATCTGCTATAACCTCAACTCAAAATCGGTGAAAGCCAAAGCCGTAATTTTTTAGTCCTTTTTGAGCATTAACACAACAAAAGGCTTATTCACCGTCCATAATGGAAATACCGAACCATTTTCCGGAGACATTTTCATAATGGGTCGCAGGATTATACTGCTTCACATTGAGTTTGAGATTATCAATATTCAACTGGCCGGCTGACTGGGCCAGTGTGTAGGAGGAGACCACGCGGTCCCGCTGGGCTGTGACAAGGCTCACCCGCGCCGACAGCAAATCCTGATCGGTCAACAACACATCGAGCGTGGTGCGCTGGCCCACTTTGGCCTCTTCGCGGATCCCGTTCAACGCGATGGTTGCCGCTTCAACCTGTGCATTGGCTGATTGGATGCGTGCCTTGGCGGCTTCAAGCTGGCTCCAGGCTGAGACAACATCGGCGCGGACCTTTTCGCGCGTCGAATCAAGCTCCAGACGACGCTGGCCGATCACTTCCTTAGACTGGCGGATGCTGGCGTAACTCTCGCCACCGTCATAAAGCGGCATGGTCAGGGTGCCGGCAATGGTATTGGTGTTCTGGTTGCGGTTGTTGACAAAACTCACATCATTGCGGAGACCGCTCGAGGCAGAGACAGACAAAGTCGGACCAAGTCCGGCATAGGCCTGACGCAGCTGGTATTCGGCCACTTCGATATTGATCGAGGAGGCTATGATCGATGGATGCGAGGAAATCGCCACCGTCAGAGCCTCATTAAGTGATTTATAGGTCACTTTGGCCAAAGGCCGCGCCGGGCTCATCTGCCGGGGCTCGTCACCGATGATCTGGCGGTATTTGGCGATACTGGTTTTCAGCGTTCCTTCAGCGGTGGCCATATCAGCTTGGGCGGCAGCCAGACGTGCTTCCACTTGCGCCACATCGGTACGGGTGACTTCACCGACCGAGAAACGATCCTGTGTCTGGCGCAACTGCTCGCGCAACACGCCCAGATTGTTGCGGCGCAATTCCAGAACAGACGTGTCACGCATCACATCCATGTAGGAAGTCGCTGCATCAACCAGGGTCTTCTGTTCGACATTGGCCAAAGTCGAGCGAGCGGCAAACACACCACGTTCAGCCGCAGCAATGGTGGCTTCCACCTTGCCTGATGAAAAAAGCGTCTGTGTTAAAACAGCTGAGACACCACGAGGATGCGATTGAAAGTGATTGCCATGTTTTGGCGCGTCTTTTGACCATAATTCAG
>Ga0114964_10002053_pt1 | contig 14270 bp, 14 predicted proteins | sample C_131016_MF_Meta_FD_92638 | JGI IMG/M metagenome (GOLD analysis project Ga0114964, IMG submission 92638) | Freshwater microbial communities from Lake Croche, Canada to study carbon cycling - C_131016_MF_MetaG | ecosystem: Environmental > Aquatic > Freshwater > Lake | place: Lake Croche, Canada... | reverse complement strand
CACAAATTTGCCTGTTCTATCTAGTCTGTCTAGCTATAGCAGGTCTTTTAATAGCGCTTGGTTATTCGTGGTTGATGGTCTGCGTCACGTTTCTCCTTTTTTTTATCGTCCCTATTCAATCGCGAGTTGCGCTATGGGGTGCGCTGCTTTGGATGAGGTTTTGCAGAAGAAAAAAGGAGGGGTGTTTTTTTGGAAACTTTCCGAAATCGCTTGGTTACTCTTCGAAGTGGTGGTCGTTATGTTGGAGGACGGGTGTAACCGCTTACGCCGACCCTACTCACCCAACAGAGGTCGATGAAAACAACGATCCGGAGCATCTCGCCAAATTTGAACATCGTTAAGAGGCGATCACACCGATCTGGGGTAAGCGCATGAAACATTTAATCTACATGACCTTTTGATAGGTATTCTGGAAATCGTCCTGGATGATGTGCGCCTTTCCATTAGCCTTCAACCTAAGTTCCTGCGATAGCACACGTGTGCGATAGCTCCAACCTTTAGGTAACTTCAAGCGCGCCCCTAGTTGATCCAGTTTTTGCAAATTCATATTGGGGTCGACGATCTGGGCGTATGACTGCATGAGATAAACATCGCCCTTCGGATTGATCAACTCATACACTGTCGTCCCTTTGCTGTATACAAAAACTGTGCTGCGCTGAACGTTAATCTCTTCGTATGGCTTATCGCCCGTATTGATTTGCCAGAGCTTCAGATTCAACGTGGCAAGCTGACGCATCTGAATACCACCAAAATCTACGACCTTGCCCGATACCGTGTCACCGCCACCTTCTGCTTGATTCATAACCCAATAGCGTGGTCCATTGAGCTTCACTTGTATTGCGTCTAATTGCTTGGATAGATTGTCTGATTTCAGTTGACTCCATAGCACTGCTGGGCAGTCATTGAGGGTAATGGTGTTATACACCTCGACGTTAAACGAGACACCATCGCGAAACACTGGAATCACTTCGCAGTAACGCACATCGTTCATATCCGCCGGGGTGGGCAGTGATTGAGTCGCTTTCACGGATGGAACCCTTGCGACCGTGGCGTTACTGGCACAGCCCAGCAATACCACTGTTATCAGGGATAAGCCAATCGAATTGATGCGTGTAGTGTTCATGTTAGTGCCTTTACTTGGGTCTCGCGTGTAATATTTCGTGTAATTGAAAGAAAACTGTAATTTACAGTTTCACCAGCAATTTACTAGATTTTGCACTCAGCGCTTTCAACGAGCACGCGAAAAGTTAGAGGCTGGGCGCGGGGCTCAAACCAGTTGGGGCGAAAGTTCGACTCCATAAAAAGTATGGGTTTCGCTTTCTCTGCTGCGATCCTATTCAAAATCCGGGGTTTGGCTCTGACTAATTCCACCAACTTTACCTAAACAAGGTTGCACCCCGAAGCTATGTGAATTCAATACCAAGTGGAATAACTTACCAACGTGGTGCAACCCTGACTTTTGCAGGCAGCTCATTTGGGATCACGGGCAACATTAACAGTTGAATAAATGTCAACGCCGCCGCCGCACCCAAATACCCACGTTTGATCCAACTCAATGCGCCGCCTTTGGCCTTGGCCAGCATCGCGCTACTTCCTATTTTGTACATTCGGTTTAGGCCGGCTCGATAAGCAGGGCTATCGGTGTCGAGGGTCAGTGGAAAAGTCTGCTTGGAGATTTCAGATGTGATTCGAAACACTTCAAAATCGTATTCACTTGAGTCGAGTCCCATGGCATTGTGAAGCAATGGACGTGTATGGTCTCGCACGAACATGGTGACATAGACGGCATTTAAGAAAAAGCGAATCCACCAGGTGTTCAAGCCGCGCAGAAGATGCGGATTGGCACGAAGAATAAGAGCAAAGGATTCGCCATGCCGAAACTCGTCATTGCACCAGCGCTCAAACCACAAAAAGATGGGGTGAAAGCGCAATTCTGGATGTTTTTCCAACTGCCTGAAGATGCTGATGTAGCGGGCATAGCCAATTTTTTCAGACAAATACACTGCATACAAAATGTACTTTGGCTTGAAGTAGGTGTAGGCCTTCTTTTTCTTCAAAGCAACAAGATCCACAGCCAGTCCGAAATCCTTGAGAGACTGGTTGATAAAGCTGGCATGTCTGGCTTCGTCACGGGTCAGGTAGGCCATCAGTTGCTTGATATCGGGGTTGTTGACTCGCTTGCGAATCTCGTTGTAGAGCACACAGCCAGAATATTCACTGGTAACGGATGTCACAAGAAAGTCAAGAAACTCCTGTTGGAGTGCAGGCTCCAGGATCCGGATCTGATCCGTGAAATCTGCTGTCCTCTGAAAATGATCATGGTTGTTATCACCCTCATACTCTTTCATCATCACATCCCATTCTGCTCGAACTGGCGTCACGTCAATCCGGTCCATGGCGTTGTAGTCAGTGGTGTAAAAGCGTGGGCTGAGAATCGTACTGGCTTCAGCCTTGTGATTGGCATCATCCACTGTTTCGATTTTGACGATCAAACCTTCGAAACTGTCCAATTTGGCCTGTGAAGAACTGGTCATGCAACGCTCCTGCTGGTGTGAATGAGGAGTATCGTAATTAGAGACAAAGCCGTCAGGTGAGGTCTGTGAACAACTTCTGATCTACATCAAATCAGACAGGGTTGGCCTGCTCGCCTTGAAGTATGACGAATTCAAAAATGCCGGTTGTCGAGCCCATGTGTAGTTCATGGCGTGTCGGTCTATTCACTTGAAGCAATTCAAATCTATCTCTACAAAGCGTTGCATCAAAATAATAAATAAGTCACAGAACCTCTGATTAACAGAAAACTAGGTTGCTGAAATACCCTTATAAATCAATGATTTATAAGGGTAAAAATGGACCGTGTAATAAATCGTGTAATACCTAATTTTGTTGCATTATGTAACAAACTGGTTTTTTGCCTCATTTTCACTCAGCCCAAAGTGAAAAATCAAGTGGGCTGGAGTGATTTCACTTTGGGTCGCCAGCACGAGCGATCAAAGCACTGAATTAAATTCTTCGGCGGCAGTTAGGTCGGCTGTAAGTAACATGATTTACTCCAAATTTATGTTGATTGTGCGCACAAAATTCCGACCGCGCCGATCGCACCGATACACAGATTCACTTGTAACGCAATATGCCTATCTATAAATATCACTACGATTGCCTACCCGCAACACAAGCACTGTCATGCGCTCATCTTGAATGCTTACGATGATCCTGAAATCACCGACTCTGTATTTCCAGAACTCGCCAAGGGTCGAACCTTTTAGCGCTTGGCCGACGCTACGGGGATCTTTCCGACTCAGGACTCGATCTTTCAGGAATTCAATCAGCCTTCGGGCAACCTGGCGATCTAACTTTGCAAGTTCTTTTTTGGCAGATTCATCAAATTCAATTTGCCAAGCCAAGTTCTGCCTCCACTAAAGTCAGGCTGAACGTCTTGCTCTTGCCATTGCGGACCTTTGCTAGGCGTTTTTCAGCAAGGTACAGGTCTTCCAGGTCCGCCAAATGCTCAACGATGGCCTCTCTAGCGTAGAAGCTCTTGGTTCGCCCTGTTGATTTGGCGAGCTTTTCCAGTCTGATTTCAATCTCTTCCGGTAATCTAAGGGCGAGCATGGTGCCTCCAGTAATTTGCTATACAGGTATAGCATACACCCAATCTAAGAAAAGGGTGCTTTTTCCAAAAATCCACGCGCTCTGAATCACTCGGTGCTGCTGAAGTCCTTGTCGAATTAGTGGCTTTGATGGAGCGAACCGGGAATTCCTGTTTGGCGCTACCTGGTTGATCTTGCCACTTTTAGGGCTGGTGGAAGTTAGGGAGATTACCCAGAGCGCCTATACGTAGTCTCATGATGGGAATATAGCGAAATTCCGCCTATTTCTATCCTGCTCAGGTTTTACTTAGGTTTACGTAGACTAGGCTCAAAAAGCCCACTGCTTGGGTCAAACGCTGAGCCTCGGGCGGCTTGGAAAGCGCCAATCGCGATCGAAGACGTTAGGTTTATAGGCTAGTATTTGCTGACGCGGTCCAAAATAGACGCTGAGGGCCATTTCCCTGGTGCAAACCATAACCCTATTCGATCTGGAGCAGTCGTGACCCCTTATTTCGAAACCATCGCACCCGTGCACTACGAGGGACCCGAGTCATCCAACGCATTGGCCTTTCAATGGTATGACGCCGATCGTATGGTTGCTGGCAAGTCCATGCGACAACACTTGCGGTTTGCGGTTTGCTATTGGCATAGCTTTAGCTGGAACGGCTCGGACCCCTTTGGTGGGGACACTTTCTTGCGGCCATGGCACTATATGAACGACCCCATAAAAGCGGCCATGTACAAAGCGGATGCCGCTTTCGATTTTTTTGCCAAACTAGGAGCGCCGTTTTATTGTTTTCATGACCGTGACGTAGCACCTGAGGGCGCAACACCCCAAGAGAGCGTCAACGCTTTGCGCAGCATGGTGGACGTATTGGCAGCAAAGCAAGAAGTCACCGGCGTCCGCTTGTTATGGGGAACGGCCAATTTGTTCAGCCACCGGCGTTTTATGTCAGGCGCAGCCACCAACCCTGATCCGGAAATCTTCGCTCTAGCCGCTTTGCAAGTGAAAGAGGCCATGGATGCAACCCACAAGCTCGGCGGTGCCAACTATGTGTTGTGGGGCGGGCGCGAAGGCTATGAAACCTTGCTCAATACCCGCGTGGGTCAAGAGCTGGACCAGCTGGGGCGCTTTATGCAAATGGTGGTGGAGTACAAACACAAAATTGGATTCAAGGGAAGCTTGCTGATTGAACCCAAACCACGTGAACCCACCAAGCACCAATACGACTTTGATACTGCCAGCGTCTACGGATTTTTATCCCGCTACGGACTCGAAAAAGAATTCAAAGTCAACATAGAAGCCAATCACGCAACACTGGCAGGACATAGTTTCGAACACGAGCTGGCTATGGCTAGCGCGCTGGGCCTATTCGGCTCGATTGACATGAACCGAGGCGATATGCAGTGCGCATGGGATACGGATCAGTTCCCCAACAACATCCCTGAGATTGCCTTAGCAATGTACATGGTGTTGCAGGCCGGGGGCTTTACTACCGGCGGCATCAATTTCGATGCCAAAGTACGGCGCCAGTCCATCGATCCGCAAGACCTGTTTCACGGCCACATTGGCGCGATGGATGTTTGTGCGCGAGGCCTGTTAATTGCTGAAAAAATGCTGCGTGAGGGGCGGCATACCGACTTTTTGGCAGACCGTTATGGTGCTTGGCGATCGTCCATGGGCGAGGAAATCCTGCAAGGCCATTCCTCACTTGAAGCCCTGGCGACACAGGTATTGCATACCAACCGCGACCAGCTACCAGTGTCAGGTCGCCAAGAATATGTAGAGAATATGATCAACCGCTACTGCTAATGCAGCAGGGCCGAATTTAAACCTCAAATTTTCAAGGAGACACCATGAAAACCATCAAAGGACCGGCTATTTTTCTGGCCCAGTTTGCGGGGGATACCGCACCCTTCAATTCGCTCGATTCGATTGCCGCATGGGCAGCGGGTCTGGGCTACAAAGGCGTACAGATTCCAAGTTGGGACGCGCGCCTGTTCGACCTCAAGAAAGCTGCGCAGAGTAAAACGTATTGCCAAGAAGTACAAGGTATTTTGGCCAGTCACGGATTGGAAATCACCGAACTCTCGACGCATTTACAGGGGCAATTGGTGGCCGTGCATCCGGCTTATGACGTGGGCTTCGATGGCTTTGCTGCGCCCGAGGTGCGGGGCAATCCGGCGCTTAGGCAGAAGTGGGCGGTCAAGCAGATGATGCTGGCGGCCAAGGCCTCGGCTAATTTGGGGCTGACGGCACATGTGACCTTTTCCGGCGCGCTGGCATGGCCGTATTTGTATTCCTGGCCGCCGCGCCCGGCCGGGTTGATCGAGACCGCGTTTGACGAACTGGCCAAGCGCTGGATGCCGATATTGGATGCCTTTGACCATGCGGGCGTGGACGTGTGCTACGAGGTGCACCCGGGTGAGGACTTGCACGATGGCGTTAGCTACGAGATGTTTTTAGACCGCGTGCACGGCCACAAACGCGCCTGCCTGCTCTACGACCCCAGCCACTTTGTGTTGCAGCAGCTCAATTACTTGGAATACATCGACCACTACCACGAGCGCATCAAGATCTTCCACGTCAAAGACGCCGAGTTCAACCCTAGCGGCAAGCAGGGCGTCTACGGCGGCTTTCAGCCCTGGTTACAGCGGGCCGGGCGTTTCCGTTCGCTCGGTGACGGGCAAGTGGACTTCAAAGGCATTTTCAGCAAGCTCGCCGGATATGACTACGACGGCTGGGCGGTTCTGGAGTGGGAGTGCTGCATTAAGCACCCTGAAGACGGCGCGCGCGAGGGTGCGGTGTTTATTCGCGACCACATCATCCGCGTGGCCGATCGCTCCTTCGATGACTTTGCCGGCAGCGCAGTGGACACTAAGGCCAACCGAAAAATGTTGGGCATCAAGTAAAAACGGGAGGCGTTTATGGCCATCGAAGCAAGTAACAGCAAGGGCGTGCCCCGGCGTATCCGGCTAGGCATGGTGGGCGGTGGGCAAGGTGCCTTTATCGGCGCCGTACACCGTATCGCCGCACGCATGGACGACCGTTATGAACTGGTGGCTGGCGCCCTGTCGGCCAACCCCGAGCGCGCCCGCAACAGCGCCGCCGAGTTACATATCGCGCCCGAGCGCGCCTACAGTGACTTTCGCGCTATGGCACAGGCTGAAAGTCAGCGGCCCGACGGGATCGACGCGGTAGCCATTGTCACTCCCAACCACTTGCACGCACCGATTGCGCTGGCTTTTCTGGAAGCGGGCATCCATGTGATTTGCGACAAGCCGCTGAGCTCCAGCCTGTCCGATGCGCAAGCCCTGGTCATAGCGGTTCGCGCTAGCAATTGTTTGTTCGCACTCACCCATAACTACAGTGGCTACCCCATGGTGCGCCAAGCCCGCGCCATGGTGGCGGCGGGTGAGCTCGGTGATATCCGCCTGGTGCATGCGGAATACGTGCAAGATTGGTTAAGCTCCCCGCTCGAAGCAAGCGGCCAAAAACAAGCCGCATGGCGGGTAGACCCAGCGCAAGCAGGTGCGGGCGGTTCGCTAGGCGACATCGGCACCCACGCCGAACATCTAGCGCGCTTTATAAGCGGCCAACAAGTGCAAGAAGTCTGCGCCGATTTGTCCACATTTGTAGATGGCCGCAAGCTGGACGACAACGCCCATGTGCTAATGCGCTATGGCAATGGCGCGCGCGGCATGCTGTGGTCCAGCCAGGTCGCGCCAGGCAATGAAAACGGTTTGAAAGTGCGCGTGTATGGCACCAAGGCTGGCCTGGAATTCCGCCAGGAACACCCCAACCAGCTATGGTTTACGTCCCTGGGCGGCGCACCGCAGTTGGTGACCCGCGCTGGCGCTACCGCCGGGCCCGCAGCGGCGCATGCCAGCCGCATTCCCGCTGGTCACCCGGAAGGTTATTTGGAGGCTTTTGCGCAGCTTTATACCGACTTTGCGGAGCAATTGCATGCGCGCTGGGAGCAGCGTGCGCCCCATCCGCTGGCCTGCCAGGTACCCACCGTGGAAGATGGTTTGCGCGGCATCCAGTTTATTGAGGCGGTGGTGGCCTCCAGCCGTGCGGGCGGACGCTGGACTGCAGTGGCTTAATCGACTGTCTGCGCGCGGATTTACCTACCCCAGCGCAGAGCAGCGGTGTGCACCGGCGCATCCCACAGCTCTAACAATTCCGGCGTAACGGCGGTAACTGTGATCGAGCAACCGGCCATTTCCAAAGAAGTCACGTAAGAGCCGGTGAGGTGACGGACCACGCGAATGCCATGCCGGTCCAATACTTTGCGCGCTGCATTCACCATCAGGTACAACTCCACCAAAGGCGTGCCACCAAAACCATTGACCAACAGAATGACTTCCTGGCCCGATTGCAGGGCCAAGTCTTTGAGCACCGCGCCGGTCAACTCTTCTGCGATGGCGTCGGCACTGGCCAGCGGTACGCGGCGACGCCCCGGCTCGCCGTGTATGCCCACCCCCACTTCCATCTCGTTCATACCGATTTGGAAAGTAGGTTTGCCCGCTGCGGGCACGGTGCAGGAAGTCAATGCCACGCCCATGGATGCGGTGGCCTTGTTGACCGCGTCGCCCAGCGCTTTGAGATCGGCGAGTTTGTCACCACGCTCGGCAGCGGCACCCAAAATTTTCTCTACGATCAGCGTACCGGCGACGCCACGGCGGCCCGTGGTGTAGGTTGAATCTTCCACTGCCACGTCGTCATTGACCACCACCACCGCGTTTTCTTGGTCGAGCATTTCCGAGGCCATCTGGAAATTCATCATGTCGCCGGAGTAGTTCTTGACAATAAAAAGGACGCCGGCACCACCATCCACGGCCTGTGCCGCATTCATCATTTGGTTAGGCGTAGGCGAGGTGAATATCTGCCCAGGACACGCAGCATCGAGCATGCCGTAGCCGACAAAACCTGCATGTAGGGGCTCGTGCCCGGCACCACCGCCGGAGATCAACGCGACTTTGCCAGGCTTGGTGCGCTTGCGGCGCACATATTCATGTTCAGCGCCAAGTGCGACGATGTCGGCATGCGCGGCAGCAAAGCCGTCCAGCGATTCGGTAAGCACGTTGTCGACGTTGTTCATCAGGTTTTTCATGGTGCGCCTCTGCGTTAAAAATGGAGGTGTTGGAGTTTTCAGGCTGCTTCTAGGCTATCGCAGACGGAACCAATAATCAATGCCATGGAACGTGAGCCAGGATCGATGTGACCTTTGGCACGCTCGCCCAAAAAAGAAGAACGCCCTCGGGCCGCATCCATGTCCGCAGTGGCCCGGGCGCTGTCAAACGCACATTGGCGCACGCGTGCAATCAAATCGGGACCGCCAGCGGCTAGTACTTTTTGCACGGGGTCCAGCACATCCAGTAATGTTTTTTGCCCCACCTCTGCCTTGCCCAAACGCGTCAGCGCCTCAATACTGGCACGTAGGGCTAAGGCGAAATCCGCAGCACCAGGCGTAGGCGGCAACTCCTTGCCCAAGGTCATCAGCAGCGTTCCAAATACGGGGCCGGAGGAGCCGCCGATCATGGCCACACAGGTCTTACCCATAGTTTTGAGCGATTCGTGCAGGCCCTTTCCTTCCATCTCAGCCAACTTGGCCTGTATCGCTTGGGCGCCACGCTTCATATTCAATCCATGGTCCCCATCACCGATCGCCTGGTCTAAGGCGGTAAGTTCTTCAAGATGATCCACCAGCGTCTGGGTGGCATTTTGGATAAGCGCAGTCAAAGACATAGTCAATTTTCTCTTGAGTCAATCGTTTATTCAGCTACGTACACGCAGCCCTTCTGAGTCAAACCACAGGCTTTTGATCATTTGGATACCAAGCTCCTGTCCGGTATGTGCCAGCTGCTCGGGCGGCGCTGAAACAATCAGTTCCTCACCGCTGGCATGCAAACGCAGGTGTACCAAATACTGGTCACTGAGCCGTTCAATACGTTGCACCTGACCACGTAATGTGGCGCTAGCCGCGTCGGTAATTTGCAAATGTTCCGAGCGCAAACCTACGGTGTGTACGCTTGCCGGGATAGGCGCCTCTCCGATTGCAGAGCGCGGCAGTAAGTTGATGCGCGGTGAACCCAGGCGACTGGCCACCGCAACACTGTGGGGGTCTTCATATACTTGCTGCGGCGTCCCAAGTTGCACCAGATTACCCTGGTCCAGCACGCCAATGCGGTTGGCTAAGGTAAGCGCCTCCACCTGGTCATGCGTCACATACAGCATCGTGGCGCCTGTATCTTCCTGAATGCGTTTGAGCTCTAAGCGCAAGTCATTACGCAACTTCGCGTCCAAGGAGGACAGTGGCTCGTCCATCAAGTAAACCGCCGGGTTACGCACCAAAGCGCGGCCGATAGCTACCCTTTGCATCTGGCCACCAGAAAGCTTGGTGGCAGGGTTTTGTAGCTTATCTTCCATGCGTAACATGCGGGCAACTTCGAGCACCTTGGTTTTGACTTCAGCCTCACTAATTTTGCGCAACGGCGAGCGCAAGGGAAAAGCCAAGTTGTCGTAGACACTGAGGTGCGGGTAGAGCGAGTACTGCTGAAATACAAAGGTCACGTCACGCAGTGCGGGTGCTAGATTCGTAACGTCGCGCCCCCCTATGCTGACACTGCCACTGTCGGGCGACTCTAGACCCGCCACAAGACGCAACGTGGTGGTCTTTCCCGCGCCGCTGGGGCCTAGTAGGACTACCAGTTCGCCACTGGCGATGTCCAGCTGCAAGTCGCGCACCGCCGTTTGCAGTCCAAAGCGCTTACTCACCTGGGAAATTGAAAGATCAGCCATGCGCGGCTCCGATACGTGCAGCGCCAGCCAGTGGCAAGTCGTCACGGGCGCTTCGGATCGCCCGACCGCTGGATTGGTCAAACAATGTGATTTGTGCACTGTCAAAAGCCAAGCCAGTCTGGTCTCCCCGACTGGCTCGCGTCTTCACGTCTATCTTGGCGCGCACTACGCTGTCCACTGCGGTCTTGAGCGTAACGATTTGGCAATTGCCCAAGTATTCCACTCCCATCACCTCGGCGCGCAGCGGTGCATCGTCATCCAATCGCACATGTTCTGGGCGTACGCCATAGAGCAGTGCACTTGCACCGACTTCCTCTTGAACAGCAGGCATGTCCAAAGTTGCACCACCCACGGAAAGTTGCGTCGCACCGCGGGCCAAGGATGCATGCGTTGGAATAAAGTTCATGGAGGGCGACCCCATGAAGTCCGCCACAAAGACACTGACTGGGCGCTCGTAAATTTCCTGCGGCACGCCGAGCTGCTCAATCACCCCCTGGTTCATGATGGCGATCTTATCGGCCATGGCCATGGCCTCACGCTGGTCGTGGGTCACGTATACCGTGGTGGCACCCAGTCGGTCGTGCAAGGCACGCAGTTCCAGACACATTAGCTCGCGGAACTCGGCATCCAAGGCGCCCAGCGGCTCGTCCATCATGAATGCTAGGGGTTGTCGCACGATGGCCCGGCCCAGCGCGACCCGTTGACGGTCTCCACTGGTCAAGCCAGAAACCGAATGCTTTAGCAAATGCGAAATGTGCAAGGTCGCTGCAGCCTGGGCCACGCGCTCCTCCACTTGGGCACGCGGCATGCCTTGGGAGACCAAGGGAAAGGCAATATTTTGGCGGACAGACATATGCGGGTACAGCGCAAACATTTGAAATACAAATGCAATGTCGCGTCCCGACGCACGTTTAAATGTGACATCTTCATTGCCAAGAAATATCTGGCCCTCCGTGGGTAACTCCAGACCAGCAATCATGCGCAGGGTGGTAGTTTTACCGCAGCCCGAAGGGCCCAGCAAGCAAAAAAATTCGCCGTCGTTGACGACGAAACTAGAGTCTTTGACGGCGACAAAGTCGCCAAAGGCTTTACGCAATTGTTGAACCCGGATTTCAGCCATGCTTTACTCAGGGAACTTGGAAACGACCATGAACATCACCGTGCCGCCCAACATAGTGAGGAAGGACCAGGTGTATAAAAATAGCGCGAAAGGCTGCAGGAGCATAAACAGCCCGAGACCAATAACACCGCAGGCTACCAACTCCATGGTGTTGCGGCGCAACCAGCGCGGCCACTGGTTGCTTGGCGCAGCGGGTTCAGAAGATACGGGTTCGTTTTGAGCCATGCTGATATTTCTCCCCTATTTGCGCACTGCGCCAAACGTGATGCCGCGCAGCAGATGCTTGCGCAAGAGTACGGTGAAGACCAGTATCGGCACCAGGAATAGCGTTGTGCCGGCCGCAACGGCGGGCCAGTCCATTCCGCCTTCACCGATGATGATGGGAATAAATGGCGGTGCAGTTTGGGCCTCGCCCGAGGTGAGTAGAACAGCGAATGCGTATTCGTTCCAGGCGAAGATCAGGCAAAAAATAGCCGTTGCCACGATGCCGGTCACCGCTTGCGGCAAGACCACTTTACGAAAGGCCTGCAAGCGGGTGTAGCCGTCCACCATCGCCGCCTCTTCGTATTCGCGCGGGATTTCATCGATAAAGCCTTTGAGTAGCCAAACCGATAGCGACACATTGACCGCGCTATACAACAAAATCATGCCTAGGCGGGTGTCGGACAAACCCAATTCGCGGTACATCAGATAGATGGGAATCGCCACGGCAATCGGCGGCATCATGCGGGTGGACAAGATGAAGAACAGTAAGTCGTCTTTCAAGGGTACTTTAAAGCGCGAAAACGCATAGGCTGCCATGACGCCAAAACCCACCGACAAGAGTGTCGATCCAAACGCGATGATGAGCGAGTTCGCAAAGCGCGGCGCGTAGTTGGAAGGGCCGGCCACGGCCATGTGTTGGTCGCGGGCAATTTGCTCGCAGCGGCCTTGCGCCGGAGGCAGGCCAGCCAAGTATTCGTCGGTCTGGCGCGAGCGCGTGGTAAACAAATTGCAATAGCCCTCGACGGACGGGCTGAAGACAATTTTGGGCGGATAGCTGATGGAATCGGCCGGAGTTTTGAAGCCCGTCATGATGATCCACACCAGCGGGATCATGGTGACCAAGGCGTAGAACACCACCACCACGCCAGCAAACCATTGGCTGGCTGATGAAGGGTCGACCACCGAATGAGCGGTGCTGATACCTTTGCGCATGCGGTGTTCCTAGCGATTTTTGATGTGGTTGAGGGCTTTGACGTAGATGTTGGCCAGTCCAAAGACTGCGACAAACAAAATAATGGCAAAGGCCGAGGAATAACCGGTGCGCCATTTTTCAAATGCCTCGCGCTTGAGTGTGATCGAGGCGACTTCCGTGGTGGAGCCCGGCCCGCCCGAGGTCAGCAGGTTCACCATATCAAACATCTTGAAGTTCTCTATGCCACGAAACAAAACTGCCAGCATGATGAACGGTAAGACCATGGGCAAGGTAATGGACCAAAACTGCCGCCACTTGGAAGCACGGTCCACTTCAGCGGCTTCGTAGATGTAATCGGGAATAGAACGCAGGCCCGCCAGGCAGATCAGCATGACGTAGGGCGTCCACATCCAGACGTCCACGATGACGATGGCCCAAGGTGCAAGCGGTACTTCGCCAAGCATCGAAAACGAAGAAGGCGAGGCACCGCTTATGAAGGAAGCGATGACATTGAACAAGCCGGTTTGAGGCTGGTACAGAAAGGCCCAGAAGTTACCTACCACCGCAGGCGACAACATCATAGGAATCAAAATCAAGGTGGTCCAAAAACCGTGGCCGCGAAATTTGCGGTCGATCAGGTAGGCCAGGGCAAACCCAATCAGGGTTTGCAGTAGTATGGTCCAAAACACGAAATGCGCGGTCGTTTGCATGGCGGCCCATACATCAGGGTCCGTCAGGACCGACACATAGTTATCAATGCCGACATCTAAGATTGAGGCATTAGGGCGGTTGGCGCGGAAATTGGTAAAGGAAAGTTTGACGGTCCAAATCAAGGGAAAGATATTGATCGCCAACAGCAGCAGCATGGTCGGGCCGATGAAAATCCAGGCAATCGAGCGATCTGACAAGCCGCGCATGCGCTGAGCCAGCGGTGCGGGAGTGGCACGAGCCAAACGGTCAGCCAGTGGATTCGTTGAGTACATAGGGGCTTGCAGTCGGTGGGCCGGGTGGGGTATTTGCGCCGGTGAGGGGTACCTGCTCTTCACGCGACAGCGAAGAGCAGGCACACGTTTTTACTGAAGGGGCAGATTATTTGATCTTGCCGTCTTCTTTGAACACTTTCTTCCAGTCAGCTACCAGGCCATCCAGTGCTTCCTTGGCGGTGCCTTTGTCGGCCACCACAAAGTCATGGACGCGCTTTTGTTCAGCCAGCAGCAACTGCGCGTAGGACGGATCAGCCCAGAAGTCGACCACCTGGTTCATAGACTCCTGGAATGCCGCCGCGTACGGCGCACTCTTCAGATAGCCAGCGTCTTTGAGCACCGCGTTATGTGCCGAAGAGCCGCCGATAGCCTGCCATTTTTTCTGCACATCAGGATTGGCGAACCACTTGATGTACTGCAGCGCTTCGTTGCGGTTGGGCGAGTAAGACACCACCGAGATGCCCTGGCCGCCGAGTTGCACGCCCTTGGCTTTATCCGACGGATTCACAAAGTATCCAATCTTTGCGCCACCGACTTGCGGATCTTTGTCCAGGCCCGGGAAGAAGGCAAACCAGTTCATCATCATGGCCACTTG
>Ga0114964_10002052_pt1 | contig 14270 bp, 15 predicted proteins | sample C_131016_MF_Meta_FD_92638 | JGI IMG/M metagenome (GOLD analysis project Ga0114964, IMG submission 92638) | Freshwater microbial communities from Lake Croche, Canada to study carbon cycling - C_131016_MF_MetaG | ecosystem: Environmental > Aquatic > Freshwater > Lake | place: Lake Croche, Canada... | reverse complement strand
CATCAGGAACTCGTAGATGCTCTCGACTCCATACTTGTAATAGGGACCGATGAAGGTGAAGGCGATCACCACGCGCGCAATAACCGTGCCGATCGCCAGTTGACCGTAGAAAAAGGCACGCGTCTTATATCCCTCCGCCGGTGTGCCAAGGAAGGTTGCGGCACTGGTTTCAGCGGCCACAATTGAGGCCAGTACCGCCCACCAAGGAATTGAGCGACCCCCGAGCGCGAACTCCTTGAGACTTGTATTTCCTCGACCCGCCCGAAGACCGATACCGATGATCGCTCCGAAGTAGATCAGGATAACGACCGCGTCGATAAGGAATGATGCGGGCATGCGAGCCATGCTGCAGGAGGAGTTGGCCGACGCAAAAGCTGTAAGATGCGAGGGGATCACCAGGCCGAGGTCCCTAGGAATCAGGCGCCTTTCGGGCGAAGCTGCTTCACCAGGATCTTGGAGTTTCGGCCGCTTCCCTCATACCGGAGACGTCGTTCCTCGGGCAGGATGACTGGATCGGTCTCGGTGTAGCCACCCTTCTGCTGAAGATAATTCATCGCACGGGTCGAGAGTGCATAGATCCGCTCAACGCCCTTTTCTTTGGCTAGGTTTTCTACAAAGGCCATCAATTTTTTCCCGAATCCCTTGTTTTCATGAGACTTGCTGACATACAGACAGGCCATCTCCGCAAGAGAGTTCTCCTTGTCCACATGAAGAGCCACGCAAGCGATCGGAGTCCGGTCGATTTCCAGAATCCAGTAATCCTCGATCCGCGAAAGGATATCGGCCCGAGTCCTACGAGAGATCTCCTCATCCTCGACCGACTGACGGATGAGCGACATGACGGCCCGGACATCCTTTTTGAAGATGCGTCTGATCTGCTGGTACTCATTGGAGTAGATCATCGTTCCCGATCCCTCGTGACTGAAGATCTCGGTCAGTAAGGCCTCGTTGATCCTGCCGTCGAGCAAGTGTGTCCTCGGGACACCACCACGGCAGGCGCGCGCGGCACATTCGATTTTGGAAATGAGTCCCGAGGGGCCATTAGCAGCCTTTAGTTTCTTGATCAGCTCCTCAGACTCGTCGATGGAAAGCTGTCTTGGTAAAGGATTGGTTCCTCCCACCACCTCGTCCTCCCCAAGAAAGATGATCTTGGCAGCATGGAGTGCTTCCGCCACTTCCAGCGCAATGCCATCGGAATTCACCCTGTAGGTTCGACCCTCACCGTCAAAGCCCAGCGGAGGGATGACGGGAATGATCCCTTCCTTGAGGAGAAGTTCAAGGGCATGGTTGTCGATTCTCTCTACCCGTCCCGTAAAGAGCTGGTCTGTGCCCCCGAGAATGCCGGCTGGATGAGCGATGATCGCATTGGCATAGGCAGCTCGTAGGTCGACCGCCGAAAGCCCTTCCATGATCCCGTTGGTCAATCTGATGGCCGCATCGATCGCAATCTCCAGAGTGGAGTCATTGGTGATGCCGGTGCCATCACTGTTGGTAACGGGAACACCGCGTTTTTTTGCAAGCTCTTCGATCTGGTAGCTTGCCCCGTGGACAAGGACCACCCGAACGCTGAGAGAGCGTAGCACGGCAAGGTCGAGAAGGATGTTCGGAAAGTTGTCCGAAGCCACCACGGCCCCGTCGACGGCGATCACGAAAATCCTCTCCCGGAAGCGGGGTACATACTGGAGGATTTCTCTAAGATCGGAAACGTTCACTGAATTGGGAATGGTGAGGTTTCGCCTCCCGATGGTGCAATCAATTTATGTTGCCGCCCAGGGTTTCGGACTGAGTGGGCGTTTCCAGTTCCCTCTCAAGAGCGACCGCCACGCTCTCGGGTTCGGCAAGCGGTGCCAGGGCGCCAAGAGCTGTCACCTCAACGATGGAAAACCGCATCACAAGTGGGCGCAGGTCATTGATCGCCGCCGAGGAATCCTTATCCGATCGGTTGGCTAGAAGCACTGAGACAGGTGACGCTAGGTTGCGAAGTCCTGTGCGCAGGCTCCGCCAATAGGCTTTCGACGATTGGGCCAGGAAGGCATGTTCCGCGCCATATTGTTGGGCAGTCGAGGTGATGACGCTGACCGACTCCTCGAATCCGGGACCCTCCGCGACGAATCCCGAGCGTAGCAACCAGGCCCTAAGGAAGGAATCGGTGGAGAGTTGGTAGCGGTAGACAAGACGCGCCATTCTCGGGAACCAGCCGAGACGGTGCCATCCCCGCGAGGGATTGGCCTTCCCCAGTGCCACGTCTGGCATCCAGAGAATGAGTTTTACGGTTTTCTCCGGATGGCGAGCGGCAAAAAGCAGGGCGATGTTCGCGCTTAATCCCGAGGCGATGATCACGGACGCCTGACCAGGGACGGTGGCATCCAGAAATTCTGCGATCGAGCGGACCTGTTCCTCCGCCGTCGGCGAAGGTGAGGGGCGCTGCGATTCTCCGAAGCCGATCATATCGGGAACAAGCACCCTCCACGTCTCGGCGAAGCGGGGGTAGATCTTCGACCACTCGAAGGAAGAGGCGCCGGGGAAGACGCCGTGCAGAAAGAGGAGAGGCTGTCCTGGAAACTGGCTGTCGGCGGTATGGTAGACGATCTCACCGGCCGAGGTTTCGGCTACGCGGGTTGCGAAGACCGCCGGTGAGATGGCATCCGGTATGATACTGCGCAGGGTATTGCGCCAACCGTATCGCACGGCCAGTGCGACGGCGCCGAGGAGGCCTGCTCCCAATCCCACGCCGAGAGCCTTCCGACGACTTGGCTGGTTTTGGGATTCCTCGTTCATGCCGGGACCTCTTATTTCCCAGGTTCGGGGACGAAGCGCACGATACCGCTTCCCTTGGTGACCTGGCCGATGATTTTTCCCCCGAGTTTCTTCGCAATGGAGGAGCCCTCCTTGCCGGGAACGACAAGCACCATTCCAATACCCATATTGAAGACTTGATACATCTCGAGCAGATCGACGTTTCCACCACGCCCGATGATTCCGAAAATCGCCGGCACTTTCCAGGAATGGGGATTGATCACCGCGTCGCACCCCTTGGGAAGGATGCGAGGGAGGTTGTCGATCAGTCCGCCGCCGGTGATGTGTGCCGCGGCATGGAGCGGTTTGCCCTTCATCTTGTGAATCTTCTCGAAGGCCGGCAGGTAGCTGCGGTGGACCTTGAGAAGTTCGGCGCCGACGGTCGTGCCAAGTCCGGCTGGGCGGTCGCTGAGTTTGAGCCCGAGAAGATCTAGGAGAACCTTCCGGGCCAGCGAGTATCCGTTGGTGTGAAGGCCGTTGGAGGAGAGTCCGATGAGGGCATCTCCCACCTTCACCCGACTCCCGTCAAGCAGGTCCTTCCGGTCAACAATACCGGTAATGGAGCCTGCCAGATCATATTCCCCCTCGCTGTAAAGCCCGGGCATCTGTGCTGTCTCACCACCGATTAGAGCGCAGCCCGCTTCCTTGCAGGCACGGGAGAGGCCAGTGATGATTTCCTTGAGCACACGGGGGTCGAGCTTGGCGGCCGCAATGTAATCGAGGAAGAAAAGGGGACGAGCACCCGTCACGGCGATGTCGTTGACGCAGTGGTTCACAAGATCGGCCCCGATCGTGTCGTGCTTGTCCGTGGCAAAGGCGATTTTGAGTTTCGTGCCGACACCATCGACGCTTGCGACCAGGACGGGATCCTTGATCCCGCGTTTCTTGAAATCGGGACGGAAGAGGCCTCCGAAGCCGCCGATACCTCCCAGTACCTCGGCCCCGTGCGTGGGGCGAACGAGGTCCCCAATGCCGGACTTGAGCCGGTTGCCGAGCGCCACATCAACTCCCGCGCGCGCATAGGAACTCTTGGCGGGTTTCGAGGATTTCGCTTTTACCGCAGGTCCGGAGGCCTTCTTTTTGGAGGGTTTTAGGGCTTTGGAGGCTTTTTTCTTAGTGGTCATAACAAAGGTTTTGGAAGGTTGTTACAAATCAGGATCTGGCAGTGATGAGTGTAGGCTGGGAGCTTTGGTCAGTCAGGAGTTGAGCGCTGTCCTTGCGTCGTTCCATGATCAGCTTGTCGAAGGCCGCGTCGAAGGGTACGGGATATTCTCCAGTGAAGCATGCCATGCAGAAGGAGTTTTTCTCCAGACCGGTTGCCCGGACCATCCCGTCGACGTCGAGGTAGCCGATGCTGTCGGCTCCCAGATAGTCGCAGATTTCCTGATGCGTGTGCTGGTTGGCGATGAGCTTCTCCGGATCGGGAAAGTCGATTCCGTAGTAGCAGGCGTGGCGGTGAGGGGGACAACTGATGCGGAGGTGAACCTCCTTGGCTCCAGCCTCACGGAGATTCACCACGCGGGCCTTAGCCGTGGTGCCACGGACGACCGAATCATCGACGACGACGACGCGCTTTCCCTTCACCGCATCGCCGATGAGGTTGAGCTTCACACGGACATTGAAATCCCTGATGAGCTGGGTGGGCTGGATGAAGGTGCGGCCGATGTAGTGATTGCGGACGAAGGCAGGGTCGTAGGGAATCCCCAGTTCCTCGGCGAAACCGAGCGCCGCATAGATTCCCGAATCCGGTACCGGAATGACGACATCGGCCTCGACAGGGTGGAGGCGTGCAAGTTCCCTACCCATATTCACACGGGCCTTGCTCACCGTCACCCCGCGCAGGCGGCTGTCGGGACGGGCGAAGTAGACATACTCGAAGATGCAGAAGGCTTCCCGAGCAGGAACGAAGGGAAATTCGGAGTGAAGACCCTGATCATTGATCACCACGACTTCTCCCGGTTCGAGATCGCGGATGAACGCGGCGCCGATCAAGTCGAAGGCGCAGGTCTCGGAGGAGAGCACCCACGCATCACCGAGCTTTCCGAGCGAAAGGGGGCGCAGGCCGTTGGGATCACGTACGCCGATGATCTCGTTCTCCCCCATGACGACAATGGAAAATGCTCCTTCAAGGCGACGCAGTGACCCGATCGGTCCTCCCATCGTGTGATCCGGCTGGGCAAGGAGATGGAGGACAATCTCGCTGTCGACCGTCGTCTGGAAAATGGAGCCGCGGTTTTCAAGCTCATCGCGAAGTGCCGCCGCATTGACGAGGTTTCCGTTATGGGCCACAGCGATCTGACCCCGTGCTGTGTCGACGCCCAGAGGCTGAGAGTTCAGGAGCGTGCTCGATCCGGTAGTGGAATAGCGGACATGGCCGATGGCCCGGGTCCCTTTGAGCGACTCGAGGCTCTCCGGATCAAAGACCTGGGAGACAAGGCCCATTCCTTTATGAAGGCAGAATACTTTTCCATCGCCGTTGCTCGAGGCGATGCCGGCGCTTTCCTGACCGCGATGTTGAAGGGCAAAGAGTCCGTAGTAGGTTAGCAGTGGGGCGTCCTTGTGACCGAAGACGGCGAAGACGCCGCATTCATGTTTGGGACGATGGGACTCGGACAAGGGAGGCGTGGTTTGGAAGTTCAACAGGATGGTTCGGTCAGGTGGAGGACTGGAAGCAACAAACTTTTCATCTTTTGCCTTTATCATCAAACATGATTTGGAAAATGAATCGGAGGAAACTCTGCGATTGCGATAAATCCGTTGACCTAGGAAGGGTTTTGCCGTTCGCTCTCGCCCTCTCCGATGGCTTTCCGTACGTCCGCGACTTCCTCTCTTCCCAGCCTCCCCATGGTTTTTTCAGCTGATGCGGCTGTTGCAGGGGGTCCGATGATTCGGCGTCATGACTCCTTCTGGAAACGCTTCTCTTGGTCACTGGAATCCGTTTTATCCATTGAGCCCTCTTCTCAGAATGGTGATTTGATCCGCTTGGCCAGACGGGAGGAGGGGGAGGATGTCCTGCAGACAGTTCTTCTTTCTCTGGCAATGGATTCCTCCTGGAACGATTCCTATGCCATGGCGGAGCATTATCTGACCTCCACGGTCGGCAGGCTTTTCAACGAGAGTGAGCCTCTCTGCCTCGTCATTCAGAAAGGGAACAGGCTCATTGCCGCCTCACTTCTGGATCCTGATCCCGACGCAGTGCATCAGCTTGTCAGCGGTCCCATGGTGACCACGGAGTACCGAAACAGGGGTATCGGCTCCCGTCTTCTGCATGCATCCCTTGCGGCGCTTCAGGAACGTGGCCTGACAAGAGCGACCGGGATTACCCGTGACAGGACCGTGGCGGCCCGCCATGTCTATGCGAAGTTCGGATCGGTCTCGGAATCCTTCAGCTTTCAGGGCCTCTTAGATGCTCGCCGTGAAGCAAAGGCTTGAAACCCTGCTCCCGGTCAGTCACTCTCTACAACTCAGTTTTTACCACTGCCTTGTGGTGTAACGGTAGCACAGCAGTTTCTGGATCTGCTTGTCATGGTTCGAATCCATGCGAGGCAGCCACTTTTCAAGTGGCTTATTTTTTTCTGACCGGCTTCGAATAGCTGAGCACCTTCGCGGGAGGAAGGTTTCGATGAACAGTTCTGCTCTTGTGATGACTATTGAAATGATCGAGGGCAACTTTACGGAAGCGCTGACTTCCAGTCATGTACCAGCAGATCGGATACGTGAAGGTCCTGAAGATCCCATCATCATGAAGCGCCTCTCGCGTCGCCGTCAGGATCATTTCTTGAACCGAGTGGGGCATACTGGCGAAGGGCAACCCGGAAAGAATCAACCGCGCTTTCCCTAGACCTTTTTCTTCAAGAAGAGCCTCTACTTCCGCAGCGGAGCCATGATGGAAATGGCGGTCTGGAAAACGTCGGGTCAAATGACCATGGAAATGTGTGTCAAGCTCGATGCCCAGATACTCGGCCCCCTCAGGTAGACGTTCCAGGAGCAGTTCCGTGAAGGCACCTGTTCCGGGGCCGTACTCGACCACGATATCTCCTGGTTCAAACTCGATTCCGTGCAACATCGCCTCTGCGAGGTCGCGGGAACTCGGGAAGACCGCACCGATATTGCTAGGTGCGGAAGCAAACCTGGTGATGAAGGAAATCGCTTCGGCCAGGTTTTCGGTCACCTTCTTCGTCTCTTTGCGATACTGCGCACTGGAAGGGTGCCCTTTTTGGGAATGCTTGCTCATACTTTGGCGATTGGAATGGATGCACAGTATCATGCGCATCCGTGCTTGCACGCCTTTCCATGGCAGTGCTACATACCCCGATGCGCTTCCCACCTGCGCCGGCCCGGCTTTTATTACTTCCGGTATTGTTACTCGTGACGGGTTGTTCTTCCTTGGTTTCATCTTCCTCTCACGTAGTAGCTCTGTACGATCCTGTGCCTCGTTCCATCGAGACCGGCAAGGCCTCCTATTACGGGGGACGATGGATTGGAAGGCTGACAGCCAATGGGGAGCACTACCATTCTGGAGATTGCACAGCTGCTCATAAGCATCTGCCGTTCAACACAATGGTTCGTGTTACCAACCTCAGGAATAACAAGAGCGTCATCGTCCGGATCAATAACCGCGGCCCCTATGCCAAGGGGCGCATCCTCGACCTCAGTGTCGTGGCCGCCAAAAAACTCGATATGATCAGTGACGGGATCATTCCAGTACGGGCCGAGGCGCTCAAGTCGATCGAAGTGATCCGGAAGCCGAATCGGGTTCTGGATCAGGGGAGATAAGGGGTTTCTTCTAAAAAAGATGAAAAGGTGTTGACTTAGATTAAAACATACCATCAAATACAGATATGTTGATCGAAAGAATTTCAAAGCGCTTTCTTTGTTCTTCAGCCCTTGCCTTCCTCGTTTTCATCAGCACGCTAAAGGCAGCGGTTCTTACCGGTTTTGATCCGGTCAGCTTTACTGTGGGGAGCGGTTCGGATGTCTCTTATCTCTTGATCGATGAGTCTACCATCTCATCGGCGCCCCTGCTTTTTGAATATCGCTATACTTTTGCTAGTAATAACCCGATTTCAGGATACGAACTACTGCGGCTGCTTGCCAATGCCACTGATCTGGATTTTACCACAACTTATTATCCATCCTACGGCGAGGCCTTGGAGTCCCTCTCTTACGGACTCTCCAACGCGACCTCTGAATACAGGCCGGATGGTTCCGGAACCTATTGGTCTTATTATCTCAACGGGGGGCTAGATAACGGACTGGCACCAGTGTTGGTGAATCAGTGGAATTATGCCAACTACGGCATGGAGCTAAGAACCCTCTCGCCCGGCTCCTGGGATGCATGGACGATCAGTTTTTATGATGCGGAATACACGACCTTTGATTCCTTTCCCTCAGTCACTCCGACTGCCATTCCGGAACCCAAATCACTCCTCATTGTGTGTATGGGGATCGTTTGTTGCCTAGCATTCCATTTCGGAAAGTATCGGCAAAGCTTTCGATGAAGAGCGAATCCAAGGCCTTCACCCTGACTGAGTTGCTTGTCACGATATCGATCGTGGCAGTGTTGGGGGTCATCCTGATCCCTGCGGCGCAAAGCGTTTTTGCCTCCTCGACTGGGGCCACCAGCGCCCATTCCATCGCGCAGCTCAATGCCGCCGCCCAGTCTTACCTAGCCGAGAACAATATGACCTTCTGGCCTTACAGGGTCAGCACGAACGGTGGCACCCAGTGGTGGTTCGGTTTTGAGTCAACGGCTAGCATGAGTGCGCCGGAAGGGAAACGTTGGCTCGATCTTAATCAAGGCCCGCTTGGCCCATACATTGCGGCATCAGGGGGAATGTTCCTAGACCCTTCGTTTGCGCGTGCAGGGAACACTTTCAAGCCGAAATACGGCTCCACTCATTTCGCCTACGGCTACAATCTTCTTCTTCAGGGAAAGAACCAATTGGCACTCGTGCGCTCCGGAAAGATCCCTGTTTTCGCCACCTGTGCACAGGTGAACACGTTCCAAGCACCCGCCTCGGCAAAAAAGCCCATGGTGGAGGAATTCTACTATTTCAACACCACCGAAAAAACCGTCCACTTCCGTGTGGGGGGGCAGGCGATGGTGGGGTATGCCGACGGATCGGCGGGATATCTTCCGATGATGGCCGGAACGCTTGATTCCCGGATGCCTGGTGCCAATATTGGCAAGCTAGACCCCTCTTTTATCACGCCTCAGTAAATGAAAATTCCTAACACTGCTCCCTTTTCGATGCTTCTCACGCTGATCCTTCTGCTTACAGGGATCTTCTTCCGTGTGATCCGGGTGGATCTGGTTCCGGAGACTTTGCCGAATTTCTCCCCACTCATGGCGGCGGCTCTTTGCGGAGCTGTCTTTATCCCGGGATGGATGGGACTTGTGGTGCCTGTCGTAGGCCTTTTGGTTTCAGATGCCCTGCTCAATGTCCACTATGGAGTGCCCGTGGTCTCCTCCCAGCTTCTCTGGACCTTGCCGGGCTACCTGATCGCCGTCGGGCTTGGCTGGACGATCCGTGAACGCCGCGGTGGTCTTCTGGCGATCCTAGGAGGAACCTTGGTTGCTTCCGTCCTTTTTTATCTGATCACCAATACGGGGAGCTGGCTCGGGCTTGTTGCCTATCCTCGGAACTTCGCGGGCTGGATCCAGTCGCTGACCATCGGTCTGCCCGGCTATCCTCCCACGTGGACATTCTTCCGCAACAGCCTCGTGAGTGATCTCCTCTTCGCGGCTTTCTTTGTTGCCGTGGAGCGTGTGCTTGTCCCCATTAGTACGGAATCCGTCAAAAGCATTCCGGCCTAATGCATTCCAGACTGATGTCATCGCCGCGCAAGCCAGCGGAGCGCAGGACCGATTCTCTGCTGCCAGGAAGTGATCTCTTGGGATCCGCCCGTGTGGCAATGGATTTGGAAGTCTTCCCCGTCCTTCCAGCCCCTGCCGCGCAGGATGGCTCCGAGATCCCGATGGTAAGGCTCATAGCACTCATCCAGACCGATTGTGCCATAGTCGAAATAGATTCGGCTGCCCGCGGGGAGGGACTTCCTTTCCTCCAGATGGAGCAGCATCGGAGAGTGAGGCGGAGGAGCACCCTCCACGCCCTCAAACGAGGTCGAGAGACAGCACGCGGCACCGAAAATTTCTGGATGATCCAGCAGAGCACGAAAAGTATCTACCGCGGCGTGCCCCGTTCCCCCGATCCAACGTGCCGAAGAGGAGTCGAGCAATCGGAAGCAATCAGAGAGAGCATTGATGATCGGGACAATGTCGCCGAGGGTTTCCGACGCAGGTACCTCAGCCACGATCATCTCCGGCAACACCCCTTGCACATGAAGTTCGGGAATCGCTTCCTGGGCCTTCAGTCCCGGGGTCAGCATCAGGAGAATAGCAAACTTCCTGCCAGGAGTCTGATTGTAGGAAGTCGGCAGAAAAACGGAGATTTCTTTTCCTTCTACCATGATTGTTTCAATGGATTCCAGCATCAGCAACCTGTAACATTACCTTGCTCTCTCTCCAATCTGTAATGCCGCCCGTTTGATGACCACCACCCTTCCCAATCACGAATCGGATGCCCTCTTAAGAGAGCTTTTCACCCGCCGGATTGCACTGCTCGACGGCGCGATGGGAACGATGATCCAGCGTCACCCCCTGACTGAAGAAGACTTCCGTGGTAAGCGATTCAAGAATCACGGGCATGACCTGAAGGGAAACAACGATATCCTCTCCATCACACGTCCCGACGTGATCAAAGGGATCCATCGAGGCTACTTCGATGCAGGGAGCGATATTATCGAGACGAACACCTTCAGTACCACGACGGTCTCCCAGGCTGACTACGGGCTGGAAGATGCCGTCAGGGAGATCAATCTTGCTGGGGCCAAGGTGGCTCGCGAAGCCGCTGATGAATTCATGGGCGCGAATCCGGGACGGCGTGTCTTTGTGGCAGGAGCTGTGGGGCCGACAAACCGTACGGCCTCCATGTCACCGGATGTGAACAATCCCGGCTACCGTGCCGTCACCTTCGACAGTCTCGTGATTTCCTACACCGAGCAGGTTGAGGCCTTACTCGATGGTGGAGTCGATCTGCTGCTTCTCGAGACTGTCTTCGATACGCTGAATCTGAAGTCCGCGATTTTTGCCTGTGAAGAAGTCTTTGAAAAACGCGGGATGCGCTGGCCGATCATTCTTTCGGTCACCATTACCGACGCCTCGGGCCGTACGCTCTCGGGTCAGACCGTGGAGGCTTTCTGGAATTCCGTCCGCCATTCCAAGCCCCTAGCAGTAGGAATCAACTGCGCCCTCGGTGCAGCCGAGATGCGTCCCTACATCGAGGAGCTTTCCAACATCGCCGACTGCTACATCAGCTGCTATCCGAACGCCGGCCTGCCGAATGCCTTCGGCGGCTACGATCAGACGGCTGCTGAGATGGCTGCCCTCGTGAGTGACTTTGCCGCCCAGGGATGGATCAATTTACTTGGCGGTTGTTGCGGTTCCACGCCAGAGCATATTGCAGCCATAGCCGAGGCCGTTCGTCTCCATCCTCCCCGCAACCCATGACTCGTACCCCATCCCTACGCCTGAGCGGACTTGAGCCCCTGACCATCGGGAAGGGAAGTTCCTTCATGATGGTCGGCGAGCGGACCAATGTCACCGGCTCGCCCCGGTTCTCGAAGCTGATTATTGCCGGTGATTACGAGGCGGCCCTCTCGGTGGCACGCCAGCAGGTCGAGAGCGGTGCCAATATCCTCGATGTGAACGTCGACGAGGGAATGCTCGACAGCGAGGCGGTGATGGTGACCTTCCTGAACCTGCTTGCCGCGGATCCGGAAATCAGCCGCGTACCGATAATGATCGACAGCTCGAAGTGGTCGGTCCTCGAGAAGGGAGTGAAGTGTCTCCAAGGCAAATGCGTCCTCAATTCGATTAGTCTGAAGGATGGAGAAGAGACCTTCCTAAAGCGGGCCCGTCTGGCCCAGCGCTACGGCGCTGCCGTGATCGTCATGGCCTTCGACGAAGAGGGGCAGGCCGCCACGAAGGATGAGAAGGTCCGCATCTGCACCCGCGCCTACCGTCTGCTCGTGGACAAGATCGGCTTTGATCCCGAAGACATCATCTTCGACCCCAATATCCTCACGGTCGCCACCGGCATCGAGGAGCACAACAACTACGCCGTCGACTTCATCGAGGCTGTCCGGGAGATCAAGGCGACTCTTCCGGGTGCCAAATGCAGCGGCGGCCTGAGTAATATCTCCTTCTCCTTCCGGGGCAATAACCCCGTGCGCGAGGCTATGCACTCGGCCTTCCTCTACCATGCGATCCAGGCCGGTCTCGACATGGCCATTGTGAACGCTGGCATGCTCGAGGTCTACGAGGAGATCAAACCGGAGCTGCTCACGATGGTGGAGGATGTGCTCTTGAACCGTAGGCCCGATGCCACGGAGCGTCTGGTGGATTATGCTGAGGGGCTGAAATCCGTGGGTGGAGATCCCAAGGAACAGAAGGCCGAGCAGGCTTGGCGTTCCGGCACTGTCGAGGAACGTCTTCAGCACGCCCTGATCAAGGGGATCGTTGACTACATCGACGGGGATACCGAGGAGGCGCGCACCAAGTTGGGGCGTCCCCTGCTGGTCATTGAAGGACCACTGATGGACGGGATGCGCGTCGTCGGTGATCTCTTCGGAGCCGGTAAGATGTTCCTACCCCAGGTTGTGAAGAGTGCCCGGGTCATGAAGAAGGCTGTAGCCTATTTGACCCCCTTCATGGAAGCCGAGAAGGCTGCCGCTTCCGATACCAGCGCCGCGGCAAAGATTCTCATGGCTACCGTCAAAGGTGATGTCCACGACATCGGCAAGAACATCGTGGGCGTTGTCCTTGCCTGCAACGGCTACGAGGTCGTCGATCTCGGTGTCATGGTTTCCTGTGACAAGATCCTGGCTGCGGCCAAGGAGCATAAAGTCGACATCATCGGACTGAGTGGCCTTATCACCCCCTCCCTCGACGAGATGGTCCATGTCGCCCGGGAGATGAAGCGTGCCAATTTCGATCTCCCACTACTGATCGGAGGAGCCACCACGAGCCCAGCTCACACAGCGGTAAAAATCGCAGGTGAATACCAGCATCCTGTTGTTCATGTGCTCGATGCCTCCCGCGTGGTCGGCGTCGCGGCGGAACTTCTCTCCGAGGATCGCAAAGAGGCCTATCATCTTCAGGTTGAGGCGAATCACAAGCGACTCCGCGAGGAGCATGCCGGCAAGCGTGCCAAGGGAGAGCTTCTGCCCCTCGAGGTCGCCCGTGAAAACGTGACCCCGATCGACTGGGCAACGGCGGATCTTGCCGTGCCCGAAAAAACAGGTGTGCTGACCTTCGACGAGATCCCGCTGGCCGAGTTGGTGGAGTACTTCGACTGGTCACCCTTCTTTGCCGCATGGGAGATGCGCGGCCGTTATCCCGGCCTGCTTTCGGATCCCGAGATCGGCGAGCAGGCTACCGAACTACATCAGGATGCGTTGAAGGTCCTGGATACTATCGTGAAGGAGAAAAAGTTCTGCGTCCGCGGAGTCTGCGCCTTGTGGCCCGCAAACAGAGTAGGAGATGATGTCGAGCTCTACGCTGACACGCAGCGCTCCTCCGTGATCGGGAAGTTTCACATGCTCCGCCAGCAGAACAAGAAGCCGGCCGGCCAGCCGAACTATTCCCTGGCCGACTTCATTGCCCCGCGTGATTCCGGTCGGATCGACACGATCGGTGGCTTTGCCGTCACTGCCGGCCCTGAGGTTGGAGAGTATGCCGATTCCTTCCAGAATAATCATGACGATTACACCTCCCTGCTTGTGAAGGCGATCGGGGACCGCTTCGCTGAGGCTGCAGCCGAGTGGCTTCACAAGCAGTGCCGAGACCTCTGGGGCTTTGGCAAGACAGAGAACCTGACTAAAGAGGAATTTATCCGGGAGAAGTACCGTGGCATTCGTCCCGCCGCGGGCTACCCAGCCGGGCCCGATCACACCGAGAAATGGGAGCTTTTCCGCCTTCTCGATGCAACCAAGCACACCGGGATCACCCTCACTGAAAGTCTTGCGATGAATCCAGCGAGTTCGGTCTCGGGGTTGTATTTCGCAGCTCCCGAGTCCCGCTACTTCGCGGTCGGCAAGCTAGGGCGCGACCAGATCGAGGATTATGCAAAGAGGAAGGGAATGCCTGTCGCCGAAGCGGAGAGGTGGCTAGGCCCTTACCTGCAATATGATCCGGACTCGGAACTGACTGGCATCTGCCAATAAGGTGGCTTGCGCTTTTGAACGGCACTTTGCTCCCGCAAAGCAGTGTCGCCCTATCGGGTTCCGCTATGGGTCGAATCTTCCGCGCGCCTTCCCAGTCGCTTGGTTCCACATTCAAACCATCCGCAGGAATTTCGAGGGGCTCAGGATCGGAATCCCTTGATAGACATTTAGGGCGAGGGGGTGCT
>Ga0114964_10002050_pt1 | contig 14284 bp, 12 predicted proteins | sample C_131016_MF_Meta_FD_92638 | JGI IMG/M metagenome (GOLD analysis project Ga0114964, IMG submission 92638) | Freshwater microbial communities from Lake Croche, Canada to study carbon cycling - C_131016_MF_MetaG | ecosystem: Environmental > Aquatic > Freshwater > Lake | place: Lake Croche, Canada... | reverse complement strand
TTCGAGCATGCCATCTCTCGGTTGCAAAAAACCGGGGCGCAACTCAGCAGGGCTAAACTCGCGGCACCCGAGAAGCGTGAAGGTGAAGACGAACTTTTCGTTTTGCTCTATGAACTTGTCGAAGGGCTGCGCGACTATTTGGCTACGAGGCCTAACGCTCGAGTTTCGACACTTCAAGACGTCGTCGATTTCAACGTCTTGAATTCGGCTGCCGAGCTTAAGCATTTTGGCCAAGAGTTGTTCGAAAAGGCTCTTGAATTCGAGAGCAGGCGCGCTGAGTACGTGAGCGCGCGAGAGCGAAACCTGCTGTGGGCTGAAAATACCCTGGCAAGTGGGTTGGCAGATGTCGATGTGTTGATGGGCTGCACATTCGGGCCGGCTTGGCAAAGTTCGCTAGAAAACGGTGATTCATACGAGGTGGCAACCTGGATTACGACTGCGCCGGCTATAGCGGGAACCCCGGTCGGCACGGTGCCGATGGGGTTGGTGTCTGGCTTGCCAGTCGGGCTAGGCTTCGTTTCGGCTCGAAACCAAGAGGCCAAGCTGATTACGGCAATGGCCCAGGCCGAAAAAGCGCTCGATTTAGGTGTTCTCAAGCCCACGTTCTTAAAGTAATCAACTTTTCGTATTTGTATCGGCCGTAATTAATCTCTTCTAGGCTCACGCGACATCGATTTCGTCGAATCTTCTTAACCTGGTCCGAATGACGATTTGAGCAATCGGCGAATTGTATAAATTCACTTTTGAAACCTTCGTGGACCGTGGTTATTTTCATTCGAGAAGGAATTAATTCCTGAAGCAACATCCTGACTTGAACGCTAGAAAACTTCAGATTCGAGCCAAACTTGTATTCGGAGTTTTAGTGGGGCTAACGTTAGAAGACGACCTGACAGTGAGAAAAGACAAATGATAAAAAAGATAAAGAGATCAATGAAACTCAGCCTGAGATGGCTGAGATCCTTCTCAATCATGAAAAATGGGGTCAGTTTTATTGAAACACCTTGGCTTTCTGGAAGGATTCTTTTTCAACTCGCGCCCGGCAGTGAGATTAGATTAGGCAGAAATGTAATTCTGAACTCAAAAATGTCAAAGAACACTCTAGAAGCTAGAGGTTCGGTAGTTATAAAGACTATTCAAACTGCAGCAGTAGTGACCATCGGCGATGACACAGGCATCACAAGTTCGACTATCAGCGCGTCGAGCCGAATTGACATTGGAAACAGAGTACTAATCGGTTCTGGTTGCATAATCACAGATTCCGATCATCACTTTGTTGTCATGAAGAGCGGTGATGTTCGCAGAAATATGGGCCTGCCAGAGCCAAGGCAAGAAAATCGAATCGAAATTTGTGACGATGCCTTTATCGGCGCACGGTCCATTATTTTGAAAGGGGTTCGAATTGGAAAAAATGCGGTTGTTGGGGCTGGATCTGTAGTTACAAAAAATGTTGAAGATAACACAGTCGTGGCAGGTAATCCTGCGAAGACAATCGGGTCATCTTTAGACCTCAATTAGCTCATTGACGTTAGATAACCTTTGGGCTCAGACGATGTCTAGATTTGAAGAGTTCTTAATTGAAGCTAAGAGAAAGAACCCCACCTTGGAGGGTGAGGTTCTAGTAGGCCCCGTCGGGATCGAACCGACGACCCACGGATTAAAAGTCCGTTGCTCTAACCAACTGAGCTAGAGGCCCACGTGCTCAAAACACGTTCTTCTAGTCTAACGCAGGAGTCTCTTATTGGTGTGCCTGATGATTATTCAGACAGAAAACCTAATGCTCTGAGGCAAACCAGGGTTGCACTTATGGGCTATTGATGTGGTGCACTTTAACTAGTGGCATCGATGCACTAATCCAATAGTCAATCTGCGTCAACGAAGTGCAGGTGACAAGTCGGATGTCGCATCATTTTCACTTGGTCGAATTTCTTGGTTTGACTTTTGAATTGTCTCCAAAAACTTCAATACTCATAATTTGACGTACTTAGGTAAATCTAAATTTAGTCACCTTTTAAATCTGAAAATGAAGGCTTCATGTGACGAGAAGAACTTGATACTCGACTGCTATTTAGCTCTGAGATGCAATATACCCTTCAAACTGGCAATGAACCTCTCAGCGATCGCAGCATGGCAGCATCATTTGGGTGAAATTGGTCTTTCCACAATAGCCTCGCATCGCCGTTGAGAGGTTCGCCTAGGTCCACATAGTAACCACCGTTGCGCAGAACGGAAGAACGTACCGCAGTTTTGAATTTCAACGCATCCTCCGATTCCGCCTCGAGGCCGAAAAGGGGACCAAATGCGATAATTTTTGAATTCGGGAACCGCACATGAAGTGAGTAATAAAAATCTTCTATCTGCTTTGCCAGCAAGGGACTCCAGTTGTCATTTCTGCCACCTGTCACGAATATGTAGTCAGCTCTGAGGCATGCGTTTTTCTTCAGAGTTAGTAAATAGTTTCCGTAAGGAAATGTCCCACAGGCTGAACTGTATTCACGTTTGCCTGTGCCGTTGCCAAGGTAGCCAGTTCCGCCTTGAGAAAGATTTTCTTCATACAAGCCAAAAGTCCTCGAAACAATTGAAACGAAGGAGTGGGACAAGTCGGTCGACCCAGTACCTGCTCCGAAAGAATCTCCGAACCAAACTGCCACTTTTGGAGTTTGGGGGGAATAGATAGTTGTAGAAGGCGAGAAGGTGACACCGCTTTGAGTAGGCGGTGTGCTAAGTATAAATGACCAGATGTAAAGTGACGCGAGCGAGAGTGCAATTAGGAGGACACCTCTTGCTTTCCTCATAAGTCCATAGTCCCTTCATTTTGTGAACGTCAATGGTAAATGGAGCGCTCAAAGCTCTACCACTATTTGGGCACCTAACCGACAATGACGATGTCCTAGTGAGCGCCATCGGGATCGAAACGGTGACCATGGCCAAAGACTCAGTTGCTCAAACCACCCATACTATTTCTCTAAGTTCATGCCCTAATCCCAATGCTACCTTTATGGTGCTTTCATGCGATTCATCCTGGTGAAAGCTGCTCTAAGGTAAAATAGAGAAACGCACGGTGTGCGTCCATTCAATGCAAAATTAGGGTGTTTTCAGATGCCAAAGCGCGCGCTAATCACAGGGATCACAGGCCAGGATGGCTCTTACTTAGCCGAGCTACTGCTTTCAAAGGGCTATGAAGTGCACGGGTTAATTCGTCGCGCTTCAACGTTCAACACTTCTCGTATTGACCACCTATATGTTGACTCTCACGACCCAGCGGCCAAGCTGTTTCTGCACTATGGTGATTTGAGTGACGGCGCTCGCCTTGTCACTCTTTTGTCTTCAATCAATCCAGATGAGGTTTATAACCTAGCAGCGCAATCGCACGTACGCGTTTCATTCGACGAGCCAGAGCACACTGCCGACACGACCGGCACCGGAACGGTGAGATTGCTCGAGGCCGTGCGTATGGCCGGAATCATGCCTAAGTTTTATCAAGCCAGTTCATCTGAGCTTTATGGGGCGACACCACCACCACAAAACGAAGACACACCGTTTTACCCGAGATCGCCTTACGCAGCCGCAAAGCTGTATTCATATTGGATCACCAAAAATTACCGCGAGGCCTATGGCATGTTTGCCGTAAACGGTATTCTGTTCAACCATGAGTCGCCTAGACGCGGTGAAACATTCGTCACTCGAAAGATAACTCGGGCAGTAGCAAGAATCAAGGCCGGTGCTCAACACGAGCTTTACCTCGGCAACCTTGATGCGGTTCGCGACTGGGGCTATGCGGCTGAATATGTCGAAGGCATGTGGCGCATGCTTCAGGTTGCCGAACCCGAAGACTTTGTTCTGGCAACTGGCGTGGGTTACACAATTCGACAATTCTTAGAAGCCTCTTTCGGGCATGCAGGTCTTGACTGGCAAAAATATGTCAAATTCGACGAACGTTACCTTCGACCAACCGAAGTTGATGCCCTTATTGGTGACGCCTCGAAAGCAAATGACAAACTCGGCTGGAAGCCAACCATCGATGGCCTACAGCTCGCGAAAATAATGGTTGATGCTGACATCGAGGCTTTCGAGAAAGCCGGCACTCCGCACATCGATAAAGTGCAGCTAGAGTCTTGGGGCACAAAGTGAGTGAAGACGGCGTTGATTACCTCCCAGGGCCACTAAATCGTGACGCAACTTTCTATGTTGCCGGCCATCGGGGATTAGTCGGATCAGCCATAGTTAGAAAGCTCGAAGCCGAAGGCTTCACCAATATTGTTGGCAAGACCTCAACTGAACTAGACCTAAAAAATCGTGAAGCTGTCTTTGCTTATATGGCTGAAATCAAGCCTCGGTATTTGGTTTTAGCGGCTGCAAAAGTAGGCGGAATCCTAGCCAACAGCACTTACCCAGTTGAATTCCTTAGTGAAAATCTTCAGATCCAAGTCAACGTCCTCGACGCGGCTCTCGAAAACAATGTTGAGCGAGTTCTGTTCTTGGGATCCTCTTGCATTTACCCAAAATTTGCACAACAACCTATCCGCGAAGACAGCCTACTAACAGGCCATCTTGAGCCTACGAATGATGCCTATGCGATTGCGAAAATTGCTGGCATCTTGCAAATTCAGGCAGTCAGACGCGAATACGGGTTGCCATGGATATCAGCCATGCCAACGAACCTTTATGGTCCAAACGATAACTTCTCGCCAGAAGGATCGCACGTGTTGCCGGCGCTCATCCGACGTTACAGCGAAGCCGTCGCATCAGGCGCTGATTCTGTCACTAACTGGGGCACAGGTAACGTTCGTCGAGAATTTCTTCATTCAGATGACATGGCAGACGCTTGCCTATTTCTATTAGAGAACTACGACGGCCCGTCACATGTGAATGTGGGCACTGGTGTTGATCACACAATCAAAGAGATAGCTCAAATGGTTGCTGAATCAGCCGGATTCAAAGGTGAGACATTATGGGACACGTCCAAGCCAGATGGCACGCCGCAGAAACTTTTAGATGTCGCAGCCTTGTTCTCCTTAGGCTGGAAACCAAGAATTTTCCTAGACGCTGGTATCACTGAAACTATCAATGAATTTGATAGAAGCATCAGTTAAATGTTATTTATGATGAGCGCCACTGAGCTACAGGATGAAAATTGAGATATTTTGCTGGGATCCCCTTTTGCAATCTCAACTTGCATGAGGCGGCGAACCACATAGCAGAGAGCGTTTCTAGAGAGGAAGCTGCTGCCTATCTCCTGGTAAATTCCTATTCAATAGCATCGTCTACACGAATAAAGCGATATCAAATATTGTTACAAACCTCTAGCCTGAATCTTGCTGACGGTTTTCCAATACGGTTGCTAACTAGGTTTTCACGAGAGCCAATCAATCAGGTACGTGGTGCGGACCTATTTCGTGAAGTGCTTTTAGAGAGCCAAAAAAGAGGTCTTGCAAATTTCTTTTTAGGTTCCACTGACGTTGTCCTAGAGCAACTTATCGCTCGAATCCAGAAGCTATATCCAGGCATAAAGATTGCGGGTAAATTCGCTCCATCGTTCCACACACCTAGCTCGGAGGACCTAGTGCTTCAAGACGACCTGGTCAGCGCGTCGGGGGCAGACCTAGTTTGGGTTGCGTTGGGTACACCAAAGCAAGATCTAGAAGCTCGCAGAATCGCGGATAGCACGGGGAAAACGGTGATTGCCGTTGGCGCTGCCTTTGATTTTGTAGCTGGAATCAAGCCCGAATCACCGGTATTCCTGCAAAGGATTGGCGCTGAGTGGCTATTCAGGCTTGCCATAGAGCCAGGGCGACTCTGGAAGCGATATCTTTGGGGCAATCTAGTGTTTATTTTTGAAGCCGTTCGCCCGAGGCGCAAGTCATGAAAAGAGTGGCTGTCATTCATCCTTGGATGCCCGAATACAGGATTAATCTGTTCAGTAATCTTCGGCTAAAACTTTTGGAATCAGGTGTTGAGTTAAATGTTTTTTATGGTGAGCCAGAAATGGATTGGCGGCTCCGGAATGATCAGAGGGAGCTGGATTTTGGCAAACTATTGCCCACAAGGCAAATTCAAATTTTTGGGAGGACGTTATTTCTCAAGAGCTTAAAGCCTTTGGGTAGTCTGAAAGAATACGATCTAATCATTGTTGAACAGGCTGTGCGAAATCTAGAGACTTACCTACTTCTAGCAAAAAGAGCTCCTATCGCTTTTTGGGGTCACGGCAAAACTTATACTCAAGAGTCCATTCCCATGCTTGAGAAACTAAAATCCTGGCTCACAATGAAAGGGTCTTGGTTTTTTTCCTATACAGCTCAAGGCGCAGAAAACGTCATCAGTGATGGTTTTCCAGAAGATCGTGTCACTGTGCTGAATAACACAATTGACACGGCGAGCCTCTCAAAAAATTTGGAGTCTCAAGATTCAGTTAAGGTCCTTGAATATCGCCAAAACGAATTGGCAGGTGCTGAACAGGTAGCGCTATACATCGGTGCTCTGGACAAATCTAAAAAAATACCATTCTTGATTAGATCTTTAGATTTAGTTGCAGCTAAGGAACCTGGGTTCAGGTTACTGATTGCAGGGGATGGCCCGGAGAGGCAAGAAATTTTGCGTGAAATCAGTTCGAGACCTTGGGCGAGATTCTTAGGAACACAGTTCGGTGAACAAAAGGCTTTCTTCCTACGAGTGGCTGACGTCCTCACAATCCCTGGGCGTGCCGGGCTCGTCGTAATAGATGGCTTTTGTGCGGGGTTGCCTATCATCACCACTACTGATCCGCATCACCCTCCGGAATTCGAATACCTTCTCAACGGTACAAATTCCCTAATCACTAGAGAAAGTGAAAGCGAGTATTCAAATGGCGTATTAGAGGCGCTGTTGCGTCCTCTCAACGAGCGGCTCCAAAGTGGCGCTAAGTTGTCCAGCACAAAATACTCAATTGAATCCCTAGTGAGTAATTTCAACTCTGGCGTTATGAAATACTTGAACGAGAATAAGACGAAGTAACCCACCACAATCAATCTAATTCCCGCTGAGTCTTCTATAAATTCTGAACAGGCCAAAAGTCAGCTTCAGTGAACGTTATAGCCTTATTAGCAAGAATCATTGCTCTAGAAGTTCGATTGCACCTACAATTTTGTGCCCCCCGACTCTTAAGACGAGTGGTAGTTTTTAATCGAAAGGTTGAGTTAGGTTCTTCTGGGAACAACTTTGATCTTTTTGCAAATCGTTTTTGAACTCAAAAGATCTACTAATTGGGCGAGGAGATCTAATTGAACCAGTTGAGAGTGCTGTACATACCCAATGAACGGCCGCACTTCTCTCAAGTCTCTTACCGTAGAACCCTCACAAATCTCAGGGATTCAAGGCTAATTGCAGATTTATCAGTTTTTAGTCTGCAACTTAGGATTCTCAATGGAGGAGAACCGGAGGAAGAAATTGAGGCGCTTATTCGCCGCGTGGCGGATTTCAAACCCAATGTGGTGTTGATTCAGAAGCCAGCACTTACAAGTTTGAGGGCTGGTCACTTATCCCGCCTCAGAGCTTGCGCTGAATTTAAGTTGATTTATCACGAAGGTGACCCATACGCTTGGCCACTGCACTCTCTTCCTCGGGCATCTCGTCACGTGGCTAGGTTTGCTGATGTTATCTACACTATGGGCTCGGGGGAATTCGCCAATAACTTCAAGCGACTCGGTGCCAGGGATGTTAGGTACCTTCCATGGGGATTCGCACCTGATTACGTTGGAGAATTTACACCTGCGACTTTGCAAATGAAAACTCATGATGTCGTTGTCATTGCAAACAGGCTCACACCTAGATTCCGTGGATTACCAAATTGGCGAGACAGAATTCATTTCGTCGAGCTGTTACAAAGCCGTTTTGGTGACCGACTTGGACTGTACGGCAAAAATTGGAGTGGACCCGGCGCTCTTGGGCCAGCCGACTTCTACTCACAATCCGAAATTGTTAAGACGGGCTGGATTACAGCGAACTGGGATCATTTTGCTAAAGAGCCCAAATACTTTTCAGATAGGTTACCCATAGCACTGGCCGCTGGATCTGTTCACGCAACAACATACCATCCAGGTTATGAAGACATTTTCCCCGAGCAAACTCGCGATTTTCTTATTTGGGGAAAATCACCCGAAGCACTTGTGGACTTGATTTCACAAAAAATTGAAAACACGACTAAGTCAGATTTTCTAGCGCTGGCCCAACAGGCCAACCTATTTGCGGAATCAAATTTTCGAATAGATCGGCAGGCTGTTAGCATGATCAACTTCGACGGAATCCACATAAACCCTATCGCCGCTGATAGCGCCTGGGACATCAGCGTGGCACCTGTCAGTGAGATATAGTAGGGAGCGCTCTAATCTTGAAAAGTGAACTTCCCGCGAACGCACCCCCCGCACATCACAAATCACTTCGTGGGATGGCTTGGCTTTACGCCGGCCAATTCGCGACAGTAATTTTTCAATTTGCGTATGCCGGATTTACTTCCAGATTAATGCAGGCAAGCGAATTCGGGTCGTATGCTGTTGCCCTTGCGGGCAGTGGCCTAGTATCGCTTTTGGCATCGGGAGGAGCTTCACAGGCCATATCAAGAGCCACGGAATTAACAGCGGTGACCATAAAGTCACTCGCAAGTTTGTGTCTGATGACCGGCTTTGTTGGGTCAATTTTTTTGGTGGCAACATCGCGGTTTTGGGCACTTGTCTGGGGTAACCCCGAATCAGAATTAGTTGAATACTACTTAGCGTTGAGCGTATGTTTGGCCCCTGCAACCTCGCTCTACATCAGCGTTCTAAGAAGACAACTCAAATATAGGGCTATAGCGACCGCGATATTTTTGACTAATTTGGGGGGGATGGCTGTGGGAGGAATATGCGTCTACTTGCTGAGAACTCCAGAATCTTTGACAATTTCGCTCACAATTTCCCAATGTGCTCTGCTTATCACTTTGCTCTGCCTCGTGGGCCGAGCATCTTTAGGATTAAGAAATCCAAAGAGTGCATCGGCTGAAGTTGGGTACAGCCTTTCGATTATCGTCGTGAAACTAGTTGAATATGTGAATGGAAATTTACTTAAATGGGGAGTGAGTCGGTACTTGGGTTCAGGGGAGATTGGCAATTGGAATCGATCTGAGGTCTTGACAACTGTCCCATTTTCCCATTTTCAAAATGCGATTCTCCAAGTAGTTGAACCAGAGTTTCGACATGCCAGACTTAATAAGTCAAAAGCCAAAGAGGCTTGGACAAGTACCTTTCAGTTAGTGATTTGGATTTTCCTTCCTGTAGGCGCTTTAGCTGGGGCAATCTTGCCGACAATAGCTCCACTTCTGATAGGGGCAAGATGGCAACTTGGCGTGGATGTTTTCGTACCCCTCTCTTTTGTTGGCGCTTTCACTGTCTCAATGGCACTGCTAAATAGCGCTGTTCAAAGTCTCGGGAGCTTTGGAAGGATATGGATCTCGCATACCTTTGTGGTGGCAACGCAGTTCTTAGGGATATTGGTGCTAACAAATCAGATGAACCTTGCTTTTGCTCTTCGATGGACTCTAGTTAGCCTAGCTATACAGCACCTGATTCAAATTTGGCAGTGCGTAAGATTAGGTTTACTCGATTTGCGTCGAATGGCCACCGCATACTCTGCTGCAATTGCCTACAGCAGCGCGTTGTCGATAAGCCTTACCTATCTTCTATCCTGCTTAAAAATCAACACCCAAGTCGATTCTTTTGGCACAGCTGTGTCAATAACTTCTAGTTGTGTTTTGCTTGTCATTCCCTTCGTCTTCAAGAGCAAACTGCCATTTCAAAATGCCTTGCGTATCGCAAAGGGCATGATAGCTGGGTAGCAATAATAATTTTTGCTGTCACACTAAATCTGCTAGCAACAGGCCATGCAAAAGTAAAGGCTCATCTAAATTCATTCGTGGGACTGGTACGCTTTCAAGAGTAGATAAGCGAAGAGGTGCTTGATGAGTCAATCACTTGATTTCAAAAATGTTGTGTTTCGAGTGTTAGTCGCTTGCCGCAACAGGTATTCCCTGACTCAAAGTTTGCTTGGGCAAATTTCTGATATCTGCTCAAGGTTTTCGGTTAATTTTGAAATATTCGCTGTTGATGATGGTTCAAGTGATGGAACATCTGAACTCCTGAAGTCAGACCCAATGGTGAAGCGCCTCAATTATGGTGACGGATCATTATTTTGGGCTAAATCGATGGCGATTGCAGAATCGATGGCGCTACACGCAGATCGCAAGGCGGGGTTCGATTATTTTTTCATTTGGATAAACGATGATGTACACCTTTATCCCGAAAGGTTTGTCGCATTACTGACTGAGGCACTAGCCAACAAAGATGAAATTCGAATCGGAGCGATGCAGACTGAAGACGGGCTACATTCGTATGGTGGTTTTAGGCGATCTGGAATGCACCCACTTAGATTAAGTCCAGTCATACCTGGTCTAGCCGATGGCAAATCCATACAAACGTTTAATGGCAATTTGGTAATTTATAGCGAAGAAATTTCCAAGAGAATAGGGCCAATTGACGGCAAATATAGTCACGCGTTGGCGGACATTGACTATGGCTTCAGAGCGACCAAGCAAGGTATCAGAATTGTTTCAAGCAATGTTTATGTTGGGAGATGCAATCTCAACGACCCACATAGGTTCGCCACAAGAAGAGAAGCGTGGAAGGCTTTTATAGGCCCGAAAGGCGGTGGCAATTTCAAATCTTTAAAGAGAATACTGATGAAAAGAACTAAGTTTTGGGCACCGTTCCTATTTGTGACCTATTTCCGATGGGCAATTAGCCACTTGGTTGTAAAGAGAGATTGAGGTCAGCCATGCGACATTATGTTTTGATAAGTTTCTCGACCCAACCAAACTCTGGTAGCGAAAGAGGCGTGGGATGGGCCTTCCTAACAGCTTGTATTGAGCTTCTGACTCGCTTTGAAATAACAATTCACGTGATACTAGATGTTCGGGATCGGGAGGAAATTCTCAAACAGCTAGGCGAATTGGAAACCCCAAGACTAGTGCTTCATTTCGTTGATCGAGGCAAATTGTTTCGGTTCGCAACAGGTGACTCAAAAACACGCTTTTCTTACCTCACTTGGGTAACTAGGGCTCGAGGCGAAATTCGGAAAATTTTAGCAAAGCACGACGTCGCCGTTATCCATCAAGTCACCTTCGCAAGTTTCATTCTGCCCAACGCAATTCCTAAACTGTTTAGGAATTCATACCGAACAAAAAAAATTTGGGGCCCCGCAAGCATAGCCATCACTTCAGCAGAGTCATGGCCTATCAGAAAAAAATCGCTCGGCCTACGTAATGCTTTGCTTAAAACAATTTCAAAAATAGTTCCAATTCAGTTCAAGTCGCTCAATCTTATTATCGCCAACAACCAACATACGGCTAATTTGATCCCACCTGAAAAGCTAGACCTTGAACCAAATATTTTTCTTGATCTCGAACATCTGGACAACATGGCTGAGTCCACGCGGGATACTCTTCAGTTGCTGACGGTGGGAGCCCTAATACCTAGAAAGCGGCCGTGGTTGTCCATCATTCTATTAACCCGACCTGAGATGCAAGAATTTAGATTGAACTTTATCGGTGATGGCCCGCTAAAAAATGATTTGCAAAGTCTTAGTGAGGAGTTAGGTGTATCGAATAGAGTGAGGTTCCTCGGCCAGCTGCCTCATACAACCACTTTGCGGCAAATCGCAGAATGTGCTGTCTTGCTACATCCGTCTTCTCGGGAAGGTTCACCTTGGGTGATTGGCGAAGCTTCTAGTCTTGGGACGCCTTGCATAGTTGCTATGGACTCAGGCTCGGATACAACTCTCGCACTTTCAAATTCGCAGGGCGCAGTAGTTGATTACTCCAACGATCAGTTAGATAAAGTTGCGAATGCAGTAATCAGTTTATCGAAAACTGGGCAACCTGTGAAATCGCATAGATGGGACAAGACCCGAGCAACATCGTTGCTGGCAGGTTGGTGGAATCTTGCCTAGCTTGCCTAGATTGAATCTGCACCTGTCGTAAATTTTGAGGCAGACGCTGTGAGTTAGTAGCTAGAGCATGCGATTCAATTGCTAAGTGCGGATGCTTTATGTGACTTCGGTCGATTTGTGGGTTGAGGATTCCTTTATTCCGGTCGGCACGTCTCTGCTCTGAGTCGTCACTGGCAATGGCACCTGCCAAGGCGCCGGATAGAAGAATTGATATGCGAGTTGCTGAAGTTGAATAAACCCGAAAGCATTAGAATCCCTGCCCTGGGCAAACGCCCTCACCAGCCCGATTAGGTAGCAAAAAACCAGTGATGCAAGACCGAGGATGCCCGTTCGCAGAAGTACAATTATGTACCAGTTATGAGGGTTAAATTCGACCCATAGGTGATTGTAGCCGTCATACCTTCCCCAACCGCTTCCAAAAGGAAGACCTACGACTTGATCGAAAAAATTTTCATTCGCATAATTTGCAATGTACTCAGCCCAGCTGCCTGAGCGCGCAAAAAAGGTTACTGAGTTAGTGCCAGATTCTTGAAGAGCCTTACCTATTGGGCCAAAAATTGACCCAACTGCCGCTACTAGAGCCAGGAGCGTCACACTTGCAAATGTAAATATGAGAGTCAATCGGCGGGTGTTTTTAGTGAAAGCAAACGCGCCTAGCGTCACAATTGCAGCAACCCAAACCGACCTTTGCTGAGCGACCAAAAGGGATAGCACCAATGCGATTGGTAAGGCTAAACGAAAACGTTGATTTGTCAATCCCTCGTAATTCCTTGTCACGATCAGGAAAGTCAAGGTGAAGAGTATAAACGAAGCCTGAACGGCCACGAGAGTCCTACTGTTATGCGATGTAACGTCGTCAATTAATATTTGTTCAGTTGAATTGCCGATCCCATAACGTAAAAAATTGAAGACTTGTAATGCCATCACCCCTAGGCTGCCTACGACTAAAAAATTTCTCCACTTTACAAGGCTCACAAAATCAGGTAGAGCTGAAATTGTGGAATACCACGCGATGCAGCCGAGAAAATAAATGACGTATCTAGCTTCATTTACTGAAGCACTTAAACCGAATTCAATAGCGCCTCGAAAAATTGAGAATGCTACTAGGAAAGCAAATGTTAGGAAGACACCCCACTGATACGTGAATGTTGTCCTGATTTTTGCAGCATGTTGAAATGCAAAGAGGATACTCGCAATTGCGGTTAAGTCGCCTACTGTGACAGCTACACCTTGAACATTACCCAACGACAGTCCATCCGGAAACTGCCAACTAGAAATGTTCTCGAGAAAATACACCCCGGCTCCTAGATAGAACGAGGAGGAAATCATCCTTAATGCGAGCAAAAGTACTACGGCAATTAACGCAATAGATAGAAGCACGGAACTTCCACCTCATTTTTTTAGATCTCATTGAGTCAGAGATAACTACTCAACAGTTTATCAACATTTGCCAAGCCGCTGAAATTCGATGCACCTTGTGCCAGGACAGTTTTCGAGGGGCACGACACTCAGCAATGGCCGTGGTTAATTCGGGGACTCGCACCCGGGTGGCTTGTTAACTACCCAAGCCATAATTGAATTTCAAATTTCCTGAAAATCTAGGCGAATCAGAGGACATCTATCTTGTAAAAACTTGGCTATAAATCTAAGAGCCGCCGACGTGACCGAGCATGTCAAGACTGAAAATGTCGAGAAACTTCTACAGCGCGAAGCCAGCGCTCGTAGGAATGATTGACCTCGGCTTCGATGCCTGACTCGGGGTGCACCACGAGATCGACGGCAGCCATGGCCTTTAGCTGGGCGAGTGAACTGAAGATGCCAGCGCCGAGGCCGGCGAGATAGGCAGCGCCGATGGCGGTTGACTCAACGTTGCGAGGGCGCTCAAGCGAGACGCCGAGCTGATTTGCCTGCAGTTGCAGCAGCAGAGTGTTGGCAGAGGCACCGCCATCGACCCTAAGTTTGGCAAGTGGCGCACTGCCTGAATTCATGGCCATCGCCTCAAAAACATCACGCACCTGAAAAGCCAGCGAATCAAGAGTTGCTCTGGCAACGTGAGCCTTGGTTGTGCCTCGCGTAATACCTAAAAGCGCACCGCGGGCATCGGGCACCCAGTGCGGTGCACCGAGGCCAGTCAACGCAGAAACGAACACAACACCCTCGCTTGATTCAACCGACCGAGCAAGCGGCTCAATCTCTGGGGCCGTTGCAATCATCTCGATGCCATCGCGCAACCACTGCACGGCAGCCCCTGCAATAAAGACCGCGCCTTCGACCGCAT
>Ga0114964_10002049_pt1 | contig 14286 bp, 15 predicted proteins | sample C_131016_MF_Meta_FD_92638 | JGI IMG/M metagenome (GOLD analysis project Ga0114964, IMG submission 92638) | Freshwater microbial communities from Lake Croche, Canada to study carbon cycling - C_131016_MF_MetaG | ecosystem: Environmental > Aquatic > Freshwater > Lake | place: Lake Croche, Canada... | reverse complement strand
TTTTCGAATGGTTTCCTGAAGAGTATCTTGCCGATGTCATCCACTTTATTGTTCTATTGGCACAGCACTCCCTTGCTCGAGGAACTTTTTCACTCGATAAATCAAAATATAATCGGCTGATCCAAGGATGTGTCCAGAAAGGGTTTACCTATTTAATCTCCGCGGAGGATTGTAATGTGATCCTGAATGATCTCGGATTGCCGATCGTTATGGAGAGGCACACCGCACATGCGTTGCTGTCATCGATTAGCGATCAACTCTACGATCTGTATTTGGATTCCGATCTGATCCAAAAGATGTCTCCTGGAATGATCCGGCCGACCATGGTGAATTACAATCGTATGGCATTTGAAGCATTGCATCGAGATGTGTTTGGAAAACCTGAATTGGTGATCCGATCTGAATTAAACCCATTTGAAGCCCGAACCCCCATTGTACCTGAAGACATTCCTTCGCTTCTTTCCCTATACAACGTAAAAGTCGAAACATCTGATAAACGATGTTACGTCGATTCCGCCTATGAAGAAGCAGGAGCTACCATTGTTCCAAAACGATATTGGAAAAATACAACAAACTCCTATGTACTTGGACTAAAAGCGATCGATGCGTGTGCCCACCCAACCCAAATTCTTCTTCATTTTGCGCATTGTTTTAAAGGACAAGAAGATGCGAAGGAAACACTGTCTCTTTTAAAAGATTGTACCTTTATTGATTATGAATACATGATCGATCGTGCTCAGAAGCGCGTGATCTCCTTTTGTGCGCAATCTGGAAAAGTAGGGTGTTATCTTGCTCTCATGGCATTTCATCTTCGCCAGATCGGACTAATCGATATGGGTGAACTCCCTGACTTTGAAGAGGAACGGTATCGATTGATCTTGTCTACCATGGAGCGTCTTCCTCGTGTGCTGCTGATCGGATATGGAACCGCTGGTCGGCGTGCCAAAGAGATCCTGGATCAGTTTTCGATCTCCACTACGATCTGGACCAGCAAGACGATTCCCGATCGATCTGTGATCTTGGATCATGATATTTTGATCCATGCGATCCGTCTTCCCGACGATCCGTTGATTACGATCGATCCATTTCTTACCCTTTCTGATCTTTCATCCGATCACACGTTACAGATCATTTGTGATATCACATGCGACATGGGAAATCCTAGAAACACTCTTCCTCTTTACACGTCCTACACTTCCAAATCGAAACCGATCCGTCGGATCGGCGATTCCATCGATCTGATCGCCATCAATAATCTGCCCTCTTTGGAACCCATCGTATCCTCTCAACAGTTTTCCAGCATTCTATGTAAGTATTTACCTGAACTACGTTATAAGAACTATACTCGTGATGTAAACTCCTATGCTGCGAGTTTATATCAAAGTGAACAAGTGTTTCGTAGTTTTATTCAAAAGAGTACAAACAGTTAATTAAATACTGAAGATATTCATCGTCTTGTCCACTTGCGAACCCTCGCCCATCCGACCGACTATACGTATAAATCTTCAAATATTTGATTCCATCTTCCTGATCAAATGTATACCGTGATTCTGAATCATTGAATAACGAAATACATAGAATATGCGAGTGTGGCGTTTTACTTCGTAGTATGTCACGCAGTTGGTGAATCTCTTCTGGATCGTATTCCATATCCTGTGCGGTAAGAATAAACAGTTTTGGCTCAGGTGATTTGAGAAGGGCTCGAAATCGTTCAACGCATCGCTGATAATATTCATAGTTTTCTTTCATCGTAATATCCTTGTGTGTAAAGGTTAACCCACAATTTATAATTCCATCAAAGTTTTTCCCCCATACCATTGAGCCATACACACGATGATTGGATGAAATGCCAGGTTCGACGGTATGATAATGCCGAGGATCAAGAAACGTCTGGAAATCGGTTGTTAGACAATCGATGATCATCTGAGGGCTGGATAATGTCCAATCAAATGGATACGAACAGGAGCGAAGATTATATTTTTGTAAATGGGATGCCGTATGACAAAATGAACCGAGTGAACAGATGTGCCGAATCATCTTATGGTTGGACGGGTGTTGATGATTTAAGCTAGAGTTACTATTAGTTATTCTTATAAAATTGATGAGTTCTATTGTACTAAAGAACATACCATCATGGATTCATCTTATTTCTCCGGTTGTAATATCGGAATGGAGACTCCTATGATTACTTCCACGAATAAACCGTTTGCGTCACCGTCTTTACAGGCAAAACAGGCTATTCTTGCGGCAGTGGATGAACTTGTATTGGATGATGGATTTGTGGAGCCGATCTTACAGGAGAATCCAAACCGGTTCACCCTTTTCCCTATTATGAAACCAAAGCTCTTCCAGAAATACAAAAATCACGTGTCGGTTTTCTGGACGCCTGAAGAGATCGATTTGGCAAAAGACTTGAAAGATTGGGTCAAGTTAACTCCCAATGAACAGCACTTTATTAAAAACGTTTTGGCCTTCTTTGCCGGCTCCGATGGTATCATCCAAGAAAACATTGCGGCACGCTTCATGAACGATGTCCAGCTGAGTGAAGCCCGTCAATTCTACTCGGTTCAACTCATGATGGAAGCCATTCACAGTGAAACCTATTCTCTTCTAATTGACACTTACATCGAAGACAAATCGGAGAAACTTCATTTGTTCCAAGCCATTCAGACCATTCCCTGTGTGAAGAAGAAGGCCGAATGGGCACGGAAATGGATTGAGACGACAGATGAAGATTTTGCTACTCGCCTTGTCGCCTTTTCGATTGTTGAGGGTATCTTCTTCAGTGGTTCCTTCTGTGCGATTTATTGGTTGAAGGAGCGCGGCCTCATGCCTGGTCTAACCACTTCGAATGAGTTTATTGCACGCGATGAGGGTCTTCATACGGATTTTGCCTGCGCACTCTATGAAGAAATCGAGCGCAAGCTGCCTAAATCGAAAGTCCACAAGATCATTCGTGAGGCCGTGAAGATCGAGAAAGAGTTCATTACCGAGTCACTCCCTTGTCACCTAGTGGGCATGAATAACAAGTTGATGGCGGAATACATTGAGTTTGTGGCGGATCGATTGAGTAGTCAGCTTGGATACGGCAAGATTTATTCGGCAACCAATCCATTTGATTTCATGGAACGAATCTCATTAGAGGGAAAAGACAACTTCTTTGAAAAACGAGTGACATCGTATGCCAAATCAGGGGTAGGAAAGACAACTACCGAGATGAGTTTTGCACTTGATGCGGACTTTTAGATAGGAATCGTAGAAAATAAATAGTCTATATTGGAACCTTTAATGTTTTTATCATAATCTACTAGGTCTTTATTTGTTAATTTATACACGGGAGTATCCATTGAATGAATTTCAGCTTTATGCTTTTTAGAAAGAGGGGATAACATATTGTATGGATTAAAATAAAAAGATGGTTTTGATTTTCTTTTTACTACTTTATCCCACATCTCTTTACATACTGAATCAGTGGTATAGATTTCACCAAACAAATAATGATTAATAAAATAAGTATGTGCTTTTTTGTTCATCTTAAAATATTGAAGGATTGCATCACACCATGTTAATAAAAGTTTATTTTCTTTTTCTGAGTAAATAAACCAATTTGCGATCATTCGATCTTCAGGCACAGGACTATCAAATAGAAAAAATCCATCCTTTATATGTTCTGGTAACCAGTCATTTAATGGTTTTTTACAAAATGTAGTAGAATCCACCCATAAGCCTCCGTGTTTTTGTAATAGCAACATACGGATAATATCGGATTTATGCCATAATTCTAATTCATGTTTTGATAGATCAATATGATCCGCTATTGTAATGTATTCATGTAGATTCGTATCATCTAATAAATGAATGGTCCAATCTGGATTATAATATTTCCATGATTTAATACATTGTTGAACAAGATGTGGCGCAACATCAAATCCTTGAAACCACACGATAAATATCGTTTTGATCATTTTATCTACTACTCATAGATAACATGATTTATATCCTCTACGGATTAATTACAGTTGTTGTAGTGTATGTTGTGCTTCATTACTTTTATTCTGTTACATACGTTGGAGGTACAGTATTATATGGTTCTTCTGTCACACAAGCACTGTTTCCTGGTGAAAAATCAATGATGCCGACATGGGGCACCAATTCTATTGGAATGATGAATCCTGATCCTACCAAATATGGTATGAATTCATTCTGGCCTGAGAATGTTCCCTATCAACCGACTAAATTGGGCAGTGGAGGTCCTGATCCATCAGGCGGTGAACGTGGATCAAAAGGATACTATCCAGGGGTAGAATTACGTGATGGATATGAGCCGGTTCCTACCATTCAGAATATCTATGACGATTCTGGTATTCCTGAGAAGAAAGTATGGGAAATCGGTTGGTGGGGTTATTGATAACATAATTTATTTATTTCATATTTCCAAAAATCTACTATTTTTCTATTTTCTAAATGATGATCTATCGGATCCATTTTTAGAAAATATGGTTTCACCAACCCATCGTCGCCTATTATGTATTTGGTAATATCTGTATAGTTACATCCATTTTTTTTGCTCATTTCTTCTAATCTTTTATTATATTCTAGCGTTAAAAGAGTTCTTTCATATTGACTAGTATTTACTTCTTTTCTATCTCCATTTAAATATTTTGGATCAATATTATCCTTAATCGTAGGAAGATGAACGCCACATAAAATGATTTGCTCCCATTTATAGCCATTTGTTACTAATACATTTGAAACAAACGTACGTATATTAGTTATACATAGATCAATTTGCGATTCTATTGTTATATTATATCGTTTACTTCTAACCCATACTAAATATCCACAATCAACTTCTCCTAACATGATCATTATTTTATCATAGGCATTTGTTTTCATAATATGTTCTTTATATATTTCTAATGCGTTTGTCGCACTATTTAGATTTACACATCCCTGTGCAGTAGCGCCCCGTACTTCAACTACATCGAATGTAATGGTATCTGAATTACAGTGATTAAATACAGTTGTATGACTGTCTCCTAATACACATATATTCATATCTATCATTCTACTATTTTAAAATGTATAATGAAACAATTCAATTTCATCCTTAAATAGTTTGTATACAAAATTACGTGTTTCATCATCGTAATATTCTTGATAGGGTTTATCTGTTGGACGAATGCCTGATTTATGATACGGTAGTTCATCTAGATCATAGTTTGTAATTCCAAGTTTATTAAAAACCATGATAAGGTCCTCTTCTAAATGTTCATATCGAATGTAATATTGACATACTTCTTTGCCATTAAGTAGAATTCGACTCTTATTATTTCGATTATAATTTTTTTGAAATTTTTTCATACAATATGTTTTAAAGTCGACGTCTTTTGATATAAATCCTAGATATATATCCCAAAAGTAGGATGATACCATAACATCATATGGATTTCGAACACCACATATTTTTATGTATTCATCAAACATTGTGTCACCCGTTTTGGTTTTAAGATCTGACGCATTCATATGATTAAACCATTCATCTTTCGTTGCTTTAACGATAGTTCGATCGCCGTCTAATCCAAATCGGCTACCTAATACTCCATACGAAGATACTTCCATTTCTCGTGTATCGTTAAATGAATAGGACGATTTTAATTGCGGATCGATACAATATTGCCCTAATAGAGCCTCAATCGAACTTCCTGCCACTTTATAATTTTTTAAATAAATAAACTTGTATATGTGTGAGATCAATACCATTTATAGGTATACTATTTTACTTTTATTTAAATTGCGGAAAGTTTTGTTTTGACAAAAAAGCTTGTTCATTCTGTTTGTATTCTTCTGCTGTAAAATCGCGATATGTAACACCATTTGTAAGATATCGTGTTGGAAGGATATCAAATATAAAATGAAGTCGTGGTTGATCGCTCGGATTCTCTACTCCATGTATCATTGTATTGTTTAATTCATAAATATATGTTTCTGGCCAATGAGTCGTCGTATTATTTACCATAAATTGGACAGATGGATCACTTTGGACGACCCAATGACATCGGTGTGATAATAATAATCCATCGGTAGAATCGGTATGAGGTGTAATCGAACTATGCGGTTTTAACATAACAATCATTGCTTTAATAACAATTCCTTCTTCCATTCCATTTCCTGTAACATATTGTTGAAGACGCTCGATCCATGGAAATAAATGGGAAAACTCTAGAAAACGATGAATCAATACAGGTTCAGAACGTTTCCAATTATGAGTTTGGAAAACGAGTGGAATCGTACATGTGTGTTGATTTGAAGGTGCTTTTCGAAAATCATAACGTGTCCATGCCGTAGAGTCTATCTTTTTAAGATCTGAAAGAAACAGATTCGTATCCATATTGCCCCATATTTTACACCCTGTCCCATTACATTTCACAATATCATTTGACATATTTAATATTAATATAGTGTATTCATATTAAATATTAACCACTATTTATCACAGGGTGTTCTAGAATGTATAATTAAACATATCAAAAATGTTTTTAAATATAGTGTATATCAATGCTTTTGTTTCATCATCATAATATTCTTGATATGGTTTATCTTTTGGACGTAAACTACGTTTATGATGCGGCAAATCATCCAGAGAATAATCTGTAATTCCTAGTTTTTCAAGTAATTGTAATGTATCTTCTTTTAAATGTTCATATCGTATATAATAATCGCATATTGGTGTTCCATTAATAAATAAACGGTTATCATCGTGGCGGATATAATTTGTTATTTTTAATTCTGACAAATCCTTACAGGACCTTATACAAAATGTTTTAAAATCCCATGTTAGATTATTATATATCTTTTCCCAAAAATAAGCCGATACAAAAGCATCATATGGATTACGAACAACACAAAATTTAAGATATTGATTGAATATTTGATCACCTATATCTTTTTTAATATGTTCTGCGCTTTTATGAGGAAACCATATAATTATAGAAGCATCATCGTGATCATTCAGTGCGTACTCTTTTTTCCATGATTTCACAAATAATGTGTTATCTAATGTAGCTAGTTTGCTATAGCGTTTATTAACAATACCATATGTTGTAATAGATTCATCACATGAATCAATAAACTGATACGAAGTTTGTAATGCCGGATCAATACAAAATTGTCCAAAAAAAGATTCGATCGAACTCCCTGCTACTTTAAAGTTTTTTAAATAGATAAATTTGTATCGATGAGATATAAGAACCATTTTACATATAATAATATATTATTATATTACATATAACACGTACCTGATTAATTTTTAGCAAACATCATTTCACGTGACGCATACATCTCTGGAGTAATATCAATATAGGTAACACCGTGGTTGATATATTTACTTGGCATAATATCCATAATAAAATGAATTCGTTCCGTTTCACTTGGATTGATAACACCATGATTAAATATATTATTTAATTCAAAAATATGTCCATTTGGCCAATGACGCGATTCATCCTTAATCATAAATTGTACAGTTTGATCACTTGAAATGACCCAATGATATCGATGTGCCACCCGTAACGGAAGCGCTCCGTCTACATGCGGAGGAATTGTTTGTTTTGGTAATAATTTTGCAAACATTGCCTTTACAACAACACCATCTTCTACATTCTGTTCTTTTAATATAGTATGAAGGTGGTCTATCCAATGAAATACACGTTCACATTCTGTAAAGCGATAGATGGTAATTGGTTCATTTAATTTCCATGAATTTAATTGCCAATAAAGAGGGAGTGTATGTGTATTTTGATGTGTTGATTGTGGGACAGAACCATCGTTGTGTTGGATAATTTCGAATTTAGTTCGAAAACTATATCGTTTCCAAATATCAGAATCAAATAATTCAAGTTCTTTCATTACATCCTCCGTAGGTGATTCGCCAAATGCTAGATACCGTTGCCCTGAACATTTCATCGTAACATTGAGGTTCATGATTTCTAAAATACATAATTAAAATAATCTATTATCTTTTTATACACAGAATATACTAACGCTTTTGTTTCATCATCATAATATGAACGATATGAAATATCCGGACGGTTACTTGGTTTGTGATGAGGCAATTGTGTAAGATCGTAGTCTGTAATACCCAATTTGTCCATTAGGATTTGAATATCTTGTTGTAAATTTTCATATCGTATATAATAATCACATACAGGCTGATCATTCATAAATATTCTTGAATGATCATTCATGGAAAGTTGTATAGTATTTATATTTTTACAAAAATTTTTACAAAATTCATTAAACGGTAATGTATTTTTTTTAACAATATCTGTAGCATAATGATAAGAAGAAACAACAACTTCATATGGATTACGAACAACACAAAATTTTGTATATTGAGTAAACATATTTTCTCCTAAATCCTCCATAACATTTAGAGCATCTTTAAAATTATACCATACAATTTCACTATTTGGAATTGCCGTATTAGCTGTAGTTGGATTATGGAGTTGATTTTTATATTGTGTATACGCTTTTAATTTTTGAAAATAGAGGACCGTTTCAGGTGTTGATATAGATTCGCCATTTTTATCAAATACAAACTGTCTTGCGCTAATAATGCCATATGGAGAAATAGACAAGTCTATTTTATCACTAAAATCGTAAGATTCTTGTTGAGCAGGATCAACACAAAATTGACCAAAAAATGATTCTACTGAACTTCCCGCTGATCTAAAGTTTTTAAAATAGATAAAATTATAACGATGTGATACAAGTACCATATTCTATTTATATAAAAATAAATAAATAGTTAATATCACCGCACATACATAAATGGATCAACCGGGCGATGAATTGTTAAAACGTATAACCAAACATGTCAATCTCTGTTTTAAATAATTGTAGTACAATGTTTCGTGTTTCTTCATCATAATATTCTCGATAGTGTATTCCTTTTGGTCGAGTATTTGATTTATGATTTGGTAGATCATCCATGTTATAGTCTGTAATTCCTATTTTTTCAAGAAGTATCATAATGTCCTCTCTCAAGTTCTCATATCGAATATAATAATCACAGATTGGCTGTTGACGAATCATGATCCGATGTAGATTATTACGATTGTATTGTTCAATTGAAGTTTCATAATCGGGTATGGGTTTACAATGTTCATCATCATATATTTTACAATATTCTTCTTTGTTTCTTTTACAATATTTATATGTTTTACAATATGTTTTAAAATCAGATGTTATCTTTTTACGATACTTATCCCAATAGTAAGATGATACCATATAATCATATGGATTACGTATTACACAAAATTTTGTATATTGTAGAAACATAGATTCGCCTAATTTTGTTTTAACATCCATGGCACTTTGGTGATTTACCCATACCACTGACTGTGGTAAATGTATGGTTGGAATTGGCACACGTGTTACATTTTCTGATGTAAACTGTAGGACGGTCGTCTTATATTCAAACGTCATTGGTATAGCACTTCCTAGAATTCCATATGATGTATTGATTGTGTGATATCTATTATCTTCAAATGTATAGGCTATGGTCGGATCAACACAAAACTTTCCAAAAAATGCTTCCACGGAACTGCTTGCGGTTTTATAATTTTTCAGATAAATAAATTGATATCGGTGAGATACAAGAACCATTTGTTATCAATCTAGAATAGATATGGAGGTTATAATTATCTATGCGACTATTTTTATAGTACTTGTATATTTGTTTTTTACTACACGAAAAAAAGATGTAATACACGAATCAGTACAACATGAATCCGAATGGTGGCCCTGGAAGATTACCGTATACAATTGGTGGCCCGAATGGCTCGGCTCCTCCCGCTGTCATGTTCTTCCTCCCGCTCCTTCATCTGTATCACACGCTCGTCCATGGGGCGGAGCCAGTCGTCACGCCAATGCTCCTCGTACTCATTGATTCTTCAGCTGTAGCCAGTGCGGTTCATGTCGACCTGTATACTTCAACAGTTCATGCTTGGCTGTCCGGTAATAGTGTCGATACGATACAATCGGATTCTTGGAAATCCTGTACTCAGGTGCCATCGCCATGATAAACGGGCGTCTCGGATATCGTTGAATGGTTGGCGGCATATTGGCATACAACCATTCCACATGGGCTTCACATGAATGCGTTTTTTTAAATCGAAAACGATACTCTCTCGCCAATTCTCGTCCCAGCTCTGCCAACCATCGATAATTTCCATTACATGTTCTCGCCCATTTCGCACAAGGATGATGCGTATGACAAGGACGATATGTTGGCTCCTGGGTCGTCTCACACAGAGGAGCGGTTCGCATGTATTCAGGGACCGGCAATTGTTTTTGCGCTTTCGACAATGCCATAACCGATTTGTGCTGTTTTAGATCGGGATAGAATAAGACCCAATGTGCGGTGTATAAGAGCTGTGCTGTTTCCAAAATCATTTTTACAACATGCTTATCGAGGTGCCAACGGGCAGCCTTGCGTGGATTCCAATGGAGGACGAAGATATTCATATTGGGGACTTGGCAGTCCCCATACCCCTGGCCGTTTGTTTCAATTTTTTTAAATGTATTGTGGTACCCCATTTAAATCACTTCCATATCTATTAAAAGAGATGAGTCCTACGAATTGTATCTGTTTTGGGATTATTTTAAATTGGTTTAATCGATTTGGAAACCGACTCGCCATTTTGGAACAAAAAATGGATTACCTCGAAAAGCACGTTATCATCGAGATTCCCTGATTTAAACTACCTTCGACATGTATGAGTATGGATCCATCAACAATCATTGCTTATTCAGCCACATCGATTTCTATCTTCGGGCGGTTTATTTTCATGTATTTACTGTATACACGAAAATCAACAAATATTTTTTCTCTTGTTTTTTCTACCCTTAACATTGTATCGTCTGGTCTCTGGGTAAACTATGGATATCGAATTAACGATACCCCTCTCCTCGTTCGTGGCTCCTCTGATCTTGTTTTATTTACCATTTCTGCTCTGTACATTCTTCGAAATCGTTCGAGTGTGATTACTTTTTGCTAGAGCGACGTTTCACCGTACGTCTACCTCCTCTGCGTCCGTGATGTCTCTTATATGCGGTACGATAGACTTCTTCTCTTCTAGCTTTGGATTTGGTAGGGTCATTGTATTCTGATTTTTCATCCACTGTCATGTAGGCTGGATTAAATACAATCGGACGACGACGCACAAGAGCACGAGGCGATGGAGCACGAGCTGGCGATTGAGCACGGCGAGCAGGTGATTGTGTACGAGGGGATTGTGCACGGCGAGCAGGCGAATGAGCACGAGGTGATTGTGTACGTTGTTTACGACGTAATTCATCAAGACGTACTCGCCGCTGAAAAAGGTCCTCTTGATATTTTTCAAATGCATCTGGAGATAGCGCATTAAGGTTCATTTCTTTTTCATTTTTTGTCCTAAACGGACGCCTAAGTTCTTCTTCTTCGTTGTTCGTAAGGCGTACCATCTATTCAGAAGGTTGGTTAAAAATTGAACGATTCCGTCTATCACAATAAAAGGCACAATATGAACTATGAGCTCAAACATATCAGAGGCATCCCTTATTACCTCCATGGAACCACCGTCAAGACCCTCGAGCTCCAGGGAGGACTCCCCAGCGAGCATTGTGTCGATATCGGACAATACGATGCTGACACAGACCGTATTGAGTATTCTGCCAACTGGAGGGAGCTCGTCCAACCTCGTCTTGATGCCTTCCGATCGGGACTCGTATCCCACGCACGAGACGCCCTTCGGGACGCCATCATCAAGCCTCAAAAGCCACGCAAAGCCGCTCGAAATCCAAGAAAGCCTACCAGTCGAGCCAAGAATCCTCCGAGTCTCTAAAGAAGACATCGAAGCATTATGTCAAGTCGTCGCTGAATTCAAAGAACAATGCGCTTTTTAGAACTTCGTTAATAAAAGCGCGCAAAAACAAAAAGCTTTAAAAATAGACAAAAGGACAATTGGCATTTTAAAAATTACTCCTTATTTTTTACCGAATGAATCATCACCGCCACATTTTCATGATAATACCCCGTCATGCCTGTCGGTGTTCCATCCATTCCAATCCACGTATACTTCACATCATTTTCTGTAATAAATTCATAAAACGCTTTTAATTCTCCTGTATCTCCGTCGAATCCAGGATAATTAACCAATTCATCAAACACAATCACACAATCCGTATCCAGATAGTCTTTCAACTCATCAAAAATACACTTCGTGAAACTATATAAATCCGCATCCATGTGAATAAAGGATACCTTTTTATTGTGCGTTTTGATAAATCCAGGCAGTGTTTCATTAAACCATCCCTTTATCAATCTAACATTATTAGATACATGCGGTAGATTTCCATTTCTACTAAACGCTCCCTTATCATATCCATCTCTCCACTTCTCGGGCAATCCCTCAAAACTATCAAACCCATAGACGACGTCCTTTGTAAATCTAGAAATGTAATTGACCGTTTTACCATCTGCTACTCCAAATTCTAGCCATAACGTGTCTGGTTTATGCTGTAGTTTCATGACCTCAAATACATACGTAAGAGGATACGTACGAACATTTGGGACATTTTCAATAATACGTAACATTCTACTACACAATAGTATGTAGCACGTTTAGGTTATGAATTGATAATCTGATAGATGGTGGATAACGGAACCGAAGCCGGTCCCACCTGATTCGGAACCAGGATTGAACGCGCCGCCGTGTTGGCTTTTCCTTGAATGTACTTCAATCGTTCCCCCTCTGATTTAAATTGAGGATACGACAGATTCTGAATGCCCCCCTTGACGGAACTGCGGGTTGCCAACGTTTGCTGGTTGATCGCATTAAAATATACGACATTTGCCTGATTCTCGTGAATAAGGCGCGCATTGGTTCCTGGTGGCAATGGATAATTCGGAGACGTCTTCGCATACGTCTGTAATGTGCTGAATATCATCGGGCTATCCGCATTAAAATTCAGCGTATTGTAAGGAGGCAATGGGCAACCACCATTTATTTCGGGTAGACCTTGTGCGGACATCTTTCTACTAGAATTGCGATATAAAGTGATCTCGGTATCTGTACAAAAGATGCGACTTCTGACCCTATCCAATCCCATTCGCCGTGATCAACGTACCCTCATTTGGCTTCAACAACAGAATCCTGATGTAACCTGGTCCCGTTGGGATGCTGTCGTATCCAGTCTTGCCGATTACCATCGATGGTATGATGCCGAATCACGCGTTGTCGGAGTGGTGGCGTTACAAGTAGAAGGAGAAGTCGATGACTTTCTTGTTGATTTATACACGATCGCAAAAGACCTTCCTATGATTCTTGTATCACGTTCCATTCTGTCTCGTAAACCCGAAGAGTACTGGTCAGAAAATTTTGATAATCTAGTATGTCTCGACGATGCCTTAGAACAATATCCGTTTTTAATGAATCCATGGGACCAAAGCATTGAAGATGCGATTGCGATCTTTGCCATCTTGTGTCGGTACAATCGGCTGGTCGATGTGACTGAAACTCGCACCGCTCTCTTTCGTTCTCATCTTCAGTCCATTGCCCATGTGGTTCCTGCCCGCTCCTGGCTTATCACCCAGTACTTTATTCACCCTGATAAACGTCGTGCCAAAGAGATTCGCGAGTGTCTTATTAAGAACTGCGCATCCTTATACATTGACGCCATTGTGTTATTAAATGAAAAGAATTTGTCCCATCACTGGAAGAACATTCCAGGTTCACATAAAATCAAACAGATTGTAATTGGTAAACGTCTAACGTATTACGATGTCATGAACTATATTTCCAATTCGGTTCCTTCCTCTATTTATACGATTATTGCGAATGCTGATATTTATTTTGATTCCACCTTGTTAAATCTATGGAAAATCAATCTGACGGATCGCATGCTCGCTCTACTTCGATGGGAAGAGGAAGGTGTTATCTTCGGTCCACGGGCTGACTCACAAGATACATGGATTCTTCTATCCGATTCCATTCGTAATCGTGAATGGGATCCCAATGTATTTGGATTTCCCTTTGGTCAAGCTGGCTGTGATAATGCGTTTGCCGCCCATATACTCCGCCTACGATTTCTTCTTTGTAATCCAGCACTTTCTATTCAAACCTTCCATCATCATAAATCAAGTATCCGCAATTATTCACCCAAGGATATGGTTCCTTCAGATCTCTACGTCCATCTCCAACCTACCCATCTTCTCGATACCGCACAAGAACAAGTCCCTCT
>Ga0114964_10002048_pt1 | contig 14287 bp, 10 predicted proteins | sample C_131016_MF_Meta_FD_92638 | JGI IMG/M metagenome (GOLD analysis project Ga0114964, IMG submission 92638) | Freshwater microbial communities from Lake Croche, Canada to study carbon cycling - C_131016_MF_MetaG | ecosystem: Environmental > Aquatic > Freshwater > Lake | place: Lake Croche, Canada... | reverse complement strand
GTACCTCAACAGCAGCCGACTGGAAGGCAGTCCGACCTGGCACCACCAGCGTGACACCTATGGTCCCGATGCAAGCTATGACGACTTCATCCCCGCCTTCGATGCCGGTACCGCCGGCGCGGACATGGACGCGATCGCCGCGATCTGTCGTGACACTGGCGCGGGTTATGTGGTGCTGACCACCAAACACCATGACGGGTTCTGCCTCTGGCCCACCGCGTTGGAACACCCGCACAAGGGTCGCTATCAGTCCCGCCGCGATATCGTCGGCGACCTGAGCCGCGCCGTTATCGATTCTGGGATGCGGATGGGCCTGTACTACTCCGGCGGTTATGACTGGCCCTACAACGACGCCCTTTTGCGTAACCCCGCCGACAGTTTCCTCGCGGTACCGCACACCGGCGACTATGTCGCCTACGCCGATGCGCATGTGCGCGAACTGATCAGCCGATACCAGCCGTCGGTGCTGTGGAACGACATCTGCTGGCCGGCCGGCGGTGATCTACCCGCGTTGTTCGCCGAGTACTACAACACCGTGCCCGACGGCGTCATCAACGACCGCTGGATCGAGCCAACGCAGCATCGCAGCATGGTGAGCGATACGCTCGCCCGGTTGGGAGGCCTTGCGATACAACGCTTCTGGGCTTACATCCCGGATCGACACAAGTCGTTGACGTTTCCGGCTAACCATCATTACGACATCCGGACACCGGAGTACGCGCAGTTCTCGGAAGTTCAGGCCAAGAAATGGGAATCCACCCGGGGCGTGGGTCACTCCTTCGGCGCCAACCGCAATGAACGGCCTCAGGACATCGTGACCGCGACCGAATTGGTCCGGTCCTTCGTCGATATCGTCTCCAAGAACGGCAACCTGCTCATCGGAATCGGGCCGGATGAGCAAGGACGGATTCCCGATGAGCAGGTGGCTCCACTGCTCGGATTGGGAGCCTGGATGCGGGTCAACAGTGAGGCGATCTGCCGAACCCGACCGTGGGCCATCGCCGAGACAACCACAACCGAGGGCACACCCGTCCGCTTCACCCGGTGCGACGGCGCGGTCAATGCCATTCTGCTCGACCTTCCGACGCGCGAGTTCGGTATTCGCGGCATTGACTGCACCGATGTTGATCACGTTCGGGTGTTGGGCCTCGAGGAGACGGTGGACTGGCGGGTGGACGACGGCGTGCTGACTGTCCGGCTACCGGAACGTATGCCGGTATCGCCGGCATACGTGGTGACTCTTGGCGACGGGGTGCGGCCGACCGGCTGATCGATGATCCGGGTCGGTGTTCACCGACCTCCCCAGGTGACGGGAAGCGCCACGAGCCCGGATCCCAATGCTTCGGTATTGATACTCAAAGATGCGGCATCGACCGCAAGCTGCATATCAGGGAATCGCGGAATCATCTGGGAGAAAACGGAATTCAGCTCCATCCGGGCTAATGGCGCACCGAGGCAGTACCGACCGCCATAACCGAAGGACACCGGTTGTGGTCCGGTGCGGTTGAAATCGATGGCATCGGGGTCTGTGAAGAATGTCGGGTCGTGATTGGCCGAACCGGGATCCAGGAGCACTAGGTCGCCCTCGGCAATCGTGACGCCGGCAATATCGATGGGATCGCGTGCGTAGCGCGGAATGCTGACGCCGCCGATCAAGGAGGCCCGGATGAGTTCGTCGGTCGCCTTGGGAATCAATGACGGATCGTCGAGCAGGGCCTGCCAGCGCGTTCGCTCAGTCAACAATTGGACCGTGTGCATCCAGATTTGCATGACGGTCGTCTCGTAGCCGGCGAACAGCAGACCGACGGCCAAGACGGCAATTTCGACATCCTCGAGGTCGTCGACGTCGCACAGGTGGGAGATCACATCGTCACCGGGGCGGTGCCGCTTCTCGGCGACGAGGCTGACGCCGTAATTCACCAAATCAATCATGCCCTGGCCGGACTGGGCCGGGTCGGTGTCGAACGCGGCCGCATCGACCCAGACCCGAAAGGTGTCGCGGTCGTCATACGGCACGCCGAGTAGTTCGCAGATCACCAGAGCCGGAAGTGGTCCGGCGAGTTTGGCGTGCAGATCAGCCGACGGAGGGCCAGCTGCCAGTTGATCCAACAGTTCTGTGGTCAGCGCGGCCACCTGTGGTTCCAATGCACGCATTCGGCGGGGGGAGAAGTGTGGTTGCAGCAGTGCCCGCATCCTTGTGTGCCCGGCCGGCTCGGCGTCGAAGTCTCCGATCGGCCCGCCGAACAATGCCGACGCCCTGCTTCGTGGCGCGGTCTCGGGCGAGCGGTGCGAACGGCCGAGTCGGTCGTCGTCCATGAGTTGGCGCACCTGTGCGTACCCGGTCACCAGCCAGGCATCGTCGCCCACCGAGGTCAGGACCCGGTGGATGGGACCCTCGGCCCGAAGCGCACGCAATTCGTCTCCAGCCCGCAGTGGATGCGGCTGCGGAAAGGGCAATTGCGTGGTCACGTATTCGACTATGGCTGGCCGCGGGCTACTCGGTGCGGGTTTTGCGCCACTCCATGCCGGGTTCCCCGTTGTCGGCGGTGCTACTTTGTAGACGTAGCCGGAGTTGCTGTTCCGGAGAAGGAGTTGGCTGCGATGAAAGTGTTGCTGCCGCATCAGCTTCTCGAGCACAAGGTCAGATCTGACTTCGACAGGGATATCCGAAGCAGGTTCTTTCGTGGCCTCGAGTTTGCCGGGCCCGAGGGCGATCCAGGGTGGTTCGGCCCGGGTAGCGCCGTGTGGCATGTGCATTCGCACACCTCGGCACTGATTTTCGGCCTGCAGTGCGCGGCATTCATCGAGCGACTGGATCCCAGCATCTTCTGGATGGGATCGGACCACTCGCGCGTCGTCGAACGCGATGCGGACGGCAATCCGACAGGCCGTTTCGATATCGAAGGCGCCCAGACGCGACTGGCCCACTCTGTGGCCTTCTTCATCGGCACCGGATACGGATCCACCAGGTGCGCCGAGAAGGTCGCACATATGGTGCGTTCCATGCACCACACCGTCAAAGGTGTGCGCCCAGATGGGCTCCGCTATGACGCCGACGATCCGGAGTGGTTGCGGTGGAACTACGCGACGGTGGTGTGGGGGATAGCGACTGCCCATGAGATGTATCACCCCCTGCCACTGCGGGACATCGACCGCTACTACGGCGAATTCGTCCGGGTGGGCCATGCACTGGGCGGGACCGATCTGCCCGCGACCAAGGCCGAGACGCTGGAATGCCTTGAGTCCTATCTACCTAGACTGGCGCTCACCCACGGTGCCGCACTGTTGACCGGTCAGGCTCTGATGGACACCCCTGATGTTCCACAGACCGTCAAGTTCTTCGACTGGGGTATCCGGGATGCGATGACGGACTGGGCGGCGGAGATGATCATGTACACCCCGCCGAACCCGCTGGAGCGGGCCGCTCGCCGCGCGGCGACCTGGGCGGCACTCAACACCAGCCAGACCGCCATGGGTCCGCTGCCGGAGTTCCGGCAGGCCAAGAGGCGAGTCGCCAAGGGCACCGTGGTCGATCACACCGAGCCGGCATTCGTGCCGGGCACCGACCCGGTTCGCAGCCGCAAAGCCGTCGAACGGACGCTCTGAGCGGATATCTGCCCGCAGCCGCCGGTGTGATGTCCGCCGCATTTCGGCACCGCGGATAAGCAACTCTCAGGCTTGCGGAATGTCGGATTTCCGTGCCGAGATGGGGTCGGAAAACATTTTGCTACCAGCGTCGTTCTGCGGTATTCCCGTGGCGGTGCCTCGATGCCGCGACAAATCTTCTCTAAGCATCTCCTGAGCCTGCTCACGTGGTGAGAAATTTCAATCGGAATTCCCCGTCAGTGCCCGCCGTTAGAATTGGGGTACGACCGACATGGAGTCGGATTGATTTTCTTTCTTTTTTCACGCTAAAAGCCGGACTGCGGTTCGGCTAACGGAGGTGTCTTGAGCATGGCGAACACGATGGGTGTCACTGCAGTAGCCGAACGGCCCACCGAAACGGTGTGGCTGTCGACGCTGTCGAGCCCGCGGATTGCCAGCACCAGTGATCTGTTGCCGGCCAACCGCAGGACTGCCGACGTGCACCGGGCGGTTCGTCCGGCCAGCAGCGTGCTCTCCGGCCTGCCCGGCGCGGTCACCGACATGGCTGTCAGTCACGACGGCCGCCATCTCGTGGCCGTGCACTACGGCGAGGACGCCGTGTCGGTCATCGACGTCGCGACGCTGACCGTGAGTGCCACCGTGTCGGGGATCGCCGAACCGTATGCGGTTGCCACCGCGGATCGCGCCTACGTGAACTCCGCATCGGACTCCGAAGACAGCGTCGTCGCCATCGACCTGGGGGCAGGCGCCGCGCTCGCCGCCAAGGAGATCACCGTCGGCGCCCGCGGTCTTGCGGTCAGCCCGGCCGGAGATGCGCTCTACGTTGCGCGCTCCGGCGATGACGTTGCCGACGTCGCCGTGATTGACGTCGAAAGCGGCAAATCCAAGACCATCACCGTCACCCGCACGGCCGACGACTGGGTCGACACTGTGCGCATCAACGCCGACGGCACCCGGTTGTTTGCCGCGCTCAATACCGATACCGGTGGCTCGCTCGTCGTGATCGACATCCGGGCGCGCCGCGTTCTGCACACCATCGCCCTGGGCGGCTCGATCGGCGATATTGCCGTCGATCGCGATAACCGCAAGGTGCTCGTAACAGGCTGGGACGACGAACTCGGCGGAGTGGTCCGGATCGTGGACTCGGTGGCCGGTCGGGTGACCGACACGATCGCCGTGGCCGGCCTGCCCGTTCAGATGGCTGTCCGTGGCGCTGCAGGCTACCTGGCCCTGGGCCAGGAGGTCGTGATCATCGACACCGCCACCGCCCGAATCGTCGACCGCATCGATGCCGGTGGCCCGGTGTCGTGTATCGCGGTCAGCCGGGACGGCACCCGCCTGTTCGTGGCCGATTACGACGGCTCACTCACTGCACTTGAGGTTGCCAAGACCGGGCTGGAGCTGCGCGCAGCGTCCTGATCGCTACCGCTGCGGACAGTTCAACGACACCGAGATGGACTGACTCGTCACGACGGGCACCAGAAACGTGGAGTTACGGCCCAGGCCTGGTCCGACATAGGGCATCCACTGGGTGACCGTCTGCGGATTGCGCACGCTGGTGACGACGCAACTGGACATCGGGCCGGTGCCGATCTTGTCGACGGTGACCGAATAGCCGTCTTTCTGCAGCCGGGCGATCGTGTCCTGGGCCGACTCGTCGGCCCAGGCGGGGCCGGCCGGTCCGGCCAGCACCCCGCAGGCCGCCGCAACGGCAGCGAATATCGCGTACCTGCGCATGGCCGCCTCCTCGTCGACTTCTCACCCTAGTCGTGTTCCAGGCAATGATCCGCTCGGTGTATCGCCGGGAACAGCCCCAGCGTTGCACCGCCCGGGTGTTTTCGCTTCTCGGAGTACATCCAGGTAGTACCTCAGTGAGTAGTGGATGTGGGCGGCGACGATACGATGCGCCCACCGGACGTCAAGTGCAATCGAAGGTGACCTATGGACAGCACGATGCAGAACTCCCCGCTTACCGTCGCGGCGATCCTGCGATACGCGGTAGGCGTCCATGGCGACCGGACCGTGACCACCGCGACCGGTGACGGCTTCCGGCATGCGACCTATCGTGAGGTCGGCCAGCAGGCCGCACGCCTGGCCAACGCACTGCGTCGCCTGGGAATCGATGGCGACCAACGGGTAGCCACCTTCATGTGGAACAACCAGGAACACCTGGAGGCGTACGTCGCGGTCCCGGCGATGGGCGCGGTGCTGCACACTCTGAACATTCGGTTGTTTCCCGAGCAGATCGAGTTCGTCGCCTACGAGGCCGATGACCGCGTCATCATCGCGGACGTGTCGCTCGCGCCGATTCTGGGTCCGGTGTTGCGAAACATGGAGACCGTCCACACCGTGATCGTGGTGGGTTCCGGTGACATGTCGCCATTCGAAGGCTCCGGCAAGCAGGTGCTGAGTTATCACGAGATCACCGCCGCCGAATCCGATCACTTCGACTGGCCCGATATCGACGAGAACTCTGCTGCGGCAATGTGTTACACCAGCGGAACCACCGGTAACCCCAAGGGTGTGGTGTACGGCCACCGCTCAAGTTATCTGCACTCCATGGCCGTCTGCAGTGGCAACGGGATGGGGTTGAGCTTCTCGGACAAGGCTTTCGCGATCGTGCCGATGTTCCACGCGAACGCCTGGGGACTTCCGTACGCCGCTCTGATGGCCGGCGCCGATATCGTGCTGCCGGACCGGTTCATGGACGCCAAGTCGCTGGTGCATCTCATCGAGACCCAGCGCCCGACGGTCACCGGCGCGGTGCCCACCATCTGGAACGACGTGATGAACTATCTGGATCGCGAACCCGGCCACGACATCTCGTCACTGCGACTGGTGGCCTGCGGGGGTTCGGCCGTTCCGGTGTCGTTGATGAGAACTTTCGAAGAGCGTTACGGCGTGCAGATCCGGCAACTCTGGGGGATGACCGAAACCTCGCCGATGGCGACGCTGGCATGGCCGCCGCCAGGCACGCCGGATGACACATGGTGGGAGATCCGGGCCACTCAGGGCCGGCCGATGTGCGGGGTCGAGGCCCGCATCGTCGACGACGGCGGTGCAGTGCTGCCCAGCGACGGGGAGGCCGTTGGCGAACTCGAGGTTCGCGGTCCATGGATCACCGGTTCCTACTACCGCAATACCGACCCGTCGAAGTTCGTCTCCGGTTGGTTGCGCACCGGCGATGTCGGCCGGATCGACCCGCAGGGCTACATCACCCTGACCGACCGCGCCAAGGACGTCATCAAATCCGGCGGCGAATGGATCTCCTCGGTGGAGTTGGAGAACACCCTCATCGCCCATCCGTCCGTCCGGGAGGCGGCGGTGGTCGGGGTTCCCGACGAGCGCTGGCAGGAACGACCGTTGGCCGCAGTGGTGCTTCAGGACGGCGTCGAACTCACACCGGCTGAGCTGCGAGAATTTCTGTCCGACAAGGTCGCTCGTTGGTGGCTGCCGGAGCGCTGGACGTTCATCGACGAGATTCCCCGCACCAGTGTCGGCAAGTACGACAAGAAGACCATCCGGTCACGCTATGCCGATGGTGTCTACGAGGTCATCACGATCTAGCGTTCCGCGCGCTGATAGGCGGTGACGACGGCCGCCCCACCGAGGCCGATGTTGTGTTGCAGTGCGGCGGTGACGTTGTTCACCTGCCGGGCGTCGGCGGTTCCGCGTAGTTGCCAGGTCAACTCCGTACATTGTGCGAGACCTGTCGCTCCCAGCGGGTGACCCTTGGAGATCAGCCCGCCGGACGGGTTGACCACCCAGCGACCGCCGTAGGTCGTGTCGCCCGAGTCGATCAGCTTCGGCGCCTCTCCGGGCCCGCACAGTCCCAAGGCTTCATAGAGCAGCAACTCGTTGGCCGAGAAGCAGTCATGCAACTCGATGACCTGGAAGTCTTCCGGGCCCAGGCCGCTCTGGTCATAAACCTGTTGCGCAGCTTGGACATTCATATCGTGACCGATGATGTTGCGGGCCGAACCGTCAAACGTTGAGGCGAAGTCGGTGGTCATCGCCTGCCCGACGATCTCCACGGCTTGGCCTGCCAGACCGTGGGAATCCACGAAGGCCTCCGAGGCCAGTACCGCCGCGGCGGATCCGTCCGAGGTCGGTGAGCATTGCAGTTTGGTCAGCGGGTCGGAGATCATCTTGGCGCCCAGAATGTCGTCGAGGCTGTACTCCTGCTGAAACTGCGCATAGGGATTGTTCACCGAATGCTTGTGATTCTTGTAGCCGATTTTGGCGAAATGCTCTGCGGTGGCGCCGTATTCCCGCATGTACTCCCGACCGGCGGCACCGAACATCCACGGGGCTACCGGAAAAGTGAGTTCGTCCAACTTCACGAGCGCCTTGATGTGGTTGCCCAGTGGTGACTCGCGATCCTGCGCCCCGCCGCCCAGCGAACCCGGCTGCATCTTCTCAAAACCTAACGCCAGCGCGCAGTCCACCAGTCCGCCGCGGACCGCTTGGGCCGCAAGGAAAAGCGCGGTGGAACCGGTCGAGCAGTTGTTGTTGACGTTGACGATCGGGATCCCGGTCATGCCGAGTTCGTAGAGGGCACGCTGGCCGCAGGTCGAGTCACCGGCGACGTAGCCGACGTAGCCCTGCTGGATTTCGGTGTAGTCCAGGCCTGCATCGGTGAGCGCCTTGGTTCCCGACTCGCGGGCCATATCGGGATAGTCCCAACCCTCGCGGCTGCCGGGTTTTTCGAACTTGGTCATTCCGACTCCGACGACGAACACCTTGTTCGGCATAACAGCCCCTTCCGTGGTGGCGATCGACGTCAGTGTAAATGAGGTGGGAACCTGTTCTAATTCTTCGAGAAGACGCGTTAGTGCGGTTCGAGTAGGGCCTGTGGGCCGCGCAACATCAACTGCCGACCGATGATGATGCGCTGGATTTCGCTGGCGCCCTCCCAGATTCGCTCCACCCGCAGTTCCCGGTACATCCGCTCGGCGACGTTCTCGCGCATGTAGCCGCGGCCGCCGAAGATCTGTACCGCCCGGTCGGCGACCCGGCCGGCCATCTCCGAGCAGTACAGCTTGGCCATCGACGCCTGACCGTGCAACGTCTTGCGGTCCAGGCCGGCGTCGATGCCACGAGCCACCTCGTAGAGCAGGCTTCGAGCAGCAAACAACTCGGTCGCGCTGTCGGCCAACATCCCGGCGACCAACTGATGCTCGCCGAGTGGCTTGCCGTCGACGATCCGGTCCTTGGCGAACGCGGTGGTCTCGTCGACCAGGCGCTGTGCCGCGCCCACGCAACGCGACGACACCATGATCCGTTCGAATCGGAACCAGTCCTGAGTGAACGTCATGCCCTCGCCTTCGGCACCGACCAGATGTGTCGCCGGAACGCGAACGTCGGTGAACGACACGATCGGATGCTCATCGGGAATGTGGTGGGTGTACTTCGGGCTTCGCACCACCTCCACGCCGGGGGATGGCAGATCCACCGCCAGCAGGACGTGGTCACCGTGGTGGTCGCCGCCGTCTAGGCGAGCCTGGACGAAGACGTAGTCGGCGAGGTTGTAGGAGGTGACGTGCCATTTGACCCCGTTGATGACGTAGTCGTCCCCGTCGCGCCGGGCCGTGGTCTCCAGTGCTGAGACATCTGAGCCGGCGAATTCCTCGGTGATCGCGTAGGCCTCGTGCTTCTCACCGCGCACACTCGGGAGCAACCAGCGCTCTAGTTGATAGTCGGTGGCAACATCGGCCCACCACTGAGGTGGGGTGTGCATCACCCAGGCCAACGCATTCGTAGCCCTGCCGACCTGCTCCTGAACCAAAACCTGTTGCAGCGCCGTGAATCCCGGGCCTCCCACCGATGCGGGCATATTGGTTGCGTACAGGCCCAGTTCGATCGCGCGATGGTGGTGTTGATCGGCGAGTTCCTTGGGAAGATAGCCGCCGGCCAGTTCTGCCTCGACCTCGTAGGGGATCAGACTGTCGACGAAGGCCCGCGCGGTGTCCTGGATCTTGATGTCCTCAGCCGTCAACCCATACATCGCCCGCGCTCTCCGCTCCTCTTGACTGAGCGTTCAGTCTATGCCACGGTCTGCTGATATGACCATTTCCGCGAGCGCCGATGTGGTGGTGGTCGGCGGCGGCACGGTCGGGGCATGGACCGCAGTGCAACTCGCCGAGCGCGGTGTTGGACGCGTGGTGCTGCTCGAGGCTCAAACCCTCGGTGCGGGCGCCAGTAGCCGGGCTGCCGGAATGGTGCGTGCTCAGGGCGGTACCGAGACCGCCATTCGACTCGGTATGCGAACCCAGGACTTCTATCGATCCACCGGCGACCGCTTCCCACTTGATTGCGGTTTTATTGCCCAGGGGTATCTGATGCCGTGCTTCACCGAGGATGAGGTGGCTCAGGCTCATCAGCGGATCGCGTTGCAACAACGCCTCGGCCTAGACGTCGAGTGGGTATCGAGTGCTCAGATCGACAGCCGGGAAACGGGCTTGGCGCCCGGGGTGACGATGGGCGCCTCCTACGCGCGCGGCGACGGCTACATCGAAGCATCGCGCAACGTGATGGCTTACACCGCCGCACTGGTCGCCCACCGTGTCGACATTCGGGAACGGTGCGCGTTCACCGGACTTCGCACCGTCGGCGGGCGGGTTGTCGGCGTGGACACCTCGTCCGGACCCATCGATGCCGACCGGGTGGTGCTGACCGGCGGTCCGACCCTCGGCGAGGTGGGTGCGCTGGCCGGCGGCCGAATCCCGGCCGGCGGTGCTCGTCACCAAGTGGTGGTCACCGAACCGGTGCCGTCCGTGGACGTCCACCAACTGCCGATGGTGTTCGACGTGACGTCTGGGATCTACTGGCGTCCCGGCGCGGCCGGGGGATTGCTGTGGGGCATGAGCAATCCCGACGAGCAGCCCGGTGAGGCTGTGGGTTTCGACCCGGTCTACTACGCGCAGGCCCGCGAACGCATCGAGGAGATCTTCCCTGCGGTGGCCGGTCTGGGCCTGCGGCGTACGTGGGCGGCCACTATCGACTACACCAGCGATCACACCCCGATACTGGGTCCACTGCTCACCGAGGATGGCCCGGTTTCGGGCACGGTGGTGGCAAGTGCGGCCGGACACGGCATGATGTGGGGGCCCGCGGTTGCCGAGGTGGCTGCCGATCTTGTCATCACCGACGAGTGTTCCTGGCTGGATGTCACCGACCTCGGCCTAGACCGGTTCGACGCGCACGGCAACAGTCGCCTGGCGCCCGATCCGATCTCCCTGCCGTTTCCGGAAAGCGTTGCCCAACAAGAGAAAGCAAGGATCAACACATGAGTGAAGCTGTCACCACCCCCGTACTGGCCGGTGCCGTCGACGCTGAGTTGGAGGACTGGGGCCCACTGGATGAGGCCACCGGTCATCCGATGGCGACCCACGGTGTCGAACTTTGGGCCCAGGGCACGGCGTCGGCAGGCATCTGGCAGTGTGCGCCCGGCCCGTCGCATTGGGTGCTGGACACCAACGAGGTGATCTACCTGGTAGCCGGCCGGATGACGGTCACCCCGGACGGCGGGGAGTCCAAGGAGATCGGCGTGGGCGATATCGCGGTCTTCCCGCTGGGTTGGTCGGGAACCTGGGAGATCCACGAGACCGTCCGCAAGGTCTACTCGATCTTCTGATCCCGCGGGATCACCAACGCGTCCACCGCGATCGCACCGGCCGGTGAGGCGATCACCGGATTGGCCTCAACGGCGTCGATGACGTCGCCGAGTTCGATTGCCAGTTGCGAGAATCCGGCGATGATCGCGGCCAGTGCGTCGGTGTCGACCGGTGGTGCGCCGCGCCAGCCGGCCAGCAGCGGAGCAATGCGTAGCGAGCGCAGCATGCGTCCGGCATCGTCAGATGTGATCGGAGGGCAGGCGACGGCGCGGTCGGCGAGTAACTCGACCATGGTCCCGCCTGCCGCGACCACCATGAGCGGTCCGAAGTTTGGATCGCGGACTACCCCGACGGAGACCTCGACGCCGGTCTGGGCCATGGCGTGCACGCTCACGGCCGGACCCAGACGATCGGCCATCGACCGGTAGGCCTCACTCAGCGCTGCCACAGCGGCGATACCGAGGACCACACCGCCCACATCGCTTTTATGATCGGCGGCTGTGGTTTTCAGAGCCACCGGGTAGCCGACGGTATCCGCGACCACCAACACATCATCGAGATCGTCGGCGGTACCGGTTGCGGCGATCGCAATGCCGTAGTCCGCCAGCAGTTCGAACGACGCATGGGCATCCCAGTCGAGTGCGGCCAGCCGCGATGACCAGCGGCGCTGCCGATCGGTGTCGATGAGCGCAGTGGTGGTCCCGGCGGCCAGCGGCCAGCCAGCCAGATGGCCGAGCGCGGCAATACCGCTTCGCGCATTCTCCAGCACTGCAATACCGTTGCTGCGCAGGCGTTCCGCGGTGGCCCTGTCGACGGCGGATGGTACCGACGCCAGTACTGAGATCGGCGCTTCGGTGCTCGCCGCAACCTCGATGACGGCATCGGGGTAGGCAGTATCGCCGTCGAATTCGCTGACCAGATCGACGGCCAGTGCGGTCACCGCGACCGCGGGATCGTCGACGATCGCCTTGAGACTGCTGCTGAACAGTGTCCGGGTGTCAGCACCGGTTCCCCACAGGTCCAGCGGATTGGTGGCGACAAGTCCCTCGTCGAGCAGATCAGTGATGATGGCCAGCGTGGTGTCGCCCAGTTCGGCGAACTCGACCCCCAGATCGTGAGCGAGATCGGCACACAGCGCCCGCTCGGCGCCGGAGTCGTGGACGGTGGCGATCCCGAACGAACCCGGCCGGCGCCGACGACCGGACTCGAAAAGCTCGATGGTGTCGCACAATTCGGTCAAATCGCTCACCCGGACCGCCCCGGTCTGTGCGCAGAAGGCCTGCCACCCGATGTCCTCGCCGGCCAGCGCTCCGGAGTGCGCCGCCACCATTTCCCGGCCGCGGGGGGAGTGGCCGACCGACAGGATCACGACGGGGACGTCCCGTTCTGCGGCACGGAGCAGGGCGGCGCGCAGTCTGCCCACCGCGCGGGGCGTCTCCAGCAGCAGTGCGATCAGGGTGGTGCCGGGATCGTCGAGTGCGTAGTCGACGTAGTCGGCGGCGCCGGTAACCAGTTCCTGGCCGGAGGAGACCGCCATCCGGAAGCCGAACCCCCGGTTAGCGCGCAGCAGGGTGGAAAACGCCGATCCCGAGTGGGTGATCAGTGAACCCCCTCCGGCGGCAAGGGGATTGGGTTCCAGGTATCCCAGCGCCCGCAGTCCGGTCACGTTGTTGACGAACCCCATGCATCCCGCGCCGCAGAGCGCTATTCCGGCCGCTGTCGCCAGCGCGGAGATCTCCTCCCGGAGGCCCGGGGTGTGTGCGGAGCCGAACACGACCGCCCCGCGCGCTCCGGCGGCCACTGCGGCCTCAAGTTCGTCGCGCAACGCCGCGTCAGGTACGCCGAGGAGCACCAGATCAACGGGCTCATCGAGGGCGGCCAGTGATGGCGCGCAGGCGACCCCGTTGATGTGGTCGTAGCGCGGATTCACCAGATGCATCCGCGCGGAACTGCGCATGCCCTCGACGATCATCCGGGCCCCGAAGCTGTCGGGTCGGGCGCTGGCGCCGACGAGTGCCACCGACCGCGCGCCGAGCATCGCGTCCACCGCGCTGCTGCGGAGTCTGCCCTCGGGCAGCCTCGGGGTCAGGAGCGCCTGCCCAGTGCCGAGAGCACCTTCCGGTTGCCGCGCTTCTTATCGGCCAATGCAGCCTTGGCGGCCTGCCAGCCGGGGATGCCGCAGACGCCGCCGCCGGCATGGGTGGCCGAACTTCCGTTGTACAACCCGGCGATCGGGGTGCGGTAGTCGGCGAACCCGGGTGCGGGCCGCATGTGGAATAACTGCTCCAGGGACAGCTCGCCGTGGAAGATGTTGCCGCCGATCAGCCCGTACTCCACTTCCATCTCGTGTGGGCCGACGATGTCGCGATGCAGAATCGACCCTTTGAAGCCGGGCGCCACTTCGTCGTAGAGGTCGATCAGACGGTCGGCGTAGGCCTCGAGTTCTTCGGTGTGCGGTTCGCTCGCCCACTCGGACGGCACCCACTGGGTGAACAGCGACATGATGTGGGTGCCATCGGGATTGAGCGTCTTGTCCAGTGTGGTGGGGATGACGCTGTCGCTGAATGGCGCGAGCGCGGGTCGCCCACCGCGGGCGTCCTGGAAGGCCGCCTCGATGAATTGCATTGTCGGGGCCATCTCGACCGAACCGGTGTGGTGCTCGGCCTGCCCGCGACTCGGGTTCGCTGTGAAGTTAGGCAACTCGGCCAGGGCCAGGTTGATCTTCACCACCCCACTGCGGGTCTTCCAGTGCTCGATGTCATTGACGAAGTCGTCGGGCAGTTCGTGGCGCGGGATCTGATCCAGGAATGCGGTACGGGGATGCAGTGTGGTCACCACCAGCGGGGCGTGGATCTCGTCGCCGTTGTCGAGTGCGACACCCTGAACGCGACCGTTGCGCACCAAGACTTTCGATACGCGAGCCTTGGTGCGGATCTCGGCGCCGAAGTTGCGGGCCGAGCGAGCGATGGCCTCCGACACCGCACCCATACCGCCCTCGGGGTAACCCCAGCTACCCATCTGGCCGTCGCCGACATCACCGATGGAGTGGTGCGCCATGACGTAGG
>Ga0114964_10002047_pt1 | contig 14292 bp, 6 predicted proteins | sample C_131016_MF_Meta_FD_92638 | JGI IMG/M metagenome (GOLD analysis project Ga0114964, IMG submission 92638) | Freshwater microbial communities from Lake Croche, Canada to study carbon cycling - C_131016_MF_MetaG | ecosystem: Environmental > Aquatic > Freshwater > Lake | place: Lake Croche, Canada... | reverse complement strand
TGGTGAAGGCCGTCAAACTGTAGTTGCCTGCATCGGTCCCACTCAACGACGTCGACGCGGCCATTTGGGAGTAACTCGCAGCCTTCAAACGATTGCTCGTGCTGTACAGGGGACTCGCAATCGAGGACGCACTGGCGACGATGTCGCTTGCCAAAACGCCATTGAGCGTGACCGCTCCCGTGGAGAGGGAAGCGCCATAGGCAGAGTTTGCTGCAGCAATCGAACTCACGGTGATGGGCAAAGTGGTGATGCTGTAGTTGGCGCTTGGCGACGTGTAGGGCGTGAGCGTGTAGTTGCCTGAGTCTGTGCCGCTCAAGGTGCTCGACGACGCTTGCTGATAGGTCCCCGCCTTCGCATGCGCGCTGGTGCTGTAGACCAAATTGATGACCGAGGCCGCGCCACTCACCACATCAACGCCTTGAACCCCTGACAAATTGACCACGCCCGGTGCGAGTGCGGATCCATAAACGGAGGTGGCATTCGAGATCGAGGAGACCGTGATCGCCAGCGGGTTCACCTGATAATTCAAATTCGAGGTGGTGGTGCCGGCAAAGGTGTAATTGGCAGCATCATTGCCGCTCAACGTGGTGGCCGTTTGGTTGTAGCTGCCCACTTTCACATTGTTGCTGGCACTCAGGGCCGGACTCACCAAACTGGCGGTGCTCGTGACCGTGTCTCCAACGAATTTCCCCGTGAGGCTCACCGCACCCGGCGCCAAGGCTGACCCGTAGGTGGAGGCAGCGGCTGCAATGGACCCGGTCACAGCGATCGGGGTGACGGTGTAATTGGGGGTGGAGGTGGTGAAGGCCGTCAAACTGTAGTTGCCTGCATCGGTCCCACTCAACGACGTCGACGTGGCCGTTTGGGAGTAACTCGCAGCCTTCAAATGATTGCTCGTGGAATACGTGGGATTGACAATGGCCGCTGTGCTCGTGACCGTGTCCCCAGCCAAAACACCCGACAAAGACACCGCACCAGGTGCCAGTGACGCTCCGTAGGCCGATGAAGCGTTCCCAATCGCAGAGACCGTGATCGCAAGGGGTCTCACGGTGTTGAGCGAGGACACATAGGAGAATTGATAGTTGGAGGCCACACCGCTGCCCATCTGGGCTGCACTGGGTGTCACGCTGTACGTGCCGGCCTGCGCCAAGCCCGAGACCGAAGCGGTTTGGGTGATGGAGGCCAAGGTGTCGGTGCCCACCATCGCAGTCGAGGTGTAGAGCGTGTTGCTCGCCAATTGGCTGTACTGAGTCGCACGGTCGTAGGTGGTGACCAAGGGGGTGTTGGCGATGGTGATGATCTTGGGAGCAATCACCAAATTGGCATTGGTGACCACTGGGGTGAGGAAATTGTTGAGCGCTGAGCCCGAGAGCGTCACCACCAAATTGGATGGATAGGTGCCTGGTGTGATCCCCGAGGGCATGCCCGTCACCGTGATGAGGGCCAAATCCGAGGCCTGGGTCGCATTGATGGTGTAGGTGCCCGTGTAGGTCGAACCGTTGTAGTAGTTCCCGCTCAAACTGGGTACTTCGCTCACCCTGAGCACCAACCCGTTCACGCTCGCGGTGTTGGTGGTGCTGGTGCCCGATGTGGCGTTGTAACTGGGGGTGATTTGGTAGTTGTTCAGGTTGGCCGTGCCGGATTTGGCCACAATGGAGGTCACGTAGTTGTTGGCAGTCGTCACGTTGGGGTCGGCAATCACCACGGACACGGGTGCCAAGGTCTCCGAGTTGACCAGACCGGTGAGGGTGTAGGACGTTGGGATGATGGTGGTGGTGCCGGAGTAATTCCCAGCAATGCTGATGCCCAGGGGGACTTTTTGTACCGACCACGACGCTGGAGATGGACTGATCAGGGTGTATCGACCCAAGCTCAGCCCCCCCGCATAGGTCACACTGTACTCGCCTGCATTGGTGGTGTTGGTGAGTCTTTGAGTGGCAACCACACTGCCGTTGGCGCTCAACGTCCACAGGGGTGAGCCTGTTGCACCTGACGCGTCGAGTGCCGTGCCCGACGCATCGGCAACGGTGTAGTTGAGTGTGGGCGAGGTGCCATAGGTGTTGCCACCATTGGCCAAGGTGATCTGGGCCAAGGGGGTCGTGGTGGACAAATAGGGATACCGATTGTTGTAAAAAGACACGGCGCCCCAGGTGGGACTGGCAAAGCCATTGAAAGAGCTCAATGTTTGCATTTGAGCCGTGCTCAAGCCCTTGATGGCCGCGTTGTTGAGGGCAACACCATTCACCCCGCTGGTGGACAAAGTCGGATTGACCGTGGTATTCCAATAATTGTTGCTGATCGATGCACCGGAGGGAAAGTTGCCCAAAAACCCACCCATTTGCTGGCCTGCTCCAGTCACCGATCCCGCGGCGTAGGAGTTGTTGACGCTGGCCAAACTCGACTGAAGCCCACCAATGAAGCCCCCAAAGTAACTGCCACTGGTCCCCACCACATTGCCTGCAGAAAAACTGTTGGTGATGGAGACAGCGGTGTCCGTGATCACATAGCCGATGAGTCCGCCCGCATAGCCAGCGGATTGCACCGAACCCGTGGCAAAGCTTTGATCAACGTTGGAACTTGCCGTGTTGCTCGCACCCAGTTGCCCAGCGAGTCCACCGGCTTTGGCATTGGTCGAGGTGACGTTGCCGGTGGCATAACTTTGACTGATGTTGGAGTTGCTGCCCACCGCACTGGCCGTGTTGCTGCCCACCAAGCCGCCCACGTTGCTGCCATTCGCGCTCACTGTCGCATTGGAATAGGAATTGGCAATGGTGGCGCTGGAATTGGTGTTGGTGGCGGAGTTGCCGCCCACCAAGCCCCCCACCGTGTTGGCGCCCACGACGGTGACACCAGTCACCACATAACTGTTGGTGATGTTGGCGTTTGAAGATGATCCCCCGCTCAGGTTGCCGCCCACCAACCCCCCCACATTGGAGGTGGCGCTCACGTTGGCATTGGCATACGAGGCATCGATGATGCCCGTGCCTGAGTTGGCACCGATGCTGTTGTACCCGATGAGCCCACCCACGTAGTTCACCCCAGTGGTCACACCGGTGGCATAACTGCCCGAGATATTGACATTGCCACCCGTCGATGTATCCGACGCATAATTGGATTGATTCAAGCCAATCAGACCGCCAACATTGCCCGAGGCTGAACTGGTGACCACACCCGAGGCATAACTGTTGGTGACGGTCGATTTGCCGCTCGACTGGTTGTTACCAATCAAGCCCCCCAAGTTGTTGCCCATGGCCGTCACACTGCCCGTGGCATAGCTGTTGGAGACCGACGTGTCTCGGCGGTTGTAAGTCATGCCTTGGTTCAAGCCTATGAGTCCACCCCAGGAGCTTTGGTCTGATGTCGCCGTGATGCCCCCCACAACACTCACATTGCCGCTGGCGTAGCTAGAGGTCACCGTCGACGTGGTGCTATCGTACTGAGAGCTAGCGTTGTAAGACGACGCGTAATTGCCACCGATCAAACCACCCGCGTTATAACTGTTGCTTTGCACATTGCCGGTGGCATAACTGTTGGAGACCGAAGTATTGGCACCGTTTTGTGCCTGGTTGTAACCAATCAATCCACCCGAGCCGATCGAGCCGTTCACCGAACCTGTGGCATAACTGTTCGTGACCGTGGCGCTTGATCCGGGTGAATTGGCCGTGTTGGCACCCATCAAGCCACCCACAGATTGCGAATTTTGTGAAGTGGTGGTGTAGGTGTTGACAGCCCCGGTGGCGTAGTCATTGGACAAATTGGCGGAGCCGTTGTCCTTGAGAACTTGGTTATTTCCGATCAAGCCCCCCACTGCACTGGCCGCCGCATTGACGCTTCCAGTGGCATAACTGTTGCTCACACTGGCATCGGCACCCGTGGCATTGACCCGATTGAGTCCAATGAGCCCGCCATACAGGTAATTGCTCCCGCCATTGCTGCTCGGTCCAGACACATTGCCCGTGGCAAAACTGTTGGTGATCGTGACAAAACTGTTTTGTCCTCCAGCATAGTTGTAACCAATCAAGCCACCGGTGCCTGAACTCCCGGCCGCTGTGACCGCCCCCGTTGCAAAACTGTTGCTGACCGTCGACGACGCTCCCGTTCCTGTGGTGGCGTTTTCTCCAATGAGACCACCAATGAGACTGGCGTTGCCGCTCACACTGGCGGTTGAAAAGCTGTTGTTGATCTTGCTCGGCGCTGAGATGCTGCTCGCGCTATTGAATCCCACCAACCCACCCAAGTAGGCGCCCCCTGTGATCGAGCCCGTTGAATAACTGTTGTTGATCAGGCCAGAGTTGTAGTTGGCCAAGCCACCGATGTATGAAGCATTGCCGGCATTGATAGAGACAGCAACACCAATGTTTTGAATGGTCCCACTGGACGTGGCGAAGAGCCCGCTCGCACCGGTCCCCACCAAATTGCTGACGGTGTGACCCAGGCCGTCAAAGTTGCCGGTGAAGTTTCCTGTGATCGGGGAGGACGCAAAGGAGGACGAGAAAGAATAATTTTGACCCAGCGCGTAGTTGCCAGCCGAGTTGACAACGCCCCCGGTCGAGCTCGAGGGATTTTGAATGACGGTGTAACTGATGGGCGTGTTGGAGCCCAGCTGCGTGGTGAAAAGTCCCGCACCCGTTCCCGCAAAATTGATGGCCCCGGTGAAAGCAGTTCTGGCGGCACTGAACGAGCCAAAGTTATAGCTCCCCGAGGCGGTGCTGCTGCCATAGACCAAGCTCACCGATCCACCCGTGGGCACGTTGATGTTGTTGGCAATATTGATGTTGTTGGCGGCCGAGAGCGTGAGGCGATTGGCCCCCGTCCAAGTCACTGCATCATTGACAAAGATGTTGCCTCCACTGCCCGTTGCACCGCCGCTGCTGCTGATTGTGACGCTGGTGGTGTTGAGTTGGCTGCCCAGTGTCGCGCCCGAGATATCGCCACCCGTGCCCACGGTGTAGTCAGTGGGGTCGAGTAACCAACTCCCGCCGGTGCCCCGTGGAGCTGTTGTGTTGATCTGCGCTTGATCGTCAACATGAACAAACGACCCCGAGGTCTCAATGAAGCCACCATTCCCTCCCTGCCCACCGCCCTTGGCGCTGATGAGTCCAGCGACGAGGGTTTGACTCTGGGGGTTGGCCAAATCCGCCACGAGTGAGATCTGTCCGCCATGGCCTGAGCCTGAGGGCGAGGCATCCGCGCTGATCGTGCCCGAATTGTTAATGCTGCTGCTGGCCACCAAGCGGATCACGCCACCATCGTTGATGAGCACATCGGCGGTGATGGAGCCGCTGTTTTTGATCACCCCCCCTTGGATGGCATTGGCCGCTTGAGCCGACAAAATGATCAAGCCTCCAGGCGCTTGAACCGCATTGCCGTTCTCAATGTAAGCCGCCACCGTGCTGGGAGAGACCAAGATGTTGGTGAGGGTGTTGTTGTTCTCGAATTGGAGCTGGTAGGTTTCTCCTGCAGCAAGCACAATGGTGCCGCCTCTGGCCACCACCACCCCGGCGTTGCGAACTTCAGGGGCCAGCAAGGCAATGTAGCCGCCCAGGGTCGAGGTGATCTTGCCTTTGTTGACAATGGTGCCAGTGGCACCGTTTCGATTGAAGCGGTAGTTTCCCCCCAAGAAGTCCGCATCGCTGATGTTGGACGTGGTCGCTAAAAAACCCCCGGCATCAACAGCAGCGCTGGGAGCAAAATAGACTCCATTGGGGTTTTCTAAAAAGACCTGGCCGTTGGCGTTGATCTTGCCAAAGATTTGACTCGGGTTGCTGTCAAGAACGCGGTTGAGAAGGACACTCGAGCTCGATGGTTGAACAATGTCAACCTGGGCCTGATCCCCCACATTGAAGGTTTGCCAATTGACGGCGGCTTTGGGGGTGGTTTGCTTGAGCGTCAACACCGAGCCCGATTGGGACACGGTGGCGCTGCCCGCAGTCACCTGGGCGCCCGTGGGCAATTGATTGGCAGCAGGCGCTGTGAGTGGTGCGCTTAGAGGAGCGGCGTGAATGGCAAAGGTGAACCCAATGCAAATGAGGGCCGCCACCAAAGACTTGATGAAAAAATGAGCATGACCGGGGCGAACGGTTTTGTGGGGGGCATGGGGTGATGCGCAAGACGACTTGGATGCGCCCCTCACCACTTCAGGCACGGCGACAAAGGCCTCAGAGACCTCACTCCAGATGACCTTGTAGACCTTGTTCATGACCGAGTTGCAAGCGGGTCATTAAAACGGCACATTGGCGTTGAGCCAAACACGGTTCTTCACACGAGAGCCGTCTTGATCATTGCCCGTCGCCGTGGGATTGGGGTTGCTGCCAATTCTGCTAGAAAAAGTCGCTTTGAGGCTGGCCCCGGATGGGGCTTGGTAGCCGATGGACAATCCCGAGCCTTTGAGCGCGTATTGATTCAAGGCTGAAGCACCGACGAACTGATTGGATGAGTTGATGACGACGCGGCCATAATCGTAAAAGGCGTTGAGCGTGTAGCGATCCTTCCAACGACTTCTCACTTCCAAGTTCACCATTTCAGCTTTGGTGCCACCCGCTTCGTTGCTGGGGTAAGCCCTCACGCCGTTCACGCCCCCTAAGTAAAATTTCTCTGAAGAATCCACATTCTTATTGGCCGTTTGTCCTGAGAGCGCGGCGTAAAAGGACCATCCCGAGAACAAGTTTTGATCTCTTGACAGCATGTACCTGATCTTGGCGTAGGGACCCGCTGTTTGCGTGGTGCTCGCGTCACTCACTTGAAACTGCAACGGCGATCGGCTCAAATTGATCGATCCAGCGGTGAGGTTCAAGCTGGCCAGGGTGCTGCCCCCGCCGGCCCAGGCGTCACTGCTCAGACCATTCAACGACAAGGACACGGGCGTGTTGGCATAGTCTGAGGCCAGGGTGCCTTGGGCGTTGTTCACATAATGCTTTTGTTCAGCACTCAAAACAGCACTCAGCAAAGACGATCGGGTCTTTTGAAGCGGGTAGCTGAGCTCCAGGCCCACACTGCTCGCGACCCCCTTGGCGTTCAAAGCGGCAAAGTCTTGGCTCACCAAATGGTAGGCCAAGGTGGAGGCATTGACCCCCACTTTCAAACCGCTGTAACCCAGCGGCAGTGTTTCAGAAAACCGCACATAGTCGCTGCCCGCGGAGGCCAGCAAATTGATGGCAAAAAGGTCACCCAGTCCCATCGGTGAGTTGAGGGACACGTTGGACGTGATGCGGTTGCCACCCGTGGAGCGAGAACCCGAATTGTCACTGCCGACATCTCCCGTGATGAATGGCTTGTCCAAAACGCTCACGATCAGGTCTGTTTCACCTTGGGTTTGTCCAGGAGCCAAGTTGCCCTGTACCGTCACGCCAGCCAAATCGCCCACCAGGGCCAGTCCGCGGTCAATGGCGTTCATGTTGAGTGGCGTGCCGCGCGCTTGCGCGGCATAAATCGTTTGAATGATTTGCTCAGGCTTCACTCTCTTGGGATTGGCGCCCTCCACGGTGACACGACCCAAGGCGGCTTCGAGGATTTGAATCTTGACCACGCCATTGACGATGTCTTGGGGCGGGATTTGGGCTTGAACAACCCATCCCGAGCGGCGATAAAAGTTGGCAACACTGGCGCTCGCCTCTTGTAGGTCACTCAACTGAAGCGAGCGGTTCAAATACGAACGCAAGTGGGCTGTCAACTGCGCAGCAGTGAACAGTTGATTGCCCGAGAATTGAAACTCTTTCACACTGAAGCTCGGACCGCTCGCGGCCTTGAGGGTGGTGGGTTTTTCTGGCTCCTCGATCGGGAGGGATGGTTCACGGTTGAGTTCGCGAGCACGGTCGATTTGCTGACTGAGAGAACCAGCACTGGGGGAGACGACTTGGGTCGATGGCGCGGCCTGGGCACCAGCGAACGTCACCACCAGCAGCGCTGAAAACACCCAAGGGGCTGAGGTCGCGCAGGGCCCTGTTTTTCGAAACCCAAGAACAGCACGCATAAAAACCGCTTTAAATACAATGGGATGCATAACTGTTTGAATTGAATTTGAGAGGTTGAGAGCAGTAACATCGTAACGTTTTGCGATGCCTCAAGCTGACCAAAACTGACTCAGGCCGGGTCTCCCAAAGACCGCGAGCAACCATGCCGCCCCTTCCTGGCCTTTGAATATGGGGCGACACATCAACATCGACCTCTCGATTGGCTCACTGCCCCCCCCTTCAAGGGCCCATCCATATCCTTTGAAGACCTGCAATGACCCGATTTCAGCCGTATTTCAACTGTAATTCAACCGTATTTCAGCCAGCATCAAAAGAAAAACCATTGCAGATCCCCGCCCCCCTGATTTCACGCAATCCATCCGATAAAAACACAAGAGCGTTGAAAAAATGAGACAAAAGACGGCGATATCGTGGACCCACACAGTCAGGGGTGGGCAGATCGCGGTCACAGGCCTGCCTATACTCGGGGGGTCGGCACATGAAAATGCCACTTCGCAGTGGCAAAAAAAACGCATGTTGGGGCCAATGAGCGCATTGCCCGGACTCGGCCATTGCCCGTTCAAATCTCCTCAAGCCCATTCAAGACTGTTCAAGGCCCTGCCAACCCATGATTCGCCTCAGCATTGCCTTGATTGGCCTGGTCATGACCGCCCTGTGGTCTGCGCCCTCGTGGGCAGACTCCAGAGAGACTGAAGACCCGTTGATCAGACAACAAGCCCATTACTTCGACCCCAGTGGCGCCGTGGATATCGACACCATCGATCGGGTGAAATTCGCTCCAGGCGCTCGATACATCAACCAAGGCTTAACACCTGGCAGCATCTGGTTCAAATACACCGTGGTGCAACCCAAAGGACAAGAGACCCATTTGGTATTTGATTTGCCCAATTTGGACCGTGTCGATTTGTATCGGCAATTGAACAAGGACTCAAAACAGTTTGAGCGGATCCAAATCAGCAGAGAACAGATCAACACCCAATACACCTGGATGTCCGAGCAAGAGGAACAAGTCCTCTACTTGAAAATCAACAACCAACCTGTCCTCAATGCAACGCCGCATGTCTTCAACACGGCGCAGTTGAGCGCCTTCATCAAAACAAAAAACACGGCGGCGAGCATTGCCATGACCATGCAAATGATCGTGTTTTTTTCGTGTTTGATTTTCATCTACATCAATCCAAACAATATTTTCAATCTGTTCATCTTGGCGCTCACACTCACACGCCTGTCCCTGCTCATGTTCATCAACCACCCACAGGCTTTGGTGTGGATCGATTTGCCGCTCTTGAAGCAAATTTCTTATGCATTGTTCTTTATTGACAAGATTATTCTGTATTTTTTCTCGATCAATCTATTGAAATACAAATTCAGCTTCAAGTTCAACCATCATGTGGCCGTCTTGATCTTGTCTGGACTCAGTCTCATGGGCTTGGCCCTGATTGCCTTCGACTTGCGCGCGTTCATGACGTTTGCGGCCGTGACGATTTCGCTCTTCATGGTCATTATTTTTTACTTGACTTACCAAGAGATCGTGCGGGTACAAACCTGGAGAAAAGAAAAAATCTTCTACATAGTGTTGATTTTTTTCATTCTCATGGGCTACATGATCATGCTCTCAGACATCACCGGCTTGCGTTGGCCACCCAGCTCCACAGAACATTTCTTACAAATTCGATTGTTGATGAATTTAGCGGGCATTTTTGCCATGTTTCTATTTCAAGTGGTGGAGACGCTCAGGTTCATCAACACCAAGAATGCGGAGCTCATTCACTTGTTTGAGCAGTTGCAAACCGAAGAGCTGCTGAGGAAAAACCAACAAAACTTCATGTCCATGTTGCTCCACGAGCTCAACACCCCCTTGGCCACCATCAAAATGGGCCTGCACACCATCCTTCGCCGAGGCAGTTTCAGCGATGAGGAAAAAGAAAGAGGTGAGCGCATCGACAAATCGCTGGAGAGTATCAATCAAATCATTGAGAGCTGTGTGATGGTCGACAAATACACCTCGTCAGTGAACCCCATCCAGCTCAGACCCATTGGGGTGGCTGAATTTGTGGAGGACTTGATGGATGAGGCCATGGATCGCACCCCCGCAGCGGCCGATCGAATCGAATTGATCCTCAACCCTGAGCTGGCGGGCGGGCAACAAATGATCACAGACATGGACATGTTGAAGGTCGTGTGCTCGAACTTGCTCAACAATGCACTCAAGTATTCACCGTTGAGCACCACGATTCAATTCAAGACCGAGCAGGATTTGGCAACAAGTTCCATCACGTTTGAAGTGAGCAATGAGCTCCACCCCAAACAAGCACCGGATCAAAGCCGACTTTTTCAGCGCTACTACCGAGCCGAGAGCTCCAAGAAAATACCGGGCACCGGACTTGGACTGTGGCTGTCGCAAACCTTGGCGCAGCAACTCGGCTCCAAGATTGATGTGAAGTTGTCTCACCATCACATCAGTTTTTCTTTGACACTGCCCATGGTGAGTGCACCACGATGAGGTCCAGGCGCAATCAATGCCGGTGAAACCGCACAATTGTCAGGAACAGTCAGCCTTCCAGTCCTCCACGAGCTATGCTAAAAATCAGCACTGCGCTTTGGCCACCAGCTTTTTTTGGCACCCACCCGTTCAACTTTTATGCACCAGCATCGCATCATCATTGTCGAAGACAACGAGTCCCTTCGCAAGGAGATTGAAGACCATTTGACGGACGATGGCTTTTGGGTGCGTGGCGTCGAAGATGGCTTCGAGCTCAATTTGGCTTTGTCTGAGAGCCCGGCCGAGGCACTTCTCTTGGATTTGAATTTACCCAATGAGGACGGACTTGAAATCACCAAGCGCGTGCGCAAAGCCTATCCCAACATCGGCATCGTGATCTTGTCAGCCAGGGTGAGGAGCATTGATCGACAACAAGGCTATGAGGCCGGCGCCGATGTCTTCATCACGAAACCGGCCAAGCCCGATGAGTTGACACTCGTGCTCAACAACTTGTGTCGAAGAATTGCTCGACCAGTCTCGCCTCACCAATGGAAATTCGATCCCACGCAGTTGACCTTGACGACACCTCTTTCTGCAAAAATCAATTTAACACTCACGGAATGCAATTTCCTCAAAGAATTGATTTTGTGCGGTGAGTTGCTGGAAAATCACCGCATCACCGAACTGTTTGGGGAAATCGACTTGCCCGAATCCGTCAACAAAGTTCGCATTGAACAGTTGGTGAGCCGACTGCGACAAAAAATCATGCTCTTCAGCGACGGGGCACCTTGCATCAAAGCTGTCAGAGGCAAAGGATACAAGCTGTTGCTGCCACTTCAAATGAGCCACGGCTGAACACCCTCCACCAGACCCAGAACAATTCACCATGGTCATGCCCATCAAAACCGACTCCGTGATCTTGGCCATCGCTGAGGTTCGTTTCAACCCCATATTGAATCTTGAAAAATACATTGTTTTGATTCAAGATGAATTGAGAACCCTGGGGTTTCCAGAATTCACCCATCTTCAAAATCAGAGTTTTCAGTACAAAGACAAGAATGCCGATAAGACCGCCACCCCAGTTGTTCACAACATTTTTCAGTTTGCCAACCTCAATGTCTCGAGCCAGTTTCGACTGCACCCGCAGTGCCTGACGTTTCAGTCGAGTGACTACAAAAATTTTGAACACTATTGCAGCACCTTCATGGAGGTGCTCTTTGCGGTCAACAAGATTTTGCAACTCGCCTACATTCAACGCACGGGACTGCGTTTCATTGACCGCCTGATCGTCAAAAAAGGCGACCGCATCCAACGCCATTTGGCCAAGCCCGAGCTGGCGTTGTTTCAAAAACTCGGAGGCAATTCGCTCTACTCCTACTCCGAGGTCAAGCACCAAATCGATGACATTCAGCTCGTGAACCGGGTCAAAGTGTTTCAAGACGGTGGCATTGAGTTCCCAAGCGACATCGACCCCGGTGACATGGTGTTTCCCAAACGCCTCTTGACCTACCACGGCCCCAACGCCATCATCGACACCGATGCCTTCACCGAGAAAAAAGGCAAATTGAGCACCGAGGCCATTTGGACCAAGTTGTTTGAACTTCATGACTTGATCAATGTGGCCTTTGAGGCCTCGGTGAGCGACTTGGCCAAAAAAGTAGGTTGAGGCTCGAGGTCTTTGTGGAGTTGCTTGACTTCACACCTTGAATCATCCCACTACAATGGAGTGGCGCGACCCCTCAACACCACACGGGTTGAGGCCCACCCGCCCCATTGAGTCCAGATCGGAAGACTCAGACCTCGCCCAAGCACCACTGACGGTGCACCCCCCACCCACTCCCCCATGCCCACCCCTCTCACAACATGACACTCGACGCTTTACTCGTGTCCACCGGCGTGGTCGCTTTGGCGGAAATCGGCGACAAAACACAGCTGCTCGCTTTTATTTTGGCCGCGCGCTTTAAAAAGCCCGTCCCCATCGTGTTGGGCATCCTGATCGCCACGGTCTTGAACCACGGACTCGCTGGTGCACTGGGGGCTTGGATCATGACGACCTTGGAGCCCGAGATGCTGCGCTGGGCGCTGGGCTTGTCGTTCTTGGCGATGGCCGCCTGGACCTTGATACCCGACCACATGGATGACGATGAAGCCACCCAGGGCCTTCCCCTGGGCGTGTTTGGAGCCACCTTGGTCACTTTCTTTTTGGCGGAAATGGGCGACAAAACACAAATCGCCACCGTTGCCTTGTCAGCGCACTATGGCACCCCCATCGTGGTGGTGGCAGGCACCACCCTGGGCATGCTGATCGCCGACGTACCCGCGGTTTTTGTGGCCGAGCAATTTGCCAACAAAATCCCCATGAAATGGGTTCACCGCACGGCCTGCAGCGTCTTTGCGATCATGGGTGCACTGACTTTATTGAAAATTGATCAACTCTTTTGAGTCCCCATCCCTTGGCATGAAGTGCTCGAGCAGGTCTTGTGTCTCTTGGACGTCGCTCTCATTGGGTTGAGGTCGGTCACCATCCATCATGTTTTTTAAATTAGCATCATCGCTCGAGGTCCAAAACCATGGTTCAAGGGTCCATGACCGCCGGGCTTTCCAATGCTCACCCGACTGCCCGCCTCAATGGCTTGCAAAATATAGTCCCTGGCCAATGACACCGATGCAAAGAGGCTTTCTCCTCTGGCCAAATGCGCTGCAATGGCCGACGACAAGGTGCATCCCGTGCCATGCACATTTCGACTGTGGATTCGACGGGACTCCAACTGTTGAAATTGAAGGCCTGCGTCAGAGCCAGAATTGGTGAGTTGGGGGTCGGCCTGCGTGGCCAACACATCCACCACCCGCTCACCTGGCAAATGACCACCTTTGAGCAAAGCGCTCTTGGCGCCGAGCTTCAAGAGCGCTGCCACTGCGCCGTCCAATTCATCGATGCCCACAATCTTGCGCCCCAAGAGCACCTCGGCTTCGTCCAAATTGGGCGTGATCAAGGTGACCTTGGGAAACAATTGTTTCACCAGCACTTGCACCGTCTCCTCATTGATCAATCGGTCGCCCGATGTGGCCACCATCACGGGATCGAACACCACCCGAGCCCACCCATACTGATCGATGGCCCAGCACACCACGTCCACGATCTCTGGGGTGTGCAGCATGCCAATTTTCACCGCGTCCACGCCAATGTCCTCGGCCACCGATTGGATTTGTTGCTTTAAAAACTGCGCACTCACGGGATAAATGCCCTGAACGCCTTGGGTGTTTTGCGCAGTGAGGGCGGTGATGGCGGTCATGCCGTAGCAGCCCAGCGCGCTGAAGGTTTTGAGGTCCGCTTGGATGCCCGCGCCCCCCCCGCTGTCGGAGCCCGCGATGCTCAACACCCTGGGGTAATGGGGATGGTCGTCGGTCGGCATGGATGTGGCGGTGTGTTGCAAAAGTCTTTCCCTTTTATAATGGCGTGTGCACTTGACAGCACATGGCAAGGGGAGATTTTAGTGTCTCCATCGCGTCTGGCTCACGCACCCACCTGAACCCGGGTTTTGGCGATGCCTTTTCGAGTCGGGGGAGTGCGCGGCCTCAGATGGGGTGTTCCAATCGATGCTTGCCCCAACAACGGCCGACTCACCCACCCCATCTGGCTCACCTTTTTTTGCATTTTTGCTGCTCTCTCACCCCCTTATTCCCCAATCAATCACCATGAATCAATCCAACTGTTTGGTGATCGGTGCTGGCCTCTTGGGTCGGTCCTTGACCTTGGCACTGGCCCATCAGGGGCATCGGGTGAGCTTGTTCGAGGCCACCAAATCCGACATCCCCAACGCGGCTGCCCCCATGGCGGCG
>Ga0114964_10002043_pt1 | contig 14312 bp, 10 predicted proteins | sample C_131016_MF_Meta_FD_92638 | JGI IMG/M metagenome (GOLD analysis project Ga0114964, IMG submission 92638) | Freshwater microbial communities from Lake Croche, Canada to study carbon cycling - C_131016_MF_MetaG | ecosystem: Environmental > Aquatic > Freshwater > Lake | place: Lake Croche, Canada... | reverse complement strand
GTTCCTGTCTGGAATGAACAAGCAGTGTGGGAGAAATTCGCTGGCTATGCTGCGCAATACCATTTGGGAACCAATTCTGTTTTTATGGGGCGCGTGGATAAAAACAAAATAGATGCATCCAATTCCAAATTACAGGCCGAAATTTTATCAGGCAAATTTGATGACGATACGCTTTATGTAGTTGAGGATGTTGAAGTCCCCAAGTTTCTAGCGACGATGAACCCAAGTACTGATGTATTAGCCCGCTTTGACCAAATCAATGTATTTGCCCCTAAGTGGAAATTATGTAAAGATTGTTTGCAGATCAACTCAAAAAATGAAATTGACCCTAAGGTAAGCACAACTCGATTAATTAAATTGGGTGAGAAAATTGATTTTTCGCGTTTTGGAAAATATGCAACCGTGTTTTTAGGGCCAGGCTGGTCGGTTCCTGAAAATTGGGGCACTTGGTCAATCCATAAAAGTGCAAGTATTCAATTGCCATTGCCAGCACAAAATTCAAGCTCATTATCGATTCAGGGGCAAGCTTTTGTGATGCAGTCACAGCCAACACAATTAATAGAGATTTATATTAATGGAAGAATAATGCAAAAATTCACTGCAATTGATCGATTAAAAAATAGTATTGTTGTACCTATTCCAAAAGAATTTTTAGGCGGTGAAGGCCTTAAAATCGAATTTCAATTTCCTGATGCAGTCTCACCCCAGTCATTAGGTGTTGGAATTGATAGTCGTAAGCTTGGATTAGGTATTGAATCTATCACGTTCCATTAATCTATTTTTACTTATTTTATGAATCCAAAAAAGTACTTTTGCTTATCCCTCTTAATACCCATCTTCCTAGGATTGAGTGCTTTTATAGCTGTTGTGGGTTTGGCACCGCTTATACCGACTAATCTTGATTTAGCGCAAGGTGTTGATCCTTTCAAGGATTATATTGCCTGGGTTTTTTATCGTCATGGGCCATGGACATTCCCAATTGGATTAAACCCAAGTTATGGCCTTGATTTTAGTAGTTCTATTGTTTTTTCTGATTCGATTCCGTTGCTGGCAATTTTTTTTAAGGCCTTACGTTTTGCGCTGCCAGAAACTTTCCAGTATTTAGGTATTTGGACCCTAATTTGTTTTATTTTGCAGGCTTGTTTTACATGGCTAATCTTAGGATTATTGACCACAAATAAATGGCTAAAAACCTTTGCATGCGTGATTTTCGTATTTTCACCGCCTATGCTCTGGCGCGTAAATCAGCATACTGCATTAGTAGCACACTTCCTAATTTTGGCCACATTTTATTTAATTTTTTCACCCAATGGAAGTCTGAGAGTACCCAGAAAGGGTGCCCTTTGGGCTTTACTATTAAGTATCGCTGTGCTAACCCATTTTTCACTTTTTGTGATGATTGGTTTGTTATGGATAGCCAATTTAGTTGATCAAATAATTTTTTCCAAAAATGATCGACTGAACCAATTTAAAAATGCTTTCTTGCAGATAATTTTTATTGGGTCATTGATCACCTTTTTAATGTGGCAAGCCGGTTATTTTGTAGTGAGCTCATCTTCTGGTTCATTAGGGGGCTATGGTTTTTTCCGCATGAATCTTCTATCTCCGTTTGACTCTAAAGGATGGTCCTATATATTGCGTGCTTTACAGCTTCCTAGCGACTATGGTGAGGGCTTTATGTACTTCGGTTTAGGGCTATTACTACTCTGGCCGTTTGCTTTATACAAATTAGTTATAGAGAGAAGTTTTAGATCCCAACTAAAAAATGAAATTTTTAAACACCTCTTCTTGGTTCTGATATTGGTTGCTTTAGCGTTATTTGCTATTACGAACCATATTGCTATTGGCCAAAAGGAGTTCGGTTTTGGAATTTCAGATTCAGTTTATGCAGTAGCAAGCATTTTCCGTGCATCAGGTCGCTTCTTTTGGCCGATGTTCTACGCATTAAATCTAGCCTGTATCTTGACTGTCATTAGGTGCTACTCTAATAACTTTGCATTGATTATTTTGGGGTCAGCCTGCCTTTTACAAGCGGTCGATAGTAGCGCAGGCTGGCGCCTATTGCACGAGCAAATTTCTTATGCAGCGAAGAATATTCCTCATGAACTCACCTTGAAGAATTCATTTTGGGATAAAGCGGCCAAATATTATCAAGAGGTTCAATTAGTGCCACCCCAAGATAAGGCTTCAGGGTGGGATCAAATCGCTTTATACGCTGCGAAGTATCACTTAGCAACTAATGCAGTATTCTTTACAAGAGTAGATGCTGGCAAGCTAGCCAAGGCTCAAGAGACTTTTATTAACAGGCTAAATAGTACAAACTGGAAGCTAGGAAGCCTTTATGTTTTACAACCTGATACTGTCCTGCCTGCTTACTTTCATTCCAATCCAAATACTGATTTATTAGTTGGGTTTGATGGCTTTGCTGTGCTAGCCCCTAATTGGAAAACCTGTAAAGACTGCTCAGCAATAGAAGAAAACCTTAGAGACGAGCTAAATCAGCTGACTAAGCAGGTTCAAATGAATCAGCCTTTAGAATTTAGCAAAGGCGGGTTAGGAACAAGATTTTTAATTGACATAGGTGGTAATTGGGCCTGGCCAGAAGCTTGGGGTGTTTGGAGTAAAAGCAATCAAGCAAAGTTGATTTTGCCTATTCCTCAGGAAAAGCAGTCGACAGGCTATCCTAAGCAGCTCAATCTGAATGTGAGAGCATTTGTTAGCCCTCAACATCCCAAACAAAATATAGAAGTCTTTGTTGACAATATGCCGCCTCAGGTAATATCTATAACAAACTCAGAAACTAACGCTTGGTTGATTAATTTACCGCCTAATCTGGCAGGAAAAAAATATCTTGAGATACAGTTTCATTTTATGAATCCTGCCAGTCCGAAAGATGTAGGAGGTATACCCGGCGATGACCGTCGTCTAGGTCTGGGGCTAATTTCAGTGCAATTTATGTAAGTCTAAACATGGAAAAATATAGGAAAATTAGCGGTTGAAACACTATAGATTACAAAACTTTATTTTGTTGGCCTTGGTGTTTAACATTTTTATAGCACCAGCAATATGGAATGGGTTTCCTCTTATTTTTACTGACTCATTATCCTATTTGACATCAGGAATTGACTTGGTTGCTCCTGTAGATAGGCCAATTTTCTATGGCTTATTCATTCGGATATCTAATCTAATTATGGATTTAGGGGGTTTAGTGCTTTTTCAGGCTGCCCTAGTAATTTTTTTGCTACTTAAATTAGCTGCTATTTTACTACCTAATTTATCTATTCGAATCTCTTTACTATGGCTTTGCTTTATTGGAATGATGACTTCCGTCTCTTGGTTTGTTGGGCAAATATCACCAGATATTTTCACATCATGTCTTTTTTTGACAATGATTATTTTGGCATTAATTTTTGAGCAAGCATCTTTAAGATGTATTGCTCTGCTGGTAGGGCTTCTCATATTAGAGATTTGTATGCACTCTGGAAATTTGATCATAGGTTTTATGTTTTTTCTGTACATACTTGGTTTGTCATGGATACAAAAAAAATCTTGGAGTTATATTAAAAGATTTTCAGTAATTATGATGACATCGTTTGTTATTAGCTTTTCAGCAATAGTAGTATCTAATGCAATATTCCACCAAGGGGTAACATTTAATCGGTGGGGAAAAGTTATTTTCTTAGCGAGATTATTGGAAGATGGATTTGGATTGCAATATCTAAATTCGATTTGTGTAACTGAAAGCTTAAAAACTTGTGCTGCACTTCCTCTTTTTAATGAAGCAGCCAAGAAAGAGGTAGAGCTTGGTCTGATGGCTAATCCTGTTTTAAAAAATTTGGTGTTAAATGCTTTGCTATGGGATGGTGGGATTAATGCAATTGGTGGTCTAACTATTTTAAATAGCGAGGCTGGATCGATCATTAATGGCGCTATACAGGCCTATCCTTCCCAAATGGGATATGCTTTTGCTAATAATTCTCTTGATCAATTTAAGACATTTTCAGTGGGAAATCAATTTGGCTCTACTGCACATCTCTTAGCAATGAATAGCTTATTCAAATCTTACTTCCCAGGCAGTTACCAAAGCTATATTCACTCTCACCAATATACTGGCACAGTAAATCTTGTAACTAATATATTGAATCCAGTATATACAATGACTGTAATACTTAGCGGATTTTTTATTTTGGCGGTGGGATGTCTTTCATTCAAAAGTCAATCCTGCTTGGTCAGAGTATGTAAAATTTCTTCTACGAAGCTGGTAATTTTTAGCTTGATAGGTTTTCTAATCATAAACGCAATGGTTACAGGGGGGATTTCAGCAGTATTTGATAGATATCAAGGTCGAGTAATTTGGCTAATTCCCGCAATATCTTTTCTATTTGCGATTGAGCTAATAAAACAACAGTATAAAACCCCTGTCAATTATTTTGACAAAGATTGAAATATTAGTGAAAAGTTATTAAAATTAAATTAATATCTAGCTTACGATAATCAGCTTAATATTCAATCAGATAGATTAGATGCGCTAGATTATTCATCTTCACTTCAAGAGATGATTATTTTTTCCTCATCTCTGTTATAGCAATAATATTAATCTCATAATTTAAAACATCTTTTGATAGGCTAAGCAGGTCTTTTTCGCAGTTTTTACCCAAGAGAAAATTTGGGAGCGAGCCTGCCCCAATTCTTTTAGGTCTTTTGTCAGATTAGCATCTTCAATAGTGCTCAATAAAGCATCAGTGATTTGTTGATTATTCCGCGGATCAATAATGAGTGCTGCTTTGCCAGCTACTTCTGGCATAGAGGTGCAATTAGAAGTAATAACAGGTAAATTAGATGCAAATGCTTCGATAATCGGTAGGCCAAAGCCCTCATATAAACTCATAAAGGTTAGACAAGTTGCGCTTTGTAAAAGACAGAGTTTTTGATCTTCTGAAATATACTGGAGCCACTTGGCACGGCCTTTGCTGACGGCCTCTTTAATTGATGTCAGAATCTTGCCATCATCCCATGCAAGCTTCCCAGCAATTACTAGCGGATATTCTTGTGCTAGAGAGCGGGGCAGCTTCGCATGAGCATCTAATAAGCGAATTAAATTCTTACGGGGTTGAATGGATCCTAGAAATAAAAAGAAGGGAGTTGTAATGCCTAGGGATTGCAAGATGGAGTGTTTATCAGTATCAGGAATTATTTGTGAATAACGCTCATCTACTCCAAGAGGAATAACATCAATTTTATTTTCACAAAATCTAAGATATTTTACGATTTCAGTTTTAGAAAACTCTGAAATCGTAATAATACGATCAGCGCGTTGCGTTAATTTCTTCCAAAGATATGGTTTAAAATAACGCGATTGAGATTTTATAAACTGTGGATGGCTTAAAGGAATGACATCCATTACAGTTGCAATCAAGGGCTTATTACTAATCGGAATAAATTGATCAGTTGCATGAATTAAATCTACACCCTGAAAAAATTTCTCAGAATGCATAAGACTTAGAGAAGCAATTGAATGCCTCGAATAGTTTGGTAATAAAGTGGCACAACATTGGGATTTTTGCTGCCCAAATGAGTAGGGCGCAATCGAAGGAGTGTTTGCAAGTTTTTGGTATTGCTGTAAAAGCTCTTGACAATACTGACCTATTCCATCAATCCCATCTTTTTTTGGATTATTTAGACCTCTATCAAGTAGGGTAGAGCCAAATGCAACTTTCACACATAAACCTTAATTGGTGGCGCTAGAATGGGCGCTTAACATTTTTTTGAGGGTATCTTCTAATGGTGGTATCTCAAGAGTCAGTCCATTAGAGGCGAATAAAATCTGAAGCTTTTTTGGATTACCTACCATGCGATGTATTTCGCTAGAACGAACAAAATTAGAATTGACACGAATTTCAATCTCGTGGCTAGTTATTTTTTTAAGGGTTTCTAAAATAATCTGCAGCGAGCGAGCTTGGCCAGAGCATACGTTGTAGACTTCATTCGCTTTACCTGATTCTAGTAAGTTAAGGTAAGCATTACAAATCATATTGACATCATTAAATTCACGTTCGATATTCAAATTTCCGAGCTCAATATAGGGCTTGTACCTTACAAAATGATCAACTAACTTTGGGATTAAAAAATTTTCCTTTTGTCCAACCCCAGTGTAATTAAACGGCCTTGCAATGACAATTGGCAGGCGATTAAAAAAAGTCTTAGCCATTTCTTCCATGGCCACTTTACTAGTGGCGTAATGGTCAATCGGAGTCAATATTTGATCCTCAACAGATAAAGGGTTCGTACTATTACCGTAAACGGTGGCACTACTGGCTAGTAAGATTTTCTTAGGTATAGTTCGTAGTTGCGTGAGGGCTTGTAATAGATTGCTGGTTCCCAAGGCGTGCACTCGATAAAAGGCCTCATGATCTTTAGAGGCAACAAAACTAATGCCCGCTAAATGTGCCACAAAATCTGGCTTGGCAGCCATTATCTCTTTTTCTAGGGCCCCAATATCATTTAAATTAGACGCAAGCTCTACCACCTTTAGACCGGCTTTTTTTGCAGCAGCCGATAGATAAAGCCCGGTAAAACCTTTAGCACCGGTAATTAGAATGGTTAATGAGTTCAAATGGGCGTGTTCTTAAGTCTATAAAGGGTAGAAAACAGTGTAATCCTGCCAAAGATGTTATTTTGCCGTAAATTTGTTTTAAGCCCCTAAAATAGGGTGCATAAAGAATATACAAAATATGACCCTTTCTTACTCAGCATTGCAAAGTTGTACTTTCAGATGAATGCCCTAGCTAAATTGGGTCAAATATCCTTCTTTGGGCAGGTAAACCATTTTTTTTCTTTATTTGCTTTGGTTTGTGCTTATATTGCCAGTCTAGCGGTTTTTAGTAATGATGCATATTACTTTTTTTATCATGGCCTTACACCATCGGTAGTATTGTTGCTTTTAGCTTTAATTGTCAGCCTTTCATCGGAAGTATGGGGCCTTTCACTTGTTATCTGCCTACTCCCACTAACGGCAGGTCTTTCGAATGCTATCAAAGTACTATTCGATGCCAATATCCCGGCCATACCAAACCTCGGCCTGGATTTGGTGGCTGGTTTGCTGCTTGCGCACTTAATCAAAAGTGTAATGAATAAGTTCCAACAGTATCGACTATTAGCTAGCGAGTTTAATTCTTGGATTTCTTCATCACCCTGGCCCTTAGGACTGGTAATGTTATTGATTACTGTCTCATCTACCTTGGCAGTTATTCGAAATATATATCTCTCTGAAACTGCTACTTCTTTGAGTGGAGCGTTATTTAATTTGATTCACTTTCGCCCCATGGATTTGAATACAGATTATTTGCCGATCGGGAATTGGGTAGCTTATGCGATTGCTGCTGGATTAATTATCTTGGTGATTTCTGTATTAAGAAAGATTGATCTAGAAACTCGAAACAAGTGGATTTTCCGCCCCCTTATGCTGGGTTTAGTATGTTCAGCATTTATAGGCTTAATTCAAGCTACTACTGGCTTAGGCTTAACTGAAGCGCAATTACAATTTCGAAAAGACACCTTTGGTTATGCCGCCATCGGTTTACAGCCAGATTTACATGCTTTTGCTTCCCATATGCTTTTAGGTGTCGTCGGTCTTTGGGGATATTTTTTAGCGTGTAAAAATAAGATCGAAAAATTATGCATTTTCACCATCTTTTTGTTTTGTAGTGCAGGACTGATTGCAAGTAAATCTCGTGCCTCGTTACTAATTGGAATAGCTGCCTTGGTGACCATTGGGATGATTTATTTTTATCGCCATTCTCAAAAATTATTCGCTATTTCCCTCATTATTTTATTAGTAATAATTTATATCATTTTATTAGGTGCAGGCTCTATTCCTGGATTGGCTTGGGTTGGAGAGTTGTTGACTCAAATGCAAGGTCGGCGCCTAGATAGTCTGAGTGATTTAGGCGGCTTGATGGGCTCTCGTTTTGAAATCTGGAGCGCAGTTTTTAATATGTTTTCTGCCTATCCATTAATGGGGGTTGGGGAGGGTGAATTTTATCGCCTATCTTCTAATATCAGTTTTGCTCGTTCAGAATTTTTACAATTGAACCATGGCGAAAATGCACATAATTATTTTTTACAAGTACTTGCCGAGAATGGCTTAGTTGGGATTGCAGTTTTTGCTATTGCTTTTATTGTTCCCTATTGTGCATGTAAAGATAAACAGTTGATATTGCCAGCAACAATTGGCTTAGTGAGTCTCTTTTTAGGAAATATATTTGCACACTCTTTTCTTGTTCGCGAGAATTTATTATTAGGCGCTACTTTACTAGGACTTATTTATAGTTTCTCAGGAATGGGGTGTGCGAATTCGCTTACTCATAAAATCGCTCCTTCTGGCCCTACTCGCTTACTAGGTATATTAGCCGTATTTATATTGCTTGTTGGTATTGCTGTGGAAGTAATCTTCTCCTTTGGGAGAATGCCATTTAAAGCTGGAGCTGATTGCTTTGTAAGAGATGTTCGCACCTATCCAGATGGTTGGACTTCTGGTGCCTGGGAGGAGCTATTACCAAAGGGCGCTAAAGGCCTTGAGTTATCAATTCAATCAAATCGCCCTAATCTTGATAAGAAGCCCTTAGCTGGCCGCTTTGAGATGTTAGTTTGGCTACCCGGTCGTGGAAAAGTTGCAGTGAGTAGTCAGCATTTTCAATGGACCACTAATACGCCAATGACGTTACGAGTCGATCTACCACCTGAGTACTATGACTCTTCCTACGTCATTTCAGCGCGACTCGAGTTATCTAATTGCTTTACACCAAGAAATCTGGGTATTAATACAGATGGTAGGCGCCTTGGAGTGAAGATTGAGCGGCCATTCTGGAAATAATTATTTCTGAATGATAAGCCACTTCGGAGTTTTGAACCGAACGATCGACCAGTAGAGCCATACATAAGTTATTGCAAACAGTCCTGAGCAAATTTTAAGAGCGATATGGTTGTTCCAGAAAATAATGGCCGGTACCACTGCAACACTTGAAAGTAGCCAAAGATAGGGCGCGGTAATAGCATTACGTTGAGTTAGCATCTCAACCTCCGTGCTACCAATGGCCCATCGAACAACTCTTTTGTATATAATTTGATGAAGATGTGATGCATCTGGCAGTCCAGGGCTAACTCGCATTAAGACCACTCTTCGATAAACGGTAAATAAGGTTTCGAAGATGGGGTAAAGGCACAATAAGAGTGGAAACCATTTAGAGACGGTGGGATTGCGAAGAACTAATAATAGAGAAAGTTCGGCAATCCAAAAGCCAATTAAATAAGCGCCGCCATCACCTAAAAAGATAAGGCCTCTTGGGTAGTTCCAGAATAAAAATCCAACAATGGCACCAATTCCTGCAAGCGAGCACACCATAACAGGATAGTCTTTGATTTGGAATGCCACATAGCCCAGAGCAGTCAAAATAATGACTGCCACTGCGCTTGATAATCCGTGATAGCCATCGATTAAATTAAATGAATTGGCTACACCGGCAATACAAAAGCAAGTAAAAATCATTGAGATAATAGGAATAGAAAGAATCCAATCAATCCCAAATATTTGAACATTGGTTAACCAAGCATTCAGAAACCCACCGGCAATTGCAGCGGAGACCATAGTAGCCACTAAGCGCTCTCTAGCCCCAATTTTTTTAGTGAGATCTTCTAGAAGGCCAGCCAAAAAACAAGGTAGGACTGAGACTAAAAGTAGGGTTGCAAAGGAGGCAACATTCAGATCATTTGTCCAGCGAGGAATAAGGGCGCATCCAATAGCGATAAAAATCGGTAATCCACCAATACGGGGTACTGCTTTGGTATGAAACTTCTGCACTCCACTTAAATCAGTATCCCCAGTGACATGCTTATGTAGATACTGAAAGCGAATAATGAGCAAACACCCAATTAGAGAGACAAATAGTGCAATCAGTACAGCGGACATAAAGTTTTGGGTCTATTAATTAATGAGTCAAATTAACTGCTAAAAGCGCCTGGCTGAAAAGAAGAAAGGCGGTGCTCAACTGTACCATTTCATCCTAAGCCTCTGATTTTAGGTGTTTTTCGAAGTAAAATCACACATTCTCGCTAGAGTAGGTGCTGTTACTCAATAAAAACTATATATGAATATTAGCTATCAGGCAGTAATGGATTGGTTGAAAAGCAATTTCAAAATACTTTTGATTTTGGAGATTGCTTGCTTATTAATTGCTGCAGTTTATTTTGTGTTATCTCCTCGCATTTATGAGGCCAATTTTTCCATTGTACTGCCCAAGGTGGCTACTGCAGTCTCCAGTGATCCAAAGGCTCCCAAAATGAGGTTGCTGATTTCTCCCCAGGATTTTATGCGGCCCGCACAAGATCCGATGACTTACCCAGAAGCTTTTATTAAGGAATGTATGGGTGAGGATACTAATGCGAATCGTAAGAAATTGATTAATGCACTACAGTTGGGTGTAAAGCAACAAGGTGATGTGATTGCCTTTACCCTACGCCTAGAGGGCAATCAGCGCACTTCAACTTGCGCAAATTTATGGCTCATAAAAGTACTCAATGATCTTACGATTACCCAAGAAAATTATCTAAAGGCTGCAGGACTTGATCCTGCAAGCACTATTAATGTTGCAAAGCCAAGCTTGCTTCAGCATATCCGCATGAGTGACTCTTATGTCAAGCCTGATTTATATAAGTTAATGACATCAGCAGTTTTGGCAGGAATTTTCTTAAGCTTTTTCGTCTCCATCATGAGAAAGCGTTACAGTGCCTAGTTTTTTTCATAAGCATGCCCAATTCCTGCTGGTTTTAGTTGCCTGTTGTGCAATTCATACCTTTATATTTTTGCGCTCAATCCCGGTTTTCTATCTACCGGATTTAGCGCTTGTTCTATATCTGGCCTATAAATTTAAGGATCTTAATCAGGAAGTTTCCCCCATATTTTTTATGGGGTTGGCTCTTCTGATTGGATTTTTTCTTCTCTCTCCTGAGCCGCCACAAACAGAATTTCCTAATAATTTTATTGTCACTCTGAAGCCATTTGTCTATATCTGTATCTTGGCCTTGTATTCACGTAATCCACCTCAAATCAATTTAAGTAAGTGGGTGCGCATGTTTTTAGTGTTGTATCCATTAATTTTGCTTTGGAATTTATTTCTAGTGCACTTACAAGAGAATGCAGGTCTGGCGCAGTTGATGACTAGAAGACCCTACTTCATCTTTGAGAATAATTTTGAAATTACCTTTTACCTTAATTGTTTCACGATAGTATTTTTCATTCTGGGAGAAAAGCGTTTACGTGACTTTATTCTCTTAGTAATAGTTATTATTCTGGCTGGCAGTCGATCAGGTCTTTTATCCTTCGCCTTTATTTGTATTTTTTACTTCTTTGCGGTGGGGTGGCGCCAGAAACTGTTAGGCATTGGTATGGCGATATTGGCAGTGGCCTATATTGCTAAGGGTAGAAATATTAGCGCTCCAGTCAATACGATTGATCGCGTGCAATCCTTATCTGCTATTTTGTCCCATTACAACTATAGCTTCATTGAAATTCTCAAGGAGCCATTTGGTTATGGTATTTACGCCAAAGTACCAGGATACGTATGTGCAAAATTACCGGATTTTGCAGAGTGGTTCACTGGGAATAGCAATAATTGTGATCCTTTGATGTTGCAAGCCTTTTACACCCGCGCTATGTACCAATTTGGTATTTATGTAACACTCTTAGCGCCTATATTATTTTTCTTGCTCGTTAAAAAAGAGATGGGCTGGCGCTTAGCGATCATCACCTTGACGCCGATGGCTTGCGTTGCAACCTCAGTGGGGGGCTTTTCTAATGGCTTGGCTTTTTGGGGTGTTTTAATCTCAATTTATGCGTATTTGCAGCATACCTATCCTGCCAAATTTCCCACTACTGTAAGTTTTGCCAGATAAGCCATGCTAAGCATCGTCACAATCAATAAAAACAATCGAGCGGGATTACAAAAGACAATTGATTCTCTTCAGTCTTTGGGTGAGCGAAACTACCAATGGGTATGTATTGATTCAGTTTCAACTGATGGGTCTGTTGAGTTGGCTAATCAGTTTAAGACCCAGGATGATGTGGTGATCTCTGAGAAAGATACCGGCATCTATAACGCTATGAATAAAGGTATCAGTCTTGCTAAAGGCGACCATGTTCTTTTTCTCAATAGTGGTGACACCCTTTCAACCCAGATGAAATCGTTAAATTTCATGAAAGTAGTGACCGGGCATGATTTAGCTTTATTTGGATTTGAGATTCGAAATACGCAACGCAAGCCTAGATCCAATGGCTGGCGTTTTTGGTCTATGCCAACCTCACACCAGGCCATTGTCTATTCCAGTGCATTGTTAAAGCAAAACCTTTTTGATGAGTCTTATCGATTTGCCGCTGATTTTGAGCATTATTTGCGCATTAACCGCACCCATTTATCGATTTATTCAGACGATAGGGCTTTGATTGTGAATGAGCCCTATGGCAGTGATGCCCATCTTCCAGTACTTTTGAGTGAATATCGCCATGCCTTGATTAAAAATGGCTATCCTAAGCTCTGGGCTCATTTTGTCTATTTGCTGAAAACCTATTACTTAAAATGGGCATTGCGCGAGCACTCATAAACTATTGCAATCGACATCAAAATGAAATTAACAGTCATTATTTTGACCTACAACGAGGAGCTACATCTAGCCAGATGTCTAGAGAGCGCTTTGCAGTTGACGCCCAATATTGTGGTGATCGATTGTTTTTCAACGGATCGTACCGTTGAAATTGCCCAGTCTTTTGGTGCAACTGTTTTGCAACGAGCCTGGGATGGCTCTCACTCTACTCAAGTCAATTGGGCCTTAGATCAATTAACCCAGTTACCAATCCAAACCGAATGGGTAATGCGTATTGATGCGGATGAATTACTCACCCCAGAGTTGGTTAGTCAAATTCAAGCTACTTTGCCTACGGTAGCGCCTCAGATTAATGGTATTTCTTGTATACGCAAGATGACTTTTCAGGGCAAGCTGATTCGTTTTGGGGGTGTTGGAAAAAATCGGGTTATGCGTTTATTTCGCTATGGTTTCGGCCAATCTGAATCTCGCTGGATGGATGAACATATTAAGGTTGAAGGTCAAGCTATTGCACTTTCGGGCGCTATGATTGATGACAATCTGCGCTCATTAGCTTGGTGGATTGAAAAGCACAATGGCTACTCTAGTCGCGAAGCGGTGGATCTCTTAAATCTAGAATATCAATTTGCACAACAGAATTCAGTAGCTGCTTTGAGTAATTCTTCCATTGGTCTAAAGCGCTGGATCAAAGAAAATATCTATGCCAAACTTCCAGGTGGCGCTCGATCTTTGGCCTACTTCACTTGGCGCTATGTTTTTATGTTGGGTTTCCTAGACGGGGCTAGGGGCGCACAATTTCATTTTTACCAAGCACTTTGGTATCGCTATTTAGTCGATTGCAAAGTGGCCGAGGTCAAGCGCTATATAAAAGAGCATCAGGTAAGCGCAGCGGTAGCAGTTAAAAATGTCCTAGGGATTGATCTAACACCTTACTCAAAGGCAGGGTCTTGAAGGTCTCGATCATTACCGTTTCGTTTAATAGTGCCAAGACGATTATAGATACTATTGAGTCCGTCTTAAGCCAAGATTATCCCGAGATTGAATACATCATCGCCGATGGTAATTCGAGCGATAACACTGTTCAGATTATTCGCCAATATGAAAATCGTATCAGCAAGTGGATTTCTGAAAAAGACCAAGGTATGTATGATGCGATGAATAAAGGCATTGCTATGGCGACTGGTGATGTGATCGGTATTCTCAATTCAGATGACGTGTATATGAATAACCATGTCATCAGCGATCTCATGGCTTTATTAGAAAAGCAAAAAGCCAAAGTGGTGTTTGCAGACCTGATTTTGGTTGATCAAAACGACGATAACAAGGTCTTGCGCTATTATGATTCGAGCCACTTTCATCCTGATAAATTTCGCTACGGCTGGATGCCAGCGCATCCGACGGTTTTTGTAAGACGTGAGCTCTATCAAGCAGTTGGGCCATTCTCTATGACCTATCAAATTGCCGCTGATTACGAAATGCTGATTCGGATACTGGCTATTCAAAAAGCACCTTATGCATATTTCCCAAAGCCAGTGGTGCGCATGCGTTCAGGTGGAGCCAGTACAGCAGGTATTTCCAGAAATTGGATTTTGAACAAAGAAATAGTACGGGCTTGCAAAGAAAATGGAATTTATTCCAATATGGCAATGCTGCTCTTAAAG
>Ga0114964_10002041_pt1 | contig 14330 bp, 35 predicted proteins | sample C_131016_MF_Meta_FD_92638 | JGI IMG/M metagenome (GOLD analysis project Ga0114964, IMG submission 92638) | Freshwater microbial communities from Lake Croche, Canada to study carbon cycling - C_131016_MF_MetaG | ecosystem: Environmental > Aquatic > Freshwater > Lake | place: Lake Croche, Canada... | reverse complement strand
CCGGCTGCTAATGGATACGGAGTTTTTGGACACTAAAGTTGACGTATTCTAGTTTTTAAAAGAGGCAGGGTTCTAATGAGCCTTGCCTTTTTTTATTTAAAGAAAGTGGCTATTAAACTGGCTAATTTATAGGGGATGGGCTTGTTATGTGTAGACCACCCGGCGTTTTTCCTACCTAAATTGCCCAGCTTATCTAGAATGAAAAAACCCCCCTTTAGGTGGGGGACTTGACCTAAACCCTTATATCTAAAGGACTTACGTCAAATCCGGACGCCCCCGCTCGTTCTAAGTCCTTATATATCAACACTTTACGTCAAATCGATCCGCGCTAGCAAATTTTGTGCCAAAACGGAATAATTTTGTTTGGCATAACTTTTGCATAGAGCAAATTGTGTGCCATTCGGATAGAAAAAGATTTTTTTATTTGGCACGAAATTATATTTTGAAAATTTTCAAGATTTTTCTTGCAAGCGTCGATAGAGTCTGTATAATGGTAGAAGAAGAGAAGAGAACAAAATGAGCAAGAAAATGATCTACTGGAATACCTCAAATCGCACGGGCGACCGATACGAAGTGTGGTATGATGGTCAGGTAGTGGCCCGTCATGTGACGTTTGACGTTTGTTGGAAATTGGTTATCGAATTGCAGGCTAAGGAAAAGGAATAGAAAATGATTAGCGAATGCTGTAGAGTTCTCATTTATCGTGGTGATATTTGCACTCGATGCAAAGAACATTGCGAACCAATGGAAGATGGTGATGAGGATATTGAGAATTTTGAGGATGGGGACGTTTATGATCTTGACGCTTTTGATGGTGTTGATCCTGATGATGTAGACTGGTCTCCCGAAGATGAGGGGGGCTGATACAACCCCCACATGGTAGGGTAGCAAACGTACACTCCCCTTAAGGGGGGGTAAGGTATACGACTGTACACTACTGTACAACAGCTTGACGCAAACCCTTATGAATAAAGGACTTACGTCAAATCGGCCCGCCCCGGCTAGCCCTAAGTCCTTATTTCTCAAGAGCTTACGTCTAGTATTAGCTAAACTGATGGGGTTGCGCCAACCTTACGAAATTGTAAGGAAACTTTGGCACAGCATTCGCTACTAGCAAATATCATACCACAAGAAAAATTTTATTTGGCACGAAATTATATTTCAAAAATATTCCAGAATTTTCTTGACACTGCCGATATACTCTGTATAATGAAAGCATGACAGGGAAAACACAAGAGAAGGAAATGAAAATGAAAAATGAAATTGAAACGATGTTTGAAGTGTTTGTTGCAACCCCCCGTGGGGAGTACTCCTTTGGGTTTGTGACCGCAGATACTTGGATGGACGCTATCCCTATGGTAGAGAAGACTTGGAATAGCCTCTACCCTAATGACCCCTTCAATCGTGACAACATTCGTCTGGAGTATGTGCGAACATTCTCTAAGATTTGTGCTTGACGATAGCCGATGATGATGGTATGCTGATTAGATCAAGAGAACGATTCCTTCCTACTGAGGTGATGATCATGGGCGATTACTTTGGCTTCTATGGTGAGATAGACGCTTACGAGGATCGTATGGAGGATATGGAGATGGACGATACCATGCTAGATGATGATTACGATACTGAGGAAGAATGGGAAGATTACGATAATGAGGATATCTACGATCACGATGAGTACACCGATTGGTGATATCCCCCTATAGGTAGGGTAACCAAGCGTACACTCCCCTAATGGGGGGCGTATGTGTTGGTATGTACAGTAGTGAACACGGGCTTGACGTAAACCCTTATGAATAAAGGACTTACGTCGAATCGGCCCGCCCCGGCTAGCTCTAAGTCCTTATTCTTCAAGCACTTACGTCGAATCAGTATTTTTTTGAGTTTGGCACAACTTTTGCAAAGAGCAAATAACATGCCAAAGAAAAATTATGTTTGGCATGAAATTATATTTTGAAAATTCTGAAAATTCTTGTTGACAGCTAAAGAAAAGTCTGTATAATGACGATATAAGACGTAGGGAACAGAAAAAACAGGAATAAGAAAATGACAAGCCTCACAATTGCTCTCTGCTGGATCGCTCTGATTGCCATCATCTATCTTTCCATGACGGTTGGATTTTGGCTGTTTGCTCAGGCTTTTGGAATTGTGGATACCTTCCTTCAAGATCGCCATATGGCAAAAAAGGGATTCAAGAAAATGGCTGATGAGAAGGGTGAGATTTGGTATGTCGGATATGGTGAGTGAGGGGCTTGACAGGGGAGAATTTTAGGATATAATCCTAGCATAACACAAACCGCACAATGAATCGGTTGCGTAGAGTTAATAAAACCAGTTAGGGATTAATACTAGTGATGCCTTAACATGATTGTCGGTAATCAATCCGATCCGCTTCCGAACCCTATAAGATTAGAAACAAGGAAAAGAAAAATGACCACAACCGCCCGTTCGATTCGTAAAGTCTATCTTTTGAGTGATATTGTAGAGCGTAAAATCTATCTTTTGAGCGATATTGTAGAGGCTATGAAACATCGTCATGAAATCGAGATTATCGATGTTCGGGGCGATCTTCACATTGGTCAAGTAAATGGTATCGCCGTAGAAGATGGTAGCGGCCATAACTTTTTGGTAACATTGGTAAAAGAATCTGGTAGCGTTGTAATTTTCATCAAAGCGGCTTAAGGAAAAAATCATGCTCTACGATATTGTGATGATCACCTGTATACTAGTATTTTGTGCATTCCTCACCTACACTCTTTGTGAAGTCTTTGCGGCTATAGGGGAGATTGTTCGGGGTTTTTTGGATTCCGCTATTGAAGCGGTTTTCGACTACCTTACGAAAATTTAAGGAAACTTTTCGCTTGCAATTCCAAAACTCCCCTGTATAATAGGGGTATGAGAATGAGAAACCTTGAGGATGTGAAAATGAAGTTTGCAATCGTAGAAAACGCCAAGCGTCAAGCCCGTAACTGCTTTTTGGGAATCGCCATCCCTTCCGAAGCCAAGAATATTGACGGAGAGATGGTGGTGGTTGAGAAGGTTTTGAAGTTCAATCGCAAAGCCTTGAAGAATGCTGGCAAGGTTGCAAAGGTCAAGAATGACCCCCGCATGAGTAGGGGTGATGATCTCATGATCTCTGCTGGTGGTACTCTCCCCGGTTCGCGTGAGCGTGTTGAACTGCTGGCCGCACAATATGGTGTTGTGGCTCGGCTTGAACTCTCCGCCTTTGGGGAGGTTGCATAACCCCAACGGGGGATAAGCCTGTACACTACCTCTCTGGTGGGGCGGTGGTCTTTTGTCCACTAGTTTTAGCACTTGACGTAAAGTGTTGAAAAATAAGGACTTAGAGCAAAACGGGCCGCCCTGCCTTGACGTAAGTCCTTATTCTTCAAGCACTTACGACGAATGATCTACCTTACGAAATTTTAAGGTTTGACAAGTTCAAGTTTGGGTGGTAAAATGGACGATATATGGTAATAGAAGCAGATTGGAAAACTAATAGAAGATAGGGGAAATAGGATGAGTAGGAAAGATAGGGCGATTTTGGGGATTTGTCTGATTTGTGGAATTATCTTTGCAATCCTTATCAATTAGGTGAACTATGCTACCGTATACTGTGAAGACTATACAGGATATGAATTCTAGGAAGTCTGGGGTGATTGTAGTAGTTGGGAAGGCTGGGTAAGCTGGGAAGTTTGGGAGTTTTGGATGGTGGCTCGGGTCTGAAGGGGGGTCTTTATCGTTTCTCCTAATCCTCCGGATTTGCGGCTAGGTGGTATAGTCAGCGAGAATAGGGGGTCTGTTGAAGATGGGTTAATCTGTAGGTTTTGCAAGGAAAGATTTTTCTTGACAAACTGGAATCTACAGGGTAAAATGTCGATATAGTAGTAAGTAACCTAAAAAGGAGTTGGTAATGTTTAGTCCTTCTGAGTTGTTTGACCTGAGTATGTCTGTTATGTCACGGATGAAAAAGGTTGAGATTCTTAAGACGTATGAGTATAGCACAAAAGAAACGAATGTTTCTTATGAGGATGAATTAGAGAGATTGAAAGCTCTTTATCACAAAATCAATAGCAAAACCTAGTAGAAAATAGCACTTCTCCTAAACCCTTAGCCTCAAAGGACTTGCGGCAAGGGCGGGCGCCCCGGATCGTCGTAAGTCCTTATTTTTCAACAACTTAGATCAATATCAAAATTCTTCAAGATCGCTATTGACAAGTGCCGATAAGAGTGTATAATGATGACATGAGTACCAAACCCAAACCCAGTGAGAAAAATATGAAAGTCAAGAATTTCTGCGCGTTCACGGTCGATGGCAAGTATCTTGGGCCATTTTCCGGTCAGGATTGGATGGATGTTCGCAAGGCAGTGGTGGTGAAGACCGGCGTTGAGCAGGTGAAGATCTATAATCAGTCCGAACACAAGTGGGAAGAGGCGTAAACCTTGCGGTATTGTAAGGTTGACAAGGCTTGAATCTTCCTGTAAAATATCGAGACAAGTTCTAACTTCACAAGGGATTTTACGATGAAATTTGAGATTGTTGAGAGAGCAAAGCGACAGGCCCGCAATTGTTTCCTGGTTCTGGCGATTCCCGATATGGTTGAGATCGCAGACCATCTGGTAATCGAGGATGAAACCTACTCTTGTGAACTAGCCACCCGAAAGAGGGTGTTGGTTACGGAAAAAGTTTTGAAGTTCAATCAAAAAACCTTGAAGAAAACTTCTACCAGCAAGAAAGAAAAAGTCAATAAGAGATTGAAGGAAGCTGATGATCTTATGCTGCTGCCAGTTGGCAAGCCGGGATCATCTGACAGAGTGGCAGCTATGGTCGAACAGTATGCTGCCATTATGGCATCTGGGTTGGAAATCTCAATTTTCAGCGAAATTGAAGACTGAACGTAAGTCCTTATCTGCAAAAGACTTGCAGCTAGGGCGGGCGCCCGCTTTTGACGTAAGTCCTTATTCTTCAAGGGTTTGCGTCACCTTAAGATATTGCAAGGAAAATATTTAAGGGATGCTCTTGACTGTGCCGATATACTTAGTAGAATGATTTCATCAGGCCGATAACCCTACCAAGGAATTCTACTATGTTCAATTTGGATGAAATGAATCTGGTGCTGAATCAGTTGGGTGATGATTCTATTCTTGAGATGATGGTCGAGCCTATCGACGATCCTAATCTTGAAATCAATTTTTGGGATTGGGCCGAAGCTGTGGGGATCGTCGAAGAATTTGTCCCATACGAGTATCAGACCTCTTGACAATTGTTTTTTGTCCCGGTATACTACATCCATCAGTCCTAACCCTTTGGAGTTTTTAAGATGAGCCATCCTGACCCCCTTCACGACTACGACTATGAAAACGAAGTTGAGGGCTATTTTGATGATGATGATGATGATTGGGATGAAGATGACGATTGGGAAGATGATGATTGTGATATCATCTGGGATGATGAGGACGAAGATTACGATGATTCTATGGACGGCGACCATGAATCCGCCCTATCAAGTGCCGGTTGGGGTACTGATGAGGACTACGGGAGCTACGGGGATGACGATTTTGGGGGCTATGGGTGTGATGATAACCAGCCCGATGATTGGCATCTAGATGATGGGGATTTTTAAGACTAACCGCAAACCCTTATCCTGTAAGGACTTAGGGCGAGCGGGGGCGCCCGCTTTTGCTCTAAGTCTTTATTTCTCAACAACTTACATCAAATACGTTTTTCTTAAAGAGAGGGCTTGACAACTACCGATGATAGGTGTAGAATGGTAGAACAAGAAAGAGGAAGACAAATGACAGAGAAGAATGAAGAAGAAAAGCGTCGTATTGAAAACAAGCGATTTATGGATGAGTGGGAAAAGCGTCCTACTAATCGTGATTTGCATGGTAACGGATGTTATCGTCCAGATGAGGTGGCCTTGACTGATGAAGAGTACGAGATGTTTGGTTAAAAAGGAGAAATAAAATGAATGAAGTAGAAGTAGCAGCATATACAGCAGCGTTCAATTCGCCCGATTGTCTTTTGGTTGTTCACCTAAAAAATAAAGAAAAGATTGAGGGTAAATTAGTCGTTAACAATAGCGATTTTCTGATTATCAAGGAGAGTAATGATGAACTGACCGGCAATGTATTTCATACTATTCCTAGAGACAGTATTCTTTATTTCACCGTATTCGCTTGACAATACAAAAGGGATTGCTAGGCCACTTGAGTGGCTCACGATGCTTGCTAGCTACTAAGCCGGTAGTAGAGTAGGTGGTCAGTGGAGATGCTAACGCATTGTTGAAACGAACCCACCCGTCCCTTGCAATAAGAAGTCACCAACGAAAATCCGATTCATTCGGTGTTGTACGCTTGACAAACCAAGAACGTATGCTATATTGGTGACACATGGCTAGAGTACGCGAAGTGGGACTTCGAATAGGGTAAACTCTATTGTATAACGATCATATACCAGCCGTTCGACTCGGCCCTTTGCCTCTTGACATTACGAAAACAAAGTATATAATGAGAGTCGCCAGTTCGCTACTGGCTGATCTGTGGGAATGCGGGTTAGCCATAGCGAGAATAACAAAAATCCCGCCCATACACAAAGGAGAGAAGAATGACTGACGTTAAAGATATCGTAGATAGACTTATCGGGTTATCCTCACATCTTGAATATTTCATCGACATAACTGAGTATAAGTTGATTCAAGAAGCTATCAAAGAGATTAAACATCTACGGTTGGTAGCCAACGCTATGAAAACCGATAATGCGAAACTAAGGAAAGCGATAGTAGGGTTGCGGCTGGAGATAGTCGGGGTTGGTGTCGAAAAACATCGGCTGAAGGTAGAGAATGAGCGTCTGCAAAAAGACTTGAAGTCGCTATGGGCAAATTAACTACGGGGTGGGTAATGAGTTGGCTTGCTTATGGTTTTATTTCGCTGTTTGATTGGGCATTTCCAAAAACAGCGGCAGAAATTCTTGACGATTTTTATCTTGACCACCCCGCAGATTATGATGGGCCGTTTGACGATTAGCCTATAAAATATCAAAAGCCGTAAGCCCTTACCGCATAAAGACTTGCGGCGAGGCGGGCCGCCCGCTTTCGCCCTAAGTCCTTATTTCTCAACACTTTACGTCAGTATGAAATTTTCTCAAGATGACCACTTGACAAAGTCGATAATAGAGGTATACTTGACAGACAATTACGGAAAACGACGAGGCTGATCAACTCGTATGGGTTCGGGTTATACTACCGATTAGAACGTTTCTGCTAATCCTCCGGATTTCGGCTAGGTGGTATAGTCAGCAAGAACTGTGGCCCCCTTGACAAACTAATATTGGTGGTATAGAATGGTAGAAAAGGGAGAGAAGAATGGAATATCCTAATGATGAAAAAATAGTGGTGGTAGGTCTTTGTTTAATTATCTTAGCCGGTTTCTGTGGATGTTTAAAAGGAGATTATCTTGGAGCTAATCGCGTAAGAGCGGAAGCTATCAAAGCTGGTGTTGCAAAGTGGACTGTAAACGCTGAGAATGGCGAAACCAAATTTGAATGGATTAGGGGCGAAAAATGAAAGTTTATGAAATTACTAGTGTTGATACTGGACGAACAGTTCAGATGACACAAAGAGAAGCATACAAATTATTTGGAAAAGCTCAGTTTGTTGAGATGTTGATGGGCTATCTACCTAACCTTATTGTGGTACAAAAATGAGACATTACGAAGTAAGATTCCATCTGGGATCGGGCGAACACTACAAACACTGGCAGATGAAGAGTTACCATAATGGGAACCTTATGACCGTATCATATTGGAATCCCGAACATTATGAGATTTTGATGAGCGAATGCCAGCTTATTAATCTCCCCAAGAAAGCTGCTAAAGTTTTCGAATCTCAAAAACGAGATGTTTGTGGGTGGATTAAATGCTATAGTTTTATCTTGAGCGATATTGCTAGCTGTGGAGCTACTGATATTAAAGAGATGAAAATGGTAGTATATGACCCCAAGGTGCAAAAGTATTGGCACTACGAAAATAGCAACGAAGATATCGACTGCAAAATTTTCGATAGGCTGGTCACTAGGGGAAAACGGGTCTACGCCAACATTTGACGTAAGGTCTTGAATCTAAAGGACTTAGATCAAGGCCGAGCGCCCCGGTTTATCGTAAGTCCTTATTTTTCAACGAGTTACATCAAAAAGGTTTTTTCAAGAAGAGGCTATTGACTTGTCGATACTAGTGTAGTAGAATGCCAACATGATGATGAGAACGATTAGAACTAACTTTAACAGGAAAATGAAAATGAAGGCTATCAAGTGCGTTGTGACCCATACCGATCTGTTCGGCGGCGAAGCTAACTATGGTTGGGCAAATCGGATTGAGTTTCTTCCGAAGAATGCTGAATCTCAGCACAGCGTTGTTCGTCAGGCTAAGGCTCTGGCGGGAATGACCGGCGTTAAGGCCGATACGGAAAATTATGGCGACAGCTTCACCATCAGGCCGCGTGGCTACAATCAGGTGATCTTCGTCGAATTCGAATAAAGAAAGCCATAAGCCCTTATCTCTAAAAGACTTAGAGAAAGGCAGGCTGCCCCGGTTTATCGTAAGTCCTTATTTTTCAACGAGTTGTGTCAACTCAAAAAATTCTTAAAGCTACCGCTTGACTTTTGCCGATAAGACTGTATAATGATCGAAGTTCAAGTGATCCTAACACTAATGAGGTTTTTGAAATGATGTTTGCTATTGGTTGCTCTGTTGCTGCGTCTCTGATTGTTGCTGGTTGCGTGTTGTATGTTGGTGTCTACGGTGGTCTGCACGGCAGTCTGTCTAGCTCCAAGGTTGGTGAGATTGTTCATTTCACTTACGAACAGCCTCTTGAGGGAACGGCAGAGCGGTATCTGGCAAAGGTGCTGGATGTTCGCAAGCTGACCGATGCTCAGATTGAGAAGCTGAATCGTCGAAGTCGGTATCGTAGTGATGACCCTTCTTTTATCCGTACTTCGCATCTGGTGACTTGCCAGAGCATGGACGGTACGGTTCGCAATTTCTATGCCGAACGGACTCGAAATCTTCGTCGGCCCCTGTTCGGGAAGCAACTCTTCAAGGTTCCCCGATTGGCTAGCTTGATTCTTTAATTTCTCATCAACAAGCTACCCACCTGCTCTAAGTCTTTATCTAATAAGGACTTAGGGTGGGCCGGGCCGCCCCGTTTTGATGTAAGTCCTTATTTGTCAACGCTTTACAGCAATCTATTTTTTCTTAAGATTAGCCTCTTGACAGGACGATAAGAGTTGTGTAGAATACGAGGAACACAAGGAGAAGAATTATGATGTACGCTTTGAACAATTTCAGTCGGACTCTTAGCGAAGATGGCGGTTCTGTGGTTTTTTCTGGTAAGAGTCTTGGCGGAAAAGCTGTCAATTTGACAGTCAATCTGGTTGATCTCAACCGCTACATGAATGGCGGTCTGATTCAAGAGTGCTTTCCTTATTTGTCTGTGGATGATAGGGAGGTTTGTATTACCGGATTCGATAAGGAATATTGGGACAAGATGTTTGGTGGTGACGATGAGTAAATATGTCTGGAGAGTTGTGCAGAATTGTAAGTTTGTGGGGTATGTTGAGCATTTGCATGAAACTGGGGCTTTATTTCAAGCTCAAAAATTGTTCGGTTCAAACTTGTATGTGGAGAAAGTGGAAAATGTCGATGACAAAAATCTTTGATCATGCTATGTATAGTCGTAAGGTTAAGAAGATGACTATGGATGAGTTGAATTTTGTGATCAAGGATTGTGGTGAGGTTTTGAATGTTTGGCCCGATACCCCCAATCATGGGTATTATGCTGATGAAATCTGCTATTGTGCTGATGAGATTCGCCGTCGTAAAACTTTGACAAATAGGAAGTAGTTATGTTGACGCATGAAGAGCGGTCTGCTGCTCGTGATAGAGTGGCCGAATTTGCAGTTAATTTGTTCAATGCTGCATCTACCGGTAGTGAACAAGATGTTCGTAATGAGTTGGAGATTTTTTTTGAATTTTTCTGTAGTGCTTTAGAAATTGCTCGAAGAGATAATGCGGTTTCTGGTTTGTGTTCTATTGATCCTAGCAACAACTAAGGAAAAATCATGAAAGTTTGTAATTGTGGGTCTGGACAGGCTAGCTGGTGGGAAAATGACGCCCGTGGAATTCCCCTTGCTAGGGTTTGTGGGGAATGTGCTGATAAAGTTTTGAGCAAATATCGGCCGGAAGTTCTATCCAACTCTAATTATGAGTGTGATGAGTTTATTGAGGCCGAAGACTACTAGTCGTAAGTCCTTATCCTTAAAGAACTTAGGGATAGGGCGGGCGCCCCGGCTCGTCGTAAGTCCTTACAGAATAACCACTTAGAGCATCCTCAAAATTTTTTGGATTTTCTCTAGCTGCGGGGTTGACATGGTCGATAAAAGGAGTATAATGATAGCATGACGAGACAAAACAAAACTGGTGGGTCTGACGATTAGATTGGGATAGCACATACGACAAGCTATGCCTTATTGAGATGGCACGCTTCTGACGGCGCTAAACGTCGGATAGTAATGTCGATCTACTGGGTTTGATTCCCAGCCACCACACTACAATGGTTTCTAGATAATAGGTTAGGATTAAAAGAGTTCGCCCTTCCCATCTCTGTCATTGACGTTGATAGGCTAAAAACTCTGCCATTATAATACAACCAGTAACCGTTAAATAATAGCATAAGCAAGGAGAAAAGATCATTCTCTAAGGCTAATGTCGTGGGCGGTTTCCGCTAAGGTATTGCCTATCCGGGGCGTTTAAATACTGGGTATTAGTGGGTTATAGAGTCGGGGCGTAAAAGACTCGCTGGTTTTCATACAGGGGTGACTTATGACTAAAGACGAAGCAATCGTTAAGATTTTGAAAGTTTTGAAAAGTCCTATGGCCGCTGTTTGCAAGCCTCGTACAGATGAGGTCTTGACATTAGCAGAGGAGCATGGTATAACGGTGTCTGAGGTGATTGAAGCTTGGATTAACATAGCTATGAGGATGTGATGATCTATCTAAACAGCAACGACTTTGAGAGATTGGCAGCTATCGTAGCAGAGTTGGTGAAGTTGAATATGAGCGTGGTGGCAGAATTGCGTGGAACAAAATGGGTTATTGAGGTGACTAACTAATGGAATGGATTAGTTTTTTTGATCGTCAACCAGAACATTGTCAAGGTATCTGGTATTATGGAGAATGTATTGGTGTGTGGGCGGGAAAATATATTTATGACCCCGATGATCCAGTAAGTCACCATCTTATGATCTGTAGTGAATCGCCGGGTGTTGTTGATCGTATGGATGCCCCATATTGGCAACCGCGAGTGGGCCAAACTAAACCAGAAAAACCTAGCCAACCATATCCAGACGATTATCCTAGTGGAGATAATAATGACAAACCTTGAACAAATGCAACAAGCTATTATAGACTCTCTAAAACAAGAGGTGCGGCTGTTGCGTAAAGAGATTGCGGGCTTGAGAGAAGAACGTAAAATGTTGATTGATAAAGATAGGCCAAAATGGCCCCCAATTCCAGATGAGTGGGTGTAAAGTCTCGGCAATGAATGATCACCATTGCGAAAAATAGGGGGCGAGTAATGAGCCTTAATGTGCGTGGGAGGGCAGTACCTACGGGGTGTCCGTTATCACCACATCCCTATGCGAGACTTTCCCTAAAGCCTTAGAACGTAAAGACTTACGTCAAGGCCGGGCGGCCCCATTTCTCCTAAGTCCTTATCCTTAAAGACTTTACGTCTATCAAGAATTTTTCAAGAGTACCCCTTGACATTGTCGATATAGAATGTAGAATGAGACAACAAGGGAGAAACTAAAATGTTTGTTGTAATCGTTTGTGGCGGACCTTATGATGGGGAACGAATTGGCAAAGATGGATGGATCGCTTTTCATCCTGACGCCCCGCTAAAATTTCAAGATTTAGCAGATGCTCAGGATTTTATTGAGTCCCGGCTTGCTAGGACGGCTGACGGAGATTATGGTGTTGGGGCGAGTTTAGGTATTGACGAAATTGATGGAGATATTTATGACTGCTATTGAAAATCAGTGGATCAGTTTTTTTGATAAGCAACCCGAAGATGGTCAGGGTATTTGGTATTATGGTCAGCATATTGGTGTGTGGAGTGGAGAGTATAGGTATTCTCCAGAAGATCCAGTAAGCCACCATATTATGCTTTGCCATGAATCTTATGGTTTTGTAGACCGTATGGATGCTCCGTGGTGGATGGTTGATGATGGGGTGATGAATAGACCAGAAAAGCCTAGCCGACCAGTTCCGCCCGATTATCCTAGTGGTTGACCTAATGACCTAAACCCTTGCTGCTAAAAGACTTAGCTCAAGGGCGGGCGCCCCGGCTTGTTGTAAGTCCTTATAGAATATAGACTTAGGGAAAGTTCCAGCTAAACCAGCAATGTTGGCCTTAGCTTACCCATTTTAACACTAGCAAATACCATGCCAAAGATTTTTTAATGATACCCCCTTGACAGTGCCGATGATAGATGTATAATCAGTGGACACAAGGGAGAAAAAGATCATGCAGTTTAGTCGTGGAAATGAGAAGTTGGGCACCAATTGCAATGTCGTTAGTCGTGCTGTGGGCGATACCTGCCCCTCGTCTTGCGATTTCTTGGGCAACGGGTGCTATGCTGAGGGTACGGAAAAGATTTTCAAGAATGCCCGTGCTGTTGGCATTAGAAATATGATTACTGAGGCGGGCAAAATCCGCAGTGTTATCATTGACGCTATTAATAAGGGTATCTCTGTCCGCTGGCATGAGCGGGGCGATTTCTTTAAGGATGGTGAGTTGGATATTGAGTACATGGCGAATATCGCTCTAGCTTGTTATACTCTTATTGAAGAGGGTAAAACTCTGCCTAGAATGTGGGCATATACCCATATTTATGATAATCGTATTGTAGAAACGTTGGGCCAGTATATTACCCTGTATGCTAGTGTTCACAATAAAAAACACCTTGAAGATGCCAAAGCGGCTGGCTTTAAGTTGTTTGCATGGTGTGACACTGATCTCCAGTTTGCTCCTAAGAAAAAGCGTGGTAAGGCATCTGGCGAACAGCGTAAGGTAGCCCCCAAACTGGCTATTATTGAGGGTGAGCGTTATATTACTTGTCCAGAGATGTTACAGGGTCGTGATAAGATTACCTGTACGGGCGGTAAGGATAAGAAAGTGTGTGATCTTTGTGTTCGTGGCCTTGCTAATGTACTATTTCTCAATCATTGAAAGGATAACATGGCTAAGTATTACATTCAATCGGGCACCCTTCACCTAATCTATAGTACAGATAAACCTCCCCTAGAAGCAGCGGCGGCTGTACTATGGGAGAGTAATAAAGATGATACTCTTCATGAGAACTTCTATATTGACGAACGGGGATTTAGAGATTATAAAAACGCCGAACCAGATACTATTGTGTTGCCAACAGAAGCAGTAATCCGACAAGCGAAATGGACAATCTCATGAAAATAATTACAGTTACATTAAATATTGAGTTGGGAATTACTTGGGAAGATATTCCTAATATAGATAGCAAAGAAGCTATTGTAGAATTTCTAAACTATAAGCTACATCATGATCCAGAATGGTTTGGTGATTTTGGGGAAGAGAATATAATTTTTCATGATGAGTATAGTATTGTTGATGGAATTTAACGCTTGCCGCAAACCCTTGTCCCATAAGGACTTAGGGCGAGCGGGGGCGGCCGCTTTTGCTGTAAGTCCTTATGGAATAGAGACTTAGGTCAATCGAGAAAATTCTTAAAGGGAGTGCTTGACAACTACCGATGATAGGGGTATAATGATAGAACAAGGAGACAAAGATGAAAGACTTCGCAGAGAGAGCTGAAATTGCCGTGAATAAACTAGAAGTTGGGGAAGGCTGGCGGAGGCTGCTGCCGGAAGATGTGATACAAGACGGCGACGAGGTTGACGTAGGGAGTGGAGTAGGGAGTGGAGAAGAAAAATGGGTGCCTACAGCTTGCCCCGGAAGACGGGTCGTCAACTTCCCGACTACCCGCTACCGCCGCCGAGTGACGTTAGAGGTGCCAGAGGCTGTGCGATTTCCCGCAGCGACAGCAATGGCGAATCGCCGCAAGGATCAAGAGATCGCCATGCTCAAGGATCAGGTGGAGCGGCTGCGGCTGCGACCGGAGGAGATGGACGCACTTTGCTGGTGTCGAGATGTTATGCCAAAAATGTTTGAGCCTAACGCTGTAGTGCAAATACATTCCGAGGTTTGCGGCAAGATGCTTAAGCGGCTGGGAGGTGG
>Ga0114964_10002040_pt1 | contig 14330 bp, 13 predicted proteins | sample C_131016_MF_Meta_FD_92638 | JGI IMG/M metagenome (GOLD analysis project Ga0114964, IMG submission 92638) | Freshwater microbial communities from Lake Croche, Canada to study carbon cycling - C_131016_MF_MetaG | ecosystem: Environmental > Aquatic > Freshwater > Lake | place: Lake Croche, Canada... | reverse complement strand
CGATCTTGCTCTATTTGATCATTTATATTCAATTTACTCAAATTACTTGATGTATTCGATTTGTTGTGTTGTTTTGCTAATTTTTTATTCTTATTTCTATCTAAATATAATGCACACAAAAAAAGTAAAGATAATAATAAAAAAGTTGTTATTGCACGTCTCATTTTATTAATTATAAAAGATATAAAAGAAATTATTGTTTTATATAAATGGCAATTCAATATCCTAAACTAGAACATGTTACGTTACCATCCGTAGATGGCTTTAACGGTTCACTTAATATTTTACGAGATCCTCCAAAATCCATTTTTACAAAACGTATTGATAAAGTTGGACAAAATAATGATATTACAAATTTAGTAGATGATAGTGGAGATCGTATGAATGAAGGAATTTTAGTATATTCAAGAGGTGTAAATCCAATGGTTTCGGTATCGTATGATAATAATTCTAACAATGCTGGATCATTTACCAATTCATCGTTCGGTTACGGAAGTAATATAAATCAAGGGCATTTAAACCGATCATTTCAAGCAAAACTACCTTATCGTGTTATGGATCGTGGCGCTTTCCGCCCACCTATTCGTTCTCAATTTGATTTGTTACCTTTATCTCGTCAACCTCGTGCATGGTTTTCTGCTTTATCAAATCCAGGTTTTACTGATTACACAAAAAAGAAATATCTTCCCACAAAGTTTCGTATGATTAAAGATTTATTATTATCAACAGATACCCCAATTACACCAAACAAATCTGTAAAAATTGAAAAAGCAATTTTAGAAAATATGAAAATGAAAAATGCTATCAATGACAAACATATTAATATTGAAGGCTTTTCAGGTAAACGAACATTAGATCATTCTAACTTTACACGTGAAAATGTAGACATGTATAAAGGTATCCAAGAAAACTATGAACAAGTAAATGCAACAACAAACAAACAACGTGATATTTCTCATAACTTGAATAATATGAGTATTAATGAAAAGAACTATATTGGTAATAAAACATATTATGAATCTGCTACCAATCGATCTTTACAAACTACACATGGTCTCGATGGTATGAGAATACAAGAAAACGGCTATATACAAGATCGTGACTACTATGAATCTACTACTAATCCATCTTTACAAACTACACAGAGTTTAGATGGGATAGAAATTGATCAAGATCGTTACATTAACGATAAAGAATATTATGATTTTAGTGTTAATAAAGGACAAAATATAAATGTTAAAACCATTGACCAACTAAACTCAAATAACAAAACAAGCGTCAAAGATGTTATGCAATACCAATTAGATGCAGGTAAACAAACAGGATATACATTATTAACTTCTATTCCTGAAATTCATTTAGAATCTCATATTGAAGCACATGATGTTAAAGCTAATTACAATGATCCAAGAGTTTATAAACGAGTCCAACACGAAAATAAAATAATGTTACAAGAAAATGTACCAAAAATTAATACAGTTCGTAATGTTACACGTATTGAAGATATGAATAACTTTGAATATGGTTCTTCACGTAATTACAAGTTACCTGAAAAAATAAATAAAGGTGAATTTACTAATGTTGGTGTAAAACCAACACTTGATCGGTCGGAAATACAATTTCGAAGTGATCCTCATAAAGAAAATATAAGAAAATATGTAAATAATGTTCAATTTTCACGTTTTCAACATTAAATTTTTTATTAATATAAATAGAATGTCATCTAGCCGCGAATATACTTATAATCAACTATCACCTATATGTTATTACGTAAATTTGAATACATACACAAAAGGTAAATTCGGTAATACTAATTTTCAACCACCTCTTACTCAACCTATCGTAAAAACAAAAGTAAGTTTTGACATGAGCAATTATAATAGTTTAAGCGATCCATCGAGAGCATGTTCACACAACATAAATAATTTTGTAAGTTATCCTTTATTTGGATCAGCTTATCAAAAACCAATATGCAATATCTGTTCTATTAATGACTGTTAAGAGGGTTCCGCCCTCGTTACAGTCATAAAAATGACTATATGATTATTTATAATATATTTTTATTATAAAGTTATCGGCTAAATAAGGTTGAATTGATTCTGTTGGTAATATACTTTTATATACAAAAGTATATAAAATGACGCTCAGAGATGGGATTGAACCATCGACCTTGTGATTAACAGTCACACGCTCTAACCAGCTGAGCTATCCAAGCATCTACATGATGGCCATTTCTTTAAATAACAATTAAACTTTTTTGATTTATACTCTCACGTTTATTTAACAACACGATACATGACAGTACCATCTTTACGTGTAATACGAATATATTCTCCTCGTTGAAAATAATAATAGCGAGAAATCGGATCTGTCAACAATATAAAAGGAAGTTTAGCTTTGTATTCTTTATCTAAAAGTTCTTTTTCTTCTTTTGAAGCCAATTCATGTTTTGGGACAATACGATGTTGTGTAATGTCAATCTGTAATTCATTAATATTAAATAGTTCAATATTATATTCCATAATTTCAAGTGACTTTTTAGCACTTGATGTAACACTATCACGGTAAACAATAATACAACGATTACAATTTTCTTTGTTCATCGCTGATATAAACTCTTTAATTCCTTGAATACTTAATTTCTCTTCTCTACATATAAATGTAATCATTTGATATGTTTCTTTTGATGCTTTTATAATGAAATCTTCTTTTGATTCATCATTAATGATATAACCACGATCACTTAGCATTTTTTTAATAATGTTACTTGCTTGTATCTCTAAATGAAAACTTGTCATTTTTTATTTATTTCGATTTCAATTTAAATAAATCAAATTTATTATAAAGAAAAAGATGTCAAACGAAGACGAAAAACGATTAAATAAAATTATCAAAGCAGATCCGCTGTTTGGTGAAAAACGTTTAAAGGAAATTAGCGACAGTTTATCAGATGAAGATAAAAAACGTTACGCAAAAATTGGTGAAGAAATGTATAACACCATTAAATTTGAAGATATAAATTCACAAGGTACGCAAGCAACTGAAAACGCTGATGAAATTGAATTAGAAAATATTTCTCAAATTAAATTAATGTTGAACTCTGGTATACATCCTTCTTATTTAAGTAACCAAGAAAAAGACATGATGAAAAACGCTTTTGGTGAAAAATGGTTTGAATCATTTGGATTTCTTGAAACGGATTTAAATCGTATTAATTTTTAAATAAAACCTAAAAAGAAAAAATAAAATAAAAAATCTTGAAAGATATAAAAATGGTATACCGTTTAGTTCCCAGTTATAGATTTACTCCTCGCTCCCACATGCGTCCTGTAAACGTAGCTGGTATGGAAGTAAAACCATCTGTATATTGCGCCTTAGCTGGATTTGTTTTAGCCGCTGTAGCAATGGTAGTTTTTGCTCATTTTGCCCAGCAAGATGATAATAAATCATTAAAAGATTTTGTTGACATGAAAGATGGTAAAAAATCAGTTCTTGAAAACAAATTCTTCTGGTTACTAGCTTCTGGCTCAGCAATTGTTTTAGCAGGCGCTGGTGCATTTATTGGTAATAAATGCGAAGAAATGTAAAATTTTATAATATGTTTTTAGTTTATTATAAAATTGATCTTTTTTTTATATTTCCAGTTAAATATAAAAAAGTAAAGGTATGACTACCACAAGTCAATTTCAAACAAAACCAGACTTTTTTTCAACAAAAGAAGTTGTTAAAAAATCAAATAGTAATCCTCGTTATTTAGATTTTAATCAAACCCACTTTACCGCAGGTGATGTAGAACAATTTGAACTATATCGTGATAAATCAAATGGTAACGGACCTTCTATTGATACTATTGATTTGTCAAATAATGTATGGCATAAACTTGAAATAAAAGATCCCAAAGTAAAAAGTGGCCTTGTTGGAGAAAATATTGATTGGAAAAAATATAAAAATCTTACAACTGAATCAGTCGACAATACATTTGCTTATCTATTTAATAAATTCAAAAAAGGCGTTTTTATAAAAATAAAAAACAATAAACTCGATGTGTTTCTACCCTTTAGTAAACACAATTTTGTCAATGAATGGAGTGAATATATAAAACAACCACCTAGTTACAAAGATATAACAGAATTTTTAATTTATGCTAGTAAAATACAAGGATACAAAATTGATCCTTCCAATATCAATAAATTTATCAATAAATGGTATGCCAATAACTGTCTTTTACGTTCCGAATTTCCTGTAGGAGAAAATGATAGATGTATGTCAAATTTAAAAGACATGTTAACTACGTTATGCGAACAACGAGTTGTACCTGATATTGAACTATTTTTTAATCGACGAGACTTTCCGTTAATTAAAAGAGATGAAACCGAACCATATGAACATATTTTTAATACAGAAAAACTACCTCTTCTTACTCATAAATACGATAAATATTGTCCAATTTTATCAATGGTAACAACAAATAGTAATACAGATATCCCATTTCCTACAATGGAAGATTGGGCGCGTGTAAGTAGTCAAGAACATTCTAAATTATTTGCACCAGATTTTAAAGAATATAAATGTAATTTTAATCATATATGGAATACCAAAATACCAACTGCCATTTTTAGAGGTGCATCTACCGGATGTGGTGTTACAATTGAAACTAACCCACGTTTAAAATTAGCACAATTATCTTTATCATCTCCTGTCGTTTCAGGAATACCTTTACTTGATGCTGGTATTGTAAAATGGAATTGTAGACCTCGTAAAATTATGGGTCAAGATTATCTACAAATCATTGATCCAACTAAATTAAATCTACCATTAGTACCATTTTTATCACCTGAACAACAATCTAATTATAAATATATTGTTAATGTTGATGGTCATGTTTCCGCATTTCGTTTATCTCTTGAATTATCTATGGGTTCTGTTCTATTATTACAAGATAGTAAATATAGAGTATGGTTTCGTAAATATCTAATACCAAATGTTCATTATATACCTATTAAAGAAGACCTTTCAGATTTATTTGATCAGATTCGATGGTGTCGTAGTCACGACAAAGAATGCCAAGAAATCGCTAAAAATGCTCTAACCTTTTACAATACTTATCTAACCGAAAAAGGTATACTGGATTTTGTACAACTTTTATTTATTAATATTAAGCGCGTTACAGGTACTTATTTTTACAATTGTAAAAGTGTAAAAAATATTCTTTATGAAAAAGAATATGAACAACTTGATTCTATTATTAATGAAGATATAGTAAACGTTAACTATCCATATGATATACGAAATATAGATGCAATGGCTGGTTTGGAAATTTATTTTCAGCGTCATTCTATTCCATTAAAACAATTATTGGTATCAAACCCGCCACCAAAAAAAGAACACGAAAGTAAAGATAGTATTATTACAACTTATCAACTTGACAAGTTACGTTTATCTTTAAAAACGTCAAAACGAAAATGTGAACTTGTAAATGAAGCCTTTATTGGTATTGAATGTATAAATAAATTATTACATGAAATACCAAATTTTAAATATACTTTTGGATTTGATAAAAAAAGTTCAACTTTAATTACCGAACACATAGAAGGAGTTTCACTTAACGACTTTATAAACGGTTTATCGTTTGTAAAAGGTAAACAATTTGTACCACCATGCAGTATTTCCGAATTTATTTGTGTGATACAAGTATTATTACTTACACTTGCGGTTGCACAAGAACGATATGGATTTGTACATCATGATCTAACTCCATGGAACATTATTATAAGAAAATTAGATAAAAAAGAAACGATTGTTTATCAATTCAAAGATCAACGCGTTATGGTAGAAACAACTATTTTACCAATTATTATTGATTATGACAAAAGTCATGCCATTATCAATGAAATCCATTATGGTATAATTGATCCATTTAAAACAAGCAAGTTTCAAGATTGTTTTTGTTTAATCATTACATCTATTTATGAATATTGTAAAAGTCATAAAAAAATGATAGATTCAGAATTTCATACCATCCTTCATATCATTAATTTTTTAACCAATACAGAATTTAGATCAAAAGAAATTTCAACATACGATGAGTTGCTTGATTTTCTTACTCAAAATAAAAAATATAACGAAATTGTTTATCGAAACAAGTGTGACCTTGAAATGTTTGATCCATGCGATTATTTTAGTTACATTAACACTTTATTTGAAAGTAAAACTGTTCTACCATCACAAAATATTATTATCAAGTTTGTACCTGACGGTACAAAAATAAAAAAAGAAAACACCTATGTCAATCCATTATTTTATTATGAATTATTAACTGATAAAAATAACCATCAATCCATATTAACTTATTTAGAAAAAGTTGAAAATATCATGAGACAACATATGGATAAATTTGTTATTAGTTATGTCTATTATATTCATACCATGAACAAGATATATCAAACAGTATCAAATTTAAAACAATTTATACAAACAAATCCATGCCCCCAAAAAACACAAGAAGAATTATGGATTGAAATACGTAATTGTGACCGTATACTTACTCATATTTCTACAGATGTTGACTATAAAGAAATCAAACCATCTTTACCAGTTTGTCATCATATCAGTGAAACGATAGTAGTAAAAGGTAAAGATGATGTGTTATATTGTAAATTATGTGAAAAAGAAGTTGAAAAAAATAAAAAATGTAAATCCAAGTTAACAATAAGTCCTACTTTTTATCAAAATTTTAATATTGCTAAATACAATGTTACTACATTCTCTATACCAGGTACTATTCTTACTCTATTACAAGGTGATTATAACATTCAAAATACTAATTATATAACTATTCGTAACATGATCCGTGATACATTACTATATAGTTATCCATTTGAGATTTCTGATGAAAAAGACTTTGCAAAAACATACGGAAAATTATTAAGAAACTTTTGTCCATTGGCTTTGCTAAATCATAACGCAAATATCAAAACGTTAAACTTTATAAGCAAACAGATCTATCCATCAGATCTAATCGAATTAGAAAAACATAGTGATGCTGAAAAAAGTGTTGTGTTTATCAAAAATATTATTTCTCTTCTGTAAAAAACACACAAACGCATAATTTTAAGCTTATTTCCTTAAAATTTTTTAATTGACAAGAATCATTTTAGAAACCCAAGTCAAGGTCATCACACAAATATTTGATAAATGAATTATCATCATTTGGTAATCCTGATTTCTTACGAGCATCCATGTAACGATCATAAAACTTGGTATGATAATCTTCATCAGTACTACGAAGTTTAGCAATCTCTTCACGAGACTTGATAATATTATTTTTCATTTCAGTCATTTTCTTGTTTGTTTCGTTATAGGTCCAAGTTAACTGAGCTTTCTTTACCATTAACTCAATGTAACGATCGTATGGATCAATTTCAGTTTTAGCAACATCAGCCAAAAGCTCCTTTTCACGGTCTTTGATCTCTTCCATTGATTTCTTCTCATCATCGCGTTTCTTACGAACCTCTTCTGACGTAGTTTCAACAATTTTCTTCTTGATATCAATTTCTTTGGTTTCACAAATGTACTTCTTTGTCTCAGCCAAAGGAAATGGACGACCAACATAGGTATGATAAATACTATGAAAACTATCGACTTCACGAATTAATTTTTCGGCTCGTAAATCAGCTTCATCTTGTGTTGCGAATGTCCCACGCACTTTCAACATACCATACACACCATCGCTATCAGGTTTTGAGCCTTTTGATGGAAAAAAAGAAATCAAACAATGATGTTGATTTTCGTATTTAGGATCAGCATAAAACTTCTCAAACTTGGGAAACTTTTGTACAAAGTCTTTGACATTTAGTTCGGCCATCGCCGCAGCTGTTTCTTCGTCTGTTAAATTAGGTGCGCCAAGTTTATAACTTTTGGGATCAGTATCATTTTTATCCGCTGGAGATGTTAAACTGTTTTGAATAGTTTCTGACATGTCTATTTTATATTCTTTCATTTTTTTAAATGATGAATATCTTTTTATTGTTATTCGTCTGAATACATAAACTCTAGAAATTTCTTTTTATAGTCATCATTATCAATAAACGATTTTGGTATAAGTACTTCACCTGATTTTTGATAATGATTTTTATATAAACGGAGTTTGCCATATGTAATACCTCCAATATGACGAGCTGTTGTATCATACAATATTGGTTCTTTAATAGATGTATTCGCATTAGCAATTATTTGAGTTTCATTGCAAGTTTCATTGTTATTTTCATGTTTACTTTCATCGTCACTTTCATCTTCTGGTAAGCTATCTTCTAATTGCTCTAATTTATTATCAATATCAATTCGATGTTCTAATGACGTTGGTAAACTTCTACTTAACTGATTTCGATATCCATCTCCCTCTTTAATAATATTAATAATCTGTTTATATACTTCTTCAAGTTTTTTAATTTGTTCTCTGGTCTCAATAATCATCTCTGTATAATCATCTTTTTCAAACCGTGATAAACGACTTTTCAAAATCGTTGATTCTTTTTTATATAATTTTTCAACTGTACCAAACCCTTTTGATATGAGTTTAATTAGGATCGCAGCATTTAAATCTTCAATCTCGTTTTGTTCATCATCTGTGTAAATAAAACGTTTTCTAGATTTATCTGTACATAAATACAGTGCTTTGTTTTTACCCATCAAAAAATTACGTGTAGTAAACTCCGCAAGCGCTTTTTGTGATCCAAAGAAATCTTGTAATGTATAGTTCTTTTCAAACGTTTCTTGGACCAGTTCTTTTGTCATATAAGTCATGATATTACCATAGTTGTGATGAGTAGAATTATCAATGTTTGTATTGATAGTAATGTTATTCATATTTGTAGGACGTTTCTTTGTTTCTTCCAACTCTTTTTTCAGCTCTAAAACTTGTTGTTGTAGATTATTATATTTTTCATCATCTTCTTGCTTTCTTACAACAATCATAGTATCATGTTTCTTTTTACAAATATCTATATGATATTTTAAGGTTTGTTTTGATGATAATTCCTTATTACAAAATTCGCATTCAAATAGTCTTTTATCAACAATATTATCTGTTAAATTGTTTTGTATTTTTAAACATTTTTTATTTGTTCTTAAATGTCTATTAAGTACAGATATAGAACTAAAATTATTATTACAGAAGGAACACTCCATTTTATAATACTTTTTATTTTTTAAATATGCAATTATTTTTCTTGCATTAAAATTGCATTTATTGCATCGTGCAATATCTTGATGCAAGAAAAAACATTAAATCGATGCAAGGTTTTTTTAATAAAATAAAGGTTAAATTAAGAAGAATGCAATGTTTTTAAAATTAATATTTTTTTATAGTTTAAAATTAAGGTTAAATAATAATAATTTTGGCATCATTTTGTTGCATCAAAAATGTGTGTGTGTTGATAAAAATTTTAATTCTAATATTTTTAGATATTTATAAATTTATTAAAAATATTTTAGAATACTTTTTAAAATAAAAAATCTATATGTCGTACAAATTTAACAAAAAGTTGTTAAATTTTTAATATTAAACTAAAAGTATTTTTGTTTAAATTCATTCATGTTCATAGTTCTCATACTTCTATTACATTTATTACATATTGGTTTTAAATTTTCTATTGTCATAGGACCACCTTTACTTTCAGCAATAACATGACCACAATCAAAATCCAGTTGACTAATTTCATTGCTATTACAACATGGACATTTAACCATTCCAATTTCTTTACCAATATGAGTGTACCAAACGGTCATTTTAAGTGTTTTTGGGATTGTTTTCTTTTTATATTTTTTATTTCCAATATCATTTTCTATTTTTTGTACTTTATCAATTAACTCTTTTATAATTTTATCATGTTTAGTAGTCTGTTCTTTATTATCTTCTTTCTTTTTACATATATTTATATGATATTGTAACATTTGATTACTTGATATTTTTTTATTACAATAATTGCAATCATATGTTATTTTATGTTCTTGTTGACATTTTTTGTTTGTATTTAAATGTCTGTTAAGATTAGATTTTGTTGAAAATTCTTTTTCACAAATAGTACATGAATGCATTTTTAGTTTTATTGATTTATTGATTCTATTAAATTTTAATCAATTTTAGTATTTTATCTTAATCAATGGAATTCCGTATATTTTTCCGTAAAGTTTTATATCAGGATGTATAGTTAGAAAATCATTTAAAAGTCGTTGTAAAACGCTTGATAATAGTTCTAATATTTCATTAGTTTCATCATTTTCATCCGCATGACAAAAATAGTTTTTCCATAATAAATTTGCGCCATTTTTAAGTTGTTTATAGTCAGTTTGTTTCTTTGAAAGACGTTTATTATAGTCTAACGATTTTTTAATTTGATCGATTAATAGTTTAGAATGTTTGTCTATAGTATTTTTTTCAAAAAATGACATAATTTTATATTAATTAAAAATTAATAGAAAAGTATTAAAAACGTTTTGGTTCATAATGACCACCTGACCATTCTAATTCGATAGTTCTTTCAGCTACACATGTAATAGGTAAGAATTCGATAGCTGTTCGTTGTTGAGTGCGAATATCATAAACAATGATTTTAGCATTCCACAAGTTACAAGCAGCACTAATTTCAATTGCACCTCCCCATGTAGATGAGTTTCTCATATGTTGAATATAATTATTATTTTCCATGGATAAAATTTCATGTGTTGAAATTCCGTCAATGATAGGTTTATTTTCTTGTAAATAATCACAAATAGTTTGGCGAATAGTATTGCTATCGCTATTAATAAAGTAAGATAGACTGTTGAATAAACAACTCATTTATTAATAATTTATAAATTTTTTAATTAAATATTTTCTTTTCTATATTCTTTATCTTAAACAAACACTATTTAATAAAAATAAATAATAAGAAGAAAGAATATGATAGTATTTAATGTGAGTTGTATAATAATAACATTTATTTTATGGTGTTACATATGCTTATTAAAATTATATTTTATATTTAAAAATTTTGATCTATTTTTAGCGATTAATTATATGCTTTTATGTAAATAATAGTTTTAAAATTGATTTAAAATTTTATATTATATATAAGAAGTAATAAATGAGTGAAACTATACCTAAAAAGAAAGGACGACCACGAAAGTATGATTTTGCGGACTTGCCAAAAGAAGAATACGACAAAAAATGGTACGAATTAAACAAAGATTCTGTTAAACTAAAATCAAAGCAAACTTATGAAGAAAATAAAGAAGAAATAAAAGAAAAAGCAAAGGAACTTTATTGTCAATATAATGAGGAATTAAAAATAAAAGCAAAACAAACTTATGATGAACATAAAGAAGATATAAAATTAAAAGCAAAAGAACTACAAACTAAATATAGAGAAAGTTATAGTTTAATCAAGTTATTATATAATGAAAAAATAGAATTACCAAAAAATATCTGTGAACAAGTGGAAAATATTATTTTAAATAAAAAATAAAAATTTGTAATTATTATTTTAAATAAAAATTAATTAATTATTATTTAAAAATATCTTGTATATAATAAAATATACAAGATGTATAGAAAATTTTTGAATACATATCTATCTCGTTCTGAACAACTAAAACAAAATAAAGCTAATAGTGATAAAAGTATTCGCTATTGTAATTTTTTATGTCAAGAGTTTTTACCAGTTGAACGATTTTATAAAGACAGTGAATCAACTTGTTGTATAAAATGTAGTAATTATTTAATTATAGCTAAAAAAATGGTAAAAGATGAAAAAATTACATATGAACAGTTTAAGAAAGATCCTATGATTATTTATAAGAAAAAAGTTACAAGTGATAATAAAAAATTATGTGATAAATGTAATGAAGAAAAATTTATGGATTGTTTTGATGCTGCAAGAGCTGTTTGTAAAGAATGTCGTTTAAAACAATCAATTGAAAGAGATAAGAAAGATTTAAATAAAGAAATTGAAATAATTGAAAAAGTAAAAGATAGTAAAGAACAGTTAACTGAAACATTAAGAAAGATATCTGTGAGTAAAATACAAGAAATATTAAAATATTATAAGATTACTAGGCTTTCAAAAGATAAAAAACATGATTCAATTGCTAAAATGTTAAAATACTTTGAACAATTACAATCTCCTTACAAATGTTTAGGTAATTGTGGTTTCGATTTAACAGAAACATTTTCATATTGTATTGCATGTAGAAAAAATCCATCCAAACATGAATTTATTGAAGAAAAAAATTTAAAATTTAAAGAAAACATTGAAGAGTTTTTAGAAAATAAGTTAGAAATAACAAGTGATGAATGTTATGATTATAATATTACGAATATAAAAGATATTTGTAGCTATTTGGATATTAAAAAAAATAATGGACATGCAAATACAAAACAACATATGGTTAATTTGATAAATGAAAAATTAAAACAGAAACGTGAAGAAGAATCTAAAAAATCTAAAATTCATGTAAATAAACTTGTATTTGAAGATTTTACTATTTTATCACGAGATGATGGATTTATCGATGCTACACAAATGTGTCAAGTACGTAATAAAACTTTTTATGATTGGTTTCGTTTAGATTCTACTAAAGAATTTATTAAAGAATTAGAAGAAGATTTAAAGCTAGAAAATAAAAGTTCGGGAAATCACGATCTTTTACAAAATAATGAAAACCAGTCAAATATTAAATTAATTGATGTTAAGAATGGTAGATCTGGTTATTCTTTTGTACATCCTGATTTAGCAGTTCAATTAGCAATGTGGATTGATAAAAAGTTTGCTATCAAAGTTAGTCGTTTTGTTCGAGAATTAGCTATTACAGGTAGTTGTACGTTAGAACCAAAAACATCAAAGCAATTGCTTGAACTTCAAAAAGAAAATGAACAGTTAAAAATAGATAAACAAAATCTTCAAATAAGTCATGAAAAATTATTAGAGAAAAAACACTATTACAAGTTTAAACAAGGTCCAGTATTTTATTTGATATCAGACAGTGATAGTAAATCTGTAAAATACAAACCTGGTATTGAAACAGTTGATATAAATGTGAGATTACAACAGCATCGAAGTACAACACCTTGTATAAAATTAGAAATGTTAGTTTATACAAAAGATTGTAGTTTAATGGAAAAAAATATTTTGACACGTTACAAGACAAAAAGAGATCATATTAACCATGAATGGATTTATGGAATATCTAAAGAACATATTATAACAAGTATAAAGACGCAGTTAGAGTTTCTAGAAATACAATATACTATTGAGGAAAATTTGGAAGAATATAATTCACAGATAGAACCATTTTAAACAATTTATTGTACAACTTTTCAAAAAATTTGTGGTTAAATAGCTTTAAAATAACTTTTAAATAACAAAGGGTGTTTTTGGGTTATGACCTTTTCTGTGAAGGTCATTTTAAAATTGATTTTTAATTAAAAAAGAAAAGTATAAATAAAGATGTCAGGTGTTATAGAATTTCTCGAAAATAACAGGGTCACAGGGGACTATCACACTCATGTAAGTATGGTACATCCGAAAGGTAAATTTCAAATTAGTAAACATATTTCAGAGTCTTTTTGGCATAATTATTGTAGTTCTGTTTTTAATGAAGAAAAAACAGAGAAAGAAACAGAGTTTGGTATAGCAGAGAAACCTCAATCATATCTTCCAGTGTTAGTAGATCTTGATATTAAAGTACCTTTTACAGAGGATAAAGACGTGACTCGTCTTTATACTGATTACCAACTTGAAAACATTGTGAGAAATTATCAGGATGTTTTAAAGACAATTGTAAATGACATCAAACCCGAACATCTTTATTGCTTTGTTTTAGAAAAGCCAGCTTACAGGGTGAAAGCAGGGGAGAACGAATATACTAAAAACGGTTTTCATTTACACTTCGCATGGACCTTTGTCAATAAAAATGACCATGAAATGCATTTATTACCACGAGTTAAAAAAAATGTCAATAAAGACATGACGTTTAAATCGCTTGGATTTGAAAAGTCGGGAGACTTGATTGACGCTGGTTATATCAAAGCACCTTGGTTACTTTATGGTAGTAAAAAACAAGAAGGCATGGACGCTTATAAACTTACTAAAATTTATAACGAAGAACGTGATATTATTACGTTAGAACAAGCGTGTAAAAACTATAAAATTTATAGTGCAGAAGAAGTTGAGATGGATATGAAAGAAAATTATCTTTTTTACTTGCCACGAATTCTTAGTATTGTTCCGTGGCATCGACAAGTTTGTGAGATGCGTCCAAATCTTCCAAGTCCTATTCGTGTAGATGCAAAT
>Ga0114964_10002039_pt1 | contig 14340 bp, 9 predicted proteins | sample C_131016_MF_Meta_FD_92638 | JGI IMG/M metagenome (GOLD analysis project Ga0114964, IMG submission 92638) | Freshwater microbial communities from Lake Croche, Canada to study carbon cycling - C_131016_MF_MetaG | ecosystem: Environmental > Aquatic > Freshwater > Lake | place: Lake Croche, Canada... | reverse complement strand
TCAAAATTAGTGTTCCCAGAGTGAGCCAGCGTTGCAGTCGCATGATGACTTCAAAGCCCAGCACTCCGCCGAAAATGGTCAATCCACCTGCTACGGCGAATCCGAGAACTCGAGAAGTATTGACGGACAAGTGACCAACCCGAGCAAAAACGGTTTGCGTGGCCAGGGTGGCGAGTGAAACTAAAACAGTTTCCCAACCAACAAAAGTTAGATAGGAGAGCAGTCCAGGAACTATGTTCCCTCGAACGCCGAAGGCGGCGCGCGATAGCGTCATTGTTGGGGCATTTGATCGCTGACCCGCAAGCGAGCTGATTCCAACTAAGGCAAATGAGCCGATTGTGCCAATGGCAACAGTGATAACTACCTGCCAGAGTGAAATTCCAAAGCCTAGGAAGAATGCCCCATATGAAATAGCCAGGAATGAAACATTGGCTGCGCACCATGGCCAGAAAAGACTGCGCGGTGAACCATGTCGCTCTTGCTCCGAAATGAAATTGATTCCATTTAACTCAAGGGACAAAACGGGACTCCAACCAAATGAAATTATGTGCAACTATCGTTAAGAGACATTCTAGATTGATTTCATTGCAGCCCGACGTATCCCAGTTGCGTTATCAGCGCTTGCACCTTTGTAGACATGCATCTATGCAGGTTAGTTAATTAGAAGCGGTCTGCCATCATCAGCGCTTAAACGCCAAGACGCGATTACAAGGAATACATCACGAGAACCTGCACAAAATCAGCGCTTTTCTCGCGCGGGTAGAATGTAAAAGCAATCCACATTGGATTTAGGTGAGGGACGCTATGGTTACTGGGCTCAAGAGCTTCGTTGCGACTAAGCGTTCCAGTAATTTCCGCGCCGACATTGCAGGGCTTCGCGGCATTGCTGTAATGATGGTCACTCTGTGCCATTTCGGCATCCCAGGCTTTTCCGGTGGATTCATTGGTCCGGATGTGTTCTTCGTGCTTTCGGGTTACCTGATTACCGGAATCCTATTCAAAGAGTTCAGTAAAAAAGAAGAACGCAAGCGTAGAACTCGAAAAATATCAATCGCAGATTTTTATCGACGTCGATCAAAGCGAATTCTTCCCGCATCTTTATTCGTCGTGTTGAGCGTGAATGTGTATGCACATGTGTTTCTCAGCGCTTCGCAAGTCACTCAAATTTCCGCCGATTCCATCTGGACGGTATTTTTTGGCGCGAATATCAACTTCATGCGCCAGGCAACTGACTATTTTGCGCAAACAATGTCTGTGTCGCCGCTGCAACACTATTGGTCACTGGCCGTCGAGGAGCAGTTCTACTTCTTCTGGCCAATGATATTCCTGTGGGGTGCAAGCTTTAGGAAGTTGAAGTTTGGAAAGCAGCGGTTCTCGCTGGAGCAGCGGCTGCGCACCGTGTTTCTCGGCGCGGTAGTTCTGTCGTTTTCTTGGCTGATTTTCGAATTCACTACCAATCCGACATCAGCATATTTCTCTACCTTCAGTAGGACCTGGGAACTCGCTCTAGGTGGCCTACTGAGCATGATCAGTTACCAGACCATCGCGGCAAAGATTGGTCGCTATCTGCCAGCGATAAGAATTACGGCCTTTTCTGCGCTATTCGCATCGCTAGTGATTGTTACCTCGAGCAACTTCGGTTACACATTGATCATTCCAGCGGTGGCCACTGGAACCCTTTTGCTAACCGGTGGGCAGAGTGAATCCGCGGATCTCGTAGAGCGCATCATGTCAACGCGCGCCCTAACTGCACTTGGCACAATTTCGTATTCGCTGTACTTGTGGCACTGGCCAGTTGCAGTTTTTGGACGCCAACTCGGATATTTCAATTCGGTTCCAGAACGACTCGGCGGAGTAGCGGGCGTAATTTTTCTCGGGATGCTTGGCTATTACCTAATCGAACGGCCGGCGCTTAATTTCAAACTTGAAAAATTCATCTCAGTTTCGCGATCACGTAAGCGGCGAAGTCGAAATAAAGTCCGTTCCTACAAAATGCAGCAATCTCCTGTGCGCACCGGAGCCAGCGTCGCATTAATTGTGGCCGTTCTGGGTTTCGCCTTCTACGGAACTGCCGGCCAGTCCACGGGTCAGACCCTCACTTGGGTGCCACCTGCTAGTGCGCAAATGTTTGCACCGGTAGTAAGCGCGGTTAATACCGGCAATAGTGCAGCCAGCGAGGCTACGCTTTCGGGATTGGAAGCCCCAATTGCTGCTTGGCAGAAGAAAGTGCAAGACAGCATTGGCATGACTACCGTGCCAACTGACTTGAAGCCAGACCTGACTGGATTATTCAGTATTGCCAAGTTCGGTGGTTGGACTTCCTGTGTTGGTCAGCGAGATGATGCCGCGACCATTTCCAAAGTTTGTGAATCAACTCCACTGCATACCGAGGGCATGAAGAATGCAGTGATGCTTGGCGATAGTCATTCTCGAATTTTTTGGGATGCGGTGACAAGTTCCTTAGATCTAAAGAAATGGCATGTAATTCTGCTCGGAATGCCAGGCTGTCCCGTCCCGGCACTGCAACCAAATGTGACCAATGTGTATAACAAGGACTGTGCAAAACATCGAGAACTTGCCATCAAGTATGTTGAAAAAAATAAGCCTGACCTAGTTGTGGTTAGTGACGCTATCGACTCCACACCTGGCACAAAGCAGTACGCGGATGCCTACGATGCAGTTTTACCGCGCATCACAAATAGCGCCAAGCACGTTGTCTTGTTTGAGCATTCACCAAGTTCATCTAAGTTAATCAGCTGCGTGACGAACGGAACCTCGTTGGCGCAATGTCCAGCGAAGCCATATGCGGTTGATGTAGACCGCAAGGTGCAAAGACAGATGGCCAGTAAGTACGGCCTCGGATATTGGAATCTGAGCGAAGCGTTATGTGCCGCAAAGGGTGGTCAGTTACTTTGTCCACCAATCATTGGCAACTTGCCAGTAGCCGGCGACGGCAGTCACATAATTCCTTCGGCCTCAAAGGCGCTTGCTCCATTCCTCATGCGAGTCTTGATCGGCATGAAAATATCAGACTTAGCTAGCGCGCCGAGCTAGCACGGAAATTCGTGACTAGCCAGTACTGGCTGCGATAACAACCTAGGCCAGACCTAATAGAACGGACGATTATGAGCATGCACGGTGGTGGCCCATGGATGGCCTATCGGTCTTTCACTGCGGACCCTTCGGTTAAGCAACAGCGACTGGCCGAAGGAACCTTCCGTCGGGTGCTGACATATGCTCGTCCGTTCAAGACCGGCATAACCATTTACCTAGGTGTGCTGGTTTTCGGTTCCTTGCTGGTAATCGCACAGCCACTGATGTTCCGGCGCATTGTCGATCAGGCTATTCCGCAGCACGATTCAAAGTCGGTCGTCGTCATTGCAGTCGCGATTGCAATTCTTGCGCTCGTGGAATTTGCCTTAGGCATTCTCTCGCGTCGGGTTCAGGCAGATATTGGCGAGAGCCTAATTTACAATTTGCGCACTGAAGTTTTTAATCATGTGCAGAAGCAATCCATTGCCTTCTTTACCAAGGCCCAAACTGGCGCTTTAATTTCTCGCCTTAACTCAGATGTGATGGGTGCGCAGCGAGCTTTCACTTCCACGCTTGGTGGAGTGGTCGGAAATCTGATTAGCCTCGTCGTCGTAATTGGCACAATGCTGCTCTTGTCGTGGCAGATCACCTTGACCGCATTTCTCCTGCTGCCTGTCTTTCTAATTCCTGCGCGCATAATTGGGCGACGACTACAGATACTTACGCGTGATCAAGCAAACCTGAATTCAGACATGAGTACCCAAATGGCGGAGCGCTTTAATGTGTCTGGCGCATTGTTGATGAAACTGTTTGGCAACCCAAAAACAGAAATTCAGGAATTTTCCGGTCGCGCACTTAAAGTCCGCGATGTTGGTGTGAAGATTGCGGTTTCTAACAGCGTCTTCATGTCGACTCTAGGTCTGGTTGGGTCGCTTGCTACCGCAGCGGTCTATGGCATCGGTGGCATTTCGGTGGTAAATGGTTCGATGACTTTGGGCACATTACTTACTTTGGTTGCTTTGGTATTTCGCCTCTACGGCCCGCTCACCGCACTGGCTAATGTGCGAGTAGATGTGATGACATCCTTGGTCTCATTCGAGCGAGTGTTTGAGGTTCTGGATCTTTCCCCGATGGTTCAGGACAAGCCTGAGGCAATCGAACTCGCACATGGTCCAGCCACCGTTGAATTCGAGAATGTGGAATTTAGGTACCCCTCGTCGCATGAAGTATCGCTTGCCAGTCTTGAGGGAGTAGCTCGTCCCGATACTGGCATTTCTGAAGGTCTGATCATTCAGAATATTTCGTTCACAGCTAAGCCAGGGGAGCTGATTGCTTTAGTTGGACCTTCAGGTGCTGGCAAGACCACGCTAACTGCGCTCATCTCCAGACTCTACGATCCAGTCAGCGGCACTGTGCGAGTTAACGGCCATGATGTTCGTGATGTGACCCAGCAATCACTGCACGATGTTATTGGCGTGGTTTCTCAAGATGCACACATGTATCACGACACTATCCGCGCCAACCTGCTTTATGCTCGCCCGAGTGCCAATGAAGATGAGTTATGGTCAGCCTGTGCGGATGCACAAATTGCCGACATGGTTCGTGAACTTCCTGAGGGGCTAGACACCGTGGTGGGTGACCGCGGCTACCGGTTATCTGGCGGCGAGAAGCAGCGCCTAGCGATTGCCCGTTTGCTACTTAAGGCTCCGGATGTAGTTGTACTTGATGAAGCAACGGCGCATCTGGATAGTGAAAATGAAGCTGCCGTGCAAATCGCATTGACCAATGCCCTCTCAAGTCGCACATCCATCGTGATCGCACACCGCCTCTCCACAATCAGACAAGCTAGTCAAATTCTTGTGATCGAAAACGGCATGGTTGCACAACGCGGTACCCACGATGAACTATTGGCAAGCGGAGGCCTGTATGCAGATCTTTACAATCGACAATTCCGCGATGAAGTTAGTGACGAACTGGCTTAGTCAACTGAGATTGGAATCGTAGCGAAGCGTTCAGGGAACGCAATTTCGCCGATGGACTTCCATTCGATTTGTGGTTCACCGCTAAATTTCCAACTGTCAATGCGCTTCAATATTTTGGTGAACAGCACACGGGTTTCTATTTCCGCGATGTGATTTCCGATGCAAGTGTGCGGGCCGAAGCCAAAAGCCACGTGGGCAATTTTTTCGCGTCTAATATTTATTGTTTGCGGCTCGGCAAACACTTCAGGGTCATAATTTGCGGAAGCAAAGTCAATTGCGACAAATTTGTTTGCGTCTCGGTCCGCATCGGCAAGTTCCTGTTGCTCTGGCGGAACTCTGAGCATCGCTGGCAGTGGGGTGAACGCCCTGAGCATCTCCTGAATAGCCGACTCAAGAGTGACCTCACCGGCTGAAATCGCTGCAACATCCTCGGGAGTTCTAATCAAATGCCACATCGTGCCCGACATCAACTTCACCACCGTGTCGCGACCGCCGGCTAGCAGGACGCTACCAATACCCTTGAATTCTTCAAAGTTAACTGTCTGTCCATTAAGGTCTAGGTTGCAAACGAAAGTCCAGGCATCATCCTTGCTGCCGTCTTGGGCCTCAATAAAGACCCGCTGTAAGTACTCATGCAACTTATTTCCAGATCGCCCATCAGATTCAGCCGTCCAAACATCCGGCCCCCAACTGAACCATTCGTCAACATCTTGACTTCGGTTGTAAATCGCTCCCAAGCAATCGACGATAAATTTCAGGGCCACCTCGGTAACAAAATCTCCGCCTTTTGCCCGCTCAAAATCGTCAAGAATTCGTTCAGCCAACTGCTCAAACTCCGGCTCAAGCGCTTGAATTTTAGGTCGTACAAATAGTGGCGAGAGCGCAGAGCGGTACATGTGATGCCGAGGTGGGTCCACTTCAAGGGGTATTTGGCGATAATCTCGCACATCAGCGTCGCCTTGTAAATCTGACGAGTAAGTTTGGGTATCCCGAAGAGCCATTCGGACAGCCTTGTGGCCAAGGATTCGCACATTATCCATTCGGCGAGCCTAGCAAACCAGTGTGCAAGTCTGCAGAACTCTTCAGCACCGCCACTGAAGTGAATGTGATGTGAATACGGAGACACTTCTACTTGGGAGTGGTTGAATCAACTATGCAGGTTTCCCGTCGAGAACTCCTATCGCTGGCCGCAGTTTCAGCTGGAGTCCTAGCGTTGCCAGCAGGTTCCGTACAGGCCAAACCACGCAAACTCAAAAACGGCATAGACATCTCTTGGCTGCCTGATTTGGAAAATGCGGGTGGCAAGTTCTACACGCCGGCCGGCAAGCAGATCGACCCAATTCTTCTAATGAAACAAGCAGGCATCTGCGTCGGTCGTATTCGAGTCTGGGTGAACCCCACCGCTGACGGGGCCACGTTGACCAAGGCAATCAAACTAGCCAAGCGGCTCAAAGCCCGGGGCATGGAAATCTGTATTGACTTTCATTTCTCCGACACTTGGGCCGATCCGTCACATCAGGCAATTCCAAAATCTTGGTCCGCTTCGTCAATTGAGCAACTCAAACTTGATGTACATACATATGTCACTGATACGCTCCGGCAGTTTGTTGCAGCCAGAGTCACACCTCAGTGGGTCCAGCTCGGCAATGAGATTGCAAATGGCTTCCTGTGGCCGCTGGGCAAAATAGATAGCGAAGCAAGTGTGCAGTGGAACAACTTTGTCGGACTTTGGACTGCGGCGGTTAGCGCCTTGCGAGCAACAGCGCCACAAGCGAAAGCAATCTTGCATTTGGATTGTGGGGGAGATCTAAATAAGTCTCGCTGGTGGCTTGGTCAGGCCAAAAAATATGGCCTATCCGACTACGACATCATCGGTCTGAGCTACTACAGCCAGTGGCAAGGACCATTGAGTAATCTCCAGTCGGTATTGACCGAGATTGCCCGGAGCACAAGTAAGCAAGTGCTGATCGCTGAAACTGCATATCCATGGACCACCCGCACCTTTGGCGCAGATGTAATAGATATCAATCGCGCCGGCCTTGCCGGGATGCCAATGACTCCAGCTGGCCAGTCTGCCTACATCACAAAGCTCACGGATATGTTGCGATCTTTGCCAAGCAATCGTGGCTTGGGCCTCTGGTGGTGGGAAGGCTTGTCGCACCAGGTCCGTTCAGTTGGCGGAAACCTTGTCTGGAACGGCGGGATGGACAATTCACTGCTGGTTAATTCAGCTGGCCAAGGGCTTCCTGGACTCCAGACGCTGGGGAATTAGCACCAACAGCGCCAGAAATCGACACCGAGTTTCGGGTCCCTCGCATGGCGACACCCAATAACCGCCCGAGCAGAATTAAGATCTGCTCGGGCGCTTTTGCATTTCTGCAAGTAATTACACGAAGCAAAGCACCGGCCCCACTCAGGATTGCTAAAATTTGATGCATGTCAGAAGTCAACAACTACGAGTTGATCCACACCGATCGCCTCGACCTTGTACTGATCCCAGTACCCGATCTAATCCAGCTTTTTGAAGATCCAGATCGATATCAACTGCCACCGAGCGCCACTTTTAAAAATCCGCATCAAGTACTGGTGAAGAATTCCGGACCACTTAGGTGGCGCGTGCCGCAAGTGAAAGTAAATCCTGAACTCAACAAATGGTTTGTTCGATTCATCGTGCTAAGAGAACTGCAGGAAATTATCGGAAGCATCAGTTTTCATGGCGCGCCGGATGCTGCCGGCATGATTGAGATCGGCCTGGGTATCGAACCAGCGTTTCAGAACCAAGGTTTCGCCACTGAGGCGCTTGCTGGAATGTGGACCTGGGTTTGCACCGAACCAGAGGTGCAAACTCTTCGCTACACCGTGAGCCCAGATAATCTCCCATCGCAGCGGATCATCGCTAAATTTGGTTTCCCGAAGGTCGGTCAGCAAATTGACGATGAAGACGGCCCAGAAGACATCTACGAGTCTGCAAAAGCCGATTTTCTTGCGCAAAATCGCTGAACTAGGCCAGTAAAACTCGGTCAGACGGGCGCTCGGTTTTCCAATACTGGGGGATTTTGGCCACGTCAGGCCCCGGCAGGCAAAATATGCCTTAAATTATGGAACATTTTAGTGTTATTACAAATTCATGAATTATTTAGATTTTGTTAAATATCCCTAGCCAGATGCCCAGAAAAGTCGTACCCTATCTCTAATACCAACATGCAAGCGATTCTAGTTTGTTGCACAGGCACACACAGGTGCCAGTGCAAACGGAGGGAAATTAGTGTCAACACTTGAAGCACTCGGCGATGAGGCAATCGACGACTTGGGCTTAGATCTGCCAGAGAATACGGTTATTGCTGGCCGGAGTTTGCGCCAGATTGCCTGGATGCGTATCAAGCGCGACTGGGTAGCGCGTATCTGCATAACAATCTTGTTGACAATTGTCGTCCTAGCTCTGCTTGCTGGACCCATTTGTGCCTACTTCGGTGTTGACCCATACACCGGACACATGGAGCTCGTGCAACAGAACGGATCATCCCTGCCGCTTGGCCCATGGGGTGGCGCGTCATGGGCACACCCCCTTGGCATTGAGCCGGGTTATGGGCGTGACCTGATGGCCCGCCTTCTTGCAGGCGCTCGTACATCGCTGCTAATCGCGACAGTTGCCACGTTTATCTCAATCTCCATGGGCGTCATAATTGGCGTAATTGCTGGAAATCTCCGCGGCCGCGCCGACGCCATCATGAGTCGATTCATCGATTTGATGCTTGCCTTCCCAGTGCTGTTGCTGATCCTGTCGCTCTCACCGATCATTACCGAGCGTGTTACCAATTTCTACAAGAAGTTCGCTTGGTCGAACGACACAACCAATCACTGGTCAAACATCACCATGCTGATATTGATGCTTTCGATTTTCAGTTGGCCATATCTCGCACGAATTGTCCGAGGACAGGTCCTGTCCTTGCGTGAGCGTGAATTTGTTGAGGCAGCAATTTCCCTTGGCGCCAAAAATCGCACCATTCTTTTTAAGGAGCTACTCCCAAATCTTTGGGGACCGATCATCGTTTTCACAACACTGTCTTTCCCTGGCGTAATCGGCGCTGAGGCGGGACTTGCCTACCTTGGTGTTTCGGTACAGGAACCAGATGCCACTTGGGGAAAAATTCTCACCTACTCGATTGGTTACTTCACTCAAGATCCGGCGTACTTTTTCTTCCCGCTGATCCTGCTGGTCGGGGTTGTTTTGTCCTTTAATCTCTTGGGTGACGCACTTCGCGACGCCCTCGACCCACGCGCTGGCCGAGGCTAGCGTCCCCATAGTTTTCAGTGGAACAAGGTGCTCTACTGAATTTAGCTCGAACGAGCTAACTAACCGCAGGCCCTCGGGTCTGTTGAAAACGGAGGAATGACTGATGAAAAAATCATCACTTACTCGCCTCGGTGTTAGTACTGCGTGTGTTTCGCTACTGCTCTCCGCGGTAGTAGGCAACTTCACCAGTAGTACTGCAGCAGGCACGCAGGGTGGAACCTTGTACATTCTCTCAACCGGGGAGGATATTGCGCACTTGGATCCACAACGCAACTACACCGGTGAAGATATGGCATTCGCGGATGCGTATCTTTACCGTCCGCTGACCAACTACAAGTTGAGCTCAAACGCGGTTACTGCAAACACGGTAATTGGCGATGGTTCAACTGGCGCTATTAAAAAGAATGGCGGCAAGGACTGGTCTTTCGTAATTCGTAAGGGCATGAAGTGGGAAGATGGAACTGCTGTAACTTGTGCAGACTTCGCCTACGGCATTTCCCGTACTTTTGCAGTTAACGACATCTTCGATGGTGCAACGTATGCACTTAGCTACCTAGATATTCCGGAGGGTAGCTACCCAGGCCCATACGAGGCAACAACCGCTCAGCAGGCGGTGTTCAATAAGGCCGTTTCTTGTTCGAGGTCGGGCAGTAACGAATCTCTGATTCTGCACCTAAACCAGCCAGTAGCGGACTTCAATGGCGCGACAACTTTGGCTGAGTTTGCTGCGGTCAAGAAGACTGCCGATACCGGTAATACTTACGATCACCACGTTTTGTCCTATGGTCCGTACAAGATTTCGTCTTACACACCTGGCGACAAGCTAGTTCTAGTTCGTAACCCTTACTACGATCCAGCTACCGATGGCACCCGTCCGGCATACCCAGACACCATTGAGTACGATTTCAGCTTGACCGGCCAGGTCATCACTGAGCGTCTGATGGCAGATAACGGTGCAGACAAGTCAGCTATCGCTGTAGGTATTTACCCAACCTACCTAACTCAGGTTATGACCGGCTCGGCTTACGCTGGTCGTCGCATTGTGGGCTTCGATCCTTATGTTTCCTACACCGCTATTAACACCAGCCGCGTTACCAGTCTTCCAAAGCGCAAGGCGATCATGGCTGCATGGCCACGTGAGACTCTTCGTACCCTTGGTGGTGGCGACTACGCTGGTTCATTCGCTGATGGTGTAATCAAGCCGGTTATGGGTCAGGATTACAAGCCAACCAACGTTTGGGGTTACAACACCTATGTAACTGTGAAGCACAAGGCTGTTGCCGCTGTGCTTGCCGCTAAGTCGGGCACCGTTTACAAGTGTGGAACTTCAGTTGTGGCAAAGGGCACAGTATGTACTCCTGCAGTAGCAGCGTATGACACTGTAACCACTACACCGCATCCTGGTTTGCTTGGATACGTAGTGCCGAATTCCGGCTCCGTTGACGTTGCAAAGGCAATCCTTAGCGACGCTGGCATCTCGAACCCAGGTTCGTTGACCTATGACTATGCAAACTACGATGATAACCCGATCACTGAAGCTGCTGCTGCAGCTGTGAAGAAGGCCCTGGAAGATTCAGGATTCACTGTAACCTTGCACAAGATCAGCGCTCACTACTACAGCACTATCTTGAATCCGTCCACACAGGGCGATTTGTCCAATGCTGGTTGGGGACCTGACTGGTCGAATGCTTCGACCGTTATCCCACCACTATTCCAGGCGGGCAACTCATTCAACCTATCGCGCTACACCAATAGTTCATTCCAGAATGACATTGATGCTGCGATGGCCGACGGAACACGTTCAACCCAGGCTAAGAAGTGGCAGCAACTAAACATTGACGCCATGGCAGCTGGACTTGCGATTCCAAAACTGTTCAGCTCAACTCAGAATCTGGTGGGCTCGAATGTTAAGAATGCGTACATCTGGGCACCATACGGTTCCTTCCCTTACGCTGGACTAGCAGTACAGTAAACATCAAATAAGTGTGTGGGCAGGTGCACTAGCACCTGCCCACACACTTTGCCCACAGGCAAAAGACCAATTGGGCAAATGCAAAAAAGTAGCTATTTTTACCGGAAGGTGATTCAGTCTTGATTCCTTACATAGTTCGACGAGTCTTTGTCATGATTGGCATGCTTTTCGCACTTAGCCTCATTACTTATGTTCTGTTTTATGCCCTTCCAGTAGACCCAGCTCGACTCACCTGTGGTGTTCACTGCACCCCGACAGCAATCGCGGCTAACCGCGAGCGACTTGGTCTCAATGACCCGTTTTATCTGCAGTATTGGTACTGGGTTAAAGCATTATTTGTTGGCCGCGACTACGGCACCGGCTTTGTGCAGATGCACTGCTATGCACCGTGCCTGGGCTATTCCTGGAATCAGCAACAGATGGTATCAACCTTGATTGCGGGCGTACTCCCAGTGACTTTTTACCTAGCTATCGGCGCATTCGTTCTCTGGATGACAGTCGGCATTGTTACGGGCATTTTGGCGGCCCGCTATAAGGGTTCAATTTTTGACCGTGGCGTTATGGCCATCACTCTCGTGGGCTTCTCGCTACCATCTTTCTTTATCGGCTTGTGCATCCTTATTTTCTTGGTTGTTAGGTGGCAAATTTTGCCACCGCCGCATTACACGCCACCTACCGAGAACTTCGTAGATTTCCTAGGAGCCATGATTCTGCCCTGGACAACTCTGGCGATTCTTTACGCGGCTTACTACACGCGGTTGACCCGGTCGCAGATGCTCGACACCATGAATGAAGACTACATTCGCACCGCTCGAGCGAAGGGTTTGCGGGAAAAGATTGTTATTCGTAAACATGCATTTAGAGCAGGTTTAACTCCGATTGTGACCTCGGCCGGACTAGATTTTGCCGGCCTACTTGGTGGCGCCATTGTTACCGAGCGGATTTTTAGTTTGCGTGGAATCGGCTCGGTCTCGATCAGGGCTGTAGCAGACCTAGATTTAGCAGTTTTGGTCGGAGTTACACTCCTCGGCGGAACCTTTGTGGTTATCGCCAATTTGGTGGTCGATATCCTCTATGCCGCCATTGATCCGCGGGTGCGTGTGAAATGAGTGAGATTTCTATGGAAGGCAAAATGACCAATTCAACGAATCTGATGGTGCCCAGCGCACATGAGGGTGAAGTCATTCTCTCAGTGGAGGACTTAAGCGTTTCGTTCAAAACCGATGACGGTGTAGTTCAGGCCGTCTCGCATCTGTCGTACCAAGTTAAGCGCGGGCAGACACTGGCCATCGTGGGCGAGTCAGGCTCAGGTAAATCGGTTTCAAGCCTCGCGGTAATGGGGTTGCTGGGCTCGGAGACTTCGACAGTAACCGGCCAGGTGCATTTCGACGGTAAAGAGTTGATCAGTTCATCGGCTGACACCGTGCGAAGACTTCGCGGCTTAAAGATGGCAATGATTTTCCAGGATCCACTAAGCGCGCTGCATCCTTATTACACGATTGGCAAACAGCTAGTCGAAGCAGTCACCGCTCACCACAAGGTCGACAAAGCTGCCGCCCGTGCCCGTGCTCTTGAAATGCTAAATCGCGTCGGTATTCCCTCGGCAGAAAAGCGGATTGACGATTATCCACATCAACTTTCTGGTGGTATGCGCCAGCGCGTGATGATTGCTATGGCGTTGATCAACGACCCAGAATTGCTCATTGCTGATGAACCAACAACTGCACTTGATGTGACCGTACAGGCTCAAATTATCGAGTTGCTGCGCGACTTGCAGAAAGAATTCGGCACAGCAATCGTGCTAATTACTCACGACCTCGGCGTTGTGGCTGATGTTGCTGATGACGTAATTGTTATGTACGGCGGCGCCGCTGCGGAACAAGGTCCAGTGCGTGAAATTTTCTACCAACCAGAGATGCCATACACCTGGGGCTTGTTAGCGTCTATTCCTAAAGTTGGTGATGAAGGTCAGTTAGATCCGATTCCAGGCACTCCACCTTCATTAATTCACCTACCACAGGGTTGTGTATTTGCACCCCGATGCAGTTTCCGCGACCAGGTTCCAAATAAGGCCTGCGCAACGGTGCGCCCAGACTTTGTGGCGACTGGGACAAATCACGCCGCTCGCTGTCACCTCACTAAAGAGCAGCGCCAAATCATTCGCCTTGACCGCAAGATTGGGAAGTAGTCATGTCTGATCCAGTTTTACAAGTTCGAGACCTCAAGAAGTGGTTTCCAATCCGCGGCGGCGCGCTAATCAGTCGACACATTGGTGATGTGAAGGCCGTAGACGGGGTGTCCTTTGATGTATTCCCAGGTGAAACTCTGGGTTTAGTTGGCGAGTCAGGCTGTGGCAAGTCCACAACCGGCCGAAGTGTATTGCGACTGTTAGAGCCAACTGCCGGGTCAGTTAAATTCGATGGCAAGGAACTCGTGGGCTTGAAGCGAAGCGCGATGAACCCTTACCGCCGCCAGATGCAGATGATTTTCCAAGATCCGTTCTCATCGCTGAATCCGCGTAAAACGGTGGGCGCAATCATCAGCTCACCTTTTGACATTCAGGGAATAACTCCAGAAGGTGGAATCAAGCAGACCGTACAAGCCTTGATGAAGCGAGTGGGCCTGAACCCTGAGCATTACAACCGCTACCCGAATGAATTCTCGGGTGGCCAACGTCAGCGCATTGGTATTGCTCGCGCCATCGCGCTAAACCCTAAAGTGATTGTCTGTGATGAGCCAGTTTCAGCTCTGGACGTTTCTATTCAGGCGCAGGTGCTGAACCTACTTGAAGACATTCAGCAGGAATACGGCATTGCCTATCTGTTTATTGCTCATGATCTCTCTGTCGTGCGCCACATCTCACATCGTGTCGCAGTTATGTACCTAGGCAAGATCATGGAAACAGCGCCGAAAGAAGTGCTCTATGGCAGCCCGATGCATCCGTACACCCACGCATTGATGTCGGCGGTTCCGGTTCCAGATCCAGACCGTGAGCGCGATCGTGAACGGATCATCCTTACTGGCGACCTACCAAGCCCTAGCAATCCACCAAGTGGCTG